>Ga0335071_10008566_pt1 | contig 10496 bp, 10 predicted proteins | sample Lox_Sample_15_FD_206724 | JGI IMG/M metagenome (GOLD analysis project Ga0335071, IMG submission 206724) | Soil microbial communities from Loxahatchee National Wildlife Refuge, Florida, United States - Lox_Sample_1.5 | ecosystem: Environmental > Terrestrial > Soil > Wetlands | place: USA...
GGGGAGTGTGTCGTGACCGGGTGCCCTTTGGCGCGGCGCCGGGCCGGCTTCTGACTCGACGTCGCCAACATAGAAATGATCCCCGGCCTCAAGCCCGCTTGCGGCGGCGAGAAAGGAGTAAGGCCCAGATAACCCGGGGCTGTCTGCGCGCTCCGCGGTGCAAATTCTGCTTTGACGGTAGAATATTAGGAGTCGGCGCTAGCAACGCGCGAGGCTCCTCATGGCACATTTCGGACCCGTCGTTCTCTTTGGTTCCGGCGAGACCGCCGCCATCGGGCAGAAGGCCCATCATTGGCTCTTCAGCCGGCTGCCGCAGCCCATCCGCGTCTCCATCCTGGAAACACCCGCCGGCTTCCAGCCCAACTCGGCCTGGGTGGCCGGCGAAGTGTCCGACTTCCTTAAGGAACACCTGACGAATTTCCCCCTCGACATCTCGGTGGTGCCCGCCCGGCAGCGCGGCACCGAGTTCAGCCCCGACCTCCCCGAGATTGTGGCTCCGCTGCGCACAGCAGGTGCGCTCTTTCTGGGGGCGGGTAGCCCGACGTATGCCGTGACGCAGCTGCAGGGTAGCCTGGCCTGGCACGTGGCGACGGGCCGCCACCGCCTGGGCGCCGGCCTGGTGCTGGCGAGCGCCGCCGTGTTGGCCGTGAGCTCGAAGACCCTGCCCGTCTACGAGATCTACAAGGTCGGGGAGCCGCTGCACTGGAAACCGGGCCTCGACTTCTTCGCCGCCTACGGCCTCGAGCTGGTGTTCGTCCCCCACTGGAACAACACTGAAGGCGGCGCCGGCCTGGACACGTGCTACTGTTTCATGGGCAGGCAGCGCTTCGAAAAGCTGGTGGCTTTGCTGCCGGCCTCTGCCACGGTGGTGGGCATTGACGAGCAGACGGCGCTGGTGTTCGACTTCGCGGGTTGCTGCTGGCAGGTGATGGGGAGCGGCGCGGTGACGCTGCTGCACGGCGGCGTGGAGCGACGCTTCGAGAGCGGCTCTACCTTCGAAATGGCCGAGCTGGGACACTTTCGGCAGCCGGACCCGGCCCTTGGCTTGCCGTCCGACGTTTGGCAGGATCTGCAGGCCGCGAATGTCGAGCTGGAAGCTCCCGCCCAGCCGGAGGTGCCGTCCAAGGTGACGGCCCTGGTGGCAGAGCGGGAGGCCGCCCGCCAACGCCGCGACTGGGCCGCCGCCGACCAGCTGCGCACGCAGGTGGCCGCCCTCGGCTGGAAGATCAAGGATACCCCCGACGGGCCGGCAGTGAGTCGCTAGAGGTATTTCTGCAGAGCCCGCGTTAGCTTATCCAGGTGCGCCGGGCCCTCCACCTTCACCAACGCCAGGTAGGCCGACACAGCCTGCTCCACCGGAACGCGGAGCCGTTCACTCAGAAGGCGATGAGCGGGCAACGGAGAATCCATCTAGATCTGGCTTTCCAGCACCCAAGTCTCATCAACGCGCGTCAACCGGTGCTTCCGGACTTCGGTGATGAACCACACCAGCTTGGAGCGGTCTTTTCCCGGCGCGCAGCCGTCGACAATCGTGAACATCACGAACTTGGGGCCGCCCGGTCGCTGCTCCAGGCCGCCAGGGGGGCCATGGTCAGGCTGCACAGGGCCAACAAGGTTGTATCGTAGTTCACGCGCCAACCGGCAAAGTCGATCCAGGCCTGTTCACGGTCGGGCTTGAGCGGTACCCTCGAGCCGGCCAGCACCTGCAGGGCCGTGTCGAATTCGCCGCGGCTGATGCTGATCGGGTCTTTAGGGAAATGCGGATCGGCTGGATAGGCGATGTCGAAATTGTCGGAGATCCGGCGCAGGGCGATGAATCCGGCGCGGATGCTGAGCTGCGCCGAAGCCGAGATCGGCGTGTCCACCGCCGACAGAGTCAGCGCGGCGGCGTCCAGCACCGTGCCGGCCGCCACCACCCACGAGTGCTGCGCCCGCGGCGAGCGAAAGAACACCAGTGCCGGCAAAGCGCTGTGGCTTTCCTCGACATCGGCAAACCACGCTTCCCACACGGGCCAATAGTCGTTGAGCCGCTCAAGCCCGTGGATGCGGTAGAACCGTTGGATCATTTCAACAGCCGACGGAGGACTGCCCGCGCGCACCTCCAGCAGGTTCACCGCCTGTTCGCGACGCGAAAAAGCGGAGTACATGGTGGGCAGGTAGGCGATCAGCAGGCCCACCAGCATCAGGCCCAGCGTCGCTTCGGAGAAGCTCAGCGCGTTCACCCAGAAACTGTCAGACGACACCGAGCCCAGCGTGAGCAGCGACGAGCCGCTCAGGCGGAAGTCCATCTGCCAGCCAGGCACCCCCAAGGCCCAGTACATGCCGGCGTAGCCGGCCGCGATCAGGATGTACCAGGCCGGCAGCAGCAGCAACAGGCCGATCGGAGCATAGTACACCATGATCGCGTCGCGCTGCTCATAGGTGGCCGTCCAACGGAGCAAGACGTTGAAAACCCGGCGCAGGCTCCCGAACACGGCGTGGTTCAGCCGGCTGCGGGCGGACCGGGGCAGGATGAAGGTGGAGACGGCCGAGAAGATTGTCCCGGCCACCAGGGCCAGGCCCAGCGCGAAGACGGGAATGCGCAGGAGACTATCGAGCGACATGCGGCCGCTCTGGGCGATCAGACAACATGCTTGGCGATGGAAGTGCCCCACGTTGTGGCGCGCTCAAGCTCGCCCTCTTTCAGCGGGCCTTCGGTACCCTTGACGAAGAAGCCTTCGGGCGCCGACGCGGTCTGGCCGCCTTTTTGAGCGAGCTTCTTGCCGATGGGCTCGGCAGCGAAGCCGAGCATCCGCACCAGTGTGTTCAGCAGCCGATTGTTGACATCGGTCGTCGAGATGCGCGTATCGAACGCCGCCACCTGTGCGCCTGAGAGCGCGCCGGCGGGCAGGCCCTTCAGAAACTTATGGATGGCGCCACTCGGCCGGAAGCCGCGGGTAGGCGAGCCCACCACCACCACGCTGGCCCCCCTCAGCGCCTCGGCCGTCACGCCGCCCACGCGCACCACCCGGACGCTCTCGGGAGCGCCCAGCCCCCGCCCCACCGCCCGGGCCACCTGCTCGGTGTTGCCAAAAAACGAATCGTAGATGATGAGCGCTTTCATGGTGCGGGCCCTCCAATCTTATCTACGTGCCGCCGGCCTCCCGGGTTTCAGGCAGTGGACCTGACGGGTCTCTGAGGCCTGTCAGGCCTTGGATCACTCCGAGATCTCCCACTGCGCCGGCGAGCGCCACAGGCTCGAAAGCAGCAGCTCGCGAATGAAGATGAGCTCCTTGGGCAGCTTGTCGTACAGGCTGATGAACAGCTCCTCGTGGAGCTGGATTTCCTTCTTCCACAGCTCGGTATCCACCGTCATCAGGTCGTGGAACTGCTTGGGGCTGAAGTCGAGGCCCGTCCAGTCGATGTTCTCGTAGCGCGGCATCCAGCCCAGCGGGCTCTCCACCCCGTAGGCGTGGCCGTTGGCGCGCTCCACAATCCATTTGAGCACGCGCATGTTCTCGCCGTAGCCCGGCCACAGAAAGTTGCCCTGCGCGTCGGTGCGGAACCAGTTGACGCCGAAGATGCGCGGCGGGTTGGGCAGCGCGCGGCCGAAGTTGAGCCAGTGGTTGAAGTAGTCGGCCATGTGGTAGCCGCAGAAGGGCAGCATCGCAAACGGATCGCGGCGCACCTGCCCGATCTTCCCGGCCGCCGCGGCGGTGGTCTCCGAGCCCAGCGTGGCGGCCAGGTACACGCCGTGCGCCCAGTTGACGGACTGGTAGACCAGCGGCGACACGCTGCTCCGGCGGCCGCCGAAGACGAAGGCCTTGATGACCACGCCCGCGGGGTCTTCCCAGGCGGGGTCGATGCTGGGGCACTGGCTGGCGGGCGCGGTGAAGCGCGCGTTGGGGTGCGCCGCCTTGCGTCCGCAGTCGGGGGTCCAGGGCTGGCCGGTCCAGTCGGTCAGGGCGGGCGGCGGCGTCTTGGTCATGCCCTCCCACCACACGTCGCCGTCGGGCGTCAGCGCCACGTTGGTGAAGATAGTGTTGCGGGTGATGGTGGCCATGGCGTTGGGGTTCGATTTCACGGACGTGCCCGGCGCCACGCCGAAGTAGCCGTATTCGGGATTGATGGCGTGGAGCTTGCCGTCGGGTCCCTGCTTGATCCAGGCGATGTCGTCGCCGACCGTGGTCACCTTCCAGCCCTTGAAGGCTTCGGGCGGGATGAGCATGGCCAGGTTGGTCTTGCCGCAGGCGCTGGGAAAAGCGGCGGCCACGTAGGTCTTTTCGCCGCTCGGCGACTGCACGCCCACGATGAGCATGTGCTCGGCCAGCCAGCCTTCGTCGCGGGCCATGGTGGAGGCGATGCGCAGCGCAAAACATTTCTTGCCCAGCAGCGCGTTGCCGCCGTAGCCGCTGCCGAAAGACCAGATGGAGCGTTCCTCCGGGAAGTGGACGATGTACTTGTTGTCTTTGTTGCAGGGCCAGGGCACATCTTTCTGCCCGGGAGTAAGCGGCGCGCCCACCGAATGCACGCACGGCACGAATTCGCCGTCGGCCAGCACGTCCCACACGGCGCGGCCCATGCGCGTCATGATGCGCATGTTGACCACCACGTACGGCGAATCGGTCAGCTCGATGCCGATGTGGGCGATGTGCGAGCCCAGCGGCCCCATGCTGAACGGCACCACGTACAGGGTGCGCCCGCGCATGCAACCGTCGAACAGCCGGCGCAGCGTGGCCTTCATCTCGCGCGGGCTCACCCAGTTGTTGGTGGGGCCGGCGTCGCCCTTGCCCTGGCTGCAGATGAAAGTGCGGTCTTCCACCCGCGCCACATCGCTGGGGTCGGACCGGGCCAGAAAGCTGTTGGGGCGCTTCTCCGGGTTCAGGGCGAGAAACGTGCCCGACTCGACCATGGCGCGGCACAGGCCGTCGTATTCGGCCTGAGACCCGTCGCACCAGTGCACCTGTTCGGGGCAGCACAGAGCGGCGATTTCCTGAATCCAGGCGCTGGCACGTTCATTCCGGACGTAATTGGGTATCTCCATTATCCATTCCTCAGGTGTGTGTCTACCAGTCGCGCACGGCCAGCCGGGAGCCCATCCGGATCTCGCGCGGCGCATGGGCGTCCAGCGCCCAGCGGATGCGCTTCAACCCCTCGGCCACGTCCGCGGCGTCGCCGGCAAAGCTCAGCCGCAGGTGACCCTCGGCGCCGAACTCCTTGCCGGGCACGGTGAGCACCAGCGCCTTGTCCAGCAGGAATTGGCACAGCTCCAGCGAGCTGGCCTGGTAGCGGCTGAAGTCGGGCAATACGTAAAAGGCCCCTTCGGGCTTCGTCACGCTGAGCCGGCTGATCTGCAGCAGCTCGCGCATCACCAATTCCCGGTTGGCCTCGATGGACTTTAGCAGGTCGGCCAGCACGTCTTGCGGCCCCGTGAGCGCCCCTGCCGCCGCCGCCTGCAGCAGGCTCGACACGCAGGTCAGGCTCTGCCCCTGCAGGTTGCCCATTACCGCGATGATTTCGCGGCTGGCCACCGTCCAGCCGACGCGGAAGCCCGTCATGCCGTACAGCTTGGAGACGCCGTTGATGACGATGATTTGGCTGGCGTCGATGTCGCGGCTGGTGAACTGGAAGGCCGGCGCGGCGCGCTTGCCATCAAACACCAGCCGGTGGTAGATATCGTCCATGATCAGGTACAGCCCGCGGCGCTCGCACAGCCCCACCACGTCGGCGATAAAGCTCTCCGGGTAGACCACTCCCGACGGGTTGTTTGGGCTGTTCACCAGTACGGCCTTGGTTCGCGGCGACAGGTTCGCTTCCACGTCTTTCAGCGCCGGATAGAAGCCGCCCGCTGCGGACCTCACGATCACGGGCGCGCCGCCCGCCATCTTCACCATCTCGGGGTAGCTTACCCAGTAGGGGGCGAAGATCATCACTTCGTCCTCCGGGTCGAGCAGCGTGCAGAACAGCGTGTACAGCGAATTCTTGGCGCCCGACGAAACGATGACATTGGCGGCGCCCACCGTGCGGCCGTAGTTGGCCTCGGTGTAGCCGATGATGGCCTTTTTCAGCGCGGCATCGCCGCCGGCCGGCGAATACTTGACGGCGCGGCGTTGCAGCATCTCGGTGACGGCCGCCATGGCCGATTGCGGCGTGGGGTTGGTGGGCTCGCCCACGGTGAGGTTGATGACGGGCTCGCCCTTCTCTTTGAGACGGCGGGCTTCTTCGTTCAACTTGAGGGTCGGCGATTGCGGAATGGACGTGGCGAGTCGGCTTAGGGGCATTGGGAGTTCAACTTTCTGGAATGATGTGATTTGAGCCTGGGGAGGCGGTCAAAGCGTTTATACCTCACTTGACACCCGATTGCAAGAATGCCGCCATGGTGCGCCCCACGTGCTCAAGGCTCGCGGCGCTCACCTTGTCGGCGGTGTCCTGAGTGGTGTGCCAGAAGCCGTTGTTGGGGCCGTAGTCGAAGTCGATCACATCCACCGCCGGGATGCCGCGGGTCAAAAACGGCGTGTGGTCGTCAAGCATGGACCAGCGCGGCGTTTGGATGAAGTACTGCCCGTAGCCCAGGCTGGCCGCCGTGGTCCAGATCTGCTGCATCAGCGCCGGGTTCGAAGTCTGCTCGTAGTAGAACTGCTGGTCGGCGTCGCCCACCATGTCCAGCAGGATCATGGCGTGGGGCTGCACCGTGAGGTGCGCAGCCATGTAGCCCGAGCCCACCAGCCAATCCCAGCCGTCGCCCAGGTCGCCGTCGTCTTCGGCGTCAAAGAAGGCCAGCCACACTTCGTTGGGCGTCTGCTTCAGGTCCAGCACGCGCGCCAGCTCCAGCAGCACCGCCACGCCAGAGGCGCCGTCGTTGGCGCCGGGCACCGGGTCGTTTGGGTGCTGCGGGTCCTGGTCGGCGCGGCGGCGCGAGTCGTAGTGGGCGCCCACGATGATAATAGGCTCCTTGCCCACGTTGGCGCGCCCGATCACGTTGCGGATCGGCGTGTTCCGGTATTGAAAAGCCTGGAACTCGGGGGTCCAGCCCGCCTGCTGGAGCTGGTTGTAAATGTAGTCGCCGGCGCGTGTATCAGCTTCGGTGCCCGCCACGCGCGGGCCAAAAGCCATCTGTGCCAGCACGTCGGCATAGGCGCGGTTGCCGGAGAAAAGTCTGGGCGAGGCCGGCCCCATTCTGATGAGCCACACACCCAACACCAGCAGCCCAACCAGCAAGGCGACCGCCAGCCCCGCAATGGCCCATCGCCGAGGGTGGCCCGGCCGCGCATGTTCGTCGCTCGCCATCGGCGTCATCGTCAGCCACCGCCTATTCGATCACCGCCAACACCTGGCGCATCTCCACCGTCTCGCCCGGCTTCACGTTGATCTGCTTGACCACGCCGGACCGTTTGGCCTGCAGCTCGTTCTGCATCTTCATCGCTTCCAGGATGATGACTACCTCGCCGGCCGCCACAGGGTCGCCTTCGTGCTTGTTGACCTTGATGATCAGCCCCGGCATGATGGCCATGATGGCGCCGGCTTCGTCGGCCGCCGCCGCCGTGGCCGCCTTGCGTGCCTTGCCGGGCTTGGGCTCCTCCAGTCCCAGCGGCTCGATGCCGTAGAGAATGCCGTCCACGGTGGCCGAAGCGCCGTGCACCTCCACCGTGTGCGGGTTGCCGCCAACCGTGAACGTGCTGCCCGACGCCGACCAGGGGAACTCCTGCCCGTTCACAAGCACCACGTCGCCGCGACGCTCGATCTCGTACGGCACGCCCTCCAGCATCAGCTTGAATTTGTTGATCATCCTAGCCTCCCCGCGCCATCTGGTCGCGGCGGCCGGCCATCTTCCAGGCCGTCCCCGGAACGGCCTGCGCGGCAGCCTGGACGCGGACCTCCCTGGCGTCCTCATGCTGGAACAGCGCCAGCGCAATGGCAGCGGCGGCTTCTTCTTTGCCGCCCATGCCCCTGGCGCGCCGCTCCAGGAACGGCCGGGCGACCTGCGGGAAAAGCGCGTACGACAGGATGTCTTCGTCGGACTTGGCCAAGTCGCCGATCTCGCTCTTGGCCCTTTCCCAGCCGGGACCGAGCAGGTCGGCCGGGCGGCAGGTGATGGGCTGCTCGTCGCCGATGGCCTTCCGCTGCACGGCGGGGTCGATGGGCGCCGGCGGCTTGCCGTAGTAACCGCGGATGTACTGCTTCACTTCCTCAGGGATCACTTTGTACCGCTCGCCCGTCACGACGTTCAGGGTGGCCTGTGTGCCGACGATCTGGCTGGAGGGCGTCACCAGCGGCGGGTAGCCCAGCTCGGCGCGCACGCGCGGGATCTCGGCGAGCACGGTGTAGTATTTATCCATCGCGCCCTGCTGGCGGAGCTGGCTCACCAGGTTCGACAGCATGCCGCCCGGCACCTGGAACTGCAAGACGTTCACGTCCACGGCGGCGATGCCGGCCTCGAAGCTGGCGTATTTGCGGCGGATCTCCGCCATGCTGCGCGAGATCTCGGCCAGCGCATCCAGGTCCAAGCCCGTGTCGTACTCGGTGCCACGCAGGCAGGCCACCAGGGTCTCGGTGGGCGGCTGGGAGGTGGAAAGCGACATAGACGAGATGGCGGTATCCATGACGTCGAGCCCGGCTTCCACGGCCTTGAGCAGCGCCGCCGACCCCATGCCGCTGGTGTAGTGCGTGTGCAAATCCACCGGCAAGCCCAGGTCCTTCTTGAGGGCACCCACCAGCTCGTAGGCGGCGTAGGGGGCGATGAGGCCGGCCATGTCTTTGATGCAGATCGAGTCCGCGCCCAGGTCGGCCAGCTCGCGGCCCATTCTCACAAAGCTGGGGATGTCGTGCACGGGGCTAATAGTGTAGCTGATGGCGGCCTGGACGTGCCCGCCCGCCTGCTTGACGAAACGCATGGCGGGCGCCATGTTGCGGATATCGTTCAGCGCGTCGAAGATGCGAAAGACATCGATGCCGTTGCGCTTGGCGGCGACGACGAAATGCTCCAGGATGTCGTCGGGGTAGTGCTTGTAGCCCACCACGTTCTGCCCGCGCAGCAGCATCTGGAAAGGCGTGTTGGGCATCACCCGGCGCAGGCTGCGGATGCGCTCCCAGGGGTCTTCGCCGAGAAAGCGCATGGCGCTGTCGAAGGTGGCGCCGCCCCACATCTCCACCGACCAGTACCCGATCTTGTCCATCGCCGCGGCCACGCCGAGCATGTCGTCGGTGCGCATGCGGGTCGCCAGCAGCGACTGGTGCGCGTCGCGCAGCAAGGTATCGCAGATTCTCACACGTTTGGCCATGGAGGACCTCAATCCGTCACCAGGTCGTGCTCGGCAAACATCTCTTTGGGCTTGAACATCAGCACCAGCGCACCCTCGTCCGAATACGAGTTGTGCGTGGTGTACGACCGCACCACCAGCGTGTCGAGCTTTTTCAGCGTCACCGTGGGCTGGTTGCGGAACTCGATCTGCACCTCGCCCGCCAAGACGATATACATCTCGTCCTGGGTGTGCCGGTGCCACTGGCTCTCGCCCCTGAACTGCAGCAGGTAGGCGGCGTGGTCGTTCACCTGGCCCACCTCGAAATGCTGGTAGGGCACCGTCAGCACGGTGGCAAGCTCGTCAAGCGAAATAATACTGGCCATGGTTGCCTCCTGAGACTCAGGTCAAAGCGGGATATTGCCGTGCTTCTTGGGCGGGTTCGAGTCGCGCTTGTTGCGCAGCATCTTGAGTACTTCGATCAGCCGCGGGCGCGTCTCGTGCGGTTCGATCACGTCGTCCAGGTAGCCGCGCGCCGCGGCCGCGTACGGGTTGGCGAACTTGTCGAGGTACTCGGCGATGAGCTCGGCGCGGCGGGCGGGCGGGTCGGCGGCCTCGGCCAATTCTTTGCGGAAGACGATGTTCACCGCGGCTTCCGGGCCCATGACGGCGATCTCGGCCGCCGGCCAGGCCATCAGGTAGTCGCCGCGGATGTTCCGGCTGTTCAGCACGATGTAGGCGCCGCCGTAGGCCTTGCGGACGATCACCGTCACCTTGGGCACGGTGGCCTCGCACAGCGCGTAGACCAGCTTGGCGCCGTGCGTGATGATGCCGCCGTGCTCCTGGTCCACGCCCGGCAAAAAGCCCGGCACGTCTTCCAGGATCACCAGCGGGATGTTGAAACAGTCGCAGAAGCGGACGAAGCGCGCGCTCTTGACCGACGACTTGATGTCGAGCACGCCCGCCAGCACCAGCGGCTGGTTGGCCACGATGCCCACCGTGCGCCCGTCCAGCCGGGCGAAGCCCACCACGATGTTCGGGGCGAAGTTTTCGTGGATCTCGTAGAAGTCGCCGTTGTCGACGATGCGGTGGATGACGTCTTTGATGTCGTAGGGCTTGTTGGGCTCGTCGGGCACCACGGCGTCGAGCTCCGGGTCCATGCGGTTGGGGTCGTCGCCGGTGTCGGCCTGCGGCGGGTCTTCCAGGTTGTTGGGCGGCAGGTAGCTGAGCAGCCGGCGGATCGACTCGAGCGCTTCGGTCTCGTCGCCGGCCAGCACGTGG
>Ga0335071_10008568_pt1 | contig 10495 bp, 7 predicted proteins | sample Lox_Sample_15_FD_206724 | JGI IMG/M metagenome (GOLD analysis project Ga0335071, IMG submission 206724) | Soil microbial communities from Loxahatchee National Wildlife Refuge, Florida, United States - Lox_Sample_1.5 | ecosystem: Environmental > Terrestrial > Soil > Wetlands | place: USA: Florida...
TTTTCGATTCGGGTCTCACGAGTTTTTGCCGGTCCGCCAGTGCCCGATCAGTTCGCCGTTAATCAATCAGGCAATTGCCCAGCTAACCGAAGCGGGCGGACTCGGGTGCCCAACGGCGATCGAGGAGATCGAAATGTTCGCCGATGCGGAGGACGCCAAGATCCTTGCTACTGCGTTTTGTGCGGCCGATGTGTCGAAGAATGAACTCCAGGAATGGGCGGAGTCCTTGCGGAGCCAGATTCCATATCTGGCCGGGCTGACATTTTTTTCTTCGCGCAGGCGGTCGGAGGAAGATTCTCTGGCCGATCCGAGAGTAATCACGCGAGCCGGAGCGACCGTCCTTCCGTACAGAACCCGGTATGGAACATGTCAGGTCAGCGCGGGCGCGTTCTTTCAAGTCAATCGGCATTTGCTGGACGAGTTGGTCGCAGTGGTCAGCGGAGATGTTGAGGGCGACCTCGCCCTCGATTTGTACGCGGGAGGCGGGTTATTCACGGTTCCATTGGCGGAAAAGTTTCATCACGTTTTTGCTGTAGAGTCGTCACAGATTTCGGTCGCCGACCTGCGCCAGAATGTGCCCGCGAGCGTGAAAGTGGTCAACTCGCGAACCGAGGAATACCTGAGAAACCGGCAGGCGCGCCATTGTCCTGACTTGGTCGTCCTGGACCCTCCCCGCGCTGGCGCCGGCAAAGCGGTGACGCGCTCTCTGGTGGGACTCGGAGCGAAGCACGTGCGTTATGTTTCGTGCGATCCGGCGACGCTGGCGCGGGATTTGAGTGCATTTGTCTCGTCCGGCTATCGCATTGTGGCGACAGATTTGTTCGACCTGTTTCCGCAAACGTTTCATATCGAAACGGTGGTGCAGCTAGCGCGTTAGGCATTTTCACGTCCGCCCAAAATTTCTCCTGGAAAACGGGTGGTTGCCGGAGTCCCGCGTTTGGATAATCGGGTTGGGCATACCGCGCACCGTGCTCCCACCCGATTTTTGCAGAAAGCCGCGGCAGGGCTGGAGCATCCCTCCGTCGCTACCATCGTGCCCGCCTATGCCTCCACGCACAGTCAAGTTCGGGCCGCCGGATGCGGCTGGTGATGGATCGAAGCCGCCACGCCAGCCTCTGTTCTGGGCAGCCATTGTTTTTTCGCTCGGATTATGGTCCGGGCTGCATGTCTGGCGTCCTCCGGCCTGGTGGATCATTGCGATTGTCATCTTCGTTTTGGGGGCTTGCTGGTTCGTCTCGCGACGAGTCTGGCTGGCACTGGGACTTGCGCTTGCGACGTGGTTCTTGTTCGGCGCGTTTCTTATTCAGGTTCGCGGTCGTCCTCGCGAAGATCCAAGGCTCAATGAGTTCTCGGACGGACAACCGGTGACGCTGACGGCGCATGTGGTGCGCGAAGGGTATCCACGCTCTGGATTGAGCGATGCCAAGACATCGATCGACGTGGAGAGCGAGACGATTGAAAAAGATGGCCGCAGCTTTTTGGTGAAGGCCGGAGTCCGGCTAACGTTTTTTGAGCGAGAGAAATTCACTATCCATGGCGAGTTGAGAGAGGCGGGTTCCGCCGGCGAGGACTCGTCCCAGATAGCCCTGGCGCGAGAGATGTCCGCGCCGTCTCCTCTTCCTGGCTTCCGATATGGCGAGCAGCTTCGCATTCGTGCCAAGCTGCATCGGCCGCGCAATTTCCGGAATCCAGGAGCATTCGACTACGAAGGCTACCTGCGAGACAACGGCATCAGCCTGCTGGGCTCGGCTGCGGTCAAAGATGTGGAGCGGATTCCGGGACTTTCCGGAAATGGTGTCTCGCGCTGGCGCGCGCGTGTGCACGCCAGCATCATTGCGAAGATTCACGAGCTCTGGCCAGCTTCGCAAGCGACATTGCTGGATGCCATGGTGCTCGGAGAAGAATCGTTCCTGCGCAACCCGACACGCACCGAGTTCCAGAGATCGGGTACGTATCACCTGCTTGTCGTCTCGGGAATGAACCTCAGCATTCTCGCGGTCGCGATTTTCTGGGCGCTGCGGCGGCTTCGACTTGATCCGGCGCTCTCGGCGGTGGCGACGGTAGTAGTTTCGTTCGCATATGCCTTTGTGGTGGGAATTGGGCCGCCGGTGTGGCGAGCTGCACTTATGCTGGCAATTTATCTGGGCGCACGCCTTCTTTATCGCGACCGCAATATGCTGAACGCCATCGGGGCTGCCGCCATCGGTGTTCTGGTGGCCGATCCTGACGCGCTTTTTGGGGCCAGCTTCCAGCTTACGTTTCTGGCTGTATTTATCATTGCCGGAATCGGGCAGCCGCTTCTCGAAAGGACGACTCTGCCATACACACGCGGCCTGCGGTTGCTCGGACTCACGACCTATGACCTGCACGTGGAGCCGAAGGTCGCGCAGTTAAGACTGGACTTGCGACTGCTTGGCGGCCGTCTTTCGAAATTCAGCGGGACCCGCCCCGGCATGTTTCTCCCGGCTTCTTTCTTGCGCGGCAGCCTCTTTCTGGCGGAACTCGTCTTTATATCCGCATTGATGCAGGCCGGGCTTGCGCTTCCCATGGCGTATTACTTCCATCGCGCGACCACGATGGGGATGCCCGCGAATCTCTTCGTCATACCGCTGACGCAGATCCTGATGCCAGCCGCAGCGGCCGCAGTTTTTCTGGGATACGTCGCTGTTCCACTGGGGAGGCCAGCCGCATGGGCTGCCGGGATTGCTTTGCAAGGCATCACGGGAACCGTTCACTGGCTTGGAGGCGCACAAACGGCCGGAACATCGATCGCCGATCTGCGGGTTGCCATGCCATCGCTCTTAACGATTGGCGCTGCCGTCGCGGCGTTGGCCTTTGCCATGTGGGCGGCGCAACATAAGCGCCTCGCCGCTCTCGCAGGCCTAGCCGCGCTAGCAGGGATGGCATTCTGGATCGCACTTGTTCCGTCACGTCCCAGCATTCACCCGGGCGTGTTCGAAATGACCGCCCTCGATGTGGGGCAGGGCGATTCCATTCTCCTGGTTACGCCTGAGGGCCGCACCATGCTGGTGGACGCTGGCGGACTGCCCATGTGGATGCACTCGGATTTCGACATGGGCGAACAGGTCGTCTCGCCCTATCTTTGGTATCGCGGCATCGATCATCTCGACACAATCGTGATTACCCATCCGCACGCCGACCACCTGGGAGGCATGCCCGCCATCATCGCGAATTTTCATCCGCGGGAGCTGTGGATCAGCATGGACGAACCGGCTGGAGAACTGGCTCCGGTAGTCGCGCAGGCGCGGCGCGCGGGTATGGCGGTTTACACCAGGAAAGAAGGTGATGAATTCGACTACGGAGGCTTACATTTTCGCCTCCTTGCCCCAGGACGCGATGAAGCAACTGGAACGATGCGCCCGAACGATGATTGCCTGGTCTTCACAGTCGCTCTCGGAGCGAGCGCGGCACTGTTAGAAGGAGATGCGGAGCGCGCGGTCGAGAGGCGCCTGGTCGAGCTGCATCCTGAAGCGATGCTGCTGAAGGTGGCTCATCATGGGAGCGCGAGCGGCACTTCGTCGGCGCTGCTCTCTACTCTGCATCCACGCTACGCCGTCATCTCCGTGGGAGCACGGAACGTGTACGGGCATCCGCGGCGTGAGGTGTTGCAACGTTTGCAGGATGCGGGAGTCCGTACTTACCGGACCGACGAGCAAGGAGCGACAACATTCTTCCTCAATGGAAATAACGTTGTGCCGGATGTCGAAATGATTCACTAGGACTCGAGAGCACGCCCCCGGGTGCGCTCGCCAGTGTTCTCTACTTAGCCTGCGATTTCTGCAGTCTCGTCACCCTCGTCGAGCGGCGGGGACTGGCGGTACTCTTCGATGATCTTCGTTGCTTCCGCGGCGTCTTCCTCGCCCACCAAAATGATCATTCCGCCTACTCCCGGAAAAGTCTCCTGGACCGCGTCGAGAGCCTTCAGATCGCATTCAATGCCAGCCGAGTCGAGCAGACCCTTCACGACCATGGCCTCAGTTTCCTGTTCCGTATCGAACACCTTCACGAGCTTCTTGTTGGGATCGGGCCGGGCGGAAGGGGAATTTTCGTCAGACATGGCATCCTCCGTAAACGAGCTTCTAACAGATTACGGCAGTCACTCCATATCTGTCTCGCAGGCTCACAAAAGACCAGCGCTAATGGCAGCTTGCATCGTGGCGCAAAGATGGCACAATGCCTCTAACGCAACGGGTGTGGGCGGGGCAACATCCAAAAGATACACCGCCGGATGGGCTGCAGACTTTGGGGGACCTATGGAAGTGCGGGCGAACAGCGATGGCGAAAGAAATCGTGACGATCACAGTCAGGAAGTCGAAGAGGAAGCCAGACTCATCCGCCGCCTGCAGGTCATGATGAGCATGGTCATGTCGGTGATCAGCCAGGATCCCGATCTGACCCTCGAAGAGGCATCTGAAATGGCGGCTAATGCACGCCGCGCCGCCCTGAACATGTTTCCCGACAAAGAGCTAGCCTACGATCTGATCTACCGCCCACGGCTGAAGCGGCTGATGAACGAACGCTTCCGCCTGCATTAATGCCCGGCCCCGGCAAGCAATAACCATCTGTACCTCTACTACTGTGGAAGGGTGCTATCATATCGGCATTCCTCCACGCTGATACGGTGGAAGCGGCTTTCGCCGACCTTCGATGCGCTTTCGACGCAGACTCCTCATTCTGATCGTTGTTCTGTTGATCGCAGGTGCGGTGGCGCTGCTTGTCATTCTGCGTAAGCACGCGCCTCCCGAACCAGCTCGCCTTCTACCCGGGGCTGACGGCTTCTTCTATGTGAACCTGAAGTGGATCCGGGCGTTCAATGCCAGCGCGCCGCTGCCGCCGATTTTGCGGGATCCCGACTACCAGAAGTTCGTTGATGAGACCGGCTTTCAGTTTGAGCGCGATCTGGACCAGGCCGCGTTTGCGGTCCACTATCCGCAGAGCTGGGGTGAGGGCACCGCAGGTTCCGCTGCCGAGCCGCGTTATTCCGAAATCTTTGTAGGCAAATTTAATTCGTCGATGGTGCTGGCCTATCTCAAGCGTCATGCTACCTCGGTCGACAGCTATCGCGGATTCGACATCTACAACATTCCGAATGAGGGCCGAATCGTTCGCGTCACGTTTCTTTCGTACGACAGCGTCGGGATTTCCAACCATCCCGACCCAGACGTGATCCGCGGCATGATCGACCGGTCGCGTAAGCTGGCATCGCCCTTCAGCGGGCCATGGCTATTGCGCCGGTACTACAAAGAAGTGCCGCTTACGAGCCTGTCGTTCGCTATTCTGCGAGTCAGGCCAGAGGCTGTGAATTCGCTGGAAGGTTTCGGCAGCTGGGCGCTGTTGTTTCCAAAGCCAGCCGTCGTCGTGATCTCCGCGCGCTACCTTCGGGCGTTACATCTGAAGGCCGAAGCATTTACGGAGACAGAGGCGGATGCCCAGGCGATCGTCGACAAAGCGACTGCTTTCCTTGCAATATTTCATGCCGCCGAGAGTAACGTTGGCGCGCACGGCACCGACCCTGACGTCAAAGCGTTCTTCGACAGCCTGAAAGTTCAACGTTCGAAAGACCGCGCCGTTCTCACTGCCACTGTGCCGCAGGGATTCGTAAAGAAAGCATTGGCAGAAACGCCGATGGAGAACATGCCTGCGACACCTTCTCCTCCCACTGCTCCGCCGCCACCCCCGGCCAGGAAAGCCGCGAAGCACGGCAAGCCCTAGCAGGCTGCAAAAGTCATTGTGGTCGCCTCTCGAACACCGGGGCTGAAGCTCTATCGATTCGAGATGCTTTACGCGGCGCGGAAGCGCCGCTCTCCTAGCAAACGAGAGACACAATTACCACGCTATACACAGAGTCTCACAATGTGGGGGTCCTTCGACTCCGCTGAGCCGCTCGCTTCGCTCAGAATGACCTCGTCAATAAAGTCACGAGACTCTCAGTGAAACATGGACGCGAAGAAGTGGCCGAGTTTGTGAAAAAAGCCATGCGGATGGCCATCCGTCGAGGAGCCTCCGGCGGAAGCCTGAGTCGTCTTTGACTTCGGAATTGAAGGTGGCGCGGTAACGGACTGAGCCGGTGGGTACGCGCGCGTATCCAGTGGCAAGGCGCGAACGTCCTCGACCGGAGCAGGTGGCGGACCAGTCGCCTGGAATACCAAAGGTGCTGAGATCTGCACGTGCATCTCGTTCGGGGAGGGAGGGGGTGCCGGTGGTTCCACCTGGCTTCCCGAAGGGACATCAACGGAAGGCGCGACCTGGGGCGAGGATGTCGGAACCGCTGGTGTTGTTTTCCCAGGAGCCGGTACCTGGCCGGGCTGAGAATGATTCTGCGGCAGGTCGTTCGCGGCCCTCTCGATCGCTTGCCGCGGAGGCGGACAGCCACACTCGAGCGGTACGTTCATGTCTACACGATCGAGGTGTCCCGATCGAAAAACGAGTTGATCGGTCGCTTTGACCTGGTAGGTCCGGTCGCCGATGAGTTCTGTCACGATGGCGGACGACGTGTTTCCCGGCAGCGCGCGCACGCAAGTATTGCCCTGCGCGTCAGCGCTGAAGGCATAGTGAAACTCGCCAGGCCCTACCAGAAGAACGCGAAAATCCGGCGTCATGACCGAATCCGAAGAGGCGTCAAGCTGGAGATGCGCTTCCAGCGCTCCGGTGCTCATGCCGAGCATCAGATTGTGCTGGTTTTGCGAAGGTGTGATCGAAAGCGTCGTTCCCGGGCAAACACGAAGCTCTCCGCCGCTCGACAGGCTGATCACGGCCGTATCGGCGCCAGCCGAAAAAGAGGATCCAACGGCAGTGGCCTGGGACGCGAGGGAAAGCGGACCCGCGGCGCGTATGGCCTTCACAACCGGCTGAGGTTCTTTGGTCAGGCTTGCTACCGTGGGTGCCTGAAATGGGGAATGGCTCGCCTCGGTGGGATTGTCGCCAAGGTGAATGACCAGGCGATTTCCCGCGGCCTCCCAGCTGTAGGTGCGGGGAGCGAGAAGATCGACGACGACACGCGCTACAGGTGGATTCGCCTGAAACTGATCGGCGCGGACTGCGGTGATCTGGCCGGAATGTACGTCGAGGCGCTTTTGTGTCGCATCGAGACGCGCATTGGCAACGTCGATGACAAGCCGGATCGGATCGCTGATCTCCTGAATGGCAGGAACCATGGGATGCGTCGCCAGAATCTCCAGTGCCGGACCGGATTTCTCCTGAATGATGCGGAAGCTCTTGATGGAGGCGATCGGGGGAGCTGTGCTCTTCTTCGACCGGGTCTTGTTGGTTTTGGTGGGTGATTGCTGCTGGGCGGCGAGCGGCGAGATGGCAAGCGAGAGTGTCGCGTAAACCAGCAATATCATCCATGGGTGACACCGCGGCACAAGACACTTGTACTGTGGCGCGTGCGCGGGAGCACGCCCGCGACAAGGGAACCGGGCGAGCCGGACCGGACAAATCGGCAGGAAGTTATTCACGAATACGCTCGGTGTTTCTTCAACCATACCACCCGAGCGACCTCGAAAAAAGCGGATGGAAGGCGATCGGACTTTCTTCGGGCTGACCGTGCCTGTTGTTGCAGGCTCGTTGAAGTCGAGAGGCGACTAGCTCTCGGCAAGAAACTCGTATTCTTCAATAACGGCGGCGACGGCCATTTTGGTTTCTGCCCCACCGCCCTCGACCCGGACGACACGGCCCTTGCAACGCACGCGGATAGCTTCGGTGAGCGTGATCTCCGGAGGCAAGGTGAGGGTGAAATCGATCGCGGCACCCGCCTGAACGGCAGAATCGATGTAGAAGCAGATGCCACGCGCACTGACATCGCGGGTTTGCGCATTGTGTTCTTCAGCCGGTTCGCCATAGCGCACGTTCACCGGCAGGCGCAAGGCAAAGCGCCGCGTCGCTCGTTTGTCTTTCCCCTGCGTGTCCTTTGCCTGGGTTTCGGCCATCGGTCCTCCGGGACTGGATAAGCATGGCCGTTGACACCTTCCCTGTCAAGCATTCGCTCATGGGGCAGGTGAATCGGGAAACGGTGTCCGGAGAGCCACGAAAGTTGCGCGCCCAAGAACGTCTGCAACCACAGGTGTTTCGCAGGAGTGCGTACCTTATTTACGAGGTTAAAATAACGGTTGTGGTCTTCGTTCTCGACAATTACGACTCGTTCACTTACAACCTTGTCCAGTATCTCGGCGAACTGGGCCAGCAGATCGAGGTGCGCCGGAATGACGAAGTCACGGTGGCGGACATTGAAGCCATGCATCCCGAACGCATCCTCGTGTCGCCCGGACCCTGTACTCCCCATGACGCGGGTATCAGCATCGATCTGATCCGGCATTTTGCCGGCAAGGTGCCGATTCTCGGAGTCTGCCTCGGACATCAGGCCATTGGAGCCGCGTTTGGCGGCGAGGTAGTGCGCGCGAAAACCTTGATGCATGGAAAAACGAGTGCGGTCGAGCACGATGGCCGAACGATCTTCAGCGGCGTCGAATCTCCGATGACCGCGACGCGTTATCACTCGCTCATCGTTCGCGAGGAAGACCTGCCGAGCGATCTTGAAGTCAGCGCCTGGACACGGGACCAGGGCGGCACGCGCGTCATCATGGGTTTGCGGCACCGGAAGCTCCCTGTCGAGGGAGTTCAGTTCCATCCGGAAAGCGTGCTCACCAGCCATGGCAAGCAACTAATTGCGAACTTCTTGAAGATTAGTTCACATTCTCCCGCTTCCAGGTCTCAGTAACTGCGTCTTTTGGCCGTTCGCAGTCATTTCCGTTCCGTTCCATCGCCCGCAAAGATAGAATGTCTTCCTTCGCAGGAGGCCAAAAACCATGCGGTTTGCAGATCTCTTTCACTACTTCTCCATCGCGCGTTTCGTAACGATTTTCTTTTTGATCGCGGCTTTTTCGGTTTCTGCCTCCTTTGCGCAAACCGGCTATGTTGGCGTTTTCGGCGGCGGTCCGTTGTATATCAATGCAACCAATAACATTCGCGAGCTACAGAACTCCGGCTTCACCGAAGTCATCGTCTGGAGCGTTGAAGTCAAGAGCAATGGCGACTTGAATCTGAATGGCGAATTTCCTCTGACCTCGAACGGTGCCTACATTGGCGGCCAGTTGCACCCTGACTTCGCCTCGAATATGGCTGCCCTGAAACAGGGGAACGTGAAGAGAGTCACCCTGAGCATCGGCTCATCGAATGTCGGCGACTGGCAAGACATCGCGGCGCTGGTCAACTCGCAGGGCACCGGGCCGGGAAGCATTCTGTATGAGGATTTTCAGGCATTGAAGACCGCGATTCCGGCGCTCGATGCCGTCGATTTCGACGACGAAAACAGTTACGACGAAAGCACCACGGTTCAGTTTGCCGTCATGCTTGGCAAGCTTGGTTATCACGTGCTCCCGGACGCTTACACCAACAGCAGTTATTGGACGAGCGTGGTGTCGGAGATCAACAGCCAGCTTCCGGGGACGGTGGATGGCGTACATCTCCAGGTTTATGCGGGCGGAGCAGGCAACAACCCGTGCGCTTCGAGCTGGAACTTCGGCGCTATTCCCGTTTATCCGGGTTTGTGGGATCACGTGGTCACGCCAAAGTCGGTTCAAACCCGCATGAAGGGCTGGCATAGCCAATGCGGAATTGACGGGGGCTTCATGTGGCTCTATGACGACTTTGTGGGCAACGGAGAGGCGGTCAAGTATGCGCAGGCGATGAGCGTCGGCGCAGGCTATAGCGGCTTCGCGTTGTCAGGATCTGCAACCGTCTTTTTGAACCAGAATTCGACGGCCAAGGACACGATCAAGGTTACCGATCTTGGCGGGTTCAAAGGCGCTGTGAGTCTGAGCCTGTCGGCACTGCCGAATGGTGTCACGGCAACCGTTGGGCAAAGCGGCAACAACCAGACAGTGACCTTCAAAGCGACGCCGACCGCAGGAACGGGATTCGCGACGGTGATGGCGACAGGCACATCGGGCGCGATCACGTCGAATTTTATCTTCACGCTTGCGATCAGCGCCGCAAAGGGGACCAAAGGATCGGGCCAGGAGGTCGATCTGACATCGGCTTTCAACGTTTTCGGAATCTATACCGATGGAATGACCTATTCCACTGGCGGGCTCGATGGCGCGGGCTACTCGTATTCGACCAAGTTGCTGACCAAGACACGCGTCCTTAATCAGGTTCGATTTAAGTTCGGGCCAGCGAATCAGCCAGACGCAGTCAGCGGTCACGGGCAACTCGTGAGTTTGCCGCAAGGGAAGTTCTCGAGCTTGATCCTGCTCGCGACTGGAGTGCAGGGTAGTCAAACGTCGCAGACGATTACAGTGAACTACTCCGATGGCAGCAGTGCGCAATTCACGCAGAGCTTCAGCGACTGGTCTACGCCACAGAACTTCGCCGGCGAAATGGAGGCGGTAGCAATGTCCTACCGAGATGCTGCCGACGGCAGCAAGAATGAAGGCACTTTTAATCTCTACGGCTACAGCTTCGCGCTCAACTCGAG
>Ga0335071_10008569_pt1 | contig 10495 bp, 11 predicted proteins | sample Lox_Sample_15_FD_206724 | JGI IMG/M metagenome (GOLD analysis project Ga0335071, IMG submission 206724) | Soil microbial communities from Loxahatchee National Wildlife Refuge, Florida, United States - Lox_Sample_1.5 | ecosystem: Environmental > Terrestrial > Soil > Wetlands | place: USA...
CCTGGTCCTTGGTAAACCCCGGGTACCGTTTGAAAATGCTGCTGTCGTTCGGACTCATCACGTGCTCTTCCAGGGCGATGAGGCCATTGCGCCGGCCCACCATGAAGATCTCATAGAGCATCTTCAGCAGTTCGAAATATTCTTCGCGACTGGCGCTGTTGCCAGTCACGGCCACCTTGCACTTGCGCACGATGTCCATCAGCACCTGACCGGGACTGGCGATGACCAGCACGCCGAACCCGATGCCGAAGATGACGACGATTTCGCCGACCTGCAGCAGCACGAGCGGGTTGCCGCCGGCGAGCATAAAACCGCCGATGGCCGAGGCGAGGACGATGAGGGCTCCGATGAAGATCAGCATGGAAAGGCGAAGGAAGCGCGGATCAGCGGTTACGCATGCGCTGGATATAGGCGCGCAAATGGAGCACCGTCTGGGCGTGGATCTGGCAGATGCGGGATTCGGTCAACCCAAAGACCGCGGCGATTTCCGCGAGACGCATGTTCTCGAAGTAGTACATGGCGAGTATCTTCTTGGGTATATCGGGCAATTCCTCGATTCGTTGAGCGACAAGTTGCATGAGCTCATCCTTTTCCATGCGGTCGCGCACGGAAACATCGTTCTCGTCCGCAATGAGTTCGTGCAGCGAAGAGCCCTCCGATTCCTCATGCTCGGTGGTGGAGTCAATGTTGACAAAACACACCGGCCGGGCCTCCTCGACCCACTTGGCATATTCCTTGGCGGAAAGCCCGAGATGAGTGCGCACCTCATCCTCAGTCGCGCCACGGCCGAGACGCTGTTCGATCTCATTGATGGCCTCCTTCATCTTGCGGGCCTTGGCGCGGGCCCGGCGCGGGCACCAATCCATGCGGCGCAGCTCGTCGAGAATCGCGCCGCGGATGCGGGTGGTGGCATAGGCGGCAAAGGTGCTGCCCTGCTCGGGATCGTATTTCTTCACGGCCGCGATGAGCCCCGTGATGCCCACACTGTAGAGGTCGTCCGCATCGACGTGCGGGGGCAGGTTGAGCTTGATGCGATCGACGACGTTGCGAACGAGGGGCAGATAGCGCTCGATAAGTTCCTTCTCATCGATAGCCCCGGCGGCCCCTTGATAGACGCGCCAGGCGCTGGCAGCAGGCGGTGCATCCGTGACCGCGGCGGCTGACATGGCTTTTTTCATGACGAAGCGGGTGATAGACGTTGAGGTTGCAGATCAAGTATGAGGGCGGTCACTTGGCCTTGCCCGGGGTGGACGCGGCCTCGGCGGCCGCGGCCGCGGCAGCCGCCGCGGCGCGTTTGATGGCGACGGCCTCGGTCAGCGCCTTGACGAAGACGGACCAAAACCACCGGAAGAGCAGGGCCCCGGCGAGGCAGCCGAGGGCGGAGTCGCGCAGCACGAGGTCGGGGGCGCGACCGACGATGAGGCCGGTGAGCAAAGTGAGGAAGAAGCCGGCAAAACCGCCGGCGAGGAAAATGAATTTCATGGTGGATCAGGCTCCAGGTAGGGTTTTGCGCAAGACGGCGTTGACTGCGTCTTCCTCGCAGTCTCCGGACAGGCTCGGTCCGGTACTGAGGAAAAGCGGGGTCAGGTCGCCGTCGATAAGAAAGTCCACGAGCTTGCCCCAGTGGGTCAGCTCATCGCAGTGCGTGAAGACGAGGTGGGTGGCACCCAGTTCACAGCCCGCCGCGTACGCGGCCCGCAACGCGGCGTGGTCGTACAGGGCGTGCAACACGAGCACCCGGCCCTCGAACTGGCCGGCGTCGAGAAATCGGGCGAGATCGTGGTTGGCCGCCGGGCGGCCGATCGCGAAACCGGGGAGATCCGCATAGACGAACCCGCCGGCGGGTGCCGCGAGGTCGAGCCCCGGCGTATGATGCTCCAGGGTGAGACCGAGCGCCTCGCAGTAGACGGCGAGATCGGCGGTGAGGTTGGGCTGGTCGAACTCGACCGTGAGGACGCGGCCGGTGCGGCCGCGCGAGAAAATCTCCGCCGCGAGCCATTTGCAGAGCGCCGTCGTGCGCCCCACCCCGCGGGAACCGAGAAAAGCGGTACGCGCCGGCAAGGGGCGCGGCCGGCGGCGCGCCGCCGTGTGGCGCAATTCGCGGCTCAACTCCACCAACGAGACGTGCAAGGGACGCTGCGCATGATTCGCCAGCGTTGGAGACCCGTTGAGCCGGGCGAGCATCGTCTCGGAAAAACCGGAACGGCGGAGCAAATCGGGCAAGGCGGGGGCCCGGGAATTTTCGAATTTGGATTTCCGATTTTCGATTGCCACCGGCGCGGAGCCATGGAGAGACGCAGACTCGTCGGCCACCGCGACGACCGCAGGTTCCGGCGACTCGCCGGCCGGCGCGGCCAGCACCGCGGCGAGCGGCCCGGCCGAGGGGGCGGGCGATCCCACCTGGACGACGACTTCCAGTTTCGGGCGGCCAAACCAGCCGGCCAGCCCCTGCCCTTCCAGCTGACGCACGGAAAGCACCTTGGTCTCGCTGCCAAATTGATCGCGGATGGTCTGCACCGCCTCATCGGCCGAACGGACGACGATGCGGTAGACGGAGCCGGGCGGAACGTTGTTGGTGGGCGCACTCATGCGGGTTTAGGCGGCAACCTTGAGTTCAACGGGACGCGAGAGGTGCGCCGGCAGCGTGACCATGCCGACGTTCTCGATTTCGGTCGCAGACGGCAGTTCCTGGAAGGCCACGACCGTGAGACGCGGCATGGAAGGTTCGATGAAGCGTTTGAGCGGAAGCCGGATGTCCGCGCCCACGACCAGCAAGGGGGTGAGACCGCTCTGCACGAGATCGGCGACCCGCTGGTTGAGCTCGCCCAGCAGATGGTGCGCGGTGGCCGGATCGAGCGCCAGGCCCACTTCGCTCGCCGACCGGTGCACCTTGGTGGCAAAATACTGTTCGAGTCGCGGGTCGAGCGTGGCGGCCTTCACCACCCCGGGCCGGCATTCCATCTCGGGCACGAAATACATGCCCAGGCGCCGGCGGATGAGTTCGCTGAGGTCGTCGGGATTCTTCGAGATCGCGGCAAAATCGCCGATGCCTTCGAGGACGAGCGGGAGGTTGAGCACCGAAATGTTTTCGCGCAGCAGGTTTTGCAGCACGCGCTGGATGATGCCGAGGCTGACGAGATCGGGCAGCAGCTCGGCCACGAGCGCAGGGTGCGTATCCTTCACGTGGTCGATGAGCGTCTGCACGTCCTGGCGCCCGAGCAGCAGATGGGCGATCGACTTGAGCGTCTCCGAAAGATGGGTGATGAGCACCGAGGACGGATCGACCACGGTGTAGCCGTTGAGCTCGGCCGCCTTCTTCTCGTCGTCCTGGATCCAGATGGCCTCGAGGTTGAAGACCGGCTCGCGCGTGGGGATGCCGCGCAGCTTCACCGAGCTGCCGGTCACATTCATGGCCATCCAGCGACCCGCCATCACGGAGCCACGGCCGACGGGCCGGCCACGCAGGAGGAAGCGGTACTCGTTGGCATCGAGCTCGAGATTGTCGCGGACCGAGACGGGCGGCACCAGGATGCCCTTTTCGCGGGCCAACGTCCGGCGCACGCCGGTGACGCGCGAGAGCAGGTCGCCGCCGAGCTTGCTGTCGGCCAGGCTGAGCAGGCCGTGACCGATCTCGATGGCGAACACCTCGAGGTCGATGAGCTTCTTGAAATCTTCCGGCAGGGCGCGCGGACCCGCCGGGGCCGCAATCTCCTTGCCTCCGGCCGCGGTGGCCTTGCCCTTGGCGGCGGGTTGCGCCGCCGCGGACACCTCGGCCGCCACTTCCGTGGTCGCATGCTCGTGCTTCCGCAGGGCGCGCGCCACATAACCCGCCAGGCCGGCGAGCACAAAAAACGGCACGACCGGCATGCCCGGCATCAGGCCGAAGACCGCCAGCATGCCGGAGGCGATGCCCAGCGCACGCGGATAACGGATCATCTGTCCGCCGATCTGGGTGCCGAGATTGATGTTTTCGGCGGCGCGGGTGACGAGGATACCGGCGGCCGTCGAGACGATCAGCGCCGGGATCTGCGAGACGAGACCGTCACCGATGGAGAGGAGGGTGAATTTCTGCAGCGATTCGCCCAGCGTGAGATCCATCTGGAACACGCCGATGCCGAAACCGCCCAGCACGTTGACGAGCGTGATGAGGATGCCGGCCACGGCCTCGCCGCGCACGAACTTCGAGGCGCCGTCCATCGCGCCGTAGAAATCGGCCTCCTTCTGCACCTTCTGGCGGCGTTGCGTGGCCGTGAGCTCGTCGATGATGCCGGCGTTCAGCTCGGCATCGATGGCCATCTGTTTGCCGGGCAGCGCATCGAGGGTGAACCGGGCGCTCACCTCGGCGATGCGGCCCGCGCCCTTGGTGATGACGACGAAGTTGATCACCACCAGGATCAGGAACACCACGAAGCCGACGATATAGTTTCCCTGGATGACGAACCGGCCGAACGAGTCGATGATGTGTCCCGCGTAACCGTTGGTGAGGATGAGGCGCGTCGAACAGATGTTGAGGACGAGGCGATACAGGGTGAAGGTCAGCAGGATCGTCGGGAACGCCGAAAATTCCGGCGGCTCCTTCACGTACACGATCGTCAGCAGCACCAGCAGTGAAATTCCGATCGAAAGCGCCAGCAGCACATCGAGCAGGAACGGCGGCACCGGCACGATGAGCATGAGCACCGTGGCGAACAACGCCCCGGTGAAGAACAGGTCGGCGCGCCGCAGCAATTTTTGCGGGGTGAATCCGGTGTTCGCCAGAGCGGGCGGGACAAACGGAGCATGGGTGGCGGCGGGCATGGGAAAAGCTAGAGTGAAAGGGAAAGGGAGGGAGGCGGCGATCAGGCCGGTTGTTCACCCAGGTCGGAGGAGTCCTCGGGCCGGGCCAGGCGGGAACCGCCTTCGAGCCGGTTCTGGCGGTCCGCCTCGATCCGGCGGGACTTGAGGCGATGGAAGTAGTAACGGTGGGTGCGGTACACGAAGGCGAGAATCTCGGCCACCGCCTGGTACAGCTCCATCGGGATCGGCTGTCCGACCTTGCCGAAGGCGAAAAGCGCCCGGGCCACGGGCTTGTTTTCCACCATGGGCACGCCGTTTTCGAGGGCGAGTTCCTTGATGCGTTTGGCGAAACCGCTATCACCCTTGGCGAGCACGATGGGCGCCTTGTCGATCCCGCGCTCGTATTTGAGCGCCACGGCATAGTGCGTGGGGTTGGTCACCACCACGTCGGCCGTGGGCACGGCGCTGAGCATCTGTCGTTGCATGAGGCGGCGGGCCATGCGGCGCATCGCGGCCTTGACGAAAACGTCGCCTTCCGACTGCCGGCGCTCCTCCTTGACTTCCTCGCGGGACATCTTGAGTTCCTGCCCGGTCTTGTACTTTTCGTAGGCAAAGCTGAGGGCCGCGATGCACCCGAGGCACAGCAGCAGTCGGCTCAAGAACGCCCAGGTGGCATGCTGCAGGTATAGTCCGAGGTACGCCGCTTCCACGGGCGCAGTGAAAATCGGGTCGCGCATCAGACCGCGGGCGACCGTCCAGAGCACCAGCGAGATCGCGAGCATCTTCAGCAGGTCGATGCCCGCATGCACCAGCGTGGCCTGCGAGAAGAGGCGCTGGAATCCCGCCACCGGATTGATCCGCTCGAGGTTGAAACCAAAGGCCTTGGAGGTGATCTGAAAACCGCTCTGGAGCCCGCCGGCCAGCACCGCGGCAAGCACGCACGCCACGAGGACCGGCAGCAGCAGCTCGCCCAGGAGGAAGACGGTCTGGGTGATATGGTTGCTCGCGCTGTCGAGCTGCAGCCGGATGCTGCCCAGCTGGGTGAAGATGCTCACCGCAAACGACCCGATATCGCGCGACATCGTGCCGATCGTAAGCGACAGCGCCGCAAACGCCGCCGTCAGGATGGCGGCGATGTTAAACTCCTGCGACCGCGCAAACTGGCCGCGTTCCATCGCATCGGATATACGCTTGCCCGTCGGTTGCTCAGTTTTTTGGTCGTTGTCGTTGTCGGCCATGCTTGAAACGCAAAGATTGCAACGCATGTGCCAAGGCATCCGTCCCCATCGCTAACTGACTGCGGCCAACAAGATAAACATTTCTCTGCCGGCCAGTCTCGCACCTTCGCCCTAAAGCCAAATTACTGCAAAATTCCGCGGCAATTTTTGCCGGGAATCCGCGGTTTCATCGTGGGGGCGGGAGCAGCTCCAGAATCCGCCCCGGCATGAGATCGAATTCCACCCAAACGTAGCGGGCAATGAGCGTGCCAGCGGTGGCCAGCAACGTGAATCCCAGGAGCGAGTGCAGCGGAAAACTGATGACGAAGACATTCATGCGCGGCACCGCCCGGCCGAGCACCGAGAACGCCAGGTTGATGAGGAAATTCAGGGCGAGGAATGGCGCCGAGATCCGGAAACCAAGTTCAATCACATGCGAAGTGCCGACGATGATCGACTCCAGCGAGCCGGGCCCGAACCCGGCGTGGCCCGCCGGGGCGAAATCGAAACTGCGGGCGAACGCCGCCAGCGCTCCGAGATGCGCGCCACTCAGGAAGAACAGCACGGCGGCAAACATCGTCAGCACCGACGCCAGCGGTTCCGTCCCCGGATGCGGCGTATCGATGCCCGGCACCCCGCCCAGGCCGATTTCCTGGTTGATCAAGCGGCCCGCCAATTCCACGGCGGAGAACGACATCCTGCCCACGAAACCCATGGCAAAACCGAGCAGCATCTCGCTGCCGGCGGCCGTCGCGAGGCTCAACAAGTCCAGTGGCATGACCGCGGCATGCGGCACGATCCCATACAACAGGGTGGCCATGCCAAGCGAGAGAGCGACCCGGAGCATCACCGGCAACTGGTTGCCGCCGAGCGTCGGGAACAGGAGGACGACGCCCAACCCGCGAAAGCCGATCATCAGCCAGCTATAAAGAAGGTCGAGCGGCATGGGTGGCAGAGGTCAGACGTCAGATGCTAGACGACAGAAGGCGGAGGACAGAGGGCAGATGACAGAGGACGGATGTCAGAAGTCAGAGGGCGAAAGGTGGAAATTGGAGACCAGGGGTCGATCCAGTCCGACAATCCTGACATCTGGTCGTCTGACATCTGGGATCCGGGATCTGGCATCTGGGATCTGGTTTCTGGTTTCCTCAGCGTCCCATCTCGCTCATCTTGGTGATGATCTGGATGGCGAACTCCGAGAGTGAGCGCAGCAACCAGGGACCCAGCACAACGGTCACCACCGCCAGGGCAATAAGCTTGGGCACGAAGGCCAGGGTTTGTTCCTGCAAGCTCGTCACCGACTGGAGCAAACTCGTGATCAGACCGATCAGCAACGTCACCCCGAGAAATGGGGTCACGATGTAGAGCGCGAAATAGATCGTGGTTTTGAACAGATCAATGGCGACTTCGGGATTCATGGCAAAGCGAGGTTCGGCTGTAGCGGCGGTCTATGACCGCCGTCCTTCTTGCGCATGGTTTCGGCGGTCATAGACCGCCGCCACAGAATGAGAATGCCGGGAAGAGTTCATGGTTTCACCGGAAACTTTCCACGAGGCTCTTCACCACCAGGTGCCAGCCATCGACCAGAACGAACAACAGCAGTTTGAACGGCAGCGAAACGACCGAGGGAGGCATCATCATCATGCCCAGCGCCATCAGGACCGACGACACGAGAAAATCGATCACCAGAAACGGCAGAAATAGCAGGAAGCCCATTTGAAACGAGGTCTGCAGTTCGCTGATTACGAACGCGGGGATGACGACGCGCATCGGCAGTTCCTCGATCTTCGTGGGGGGAAAGCGCCCGAGCTGCAGGAAGAATTCCAGGTCGCGCGTCCGCGTCTGCTTCAGCATGAAAGCCTTCATCGGCACCGCCGCCTTCTCGAGCGCCACCGACGACGAGAGCTGTCCGGCCAGATAGGGCTGCAACGCCTCGGTGTTGATGCGTTCGATGGAGGGGCCCATCAGGAAAAAGGTCAGGAAGAGCGAAAGCCCGATGATGATCTGGTTGGCGGGAGCGCTCTGCACGCCGATGGCGGTGCGGACGAAACCCAGCACGATCACGATGCGCGTGAAGCTCGTCATCAGCAGGATGAGCGACGGCGCGAGCGTGAGCAGCGTCATCAGGATGACGAGCTGGATGGCCACGCTCACATCGCCGGGTTTGCCGGCTCCCTCGAGGCCGATGTTGAGCCGCCAGGGCTCGGGTTTCGTGGTCGCGGTGCTGGCGGAGGAAGTCGCGGCCGGGCTGGTGATATTGGTGGTGGCGCCCGCCCGCGTCACCTCGCTGGCCCCCGGCACGACGATGGTCGGCGAGGTCTGCGCACCGCCCCATACGCCCAGCAACAGAAAAATCGCCGCAGCTAAAACCGTGCGAAGACGGCGGCTCACGGTTTTCCTTCCCCGGCGGAGAGTGGGGTGAGCAGTTGGATCTGCCCCGGAGTCACGCCCAGCAATAGTTTTTGCCCCTCGTAAACCGCGACAACGAGATACTGGCGGTTGCCGAGCGAGCGGGTTTCCTCGATCTGGAGTTTGTGTGCGGACCGGCCGGCGAGAAAGCCCGGTCCGGCGCGGCGGCGCAGCAACACCCAGGCCCCGCCCGCGGCCAGCAGCAACGCCACGACCAGCAGGGAGCGGGAGCCGTAGCTCGAATCATCGCGCGTCGTGGGCGCCACGTCGGGCGCCGCCACCCCACCCTTGGGGTAGAGGATGGTTTCGGGGGCGGGCGGTTTGTCCGCCGCATCCCCCGCCAAAGCGCTCATCGGCTGCGCCGTGGCCAAGACGACACAGCCGATTACCACTAGCAGCCGGCGTTTCCCGCCGGCCAAGGCCGGAAAAAATTCCTTCCTCACGGCTTCGAGCCCACCAGCTCGGTGATCTTGATGCCGAAGCTGTCCTCGACGACGACCACCTCGCCGTAGGCGATGAGTTTGTCGTTCACGTACAGGCCCACCGGATCGCTCGCCTGCTGGTTGAGCTGGATGACGGTGCCGGGCGCCAGCTCCAGCACTTCGCGCATCGGCAGATGGCACGAGCCCAGTTGCACGGTGACCTTGACTTTAACGTCGAGCACGATGTCGAGCGTCTTATCTTCCGCGAGATTTTGCATTGGTTTCCTCCTCGAGGGGGATTTTTTTGGTAAGTTTTACCGCCACCCGGTCGCTATCGAGTCCGACGGTGCCGACAAATTTGGGTGCGCCGTTGAGCAATACACGAGTCTGATCGAGGATGCCGGCGGGCATTTCGATGACATCGCCCACGCGCATGGCGGTGACCTCCCGCAGGCTGAGTTCGAAGGCATCCCACTCGGCCCGCGCCGGGATGGTGATCTTCTCGTAGATGGGCTGCCACGCGGCCCGCTTCTCGATGGTGGCGTTGATGGTCGTGTCCTTCTGCCGGCGGGCCTGCATCGATTTCACGAGCGGCTCGATCGTGTAGTACGGCACGCCGATCTGCATCTGCTCGGCGCAGTCGCCGAAGTCCGACTCGAGCGTGAGGGCGAGGACAATGGCATCCTTGGGCGAAGTCTGGAGGAAACGGCCGTTGCTCTCGTGGCCGATGATCTGCGGATGCAGCTCCTGCTCCAGCTTCCATTGGCCGCACCATTCCTCGAGGATGATCACGATGATGTCCTCGATGAGGGCGATCTCGATCTCGGTCAGGTAGCGCTCGGCCTTCACCGAGTGACCGCGGCCGCCGAGCATGCGGTCGGCGATGGTCAGGGCGAGGCGCGGATTGATGTCGAGGATGCCGATGCCGAACAGCGGATCGGCCTTGAAGAGGCACAGATGCGTGGGACTGGGCAGACCCTCGGCGAATTTCTGATAGGTCAGCGTCGTGAGTTTCGCCATCTTCAGCGTGAACTCCATGCGCAGGAACAGCGACAGCCGCGCCGACAGGTACCGGATGAAATCCTCGTGCAGGATGCGCAACCGCCGCAACTCGACCTCGGTCAGGAAGACTGGATTGCGAAAATCGTAGGTCTCGATCTTGGGCCCCTTGCTGCCATCCAGCCGCCGGCCGTCGGCGCGGAAGACCGTTTGCTTGGCCTGGACGTCGGTCGCGGCCAGCAGACGATCGATCTCGGATTGATCGAGGATGTCCGAACCGCCGGGCTTGAGGGAATCGTCGGCCATGTTATTGGACTACGAAGTCGGAAAAATAGATTTGCTCCACGACCTTGTGGCCGAGGGCCTGGTTGTAGGCGTTGACGAGCTTTTCGCGGATGATGTTTTTCGCCCCCGCCTCCTCGATCTCGGCCAGGGTGAGCGAAGACAGGACGTTGAGCGTGACGTCGACGAGCTTGGGACGATTTTGGGCGCTGGCGAAGGTCTCGTGCAGGGTTTGATCGCTGCCGGTCACCAGGAAGGCGGTCTTCAGGTAGCGCGTCCCCATCGTGCCGGCGAGATTCACGATCACGTTGGTGAATTCATAGGTATTGGGGGCGGCGGTCACGGCGGTCTCTCCCTTTTTGCCCTTCCCCTTCTCGGCCGCGGGCGCGG
>Ga0335071_10008570_pt1 | contig 10493 bp, 10 predicted proteins | sample Lox_Sample_15_FD_206724 | JGI IMG/M metagenome (GOLD analysis project Ga0335071, IMG submission 206724) | Soil microbial communities from Loxahatchee National Wildlife Refuge, Florida, United States - Lox_Sample_1.5 | ecosystem: Environmental > Terrestrial > Soil > Wetlands | place: USA...
GAGATTCTCGGAATTCTTCAAATCCCCTACCGACTTCCTGATTCGGGCTGCCACAGGCGGCCGTAAACGTCGAGCGTCCGATTCGGATCTCCCAGGTCCAGCGGTCCGTGCGGGCATGACGGATGAGCTTCCACTTAATGCCCAAAATCTCTAGCGATTCGGCCGGACCTACAGATCGGCGATTTGAAAATGGACCTGGAGCCGAACCAGATTCGTCAGTAGAGCCGCGCCAATCACGGCAAGCCACCGAAGGTGTGTGGCTCGCGGAAACTGCAGCTCTCTCATGTTCTTTGAACGTACCTAGGCGTGGGCTCGGCTGTTTCCGGCTCCATCGTAGCGATTATGGCCGACGCCGGTCTGTGATCGAGCGGCGGTGCTGGTTCCATGAACCGTCATACAGCGTGCGGGAGCTATCGCTGTTTGGATTCAGCCTCGGGGGGCGAGATGCGGATGGTAAGCAACATAGACGCCGTCGCAGAGTTCCTGCCGAACGGGAAGTCGACCTCGTGGAGTACGCGGGCCTGATGTTGGATTTCTCGAAATCAATGGTTGAACGCCCACAAGATTATAATATTAAAGTCCAAATAGCTACATTTGGCAAGATGGCCCTATGCGAGTTCGGGCTCCCACGGCAAAACGGCTCGCGGCGGAAGCCGTTGCTTCGCAGCGGCTGCAAGCGGATCTCACCCGATACGGCCTCGCACTGCTTTTCGTCGGGCTCGCGGTTGTGGCATCGCTACTTCTTCAGCTCTTCCACTTCCGCGTTCCCGCCGCTCCTCTACTGCTGGCCGCGGTGCTTGTCAGCTCCTGGTATGGCGGTCCAGGGCCTGCGGTGCTGGCGGCCATTCTATCCATGGGCGCCCTTTACTGGTACTTCGTTGAGCCGGTCCGCACGATTCGCATCTTCCCCTCGGAGGTCCCGTATTTCATCGTTTATGTAGCTTTCGCGTCGCTGTTGTCCTGGTTCGGCACGACCCGGCGGCGTGCAGAGGCGGTTCTGCGGGAACTGGCTAGTCTGCTGGATCTTACGCACGATACCGTTCTGGTGACGGATATGGAAGGGGTGATCAAGTTGTGGAACCGTGGCGCCGAGGAGCGCTACGGCTGGACCGCGGAGCAGGCCATGGGCAGAGTTGTTCACGACCTGCTGACAGTTCCCCCGGCACCAATTGAGCAAATCAAAAGGGAACTTACGCGTAAGGGACGCTGGGAAGGCGAGCTCGTGCATACCCGGAAGGACGGAGTCCCGATCGTCGTGGCGAGCCGGTGGTCTTTGGAGCGGGACGGGCGCGGCGCTCCGGTCGCAATCCTGGAGACCAACAACGACATCACCGAGCGCAAGCAGGCCGAGGAAGCTCTCAAGCGAAGTGAGGCTTATCTGGCAGAGGCACAAAGGTTGAGCCACACCGGTAGCTGGGCTTTCGATGTCGCCGGCAACGAGTACATCTATTTATCCGACGAATGTCTCCGGATTTTTGGGCTCGATCCGAAAGCGGCCCTGCCGACCAGGGAAGTCATATTCCGGCTGATTCACCCGGACGATTCGGAGCGGGTGAACCGCGAGTTCAGGAAGTCGGTCGACGAAAAGGTCGATACCTCGAGTGAGTTCAGGATCGCGTTGCCCCCGGGAACGATGAAACCCATTCAAACGACCCGGCACCCCGTTCTGAATGATGTGGGGGAGGTGGTTGAAGTAGTCGGCACGGTCATCGACATCACGGAATGCAAACGCGCCGAAGAAGAGCGCGACAGGTTGCGCCAGTTCGAGTCAGATCTCGCGCATCTGAACCGGGTGAGCATGATGGGAGAACTGGCCGCCTCGATCGCGCATGAGGTGAACCAGCCGCTGTCGGGCGTCGTGAGCAACGCCAGCGCGGGACTGCGCTGGCTGGCCGGAGAGACGCCTAACCTGGAGGAGGCGCGGGAAGGTCTGCGTCGCATCGTGCGCGATGGAAAGCGGGCCGGTGAGGTGATTGCCCGAATCCGGGCACTGACTAGAAGGACCGCGGCGGCTACAGAGAAGCTGGACGCGAATGAAATTATCGACGAGGTGCTGCCCCTGGTCCGGGACGAGGCCAAAAAGAAGAGTGTGACGATCCAAACCCGGTTTGCGAATGTCCTTGCGCCGATCGCAGGGGATCGGGTCCAGTTACAGCAGGTGGTGTTAAACCTGGTGATCAATGCCATGGAAGCGATGAGCAGTATCAATGAGCGCGCGCGGGAGCTGGTGATCACCACCAGCAACATGGAACCGGACCAGGTTCAGGTCACGGTTGAAGACTCGGGGATCGGCATTGACCCGGAAAAGTTAGAAAAGATCTTCGATTCGTTCTACACCACGAAGCCCGGCGGCATGGGTATGGGACTCTCGATCAGCCGTTCTATCCTGCAGGCGCACGGGGGCCGTCTTTGGGCTGCCCGCAAGGACGGCTGTGGCACAATGTTCCACTTTACGCTTCCGCGGTACAAAGAAGAAGGAGTGAATGCCGACGCGGCGCGACTCTGACGCTATCATTGCGATCGTAGACGACGACCTCTCGGTTTGCGAAGGTCTCGACACTCTGATCCGGTCCGCGGGCTGGAGAGCCGAAAGTTTTACCTCCGCGCAAGAATTCCTGGCCCGCGCCGGCGCCGAACCGCCCAGTTGCCTGATCCTGGACCTGCAACTGCCGGGACTGAGCGGGCTTGACCTGCAGAAGCGGCTGGTCGAGATCGGGCTGGAGATCCCGATCATTTTCCTTACAGGCCATGGCAGTATCCCAACATCGGTACAGGCCATGAAGGCGGGAGCGACTGAGTTCCTCACCAAGCCAGTCGATGAAGAGGATCTCCTGCGGGCAATTCACGAAGCCATCGAACGCGACCGGCGTGTCCGCAAGCAGAACGCCGAGATGCGCGAGTTGCAAAACCGATTTGAGTCGCTCACGCCACGCGAGCAGGAAATCATGCAACACGTGATCTCCGGCCGCCTCAACAAGCAGATCGCCACGGAACTGAATATCAGCGAGTTCACGGTCAAGATCCATCGCGGCCACGTGATGCGCAAGATGCACGCCGGCTCTCTGGCGGATCTGGTGAGGATGGCTGAGCGCTTGGGAACAGGGGCTCGTAAAACCGCGAGAGCGTCCCGCGGGCAGGGCTCAAAATGTAGCACTAAGGTGTTATAGATTTTTCCTTCCCGCCCGGCTATTAGAAGAAGTGAAGCCCAAAAGATGCCCCTTGTTGCAGTGGTCGACGATGACATCTCCGTGCGCGAATCACTGGAGAGCCTCATCAAGTCCGCCGGGCTGGAAGTGAGGGTGTTCGCTTCAGCGGAGGAGTTCTTGCGCGCGCGCCACCCTCGTGAGGCGGACTGCCTCATATTAGATCTGCGCCTGCCAGGGATGAGCGGGATCGAACTCCACCGTCATCTGCTGGCCTGCGGGCGCAACGTGCCGGCTGCTTTCATTACGGCACACGCATCGGATGACCGTGCAAGGTCCGAAGCTGCCTCGGCTTGGACGATCGCCTACTTAACGAAACCCTTCAGCGAGGATGAACTGCTCGGCGCCATCACCGCCGGGTTGAAATGGAAACCGGGCTCTTAGAGCTGGAAACGAGGGCGGATTGCATGAAGAAGCCGCCAGGAATCGAAACCGATGGTGCCGAGACCGTGATCGTGTTATCGATCAGTCCAACTGAAGAAGACCACACTGCCCTGAAGCGCATCTTGAGCCGTCCGGAATCGACCGCTTCGACCGAATCGAAGTGGGCCATCTACCCGGCCGTCGCTCTTGAATCGGCTCTTCTTATGCTGCGAGAGAATCCGATAGCAATCGTCCTCTCTGAATGCGATCTCGTTCCCGGCACATGGAAAGACGTGCTGGCGGAAACGCTGAATCTTTCTGATCCGCCGTTGCTGATCGTGGCTTCCCGGCTTGCGGATGAATACCTTTGGGCGGAAGCCCTCAACCTTGGCGCCTACGACGTGCTTGCAAAGCCGTTTGACGGCGACGAAGTGGTGCGAGTGCTTAGGTCGGCCTGGTTTCATAGACGCATTAATTGTGAGATGCGAAATTCAACAAATATGAAAATGGCGGCGGCAGGCTGAAGCTGAAAGCGGTTGTTGCCGCCGGAGTGAGTGCCGTTATGCAAAAGAAAAAAGAGACAAGCAAGCTGGTAGAAGAATCGGCTGCCATTGCCGAAGACCCGACTGAACCGGTCGAATCGGCCGGACAAACCGCAGGCTTCGAGACGGATTGCAATCAAGACGGCGTTGCCGCCCTTGCATACAAGCTGTGGCAAGAGCGGGGTCGCCCAATCGGCTCGGACCAGGAGGATTGGTTTCGCGCCGAAAACGAACTCAAGAACCGGAAGGTATTGGCCGAAGGCGCCTCTTAAGCGGATTGGACGGCTTTGGACTGGTTCTGGCGATCTGTCCACCCGGGGCCAAATGCGGTGCTCAAATGGAACCCCGCGCCTAATGGAAAGGAGGTCCATGAGTGATCGAGGAACTCTGGTTTATGTGGTGGACGACGATGCGTCCGCGCGCGAAGGCGTGGCCGGCCTGATTCGCTCCGGCGGGATTTCCACGAAGACGTTCGGATCAGGGGAAGAGTTCCTGGCGGCTCCTCGGCCCAACATACCGAGTTGTTTGGTGCTGGACTTGAATCTCCCGGGAATTAGCGGACTTGATGTGCAACAAGAGCTTGCCAAGTCGGGTGAGCAACTGCCCATCATCTTCCTCACGGGCTACGGCGACATCCCGACCACCGTGCGCGCGGTCAGAGCCGGTGCAACCGACTTTCTGACCAAACCGGTGGATGATGAGACCTTGCTGCAGGCCATTCGAAGGTGCTTGACTGCCGACGTGGAGCAACAAACCCGCTCCGGCCAAAGCCGCGAAAACGACGAGCGCTTCGATCATCACCAGAGACCCAAGGTGGAAGAGCGGGGCTTCAAACACGAGATCCGAAGCGAGTTTGGATTCGACGACATCGTAGGCGGAAGCCAGGCACTGCACCGCGTGCTGGAGGAGGTACGGGTGGTTGCTCCGGCCAGCTCCACGGTCCTGATCTGCGGAGAGACCGGCACGGGCAAGGAATTGATCGCGCGCGCCGTCCACAAACTGAGTGCGCGCAACTCGGGCCCCTTCGTGAAAGTGAACTGCGCGGCGATCCCTGACAGCCTGCTGGAGAGCGAGATGTTCGGGCACGAGAAGGGGTCGTTCACGGGAGCGGTCGCGCAGAGGATCGGCCGCTTCGAGATGGCGCATCATGGGACGCTCTTCCTCGACGAGATCGGAGAGATGCCGCTGGAACTCCAGCCGAAACTCCTGCGCGCCATTCAGGACCTCGAATTCGAGCGGGTTGGAGGCAATCGCACGATCCGGACCGACGTTCGGTTCGTGGTTGCCACCAACCGGGATTTGAAGACAATGGTGGAACAGAAGAAGTTTCGCGCCGACCTCTACTATCGGCTGAACGTTTTTCCATTGAATATTCCGCCCTTGCGGGAGCGCGGTGAAGACATACCGGTGCTGGCGCGCTATTTCGTCCAGAAGTATGCGCAGCATCTGGGCCGTAACATCGATACGATTCCGGCGCATGTTTTGGACGCACTCACGAATTACGACTGGCCCGGTAACATCCGCGAACTGCAGAACGTGCTGGAGCGGTCGATCATTCTGACCACCGGCAGTGTGCTTCAGGTGCCGGCGCTCGAAGCAATAGGCAATGGCCGTCCGGTTGCCTTGCAAGCAGCATGGCCGCCTGAATCGCGCAGTGCGGAACGGGCGAGGATCTTGAAGGCGCTGGAACAAGCAAAAGGCCTGGTCGGAGGTCCGGACGGCGCGGCGGCGCTGCTCGGGCTGAAGCGCACGACGCTGCAATCCCGGATGAGGAAATACAACATCGCACGGCAGTTCTGTTGAGCGACAGATCCTGGAACGGATGCCTGAAGGTTGCGCTTCGTGGCTCCTCTTTGTTAGCGCAGAATTTTCGGGTCCCAAATGGGGTGTGATTCATTGGAGCAGTCCCAGATCAGTTCAAGTGCACGAGATAGGTAGCTATGAAAAGCCGAACAATACCCCATTCTCGAGTTTCAGCCTTGAGTCCAGGCCGGATTGCACTAGGCTACGCTGTCATCGCGATTGTATGGATCGCGTTCAGTGACGCGATCGTAACTCATTTCAAGCTGCATCCGTTCGTGATGACGATCAAGGGGAGTGTCTTTGTCTTCGTGACCGCCTGGATGCTTTACTTCACTACAAGGCGATTAGTTCATGGGTTGTCTCGTTTGAATCGCGAACTGCGAGCCATCAGCAACTGCAACCAGGTCTTGCTGCGTTGCACCGATGAACAGAGCTTGCTTGAGGAAATCTGCCGCCTCTGCGAGGAGGCCGGCTACGGCATGGCCTGGGTGGCCTATGCTGAACACGACGAGGCCAAAAGCGTGCGCCCGGTTGCCTGGGCCGGCACCGACGAAGCGTACCTGACCGCCGCCGGAATCAGTTGGTCGGAAGACACGGAACGTGGGCGAGGACCCACCGGAATAGCCATCCGCAGCGGGAAAACCTGCTGCAATCAGGACTTCGCAACAGATGCGCGAATCGCGCCCTGGCGGGACCTCCTTCTACAGCGCGGTCTTCGTTCCGTCGTCGCCCTGCCGCTGAAGGACGAGCGCGGCAAGGTGTTCGGCGCCTTTACGATTCATTCCGAGAGGCGCAACGCTTTTACGCCGGAGGAGATTCATATGCTCGAGGAACTGGCCGGTGACCTGGCGTTCGGCATCGTCACCCTGCGCTCCCGGGCTGCACGTGAACGCGCGGAGCAGGAACTGGCACTCCTCGGCTTCGCTTTGGACAAGGTACACGAAGCCGCCATGCTGATCGACGAACAGGGGCGTTTCCGCTATGTCAACGAGTATGCCTGCCGTATTCTGGGTTATACCCGTTCGGAATTGCTCAGCATGGGCGCACCGGATATTGACCCTAATTTCCCGGCAGAGCGCTGGGCCGACCATTGGCGCGAGCTTCAAGCGAGGAAGTCGCTGAGTTTCGAAACCCGCCACCGAACTCGGGATGGCAGCGTGTTCCCAGTCGAAGTCAGTGCGAACTATTTCGAATATGGCGGCACGGCATACAACTTAGGCCTCGTGCGGGACATCACCGAACGCAAACGCGCCGAAGAAGCGCTGAGGGAGAGCGAGACGAACCTGAACCGGGCGCAGGAGATCGCGCATATCGGAAGCTGGAATCTCGACATCGCCCGCAATCGGCTCGTCTGGTCGGATGAGGTGTTTCGTATCTTTAGGGCGCCCCCGGGAACAGCGCTTACCTACGACGCTTTCCTCGATATGGTTCACCCCGAGGACCGGGAATCTGTCCATAACGCGTGGTCTGCCGCGCTGCGGGGAGCCCCCTACGCCATTGAACACCGCATCGTTGTGGACGGCGAGCTGAAATGGGTTCGAGAGCAGGCGAAGGTAGAGTTCGACCAGGAGGGCAACGCGACCAGCGGAATCGGCACAGTCCAGGACATTACCGAACGCAAGCGCGCGGAAGAGGCGGTCCTGGAAGAACGGATTCGGGAGCGCACTCGAATCGCGCGCGAATTGCACGACACGTTACTCCAGACCTTGCACGCGACACTCATCCATGTTGCGGTGGCGCTCAAGGGGCTTGAACCGGGTGAGACGAAACAAAAGCTCGGCAGGGCGCTCCAATTGGCCGAGCAGGCGATCACGGAGGCGCGAGAATCGATTCAGGCATTGCGGTCTTCGAGGGCTGAGGACGACATCGCTGCTGCTTTGAAAGACGTTGCAGAGGGATTCGCTGCCGAGCATTCCAGCTCCGCCCTGTTCCATGTGAACGTAAGGGGTGCGCCGCTCGGTCTTAACCGAGGTGTTCGCGACGAAACTTTCAACATTGGTCGCGAGGCGTTGCGCAACGCTTTCCGCCACGCTTGTGCCGATCGCATCCAGTTAGAAATCTCGTTCGACACTGACACATTTCGCCTGGTTGTAACGGATGACGGTAAGGGCATCGACTCGACAATTCTTGCGCAGGGCGGCCGCGAAGGGCACTACGGGTTGTCTGGAATACGCGAGCGGGCCAAACTCATCGGCGGTGAGCTGGATTTGCGGAGTGAACCGGGCGGCGGCACTCAGTTGGAACTGAACGTTCCCGGGCCGCGAGCTTACGCTACACCGGATGCCGGCTGGTCACGCGCATTGGAGCGGGAGCTGCGCAATCCGGCCGATGAGCGAACAAGAATCTAGTCTGGAATTTCAAAAGTGGGTGCCACAGTTGGCGATGACCTGCACGTAGTCGAAGGACCGCCGATCAGTCCCGGAGCGTCCAACGCCCCGAATCGAAGATCGCAAGGGCCGGCCTGTGCTCGCAGCCCGCCTGAAGCATTCCCAACTCTTCCATCGCCGGTCCCGAAACCCGTCGCGGTGCGCCGCCGTTCCGGACTGCGCTCCTGCGGTTCCGCATCCACCTTGGCCGTCACCTTGGATTCCGTGACGAAATCCGCTGGACATATCCCCTCAAGCCGACAGCAGACCCGACTTCGTCAGGCCCTGATTTGCGCTCTCAAATCTACGCGGCCTTCTTCTTCCGGTTCTTGAAAAACTCGGCATTGATGGCCGCAAAGCGCTTGAACTCTTCCGGCAGTTCCTCAATCGCAAAGATCGCCTTGCTTTCGCACACGGCGATGCAGTCACCGCAGCTCAGGCATTTCTTAGGGTTGATGTACATCTGGGTGACCATTGCGTAGTCGGGCTCGTCCACCTTCGGGCCGATGGCTTTACGCTGGCAGGCTTTGATGCACTTGTCGTCTTTTTTGCAACGGTCGGTAATAACGCTATAACTCGGCATTGTCCTTTAAGCTCCTGATATATGAAATGTGGTACATCAACTTCCAAAACCCTCTAGCGATCCGTACACGAGTAACAGGGATCGATTGAAGCTTGAATCAGCGGAACATCCGCAAGACGCGCGCCCTGCACCATGTAACGCACAGTGGGCATGTTCGCATACGTCGGCGTGCGGACATGTACACGAGTCGGGTTGTAGTTATCTTCATCCCACCTCACGCTGTAGAAGACCTCGCCGCGAGGCGCCTCGACACGGCTGAAGCCGCGGCCGGTTGGGAATTCGAACTCTTCGCTTCCGGTGTGGATTTCGCCGGCAGGCAGCTTCTCCAGGGCTTGGCGCAAGATCTTGCAGCTCTGGATGATCTCCAGCGCGCGCACCAGCAGACGTGCGCGAACGTCGCCCGCGGTCTCAACCGGAACCTCGAAGTCCAGCTCCGCGTAAGCGGCGTAAGGAGCCGATTTGCGGATATCCTGCGCGAGCCCGGAAGCGCGTGCCGTCGGACCGACAGCGCCGCACGCCAGAGCCTGCTCGCGGGTCAGCACACCCACCCCGGCACAGCGCGAAAGCGTGCTACGGCTGGTGGTGAAAATCGGGATGACGCTCTTCACCATGCTGTGCTCGATCGCATCCACCATCTTCAGAATCGCGCCGGGATCGGTGATATCGCGGTTGACGCCGCCGGCACGATTCATCGCATAGTTCACGCGGTTGCCGGAAATGGCTTCGAGCACGTCCATGACCTGTTCGCGAACGGCGAAACAGGTCATGAACATGGTTTTGAAGCCGATGAGTTTGCCCGCGATTCCGGCCCACAGAACGTGCGAGTGCAAGCGCTCCAATTCAGCCATGATAGTGCGGATATAGAGCGCGCGCTGGGGTACTTCAATGTCGAGCACCCTTTCCATCGCCTGGCAGATCGAGAGCGTGTGGATGTTGGAGCAGATGCCGCAAACGCGCTCCATGAGGGCCACGATCTGGATAAAATTGCGGGTCTCCGCCAGTTGTTCGATACCACGGAAATTGAAGCCGACATTCAGCTTGGCGCCGCGAACCGTTTCTCCTTCGCAGACCAGGTCCAGCTTGTACGGTTCTTCCAGCGCGGGATGGTAAGGTCCCATAGGAATGCGGTAGCCCATTAGTCCTCCTCGCGCAGGTTCACGCCGACTGTGTCTCCGGCACGCAACAGAAGCGGTTCGTAGTCGCGCCCGATGAATTCAATGGCGTAGTGCTCATGAATCTCGCGTTCAATCCAGTCGGCGGCCTCGCACAGATCAACAATGCTCGGCATCTGCTTGTCTTGTACGGGCACTTCAAACGTCAGAAGTTCGCCGCCGAGATCCCAGTGGTAATCCATCACGATGTCTTCCTCGTCGGGGATCTGGATCGCGGTGATACTGACAAATCGCGCTTCGCGAGCTCTCATCAGTTCAGCCAGTTTGCGCACGTCGATCGCCTCCGAAGCGATCCATCGCGAGCCGCCCTGCTCTTCCCAGGACTCTTGGATGGCCAGTTCTGCAGGGATAGTCTCAATTGCGCTCATTCTGCATCTCCTGCCGGGAGCTTCTTTTCTCTACGCGGCAGCGTCGCCGAGATCTTCAGCTCGCCGGGATTGAAGTACGGCGCGGGACACTCC
>Ga0335071_10008571_pt1 | contig 10493 bp, 16 predicted proteins | sample Lox_Sample_15_FD_206724 | JGI IMG/M metagenome (GOLD analysis project Ga0335071, IMG submission 206724) | Soil microbial communities from Loxahatchee National Wildlife Refuge, Florida, United States - Lox_Sample_1.5 | ecosystem: Environmental > Terrestrial > Soil > Wetlands | place: USA...
CGGGGACCGGCTCGCATTCACCACCGACTCCTTTGTCGTTGATCCGCTGGTCTTTCCCGGTGGCGACATCGGCAGGCTCGCGGTCTGCGGCACGGTCAATGATCTCGCCGTGGGCGGGGCGGTACCTCTCTATCTGTCCTGTGCGGTCATCATCGAAGAAGGAGTACCCGTCGAGTTTCTGCGGCAAATCGCCCGCTCTATGGCAAGCACGGCACGCGAGGCTGGGATCGAAGTCGTCACCGGCGACACTAAGGTCGTCAATAAGGGGGCTTGCGACAGGATGTTCATCACCACGACGGGGATCGGTGTCATCCGCGCCGATGTCGATCTCGGTGCTCACCGCGCAATGCCAGGAGATCATGTATTGGTCAATGGGCTGCTCGGCGATCACGGCGCGGCCATTCTTGGCGCCCGTGGGGATATGGCATTGCAGACACCAATCGCAAGCGATTGCGCGCCGCTTCATGATCTCACGGCAGTTCTATTGGCCGCGGCTCCCGCGACCCGCTGCATTCGCGATCCGACCCGCGGAGGCGTTGCGACCGTGCTCAACGAGATCGCCGAAGCCGCGCGTGTCGCGATCGAAATCGACGAGGCTTGCATACCCATTCGCGACGAGGTGAGGGGATTTTGCGAGATTCTCGGACTCGATCCTCTCTACCTCGCCAACGAAGGCAAGATCGTCGCCGTCGTTCCCGCCGAGCAATCGCAGCGCGCGCTTGACGCTGTCCAAGCTCATCCGCTCGGCCGAGCCGCGAGCATCATCGGTTGCGTGACTGTCGGCGAGCCCGGGCGTGTCACCATGCACACTTTATTTGGCGGCCGCCGCATCGTCGACATGCTCGTCGGTGAACAATTGCCGCGTATCTGTTGAAGGGTAGCCCATGCACGATCTCGCAATCACCCGCAATATTGTGGAACTCGCGGCACAAGCCGCTAAACGGCGGAAGACGCCCCGCGGCACCTTCGAGGTCGGCAAATTGTGGAGCGTGTTTCCCGATGCGATTGCGGTTTGTTTCTCCGAAGTTGCCAAGCGAGGCCGGCGCAAAGAGACGACCGCGGACATTCGCGAGATGGAAGCGTAGACACGTTGCGACTCGTTGGGCACGAAATTGTCAACGCCGAGCATGCTGACCACCTGTTCCGATGGCTTGCTTTCATTCGAGCGGCTGTCGGGTGACGAATTGAATACCAAAAGCGTCGAACTTGAGGAGGTTCTCTGAATGTGCGCGAATTGCGGTTGCCAAGGCGAGGCTAAGGCGACGGTCCTTAATCTGCAGACCGGCATCCTGACGGCGATCACCCCTGCGGACGAGCATAAGGGCGATGCCCACAGTTCCCATGGACACGTCCATGGCGACGGAATGCGGCATAACCACGCACCTGATCACCTCGTTCCGCACCGCCATGGCGGTGACGAGGACGACCATAACCACGTTCATCCTGACCACCACCACCACCATGCGCACGGCCATCAAGACGTCGATTCTCTTGACCATGAGCACGGCCCTCTCCGGGACTCCCTCAGCATCGAAGCGCGAATTCTCGCCAAGAATGACGTGTTAGCTGCGAAGAACCGAGCGTGGTTCAGCGGCCGTGAGATTCTAGCGCTTAACTTTGTCAGTTCTCCTGGATCCGGAAAGACAACGCTGCTTGAACGTACCATTGTCAGCCTTGCAAGCGAGCTCTCCCTGTTCGTGATCGAGGGCGATCAGGCGACCGCAAATGACGGCGAGCGCATTCGCGTTGCAGGAGCACCGGTCGTGCAAGTCAATACCGGTACCGGCTGCCATCTGGATGCCGACATGGTGGCACGCGGCCTTTCTGAGCTAAAACCTGGGCTAGGCGCGGTTGTTTTCATTGAAAACGTCGGCAATCTCGTTTGCCCGGCGCTCTTCGATCTCGGTGAACGAGCCAAAGCCGTCATTTTTTCCGCTACCGAAGGAGAGGACAAGCCACTCAAATATGCGCACATGTTCCGCAGCGCCGCACTCGTGATCCTCAACAAGATCGACCTGCTGCCTCACCTCGAGTTCTCCGTGGCGCGGGCGATCGCAAATGTGCGGCAAGTCAATCCTGATGTGACGGTGCTGGAAATTTCTGCGCTAACCGGCGAAGGACTTGAGAATTGGTACGACTGGATTCGCCACCAAGCAGCAGCGGTGCGACAATCCGCGTTTGTTTGATCGGGACCGTCCATCGAGACCTTTTGCGCAGAAATTTACCATTTCATGGAAAGGTGAGCATGATGTCCATAAACACTATCATTCGCTTGGTGCTGGGGGAGAGCCGGAATTGTTGGTGTTCCGGCTGTAGCTTTCGCCCATACCAGAATGGGCGCAACTGCGGGACTGGTGCACGGTGTTGTGCATCCGTTCGCCGGAATGCCATCCTGTTCCGCGGGCCTGATGCGGCAAGAGCGGTGTTCTTTTCCCCGGATCGCTCTTTGTGTCGGGCCCTGATTTGGGCATCGGGAGAGTCGCATTGAGCGTGACCCAACAGCAGGTTCTCGACGGTCTGGCCAAGGTGAAGTCGCCTCGCGGAGTCGCTTTGACCGATGAAGATGTCCTGTCGGTGATATCCATCAACGACGGAAAGGTAGTTTTCTCGATCAATGTCGATGCCATGGAGGTCCGCGAATGGGAAAGCGTTCGCGCCCAGGCGGAAGCGGCGGTGCGGGTTATTCCGGGCGTCACCGGCGCCTTGATCGCGCTCACCGCTGAACGTAAGGGCGGCTCGGCGCCGCCCTCGCAAAGTCCGGCGTCACCGATGTCCAAGCAGTCGGAAATGACAGGCATTGCCGCCGTGATTGCGGTGGCCTCCGGCAAGGGCGGTGTCGGGAAATCGACGACAGCGCTCAATCTGGCACTGGGGCTGCGCGATCTAGGTTTGCGCATTGGCTTGCTCGATGCCGACATCTACGGCCCGTCGGTACCGAGGCTCACCGGCATTCGCGAGAACCCGCAGCTGAACGCCGACAGGAAAATGGTTCCGATTCAGCGATTCGGCCTAGCAATCATGTCGATCGGCTTTTTGGTCGAGGAAGAAACCGCGATGATCTGGCGCGGGCCGATGGTGATGTCGGCAATCACTCAGATGCTGCGGGATGTTGCGTGGGGTACACTGGATATTCTGGTGGTGGATATGCCTCCCGGCACCGGCGACGTGCAGCTGACGCTAGCGCAAAATGTGCCGCTTAAAGGAGCGGTCATCATTTCGACGCCGCAGGATCTCTCGCTGATCGATGCGCGGCGGGGTCTCGCGATGTTCAAGAAGGTCAATGTGCCGGTTCTCGGAATCGTCGAGAACATGAGCTATTTCGAGTGCCCGCATTGCGGCTCGCGGTCGGACATCTTCGATCACGGCGGTGCGCGGCATGAGGCGGGGCGGCTGGCCATGCCGTTTTTAGGCGAGATCCCGCTGCACATGTCGATCCGTGCCACGTCGGATTCGGGGACGCCGGTCGTCGAGAGTGAGCCGGATGGACCGCACGCGGCGATCTACCGCGCGATTGGCGCAAAGATCCGCGACCAGCTCCGCGGCGTCATTCCCGCGGCCTGACCTAGTGTATGTGCCGAAAAGCTTATCCGAGTTGAACGTCGCCGGGCTCGTAACGCCGGTCGGGCTAAGCCCTTCCTGCGTCACGAGCCCGGCGAAGCTCTCTCATCATGATTGACACTCCCCTTCCAACGTGATTGCCGCGCGGCAGGGCAGCGGACGCCCCAGGCATTCGCAGGGGCCGAGCGCCCTGTCGATGATGGACTGGATGGTCTGGGCGCAGCGACCGCATTCCGCACTGTAACCGAGGCAGCCATAGACCTGTTTGGCATGGTGTAACGCGTCACTGGACTCGGAGACGGCGGTCCGGACATCGTGATCGCTGATGACATTGCAGGAACAGACGATCATGGAAAGCGGCAGGCTCTTCGGTGATGCACGTACATCAATATTAATGGCTCACCTTTTGATCCCCTTGCTTTCCTTAGCATTGAACCCGCGGGGAGCAAAAGCATAGGCGTTGGCCGCGCTCGTGTTCATCAAAGGATTCCAACCGCAAGTGCCGCCACGTCCAGAAGCAGATGCGCGACATTGCTCCATAGTGTCCCAGGCGCACTCCATCCCGCGCCACGGATCAGTTAGGTTGCACATATCGTACGCTTTCGCCGAGGGCGCCTTGCTGACCAAAGCCGCAAGACATAGAGTTGCGATCGCAAGGTTGATGCGTAATTTCTTTCTCATGAAGGTCCTCTTAGGGTTGGGGGGCTATCGACGCTATCAACCTAAACCAACAGCCGGCTGTCGCCATTTAATGCGGCCAAAGAGGAATTAAGAGAGCTAAAAGGAATAGAGTCAGTGTGAAGTGACATGCGCGCATGTATGTGCTCAATCGCCGGAAAGCCCAATGCGCGAGCGCTGATGCATACCTTGCCGGCGTGGCTTCGCTTAGGTTTCAACTTGCAACACGAGCGCAAGCCGGACGGCATCCTACCGACAACAGCATCAGGATTTAGAACGCATCCATACAGGCCAGGAGGAGCTCCTGTTCTGCACCTGTTGGCCTATCTTCCCCAATCGCCTGCTGCTGGGTCTGGGGCGAGCGGAGCTCCGTGGGCGGCAAGGTAAGTCGTCCCCTGTTGCACGTGCGTCGATACCGGTGAGTCGTCCGTGAAGAAAGCTGATGCCACCGACGCCTCATGGGTATTCCGGCGCGGCGCTGATCGAGCCGATGCAGACGTCGGCGAAATAGATGAGGCCGTTTTCGAGGGCGGGCTTGTTCTTGCCGCGGCGGCGGGAGAACTGGGCATGAAGCTACCGGAGCGCAGCGTGATCGGGATGATCGGGCAGGCAAATCGTCGAGCCCTGGGAGATCGGATCGGCGCCGGACATACTGTCGTGGCCGTGGATAGGCGCGGGATTGGGTTCTCTGCGTCAGGGCGCCCATAAATGCGGGCGTTCGGACAAGGCCCAAAAGCCCGGTGCATTCGGTGAAGGATTTTGACCCGGGTTGTCCGAGCGACCATTGAAAACATTAGGATCGAAACCCTTCACTGCTGCTGTTCCAGCGGCGGCTCGTCATTCTTGTCCGCCATCTGCTGGCAGATTGGTAGCGATCCCGGGGCGCATCTCGAAGACGGCCCGCTCGATGGACACGCCGGGTCGCAACGGCCCCATGGGCACCTCGCAGGCAGGCTCGGCAATGCGGTCAGCGTGACACTGGCAATTCGGTCGATGAGGGCATCGACATCGGCCCGGCGCACCAGTTTGCGTTACTTCTCCATCAACCGCAGTTCCAGCATCTCGTTCTTCACCTTGACGTGACAGCCCAGCACGACATCGCTAGGCAACTTGGTGGCGTGGAGACCGCAGAGAAATTCCGCAGGCAACTCGCCCTTCTCGACTAATTCAGGATTGGCTATGCCGGGCCCGCTCGCGGTCGCGCCATAAACACCGCGTCGCCATCGCCAATATTCGACTGATAGCCTCTCGACCAGCGCGGCGCCTGTGCCTGTCGCAAACCTATTGGCTGGCGGTTGACCGAGAATCGGGCGATGCTGATCTGTAATGAGAGATCTTATCAGGCTCACTGTGTGGGCGGTTGGCGATCTGTTCCGGTCACGGGCAGCGATCAAGGCAGAGATCTTAACGTTGCGGCAGCAGATCATTGTTCTGCGACGAACCGCCCCCAAGAAGCAATCCTTTGGTGCCATCGACCGGTTGGTGTTCGTTGGTCTTTATCGCCTCTTCCCTCGCGTTCGTGATGCGCTTGCGATTGTTAGGCGCGCGACCGTCATCAAATGGCACCGTGCGGGCTTTCGTTTGTACTGGCGCTGGAAGTCGCGACCGCGTGGCGGCCGGCCACTAGTTCCGCTGGAAATACGCAGACTGATCCGCGAGATGAGCATCGCCAACCCCCTGTGGGGAGCGCCACGGATCCATGGAGAGCTGCTGAAACTCGGAATCGCAATCGGACAGACGAGCGTCGCTAAATACATGGCCAAGCGAGGAGGTGCGCCGTCCCAAGTGTGGAAGACGTTCCTCCGCAATCATGCCGACGGCATCGCCGCGATAGATCTGTTCGTCGTTCCCACAATCTCGTTCCGTCTGCTCTATGGCTTGTTGATCATGGGGCATGGCAGAAGACAGGTCATATGGCTCGGAGTAACAACGCATCCGACCGCGGAATGGATCGCAAACCAGCTCACGGAAGCCTGCGGATGGGAGCAGCTTCCTGAGCGTCCTGACGTCAAACGAGCCGCCACCGCGCGGCGCCTCCGACGTCCACCGTCTGGCAATCCGCTACAAAAAGAACTGGGACTCTAACGAGATAGAAAGGTGAGCATTGTGAAGCGGGCTCGGTCAGGCCGGTGATGATGAAGTTCTCATGGGCTTTCAGCCAGGCGCGCCTTGCGCCAGCTGCAGGGTGTTGCGTCGGTCCAAGCCGCGGCGGGATGCGAAGTCGACGTCTTCGATACAGGCGTCGACGAAGCGCAGCTTGGCTGCGGCCAGGCGATCGGTCAGGCGCCGGTCGGCTCGCGATTCGAGGGAACTCCAAAAATGAAATTGCAAGCTCCCTGGACATCGACCCGCAAAAGCTTGCAATCTTAACCGTCGCTTCAATCGCAAAATCGACTCCCGCTCAATGGCTTGGGAGATCTTCACGGCCGACGATTTATCTTTTTTAATTTGGATTTACTGGCAACGGTCAGCTTTGCACAGCACTTTGGTATCGGATGAGTGGCTACGGCCCTCGCCTGCTCACGGGAAGAGCGGCACACCAGCCGGAAACCTGAGAAAGAGAAATCGTCATGATATCGACCATTATCGGCGCACTGCTGCCACTCTTCGTGAGGTTGTTGCTCGGCGAACTTCTTTCGCGTTTGGGAGACCCGGATGTATCAACCCAAGGTGCCCGTTAAGAGTGCCGCTGAGGTCCAAGCGCTTCTTGGGCCAGATCTTACGCATCAGATCGCCAAAGTGATTGATCACAAAGTGATTGATCACATCGATGCACACTGCAAAGCTTGGATCGAGCGGTGTCCCTTTATCGTGATCGGAAGCGTTAATGCGGCCGGAGCAATGGACACCTCGCCCAAAGGAGATCCTCCTGGCTTTGTCAAAGTCCTCGACAAGCATACACTGGCGATACCTGATCGTCTCGGAAATCATCGCAGAGACACATTTTCCAACGTCCTCGAAAATCCGGCCATTGGGATCATCTTTATCGTGCCCAAGCGCTGCGAGGTTGTTCGCGTGAGTGGGACGGCCTCGCTAGCAAAGGACCCCGACCTGCTCGCGGCGATGGCAGTGAATGGAAAGCTACCGAACCTCGCAATGATCGTTCATGTAAAGGAAGCCTTTTTCCATTGCGGTAAGTCTATGATTCGATCAGGCATGTGGGAGCCGGAACGCTGGGGCTCTACTGATGGATTACCGACATATGCACAGGCGATGAAAGATCACGGAGCTTTGGAATCTTTGGAAAGCTTGCAGGCAATAGTTGAGTACAACGAGGCGAAACGGCTCTATTGATCACCTCATTCGCGCTGCGCCGACCGCGGAACCATCTGCATGTCGGCTAATGGAATAGTCTGGCCGGGCTCCCCCCTGCCAGCAACGAATGCTGGCAGGGGGCACGGAAGACAAGGAGCACGCCATGTCCAGAACCTCGACACTTCGCCTGCCGCTGTCGGCATCGATATCGGCGAAAACAGGTTCCACATCGTTGGCCAGAATCAGCGCGGTGTCATTGTGCTGCGGCAGAAGTGGTCGCGTGGCCGGATTGAATCTCGGCTTGCTACACTTGGCCGTGCCTGATCGGCATGGAGGCCAGCGTCGGGGCGCATCACCTCAGTCGCAGGCTCAAGGCGCTGGGTCATGACGCGCAGCTGATGCCGGCGAAATACGTGTGCTCATATTCCAAAGGTCAGAAGAACGACTATCGCGATGCGGAAGCGATCGCCGAGGGCGTGCAACGCCCAACCATGAAGTTCGTCGCGACCAAGACGGCCGACCAGCTCGACTTGCAGGCGCTGCACCGGGTGCGCGAGCGGTTTGTCGGTGAGCGCACCGGCATCATCAATCAGATCCGCGCCTTCCTGTTGGAGCGCAGCATCGCGGTGCAGCAAAGGCCTGCGTTCCCTGCGGGCCGAGTTACCGGTCATCCTGGCGACGCGAACCGATGCTCTGTTGGCCCACATGTTGCACATCCTCGAAGACCTGTCGGCAGACTGGCGCCGCATTGAGGCCTTCTCCAGCAAGATCGAGGCGTTGGCTGGTCAAGAAAAAAGGCTGCGAGTGACTGATGACAGTCCCTGGCATCGGCCCGATCATCTCAAGCGCGATAGTAGCGGCGATCGGCACCGGCGATCGTGCGCATGCCGAGCGTCGATGCATTCCACCGGAAGATCGACCCTACGAAGTTCATGCCACAGCCAGCTTGCCATCGCCCCGGTCTCAAAACCGATGCGCTCCGCATGCGGCGCCCGCTCGCGAAGCAGCGCGGTGAGTGCCCCGGATCGGACTTGGCCTTTCCCTCAAAGACTTGGCCTTTCCCCTCAAACAAGATCTGACCTGCCCGTAGCCTCAAACCGCCGGATCCTCAGCCGCACCGTCGAGGGCGCGGCGCCCACCCGTCGCGCAATCTCGCGGCTCACTGATCACATCGCGCACACGGCGCATCGCAAGCCTCTCCGTGCCCCTTCGCAAAGCCGAAAGGTTGACCCTTTGGAAGCCAAAGGCGGCCTCGTCACCCGGGCGACATCATCACGGAATGGTGGGCGACACCATCTCGGAATGCTGGGCGACATCGAGCGGAATCCGCAGTTCATCAAGTTCGTTGCCCGCTTCTTTCCTCCAATCAGAACTCTACACCCGCTGGCTTGTCACCGCTTCGACGCCAAAACCCGAGGGAGGATCCCGGTGCGTTAGCAGCGCACGCCGGGATCTGTAGGACGAGGAGGAATCCTCGTCCCCACCGCGACCCTCTCGGAGCCTCTGACCCTTCGCGACGCCTCAATACATCCGGAGTCGAAGGTAGACCGGACTCGTCACTGATCGCCTAGAACCGTCGCTCATGCCGAGTCGGCCCCAAGGCGGACATAAGTACCCTCCGCGCCGCTCGCGCAAGTCACTAACGAGGACATCTTGGCCTATGCCTATCGGCTCGCGCACCTTAATGCGGCTTCCCAACCATCACATCGGATGCCTTGATCACCGCAAAGGCGTCGTCGCCCTTCTTGAGGTCAAGCTCGGCCACTGATTCGTTAGTTATGGATGATGTGATTATGACACCCTGACCGATGTCGATGCCGACATGAGACGTGGTTGCACCCTTGGTTACCTCAACGATCTTGCCTTTAAGCTGGTTCCGTGCGCTCAGCTTCATTGGTCTCTCCTCCTATTTTGCTAGGACCGTCGCAAACACGGCCCCACCCCGAGCGATCAGTAAGCGCTCGCCACCCGGTGTGCCGAAACAATAGACAAACCGCACCTTCAATTGCAACCGGCCAAACCGGCGGAAGGCGTTGCGACAGATGTGCTGCCGACGGCCCTGACCGGCAGCATCACTGCTCAAATCATCGAGAACAGCAAAACTACTGTTTGTGGCGGGAAGCTCAATAGCCGACAGAATCTTACATGACGCACTGCTCGCTCAGACCCGCCCAAACGCGTGTCTGGCGATCAGGTGGACTTACGATAGTCCTAGTGAGCAGTCGCATTTGGCAGCTCAGGTATTGGCCGCCGAAAGCGGAAGTGAGCTGTGCTGCCGCAACGCAACAGGAATGAATACGATGACTGGGACCGCCGTTGGGCCGCCCGTCGCCATGGCGGGCGGCTGCGGCCGTCAGCGCGTCGGCACTGGCGCAATACCTCGTTTGCAGCCGCGCGTATATAGGCAAGCTCGAAGGCGTGATCCAGCCGGCAAGGCAGCGGCTTCCCGCCGGATCAGAGCCGCGTTGCCTATCTGAGATACCTGCGGCTCGAGCGGCGGTAATCGCCGTGCAGTGAGGCAGATGCTGGTCACGTCAAGGTGAAGACCGAGGTGCTGGAACTGCGGTTGATGGAGAAGTAACGCAAACTGGTGCGCCGGGCCGATCTCGATGCCCTGATCGACCGAATTGCCAGTGTCACGCTGACCGCATTGCCGAGCCTGCCTGAGAGGTGCCCATGGGGCCGTTGCGACCCAACGTGTCCATCGAGCGGGCCGTCTTCGAGATGCGCCCCGGGATCGCTACCAATCTGCCAGCAGATGGCGGACAAGAACGGCGAGCCGCCACTGGAACAGCAGCAGTGAAGGGTTTCGATCCTAATGTTTTCAATGGTCGCTCGGACAACCCGGGTCAAAATCCTTCACCGAAATGCAACGGGCTTTTGGGCCTTGTCTGAACGCCCGAATTTATGGGCGCCCTGACGCAGAGAACCCAATCCCGCGCCTATCCACGGCCCCGACAGTATGTCCGGCGCCGATCCGATCTCCCAGGGCTCGACGATTT
>Ga0335071_10008572_pt1 | contig 10493 bp, 8 predicted proteins | sample Lox_Sample_15_FD_206724 | JGI IMG/M metagenome (GOLD analysis project Ga0335071, IMG submission 206724) | Soil microbial communities from Loxahatchee National Wildlife Refuge, Florida, United States - Lox_Sample_1.5 | ecosystem: Environmental > Terrestrial > Soil > Wetlands | place: USA: Florida...
TGCCCGCGTTTCCAATCCGGGGTGTGACGTGAGGCGGCGGGCGAGACCTCCGGCGGTGCTCACGCTCCAGAGATCGCCTTCCGCGGTGAAGACGATGGTATCCCCGTGAATCGCCGGATAGCGGTAGTACCCCTGCCCGGCGGCGGCCGCAGATGTAGAGACGAGCAGCGTCGATGCCAGCAGGACCAGGAACGTTCTCATCGAACCTCCTCTTGAGTTGTGATCGAAGTCTTGTATTTCCGCCGATTGTCTTTCCATATCCTCATGTACCATGCCACGAAGAAAAAGTTGAGGATCCAGAGAGCGATCTCAAGCCATAACCGTTCATCGAGTTTCCACCACCGGTGGTGCTCGCCGTGCATGAGACTGTCGAGGTACAGGTGCAGCCAGTACATGGGGACATACTGAAACACCTCTTTGAGTGCCCCATGGTGCGCGCTCACATACAATGTCCAGTGATCGTGTAGGACGAAGTTGCCGTACGCGCCGAAGAGATCGGGCAACGCGCCGAAGAACCCGCCTACAAAGGCGAGGATCCACAACCACGTGCGCGTTCGGATGCGTCTGATGAACGGGGTGAGAAGGAGAAGGCCCCCTTGCGTGGCATGAGAAAGGGTATCCGCCATGGGAAATGTGGCGTATAGTACGCAATGAGCGGATGGGGTGCAAGGGGGAATCTAACAGATCATCCCATGGTCAACCTCCTGTCCACGCCCATGAGCAGTGTAAGATCACTCGTGCTACGAGTAGGCAGTAGGTAGTTGCCAGGAAGCAGGAGGAAGAAAAGGGAGGCCGTGGAGCCTACCGTATCAGAGTCATCTTCCGCACTGCCGTGGTGCTGCCGGCCGTTAGGCGATAGAAGTAGATGCCGCTCGCGAGATTCCTTCCATCGAAGTTGAACGAGTATTTCCCGGCCGGATACCTGCCATCAGCCAACACTGCCACTTCCTGTCCAAGGACGTCGTACACGACAAGCCGTATCCTGCTGTCCGCTGTCCACTGACCGCTGATAACTGTTGTTGGATTGAACGGGTTCGGATAATTCTGATACAGCGCCATCACCTCCGGTTTCACCGGCGCTGTTTGCTTGACATCGGTGAAGAGCGGACCGATGGTGGCGTAGAAGGCCTGCAAATAGCTCGTGGTATCCCAGGAGACGTATACTGCCCCATAGCTTCCGTTCCCGAGACTGGTGATCGCTGCCGGCACATAATACTCTTCGACGTCGTTAAATCTCACGGGAGTCGACCAGGCGGGAGTGTTGTTGGTGCGCCAGGTGAAGCGTGCTTCCCTGGGATCCGTGTAGTATCGGTAGGCCAACCCGATGCCGTCCCCTCGTGCCATCGCGACGGCAGGCTGTTCCGCAATGAGAGTGGTGTCCGGAGGATACCCCCAATACCAATCGCCCTGAGTGCCGTACTTGATGAAATACACGACGTATCCCCCCATCTCCGACGCACAGAAGATCGTATCTTTGAAGGCCCCGATGGCCGGAGCGGAGTATTCATCGGCCCCGTTGATGAGGGCGGAATGCTCGAACGTTGACGCCGCCGATGAATCGATGCACAGCACGCCCGCGGTATCGACGTACGAGATCCAGTAGTCTCCGCCGACAGGGTTCGCCGTGTAGTTGTATGTCGCCGTCAGCCCCGCCAGCACCCCGCCGACGTCCTGCTTGAGAGAGAACCAGGTCACGGAATCGGCAACTTCCCATCTGCTTTTTATCGCCCCGGCCGATGTCAGAGCGGTGCAGTACAACCTGTTGTCCAGCGATTCATGATTTGAGAACATTCGCACTTCCTGTACCGCCTCTGGAGGAGTGGTGACAAGCACGGTGTCGTAGCTCAGACTGTCGGCGAATGTTGCCTGCGATCCGTCTGTCGTGGAAAAACGATACACGAGCACCTGAGTCTGATCCGCCCTCCGGCTGAACCCGACGTAGCAGTAGTGATGGACAACTGCCATGCTGATGGAATTGATCGGGTATGAGGCTCCCCAGGAATAGGTCTTAGCCCATGTGAGCCCCTGGTCCGTGGATGCGTACATGTTCCAGTGGCTCTGGATCGACCCGTCATGGTCCTGATCAACGAGCGTCACGGAAAAGAGATTGCCATTCTTCTCATCGGTCGCAAGGCCGACCATCCTGACGGAATCCGTGGTCGTGCCGAGAGCGACATTGGCGCTGATCCGGGCCAGCGCGTCTTGCCTCTTTCCTGTCGGATACGACAGGCTCATCTCAACCAGCCGAGGATCAACCGATGCACAGAGCGCATCGTACGCGAGCAAAGCGTCCTGGACGCTGTCTGCATTCCACAATTGCTCGACCTTGTCGGCGAGCGCACGAGACTCCCGTGTAGCGCTGGAGGGAAGCAGCAATGTGAGACTGCTTCCCTTTGCCCTGAATGCGTTCAGGCTGGCCTCGGCGGAGAGCGGGGACCGGGCGAGAAAAGGAACAGCTGGTGATCGAAGCGCGTCGCGGAATGCGATTACGAGCTTCGTGGAGTGCGGAGTGCCGCGCCACTCCTGTGCGTAGGCCAGACATCCGATGAGAGCGAGCGAGAAAACTGCAAGGATCTTCCTGCTCATACAGCCTCCAATGTTATTGACGCACGCTCTCGTGTAAGGTTATCGCATGCCCTCCTGATCCCGACTCTCTGTGCGGAAACTCGACAAGAATGAGCGCGAGTGGTCAACACTAGCGAACCCCCCATCAACAGTCAATAAGTTCTCAAACGTACTTTGCGCGCTCCAGTCACTGCCCCGCAAAGTAATCGATCATTTGCCTCACCGCGCGTTCATTGACAGGGTACATGCTGTGATCGGTCTTGGAGAATTGATTCATCAGGGAATTTACCGTTGGACGAAAGATCCCCTTCGGAGTGTACCCGCCTCCTTCAAACGCGCCGACCTTTCCTTTCATGGGATTGTCCACGAGGAACGTTCCGATCTTCTTGTTGAGGGCGCCGATCTCCCCGGAGTATGAATTGTTCATCTCTTTGATCTCGCCCTCGGATTTCCCTTCCTTTTGCATCTCCGCCTGTCGCTTTCCCCGCTCGTCCATCAGCGCGCCCCTGCGCGCGACAAGACTGTCGTAGGCTGCCTGGCCCCAGTCCGTGGGAATGGAGACGCCCGGAGACACCAGGTCCTTCCATTTGAGATTCGTCGGATCAAGAAGGGCGGTGAGGTTCGGCTCGGTCGGCTCCACACCTTTCGGATAGAAATCTTCGTAGGAAACATCACCCATGTATTCGTCACCGAGGCCGGCGAATGCATGGCCGAACTCGTGGACGAAGACAAAGTCGCACGACGGTCCATCGCTCGTGAAAGCCGTGAAGTCGTTGTAGATTCCCCCGCCGCCGTAGCGTTTGCTGTTGACCATCACGAGGACCGCGTCATACGGGACTTGTCCCGCGACATCGCGCATGGTCTTATTCTCTTCCGTCAGAAGATACCGGTCCGAATCGAGCGAGTTGAACGTGGCATCGAGCAGGGTCTTCCGATAGATCCCCTGTCGGGGTTCATCAACGCCGCTCTGCGGAGACGACGCGAACACGGCTGAGATATTGAATTTGCCCCTCAGGGCCTGATACGGCTGCCAGGCAAATAGTGAATCGGAGAAGCGTTTGACGTCGCTTTCAAATTTCTTCTCCTCGGCGGCTGTATAGCCTTCGCTGACGAACACCAGATCGACGCACCGGTGGGGATCGCCGGCGTGCTGCACCGTGATGACCTTGTCCCCGCGGTCGGTCGATTCGGTGATGATGTGATAGTCGGACGGATCGATGCATTGCTCGAAGAGCGGCTCATAGACATTGTACCGGTCACGGCGATCGATCACCATGAGCACCGGCTTTCGCGGGTACGGTGTCCGGACGGTTTCCTGATATACCCGCTTGACACCGTTCTTTGCGGGATCAGTCGTCCGGTACTCGCCGAAATAGCAGTCATACCCGCGCGAGTAGACCAGCGCATTGCTTGCGATGTCGAACAGTCGCACCCGGTAGCGGCCAAGATTGAAAGGATCGACAAGATGCTCTGTCGTTCCAGCCCAGATTCCCTCTCGGAGCATCCGATCAAAAGAGTAGAACTCGCCATTCTTCTCCCCAACATGATAAAGGTCGACGCGCAATGTCGAGTCGATAAAATACCGGTCGAACGAGACGCCCGGCTGGGCCACCGCCATAGACCAGGCGAAAGCGATCAGGACAGCGAGTGAAGTCTTCATGGAGATATTCTGCATACAGTGTGGGAGGTGAGGAATGATGCTCGGTGCAATGTACGAAAAGATGGGAAAAGGGGGGACGGGCGGGATAAAGTTACCTGACGGCGGACAGCAAACAGTTCACAGTAAAATCATTTGTCATTACTGTCTGCTGTCTGCTGTCCGCTGACACAATTCGCCGGTTGGCTACTTCACGAGCATCAACGTTCGTGTCTGTACAAAATTCGCTGCCTGCAGCCGATAAAAATACATCCCGCTCGGCAATCCGTTCGCGGAGAACTGGACGTTATAGTGTCCGGCTCCGACATCGTCATTGACGAGCTGCTTCACCTGTTCGCCCAGCATGTTGAACATCGTAAGCACGACGTGTGACCGGTACGGGACGTCGTAACCAATCGTCGTCGTCGGATTGAACGGGTTCGGGTAGTTCTGGTCGAGAGCAAATGACGTGGGAGAACCCGCCGTCGACCTCACGTCGGTAGCTGTTCCTGTAAAGGCCAAATCGTCCATGAGAAAACTCGATCCGGAATGGACTGATCCGGTGGAGTCGGTCATCGCGATCTGGACATAGGCCGAGTCTGCATTCCCGGGGAGAACATAGAAGAAATCGAAGCTAAACTGCTTGTAGGAGGATGTCGAGGCGGTGATCTGGCCGGAGGCGGCCGCAAACGTTGTGTCCTTCCTCATGAGCCACGCGGTGACCTCAAATCCATCTCCGCTCACCGAGGTGAGCTGATACCACCCGGTCACCGATGCCGGCCGGCCGACATAATGGAAACCATGTCCCTCCCCTCCGGTTTGGAGCAGGGGTCCGAGAGGCACATTATAAAACACCTGCACCTGACCCAACGCGGCATAGTTGCCGCCGTGGGCTGTCGTGGATTGGGTGACTACAGTATATACGCCCAGGACATTGTCGGTCAGCCAGTTGTCCGGTGTTCCATTCGTCCAGTTTTCGAACCCCCCGTTGGGGATTTGCGCAAATGCCCCTGAGACGCAAAGCAGCGCAAGAGCTAGGATAGTACCTGTAGGCTTCATAGGTGGCTCCGTGAATAGAGAGAGAATGACACAATTCAACCCCGGGGTTGACCCCCAAAGTTCCTTGCGAGGGACAATCTACACAAGTTTGGCCGGAAAAATCCACTCGACGTGGAACATCGGCCATGGGGCTACTGTTGAATTTCTGAGAGTTTCCTTTTCACCTTGGATGCCGGGTTTCACCTTCTGTCTTGTCTCACCATATCGTAGGAGGCATCCTGTGAGCAATTCCAGGACTTTGTTTATCGTTCTCCTTGCTTTTACGTCGCTTTGCTGTTCGCCTTCTTCGGATTCTTCCCGAGCCGACGTTTCCCTGCCATCAAACTTCAAAATCGAAGTAGCCGAGGGAGGCGGATTTACAGGCATGTGGAGCGGCTATTCAATTCTCCCGGGGGATTCCATACTCGAATGGAACGGCCGACCCGGTGAGATGCACACGACCTACGCAGGCCGGCTCCCGCATGACACCACAATCGCTCTTTTGCATGAGGTCAAGACCGGACACCTCCTGGACGTACGCCCGAATGTAGTCCCCGGCAATTATACGCACACCCTCTCGATCGCCCTTGACGGCCCGGCTCACGAGTTTGGTTGGGCGTCGGGGGTAGAAGCCGACAGTGTATCACCAATTGTAGTGAATTTCCGATCCCGCTGCCTGAGTGCCATCCACAAGGCTCTGGGCAGATAAGATCCGCACACACTCTCAACACTGGAGGATGTCTGCATGGCTCGAAGGATACCAATTCCCGTTTTCATAGCGCTTGCGGCGCTTTTTACCATCGCGTCGACCTCCGGGGCCCCTAAGGGACTCCATTCACCGAAAACACCCCGGCTGCCTTCAGCGAATATCGCCGCCGCGGTCGCAGCGCTTCGCACGCCGCCCGCCATGATCATGCAGCACATGAACGCTGCTGCGGCAATCGTTCCTGATGCGGGTGCATCACCTACACTTGCGCCGATTCTTCAGGGAAAGCAGCTACCGCTTTCCACCGTTGCACCTACGGCGGAAGTCGTGTGGAACGAGAGTTCGGGCACGCCTCGGGTGATTCGGGTTCATTACCCCGCCTCGACGAACGTCCCATCGCTCCAAGCGGTGCCCGATCCTCTCTCCTCGGCGCAGCAATTCTTCTCCGCGAACAAGAGTTTGCTCCGCATCGCGGATCCGGCGAGTGAATTCACCGTCATCAGCACCAGGAAGGACAACGACGGCACCTCGCACATCCGGTTCCGGCAGAGATACGGGGGGATCGAGGTCTGGGCAAACGACGCCTATGTGCACGAGGGGAAAGACGGACGAGTCGTTTCGTTCAACGGAACATTCCACCCCACACCGGTTGGCGTGAACACTTCCACAGCGATCGCCTTCACTGCCGCCGTCCGAGCAGTGGAACAGGACCTTGCTGCACGCAACGATGTCCCGTCCATCCCGGCTTCGCTGACCAATCTTCTCGGAAGCACAGAGCCGAAAGTCAGGGAGGTGATCTGGTTTGATCAAGCGGACCTTCCGCACCTCGTCTGGTTCGTCGAGAAGCGAACGGCCCTCGATCGAGATTGGTACTATTTCGTCGACGCACAGTCCGGAGCGATCCTTCATTCCTACAATAACGTTCCGACCGACGGCCCGACCAGCGCATCGGCGAACGATTTGAACGGCGTCCAGAGAACCTTCGGGACCTATCTTTCGTCATCAGAGTACTACATGGTGGACGCGGGCGAGCCGATGTACAACGGCACCACCTCGCAGATCCCACAGAACCCGGTGGGCGCGATCGTGGGCCTCGATCTCCGCGGGACGGATTTGAATGCGCAATCGACGATCTATTTTGTGACGTCGACGAACAATTCCTGGACAGATCCCGCTTCGGTGTCGGCGCAGTACAACGCGACGGTGGTGTACAATTTCTATCGGAACGTCTTCGGGAGAAATTCCATCGATGACAGCGGGATGACGATCTATTCGATCATCCATGTCACGCAGAACGGCAATCCGATGGACAATGCGTATTGGTCAGGCTCGGTGATGTGCTACGGCGACGGCAACACATATTTCAAACCGCTGGCAGGAGGGTTCGACGTCGCCGCGCATGAGATGACGCATGGGGTCACACAGCACACCGCGAACCTCATCTATCAGAACCAGTCGGGCGCGTTGAACGAGTCGATGTCCGACGTGTTCGCTGCGGTCGTGGACTCGGCCAACTGGACGATTGGCGAACAAATCATCAAGGATCTTTCAACGTTCCCCTCCGGGGCATTGAGGGACCTGAGCAGTCCGCATAACGGCGGCACGGCGGGATCGGCTGCGTGGCAACCGGCGAACATGGCCGAGTTTGTAAGCACGACGCAGGACAACGGTGGCGTGCACGTCAACAGCGGGATTCCCAACAATGCGTTCTATCGCGTTGCCGTCGTCACCGGCCGGCCGCGAGCTTCGGCCATCTGGTACAAGGCGCTCACGAGCTATCTGACGAGCGCGGCGCAGTTTGTCGACGCGCGCATCGCGACGGAGTCTGCCGCTTCGCAGCTCTATGGGAGCGGAAGCCCGGAGCTGACGGCGGTTCAGAATGCCTGGGATGCGGTGGGCGTGACCGAAGGAAGCGCGACGCAACCGCCTCCGTCGTCGCATCTGGTCGGCACCAACTGGGTGCTCGCCGTCAACACCGCCTCGTCCGATCCGAACTCCGTCTATATGATCAGGCCGGTAATCCAATCGAATAGCGATTTCTTTCCCTTGACGTCGACCCCGGTGTTGACCCGCCCGGCAGTCTCCGACACCTCCGGCGTGGTAGTGTTCGTCGACCGCGCACATCGCCTTCGCGCAATGATCGCGAACGCGCAGAACCCGCAGGAAAGCTACATCGACACCAACAGCGTCTGGAGAACCGTGGCGATCGGGCCCGGACTGACCAGCCTTGCGCTCACCTCAGAATTCATCGACACGACTGTCTACTACGTCGATTTCGTTCACCAGACGTCGACCGCGTTCAAGATCCGCGCCACGGCGTACGATGGGACACCGGTCGCCACAGCGCTGTATTCCGATGCGCTCTCCTTCGATCCGTCGGGACGGTATCTCCTGTTCGACGTCTATAATAGAACAAAGACGGCGCAGGGAGATTCGATCAGCTTCTGGACCATCGATCTCCTTGATGTGACGACCGGCTCAATGCAAAGCGTCTTTCCTCCGCAGGCGGAAGGCATCGATATCGGGAACCCGTCGTTCTCGCGGTCCATGGGAAACAGGTTCGTCTTCGACTACTGGGATGAAACCAACCAGGTGGGAAGTGTTATGGGGGCCGACTTTTTCACGGGGAAGTCGGGGACACTCGTCGGTTCGCTTCCGGATGTGGGGTACCCCTCGTTGTCGAGCGATGGCCTGACGCTCGCCTTTCACTCGCTCGTCTCTCAGGGTGGCGTCGACCATGACGTCGTTCAGAATGTCGCCGTCGACTCAAGCGGCATCGCCGCGGCCGGAAGCCCGACGGACTATGTCGTCGATGCGACCTATCCGGTGTGGTTCACGATCGGAAGCCGGGTCACCGGCGTGCAGGAGCAGCAGCAGGCGCCGGCGTCATTCGTCCTCGAGCAGAACTACCCCAACCCGTTTAATCCAACGACGACCATTCGGTATACCGTTGAAGGGACCAGGGGTCAGGGGTCAGGGACTCGTGACGTACGGATATCAGTGTACGACCTCCTGGGAAGAGAGGTGGCGGTTCTTGTGGATGGGCGACAAACGGCGGGCGAACATGAGGTGCGGTTCGATGGCGGCCGGCTTTCGTCAGGAGTGTACTTCTATGAACTGACCTCCGGAGCAAGCCGGCTCGTGCACAGCATGGTTCTCATGAAATAGCCTTCCCCAGCGAACAGCATACAGCCGACCGCGGACAGTCATTAACCATTGTTCTGCTGTCTGCTGTCTGCTGTCTGCTGTCCGCTTCTGAGCCTTATCCCTGTTTCAACTGCAGCTTCGGCTCATCCGGCAGCGGGAAGTCCTTCGGGCCGTCTTTCTTGAAGCGCTTGTAGATGACGTAGTCGCTCCCCAGTTTGATTGGGGACGTCATCTCGCCGACGCGGAGGTCCTTGAGCTTGTCGCGCACCTGCTTCGGGAATATTGCAATATCGACGGCGCCGAGGTACCCGCCGTGGTCATGCGACGCCGCCACGGATTTCATAGCGAGCGCTTCGAACGACATCCCGTTCGAGAGGAGCGCGTACAGGGAGTCTGCGGATTCCTTGTGCGGCATCACGATTTCGCCGAGATACAGGACGATGGGTTCCTGGATCTGCACAACGACCGCCTGTCGAAGCCAGGACGCGACCGGCTTCCCGTTCTGACGGGCCGGTTGGAATTTCCACTGCTTGATCGACTGGACCGCCAGTGAGTCCCACTCCGCTGTACCGCTGGTCCCCACCATGCTTGCCTCTCCGACGGTGCCGTCTTCCATCACATGAAGCATCACGGTGAAGCGCAACCCCATGAGGGGGACTGCTGCGGGATACGGCGGCAACGGAGCCATGCTCACGACTTCGGGCTGGTCACGCGGCGTTTCAGTCACCTGCGTCGTCGCACATCCAACGAGCAGGACAGCCATGACTACCACGAGGAGTTTCATAGGATGCCTCTGGTTCAGGTATGATTGAAGGTATATCGTTCACCGACCCGGCGGGAAGATCGGCAAAGCGCTGACCTGGCCCTCGCTCCAAGAGACGAAAGGAATACCTGGGGTTCTGCTCGGCCTAACAAGTGCCCTTGTTGCGAGCGTCGGGGGAATCGCACAAGAATAATACACCTTGCACTTTTAACAATCAACTTGATCCCTGTCCGGAAGCGTCGCCACATCTGCGTGCCTGATGTTGAAGATTTTTGCCAGAGGGAGATGGTGACGATCCCCGAAACCAGCAGAATTTCTCAGTGTTCTGACATGGTTGCGAGCGTCAGGGCACGCACGGCGCTGAAGCGTGTTGTCGAGCGGTGGGATGGGAATGAAGGAGCCTTAGTGGTGATCGGACTTGAGGCGTTGCACTGCCCGCGTGTCCTTGACCGCCTCATACCATCCGGGCATCGAATGGAGGCGTTCCAGCAAGGCGTCGTTGACAAGACGGACCGGGACCTCGAGGAGAACGAAGCCGGTCCAGATTTTCTTTGTGCGATACGCCGCCTGCTTCGCGATGCGGGTACCATGGAGAACCGTGGAAGAATCGTACGCAGGAGGCGCCGGGAGTTGATTGT
>Ga0335071_10008573_pt1 | contig 10493 bp, 10 predicted proteins | sample Lox_Sample_15_FD_206724 | JGI IMG/M metagenome (GOLD analysis project Ga0335071, IMG submission 206724) | Soil microbial communities from Loxahatchee National Wildlife Refuge, Florida, United States - Lox_Sample_1.5 | ecosystem: Environmental > Terrestrial > Soil > Wetlands | place: USA...
TGCTGGCGGTCGCCGGTCCCCTTCAACCCGACGACCAAGCCGTAACCCACGAGGGAGTTGTCGCGAACTCCCTCGACTGAGGTGATGTCACGGATCAGGACTTTGTGCGCTTCAGCCTGAGCAGACGCGCAACCCAGAATCACGGTAGCTATCAGGAATCGCAGTCCAACCAAGTTCACAAGCCGCATACAGAAGTCTCCTAGAATCCGACAACGCGGAGAATCCATTTCACAATCGGATTCGGCGGGCGCGTCCCTTCGCTGATGATTCCTTTGCCTTTGACTTCGACTTCGAGATCTCCGACATTGTTCGATGTCACAGTATTAGCGGCGTCGAGGTCGCCAGGCCGCACCAGTCCACGGAGGATAACGGTTTCATGCTGGTTGTTCATTGTGATCTGACGTTCGGCTTCGACGACTAAAGTGCCGGTCGGCAAGACGGCGGCCACGCGTCCGGTCAGTGTTGTGCTCAGCGATGTCTGGGAAGTCGCTTGAGCTTTGCCAGCCAAGACTTGGGTGGAATTTGGGGAAAACAGATTCGCTACACCCGTGGTCTTGAGTTGCCCGGGCAACGCCGTGATGCCGGAGTTGGCGGAGAAACTGCGATTCGTAGAAACATTGCCTGTGCTCGAGGCTGACAAGTTTTGCGCGACGCTGATGGTGACCAGGTCTCCGACGCGCGACGCCTTGTAGTCGGTTACGAGATTGGCGAACTTGCCCGAGTCAGTCCAGAGGCTTCCGACAGTAGCGGGCGGCTGTGCCGCCGCTTTCGCCGAAACGCGCTGTACGTATTCTGTGAGCGAGTCGCGGTTTGGCGGTTTGTCTTTCGCAAAACTCTGTGTCACGAAGAGAAGACTTAGCGCAACCAAGGATGTTCTCTTACAACGACTCCACATTGAATTCGACCTTTCGTCGATGAAAATCATTGCGACCACGACACGCTTCCAGAGCGGTCGACAATTCCACTTATGATGGCTCCAGACTTGAGGTGAACCCGAACTTTGTCCCCGGTGCGTCCACTGTCGAGCGCAATTCCCGATAGGCGAAGCCGCATCCCATTTTGTTGCCAGATCACTTCTGTTTTATTGCCGCGATACAACGTTGCGGTTCTTTCGACATTCTCTGGGAAACTGGTGTTGATCAGAGAAGCGGGCTCGTCTTCCGGATGATCGGCAACTCGTATGAGGAACGGAAGGCAATCTTTTGGCTCCATACAACGCGCAGTAAGCTCCCAGCTTCGAAGAGCGGGGTCCCAAGTCCTTTTCGTCAGCTCGAAATGAGCGCCCGAGCGGATGTCGGCAGCCAGTCCGCATTGTGCCTGGATTATGTTTGCTTGGCTTTGGTAGGTCGGTAAAACGCGTGTTGCGAGTTCCTGACAAGAGGCTGAAATGCCAGAACGGGTTACCGTGATGCGCTGGGGAATGTTCAGTGCGTGAACCGGGATTTTGTCCGGATGAATCCGGGAGGTAGACCAAAAGCGATCACGAAGATCGGCGCCGTCAAGGATTCGGGCGACGCCCTCACGCGGTAGCTTGCCGAGACGCACTTGCGCAGCCGCGCGAACAATCGCAGGACAGGTGTCGGCGGGGAAGAGATCAGCCATGGTAAATTCTTCCCGCTGTAGCTCAACTCTGATCGGCATTTCGACTCGACATGACTGCGCGTGCGATGCCAAAGCCCAGAGCGACAGTCCAGTAGCGGCAGTGCAGAGACGGAAGACAGCCGCGAAGATGAGAGTCATTCGCATATGAATATCGGCTATCGCCCGAGCGTATTGATGTTTTGCAGCATCTGATCGGCAGCGTTGACCACGCGTGAGTTCGCTTCGTACGAGCGCTGTGCCACGATCATTTGCACAAACTCATCGACGACACTCACATTCGACTGCTCCAGCATTCCTTGTTCGATCGAGCCCAGGCCTTCGCTTCCTCCTGGTGTCCCAATAATCGGATCTCCGGAAGCGGTAGTTGCGAGAAACAAGTTCTTCCCAGTGGAATTTAATCCTCCGGGATTGTTGAACAATGCAAGCTGAAGCGATCCGACCTGTTGGGCTGCAGTCTGGCCGGGCAAAGTGACGCTGATCGTGCCGTCCTGCGCAACGGTGACCGAGGTTGCGCCCGGTGGAATCGTGATGGCCGGCTGCACCGGGTTGCCATCTTGGGTCACAACATTCCCCTGAGCATCTAGATGGAAGCTGCCTGCACGGGTGTACGCCGTTTCGCCGTCGGGGAGAAGCACCTGAAAGAAGCCTTGTCCTTGAATCGTGAGGTCGAGCGGATTTCCAGTCTGGCTGAAATCGCCTTGCAATTGAATCACCTCTGACGCGGCCGTGCGCGTGCCGAGGCCAATCTGCAATCCGGCCACCTGAGTTGTCTGCTGCGAAGCAGCAGCACCCGGCATGATGAGATTCTGATAGACAAGATCCTCGAACTGCATACGGCGACGGCGAAAACCGGCAGTGCTGGAGTTGGCCAGGTTGTTGGCAACGTTGTCGAGGTTCATCTCCTGCGCCATCATTCCGCTTGCTGCAGTGTAAAGAGCACGAATCATAACGTTTCCTCTGGAATCAGACGTCTACACATGAGGCAGGTCCTGTACCGCAGTCTGATTCATCTGGCTATCAAACAAAGACAATGCGCGCTGCATCATTTCCGCATTGCGTTGTACCGTGATGAGCTGCACCACTCCTTCCACCGCACTGACGTTGGATTGCTCGATCATGGCCTGACGAATCGAAGAAGAGGCTGCCGGCAATTCCGATCCCGGCGGCGCCGCATAGAGCGCTTTCCCCGAAGCGGTCAGTTCTGTGGTTGGAGCAAACTCTGCGATGCGTACCCTGCCGGCTACAGCGCCGTCGACAGAAATCGTGCCATCGGCCGCAACGGCAACCACACCATTCGGCAATTGAATAGGGCCTTGTTCACCCAGAACCGGATCACCTGCGGCCGTCACGAGCCGGCCATCTTGCGTGCGATGAAATCCGCCGTCTCGCGTATACAATGTGCCGCTGCTGGACTGGATAACAAAAAATCCTTTGCCTGCCACCGCCAAGTCGAGTGGATTCCCCGTAGCCGTGAGACTTCCGGAGTCCAGATCCGTTGCCCCGCCGCCGAGGATGCCGTAGTTGTTGATCGCAGAGTTGACCGGGTTCCAGAGAAGATTGTGACCGGCAAGTAACGAGCGGAACGTCGCTCGTTGACCCCTGTATCCGGCCGTATTAACGTTGGCAAGATTGTTGGCCACTAGTTCGAGAGCCTGCATTTGAGCAGCAAGCCCGGCAGATGCGGCGTAATACCCACTATCCATCTCTGTCCACCCTGTCTTCGATGGAGCACGACGGATTCCACAAACGATGAGAGTGCAACAATCTTTCGAAGTAGGGAAACAAAGACAAAAGAGGACGTCAATCCGCCTGTAATGCAAGATCAGGAAGGTTTTGCCGGGCGTTTACGATCGAGTCCGGCAAAACCTTCCGGCCTGTGCGGGAGTCAGGCCCAACTTGTGGAGGCCAATTCAGTCGCGCGAGAAGGATCCGCCCGTTTCCTGACACATAGAGGCTTCACATTCGTGACATCATCGAGAATCTTGTCCTGGATTCCTGGATTCCCGTGTCACCAGTACATCGGCAATTATTCGTGGGACTTTACACGGCGGAAGGCCAATGTTCCGTTGATGTCGGAAACGAACGGAACATTAAGTCGAGGGTCGGTCCTGAACCGACGAGGCGAACCCAAGTGTACGAACCGGCCACGCTGATGCGGATTTCGGAAGCATTGAGCCGCACACAATAGCTGCGCACGATGCGGGTGAATTCCTGCACATCAGTCCCGCACTCGAATACGACCTCGTTTCCAAAGCTATCGCTCGAAAAAGAGTCGATACCCGCTTGGATCAAGTCAGGAGAAGCGAGACAAGGGTCCGTGTGACACGCCGTCATCTGCTCAATCGCATATAACGTGTTGTAGTCGATACCTTCCGAGAAGGCCATGTACAAGCTCGAATTCGTTCGACTGTAGCCAACTGGAATCATTCGAGCGCTTTGCATCAATGCAAGCGGCAGAGAAGGAATCCGGTTCGGAGAGGGAAGCGGCCAATCGTTCCGCAAGACAGGACAGCGCCACTGGCGTGCCAGTGCGGCCGTGATCTGCTGCTGCGTTGCAAATCCCATAGTGAGGAGCCACTCGCCGATTTTGCCGCGGCCGGAGTTCCGCTGTGCATCTAACGCGGAGCTCAATTGCTCCTGAGTGATCTGTTGACGAGACATCAACTGCAGTCCAAGTGGGATGCGGTGGCGAGCGTTGCCGGGCTTGAGCGTGGAACGAGTCCGGAGGATAGACTCGCGCAACGCAGGCTCCAGGCATTTGCCAAGACAGTATCGAAACCCGAGCAAGACCACAGTGGGAGGATTACAACGTAGACGCCGCCACATGCCGCGTGTGTGAATACAGCCCGGCTCTCTGTTCGGAGCAAGTTTGTGCCACAACCCGTGCCAGGCCAGACTAAGGTTTCCGAAATGGATGCTGGCTGATCCCATGACCTATGACGGTGTCGCAATTTCCGCTACGCGGAGTCCGTAATTGCCGTCGACGACGACGACTTCGCCGCGGGCGATCACTCGTCCATCCAGCAACATGTCAACGGGATCTTCTACCTGACGATCAAGAGCAATCACAGATCCGGGACACAAATCGAGAACCTCGCGCAAGAGCAGCCGGCGGCTTCCAAACCGCAGCGTTACTCCGAGGTCGACATCCATCAGCAGATCGAGTTTGACCTGGCCAGACTGGAGCTGTGCAGCCGCAGTATCAGGTGTGTCTTGGTGGGCAGTATCCTGCACCTCGCCGCGAAAAGCGGCAACCAGAGCGGCGCTCAGCAGGAGTTGCATCGAGCTTTCCGGTGTATCCCCCCCACCCCATCGAAGCCAAGCCACCAACGATGGCGGCCAGGTTGGAGCTGCAGGCATGACATCGATTTGAAACCGGATTTCGCCACGAGCGGGCTTGAGCGCGGTTGCCGCCAATCCGGCAGCCTGGCGAAAGATCTCAACTAAGGCATCTCTGTGTTCGGGCGTTAACTGCGCCGCCGGATCACCAGCCTCGCCCATGAAGGCCTGCGCGGCACGGGTCACGAGCCGGGGAGGAAGGCAGAAAGCCATCTCGCCGCGCACCGCTCCTGAGAGTGCGGCCGAGATCCACACGTCAGTGTCGGTTGCGGAGGTCTCGGCGGGCGCTACATTCACGACACTCCAGCCAGTGCCAGGACTCGTGCCATCACCGCCGATCACCTGTGTCATCTGTTCGGCCCAGAGTCTTATGAAATCATCGGGCTCGCGTAGATCCCGAGATGAATTCGTCATTTCATGCTCTCCTTCGTGCCCAAATCCTCTGCCAACGTCGCAATTACCTTTGCTGCGCGCTTGTTAAAACAACGCGCGGGCAAAGCCTCGAACATCTCGCTGCCTGCCACCAAAAGCGCAGCAGATTCCGTTGCCGGCCGGGCAAAAGCAAGAATATTGCCGGGCGCAAGTGCCGCCACCGTACTGAAGCGCAGGGGAATAGCAGTGGCGGCGAGTTCCACATCGAATGGACAATCGAGGAGCTTTTGCATCAGCTGGCGGCGGTGGTCGGATACCGCACGCGACCGGCGACGCACTCGATCACCTGCAAGCTTCCGTATCAGGGAATTCGAAACCGCGCCGGGGAGTGCCAGGATCAAGGAACCGCGCGCTTCCGCAATGGTGACTTCAAAGCTCAGCGACAGTATCTTTTCTTCGGGAGCCATCAGCCGTTGAGCTTCGCCCGTCTGCAGGCGTTCCTCGAAATTCACTTCCAGGGGTAAAGCTTGCCATGCTGAGCCCAATTCCCGGCAGATGATACGGGCCACGCTGTCAAGTATCTGTTCCTCGATGTCTGTAAGTTCCCGGGTAGCTGCAACAGCTTTTCCTTCTCCGCCAAGGAGCAGATCGATGATAGGAAAGGCGACCTTAAGGTCGAGTTGCAAGGCGGCATTGTGACCAGTCGGATCGAGCCGGCACGATGCAATGTATGTCGTCTCGGGAATGCCCTGGAGAAACTCCCGGTAGGTAAGATGTTCCGCCGAAACCAGAGTTGTGGTGAAGACCACCCGCAAAAAGGCTCCAAGCGAGTGCGTGAGATTGCGGGCAAAACTCTCGTGAAGCGCGGTGATGGTCTGCAGCTGTTCCCGACCGATCCGCCCCGCCTGACGCACGTCCCAGCGTTCGGCAGTCAAGTGCCCCGGCGCTGCGCCCTCCGCCGACGAAGCCCCGCCGCGCGCAGCCCGTACCATCGCATCGATTTCCTGCTGACTCAATTCTTTCTGCATGCTTCACCATTACATGCCGGCCGCCGCAGCACGGGTTTGAGCTCCTTTGGCTCTCATGACCTCATCCAGCCGCGAACGCAGCCGCACCAGGGCGATGGAATGAATCTGCGAAACGCGCGACTCGCCGACACCGAGCACGGCCCCGACTTCTTTCATGGTCAGTTCCTCAAAGTAATAGAGTGAGAGCACCTGTTGCTCTTTCTCCGGCAACTCCGCAATGATGCGGGCCAGGAGGTCCTTCATTTCAGAGCGCAGGCACCGGAAAAAGGGCGTGTCCTCAGGAGCATTGGGGATGTAATCGCACAGATCTTCTTCTTTTCCGTCTCCCCAGGGAGACTCAACCCGCAAGCTGCCAACTTCGAGGCTATCGAGTTCGCCCAGTAGATGCTGGAATTCGGTCAGAGTCATCCCAAGTTCAGCCGCCATTTCGTTTTCGGTTGGAGAGCGGTTGAGCTCGAGACTCAGTTTGCGGTGTACTTCGTCGACTTTCCGCGCCTTGCGCCGGAGCTCGCGAGGACCCCAATCCATCTCGCGCAGACTGTCAAGAATCGCCCCGCGGATGCGGAACTTGGCGTACGACCCGAATTGCACGTGCTTCGAACTGTCGAACTTGTTCAAGGCATCGATCAGTCCAACGACTCCAGCGTGAACCAGATCCTCGAGTGGGACATGGCGCGGCAGGCGCTCGTGGATCCGCCGTGCCAGATAACGCACCTGCGGCAACTGTTCGAGCAGGATGCGGTCCCGCTCTTCCTGGCCCTGCCATGCGGTATAAGCTTGTGCGGTTTGATTGCTCATATCGTCTCACCTGGTCCCTTTCCGACCTCACAAAAATCCCCTTCGGTTTTTCTCATCGCAGCACTCCCACGGACTGCACTTCAATCACCGGCGGCACCTCCAAGGGTGAAAGCACGACGACCTTGGGAAGAAATGGCTCCAGTAACCGCTTCAAGTGGTAGCGGGCGGGAGTCGCGCAAAGCAGAACCGGACTGGCAACCGTGACCTGTTCTCCGGCTAACTGGCGCATGCCCTCGAGAACGCGGCGCGCAATCGGAGGCTGCAAAGCGTTCTGAGGTGCCGGCGCCTGTGTGTTGAAAGTTCGTCCAAGCTCCTCTTCGAGCGTGTGATCGAGTGTGACGACGCGGAGGCCGCCGCCTTCGGAAAGCAAAGGCCGGACGAGCGCACGACCCAGCGACTGCCGTACCGATTCCACCAGCAGCACCGGATTCTTGGTGCCCGGCGCGATGTCGAGCAGCGTTTCAAGGATTGCCGGAAGATCGCGAATTGAAACTTGTTCCCGCAACAATTGCTGCAGGACTTTCTGCACTTCGCCGAGACTGAGAACCTTTGGCACCAGCTCTTCCACGAGCTTGGGGTGGCTCTCCGAAAGCCGGTCGAGCAATCGTTTGGTTTCCTGGCGGCTCAGCAGGTCGTGGGCATGGTGTTTCACTACTTCCGCGAAGTGTGTCGCCAGGACTGACGTTTGATCGACTACCGCGTAACCCGACGCGAGAGCCTGGTTCTGCAACGCAGGAGAGATCCAGAGCGCAGCCACTCCGAATGCCGGCTCTTTTGTGGGCGTTCCCGGGAGCGGGCGCGGGGAAGCTTCGGAACTGATCGCCATCAGCTGGTCTTGGGCCATGTCCCAACGTGCGACCTCCACTCCGCGCAACGCGATCACGTACTCGCGCGATTTCAGTCGAACGTTGTCGGTGATATGGACCGGGGGAACAATCAATCCCAGTTGCTGTGCAAGGTTCTGCCGCAAGGCCTTAACCCGGGCAAGCAGCTGGCCACCCTGGCTTTCATCGACGAGCGGCACAAGACCGTATCCAACCTCGAGGCTCAGCTCATCGAGTTTGAGTAGATCTTCCGTGGAATCTTTTGACGTACCTTTCTCAGCTGTGGGCGAGACCGGTTTTTCCGGAGCGTGCTTCGGCGAACGCCAAGCCAGAAACCCGGTAACCGCAGCGAGAAGAAGAAACGAAAACTTCGGCAGCCCGGGAATCGCCGCCAGCGTCAACATGACTCCAGCCGCGACGATTAATGGGCGGCGCGAAAGCAGTTGACGGCCGACATCCACCGAGAGAGTGGAATCGGAAGAAGCACGGGTCACGATCATTCCCCCAGCCATCGAAACCAGCAACGATGGGATCATCGTGACCAGCCCGTCACCGACCGTCAGAACCGTATAAGTCTTGAAAGCCTCGCGGAATGGGATATCGAGTTGAAAAACCCCGATAAGAAATCCAGCAATGATGTTGATGGCGGTGATCAGGATCGTAGCAATCGCGTCCCGCTGATTGAATCTCGCGGCGCCATCCATCGCACCGTAGAATTCGGCGTCGTGCGCAATCTGTTCGCGACGCGCACGCGCTTGAGCTTCGTTGATAAGCCCGGCATTCAGGTCGGCGTCGATTGCCATCTGCTTTCCCGGCATCGCATCGAGCGTGAACCGGGCCGTCACCTCGGCGGTGCGCACCGCTCCATGGGCCACGACGATGTACTGAATCGCAATCAACGCGACGAAGATGACGAATCCAACGACATAGTTCCCGCCTACCACGAACGAACCGAACGCCTCGATCACATGGCCCGCGGCGGACACGCCTTCATTACCGTGCAACAGAATCCGGCGGCTCGAGGCGAGGTTGAGCGATAGCCGGAACAACGTGAGCAGGAGAAGCAGGCTGGGAAACACCGAAAACTGAGCCGGCCGCAGGATTTGAATTGCCGAGAGCAGCACCAGGACTGCAGCCGTGATGCTCAGCGCCAACAGGACATCGAGCAGCAAACTGGGCAGAGGCACCAGCATCACGAAAATCAGCGCCACGGCCGCGACGGGCATGATCCATTCCGAAACGCGATTGCCCTGAACGGAGGCTGTGGCCGCTGACGCCTTCGCACTCATCGCTTACCTCGCTCCCGCGCAGCCTGAGACGCACGCGCATGCGCTCTCCAGATGGCGGCAAGGATTTCTGCGACGACAACGTACAACTTCGGCGGAATCGCCTGCCCGATCTCGACAGCCCTGTAGAGCGCATGGGCGAGAGGTGGATTTTCCACCAAGGGAATCCCATACCACAGTGCAACCTCACGGATCTGGGCTGCGAGCAAATTGCGTCCTTTGGCGATGACAACCGGAGCCTGCATTTCCATGTTGAATTCCAGCGCAATGGCAAATTCAGTCGGATTCGTGATCACTACGGCGGCACGCTCAACGTCCTTGAGCATCCTTCGCCGCCGTGCCTGGCGCTGCAGGCGGCGAATACGCATCTTTACCACCGGATTTCCTTCTGTTTCTTTGAATTCGTCACGCAGATCCTGGCGGCTCATCTTGAGTTCGTTCTCGTGACGCCAGCGCTCGAAAAGATAGTCCGCCGCGGACCAAGCCAGAAGAACCAGCGATAATTTCCAAGCCAGTTCGAAAATCCGGCTTCCGGCAAAGGCGATCAATGCAGTTCGGCTGGCATGCAGCAAGCCCGGCAGTTGCTCCCAGTCCCGAGCCACGATCGCAACCGTCAGCGACACCATTACGGCGGTAGGCAGCAACGACTTCAACAGCCGGCTGATCGCATTCAACGAGAAGAGTTGCTCGGCACGGGAAGCGGGATTCAAACGATTGGGCGAGGGCGTCAGCGCCGCGGGTGCGAACACCAATCCGCCTTGCGCGATTCCGCTCACGCTGGCAAGCAGCCAGCTGATTCCGGCAGCCAGGGCAACACCTCGGAAGAGTCCTGCCGCAGAGTACGATACGAATGCTGCAGGCTGCTGCCCGCTGGCGGCTGTGTCCAATGTGTGCAAAAGAAATCTACGCCAAGCGGAGGCAAAAGCCGGCGCCTGCCCGGCAAGAAGAATAACGGCGGAGATTGTGCCCACACTGGCCACGAGATCGCGGCTGCGAGCCACCTGTCCCTTTTCGCGGGCTTTCTGCCGGCGCCGTGGTGTTGCCTTCTCGGTTTTGTTCTGGTCAGACATTTATTTCTAGTGCGACAGGTGAAGCAGGCGTTCTCCAAGAGCAATGCTGGCGGCAAATTTCTGTGAAAAGCTGTTCGGCCAGTAGGCGACAAGGAAAAACAGCAATGCGAGACCGAGAACGTTCTTCACTGCCAATCCAATAAAGAGAACGGGTAGTTGCGGCGATGCCTTCCC
>Ga0335071_10008574_pt1 | contig 10493 bp, 4 predicted proteins | sample Lox_Sample_15_FD_206724 | JGI IMG/M metagenome (GOLD analysis project Ga0335071, IMG submission 206724) | Soil microbial communities from Loxahatchee National Wildlife Refuge, Florida, United States - Lox_Sample_1.5 | ecosystem: Environmental > Terrestrial > Soil > Wetlands | place: USA: Florida...
TCGTTCCAGAAAAAAAATGTCTTCGATTTGCCCGTGTTGTAGTGGTTCGGTATGTAAATGGGGCCGCCTAACGTAAAGCCGAAATTGTTCCAGAGGAGCGGGGTTTTGGGAGCCTTCCCGCCCGGTGGTGCAATTTCCCGATTGACGAACCAATCGTTGGCGTCAAAGTGATCGTTACGGACGTAATCGTAGGCGGTGCCGTGAAAGGATTTCGTCCCCGACTTGGTTACAACTTGAATGTCCGCGCCTGCGTGCCGACCCAGGTCCGCGCTGTAGGTGGCCGTCGAGATGCGAAACTCGGCAATCGAGTCGATGGAAGGGAAGGTGTTCGTCGTGGTGTTCGACGTTTCATCATCGTTGACCCCGCCATCCACCATCCAGTTGTTATAGGACTCGCGGTTGCCATTGAAAGATATCGCGGTGTTGGCATAGACGCCCACGTCGGTGGTGTCAAATCCGTTGTCGATGGCGGCGCCGGGAACCAGCGCGGCGAGGCCGGTGAAGTTGCGGCCATTCAGGTCGAGATTCTGCACCTGCTGGCCGGCAATCAGACTGGAAATTGCCCCGGTCTCCGTTTGAACATGGGGAACGTTTCCGACAATACTCACTTCTTGCGTTGCGGTCCCGACCTCTAGGGTAAAGTCCACACGCTGAATCTGTCCGGCTGTTAGGGTAATGCCGGTGCGCGTGGATTTCTTAAAACCCGACGCCTCGGCGCTGAGTATGAAATCGCCTAAGGGAACCGGAGCTACGGCAAAGGCTCCCACCTCGTTCGTCGTCAGTTCCCGCACAAATCCTTTATCGGGGTTGCTGACGGTAACTTTGACATTTGGAACGACCGCCCCGGTCGGGTCTGTGACCGTGCCCACGATTGAGGCCGTGTCCTGGGCCCATACGGTTGCCGACGCGAGTAAGACAGCGAACATCAGAGCAAACGCGTCTTTTCTCATGTTGCAGACCTCCTCTGTAATTTGAAATGTGTCCCAAGACCCCGGCGCAAAAGAACTGCAGAGATTCAAAGTTGGCTCGTGCCATTACAAATATGCCTTTGCTGACTGAGAAAGCCGTCCCCGCTAGCGAGACCAGGAATACCCGCACGCGAGGGGATATCCGCCAGAGCGCGGGCACCCAGTTGGTTCGGCCGCTTGGGTTGGGTGCCTTTATGGTTGATATTCCTCTCTGAAGCGAAACGAATTAATAAACGCTTTCGGTAGTTTAACCCTCCGTATCGACTTGTCAAGGGTTTTGACCTTTTTGCGTTTTGACCTTTTTAATTTTGAGACGACTGGTTGAGGGTCGCTTCCGCGGGTGACCGGCAGGTTCTGGGGGACGGGGATGGGGCCGGACAAAGCAGTGCTCGAGGCGCGCGACGATGTTACCCGGCAGGCATCGACGCGCGAAAATACGTCTCTACGCCAGAATCGCGGACGCGCTTCGCGGCCCACTCTACCGTTTGCGTTGACCCCTGGTTCTAGGCAGTGGGCTCGCAACTTGGCGAGTCCTTTCCTGGTGGGTACTGTTCGCCGGCGTGGACTCGCGGACAACCAACTCCGGCTCGACCAGGCGGTGGACGGGAGCGAAGCGTTCTCCCGCCACTGAAGCCTCGATGGTTTGGGTGAGGACTTCGACACCGATTTCGCCGAACTTTTCCAGCGGTTGGCGGATGGTTGTCAGGGGGGGATTATAATAGGCGGCGGCGGCTACGTCGTCGAAGCCGATCACCGCGCAGTCTTCCGGCACCCGCCTGCCCGCGTGGTGCAACGCGCTAATAGCGCCAAAAGCCGTCATGTCATCGAAAGCCATGAGCGCCGTGAACGGCCGCCGCCGTTGCAGAATCTTCTGCGTCGCGGCATATCCTCCCTCGTAGCTCGAGGCTGGTTGCTCGAGTTCGACGGTGAGGTCTTCCGCAATCTTCAGGTCCGCCTCTTCGGCGAACTGGCAGATGCCCCGCCAGCGGTGTCCCGAATCTACGATCTGCCGCGGGCCTTTGATATAGGCGATGTGACGGTTGCCGAGAGCGTGGAGGTATTTCATCGCCAGGCGCGTCCCCGTTTCGTTGTCTATCACCACGGAGCTCATGCGTGGGAACACCGGTTTCCGACCGATGATGACCGAGGGAATCTTCTGTTCTTCGACCACCCCCAGCAGACTTACGTCGAGCAGGAACGAGTTGGCGATAGTGATGATACCCTCGACCCGGCGATCCAGGAGCATGCCGAGGTAGCGCTCGAAACGCGCCCGCTGGTTCTGGATGTCTGCCAAAACCGGCAAGAATGAGGACGGGAAGAGTGCGTTGTGAATGCCCTTGAGGATCTGCGCAATGTACGGGTCGAGGATGTCCGGGGTGATCACGCCGATGATGTGGCTTCGCGTGCTGCGTAGCGACCGCGCGAAAGGATTGGGTCGGTACCGCAGGCGGTTCGCCGTTTTGCGAATCTTGTCTTTCGTGCGTTGTGGGATATACCGCGCCAGCGGCGCATTGTTCAGCACGACGGAAACTGTGGAGGGAGAGAATCCGGACTCGCGGGCGACATCCTTGATGTTGGCCATTGGACCGTGTGCCGGCACCGCAGGAGATTCTTCGCTGTGCCCGCAACATCATATCACTACTGGCGATCGTCCCTAGGGGCTAGGCGCGGGCGGGGAGGGGGGCGGCGTCCGCCCCGACAGTTCGTCGGCTTGCTTATCGCGCGCCGCGGCTTGGAGGCGTTGCGTGGTGGCTAGCTCTGTCGCGGCGTGCTGCGGTTGCCCAGCCAGACGATACGCTTGGCCTAATTGGTAGTGGAAGCTGGCGTCATCCGGATCGAGCGCAATGGCTTGCTGGATATAGCGGATCGCCTGTGCCGCATCGCCCTTCTGAAAATAGGCCTTGCCGGTTCCGGCGAGGGATTTCGGCATCTTGGGCTGCCGCGCCAGAGCCTGGCGGAAATACGCGATGGCCTCGTCCCACTGGCTCTGTTCGAGGCAAAGCACGCCGCGATTCTCGTAACTGAAGGGGTCGCCCGGGGTGATCGTCATCTCAATGGCGAATTGCTGGATCGCTTCTGGAAGCATGCGCAGGCGTTGATAAACCACGCCGAGGTTGTAGTGAGCCATAGGTAACTTCGGATCCAGCGCAATGGTCTTTTCCAGTTCTTCCCGGGCTGGACCGTTGCGGTAAAGGTCGAGATAAGCTCGCCCCAGCAGGAAATGCAGGTGCGCACTGTCGCCTCCGGCGCGAACCATGCGCCCAAAAGTCTTCTCGCAGTCCTCCGTCCGCTTTACCTTGCCGTAGCTGATGCCCAGCGCGAAGAGGTAGTCCAGGTTGTCCTGCTCACCGTTGGCTAGGGGTTCGAGTTCTTGGATAGCACGACCATACTCGTCGTTCAGAAAACAACTCATCGCCCGCAGGTAGCGGGCTTGATAATTGTCGGGCTGGAATTGGAGCACACGCGAGAATGCCTCAATGGCCTTGGGGAACTGCTCACTGTAATAGTAGGCCAAACCCAAGTTCAAATCGAAACCGGGAGTATCGGGGGCGAGTCGTTTGGCTGCCAGCAACACCCGAATAGCGGAATCGTAGCGTTCTGTTCGGATGTACACCACGCCCAGATTCGAGGCCGCGGCGGCGGAGTGGGGGGCGCGGCGCAGCACTTCCTTAAAGCCTTGCTCGGCGGCAGTATAATCCTGGTTCTGGAGGGCCTTCTGCGCACGCTCGAAAACCGCTGCGAGGTCGTCTGGCGCTGGCTGCTGAGCCGGCGCGGACGAGATGCACAACGCCACGAAGATTGCCATCAGGGTGAAGGTTCTCATTGCACCTAAGCGTCGATCTTGGAAGAAGGCGGACTGGTGTTCGACACCCTGTGCCCCCAACCGGGGCGCCTTTGTCATTCTTCCTTTGGACCGGCACCATCATCGCACAATTGAGCCGGCAGCGAGCAGTCGGGATCAATCAATAGCCACAGAATGCCGCCAAGCGCGCAGAAGCCTGCGGCGGTAAGGAAGGCAGCCGTCCAGCCGTAGTGTGCGGCGATGGCTTGGGTAGTGATGGAGGTGACTGCGCCTCCGGTTTGGGCACCCATGTTCATTAGGCCGGATAGGGTACCCGAAGAGCCCTTGCCGAAATCGGCGGAGAGCGCCCAGTAGGCGCTTTGCGAGAGATAGAGAGAACCGGCGCCGGCCGCCAGGACCGCGGTGGCGGCAGCGGCGGTGGAGACCTGCGAGCCGGCCGCCAGAAAAATCCCAGCGCCAACCATGCCTATCGTCGCCACCCCGCAACGTCCCCACCAGCGGCCGAATCGACGGCAGACGGCGTCTGCGATACCGCCGCCCAGCGCCGACCCCAGCGACATGGCGACGAATGGCAACATACCCAGATAGCTGGCGCTTTGCAGATTTAGGCCGCGGACGCGAGTGAGGTAGATGAAGAACCAAGTGAAAAAGATCGCCGGGGTGTAACCAAAACAGAAATAGCTGCCAGTAAGCAACCAAACGTTCCTGCTACGGAGCATGGTGGCCCACGAGAGCCGGGGGGCGACGGAGGTTCCGGCCCGAGGGAGCCCGCACTGGATGTGTTCACGCTCCGCATCATTCAACCATCTGTGATGGGACGGATGATCCCGCGCCATGGCGTACCAGGCGGCGCCCGCGGCCAGACCCAATCCCGAACAGACCCAGAAGGCCGAGCGCCATCCGAAATGAACCATGACGTAACGAATAATGGGCGGCGCTAGAGCCGATCCCGCTCCTACGCCTGCGAAGATCAAGCCATTTGCCAAGCCGCGCTCGGCGCTGGGGATCCAATTCGCCAGCCAGCGGTTTGAGCTGGGGTACATCACCGACTCGCCCATGCCGAGCAGAAAGCGGGCCGACCAGATCACGAGAAAGGCGCGGACGATGCCGGGAGGAAAAATCGCCGTGAGCGCGGTGAATATACCCCACCACAGTGCCCCTAAAGCCAGCACGCGGCGCGCTCCCCATCGGTCCACCACCCAGCCGGCGGGAATCTGGAACAGGCCGTAACCCACGAAGAAAGCGCTGAAGATGGTGGCGAGGTGGGCGTCGGAAAGGTGAAAATCGTGCGCTATCGAGTGACCCGCAATCGAGAGGTTCACTCGATCGAGAAAGCTGATGGCGCCGATGAGGGCAATCCAGATTACCAGGATCCAACGGACGCGGGTTGGGGCGGGCGAGTTCATGGCGAAGACGACGGCGCGGTAGCGCGCCAGGGTCCAACAGCGTCCCACGATTCGGGAGCGAAGGCAACAGGATTGGCTGGATCCGGCAGGGTCAACGGAAGGGGCGTGCAGCACGCGTGTCGAGTGTAATACTTGGGCAGGCGGAAGGAGCATGGGGTATAATTGGCTCACCTAGGAGGCCGACCATGACCAGCAAGGCCTTTCCGCGTCTGCTCGCACTCGTAGTTCTCAGCATTTCCGTTTTGCCCTTTACCCTGACGGCGCAGGACAAGCTTTCGCACGTACGTGTGGTGCGGCTCAGCTATGTGAGCGGTACGGTCGGAGTGAAGCGGCCCGATTCTACGGAGTGGGCACAGGCTCAGGTGAATACGCCTCTGCAAGAGGGGTTTGAGATTTCGACTTCGGCAGGCAGTTATGCGGAAGTGGAATTCGAGAACGGTTCCACCGCGCGCTTGGGCGAGTCGTCCCACCTGAGCTTCGACCAGTTGGCCATGGATGCGGATGGCAACAAGCTAAACCGTCTCCGCTTCACGCAGGGGTACGGAACTTTTCATTTCTTCCCGGAACGGTTGGATGTGTACAGCGTTAAAGTCGCAGCTACTACGCTTACTCCAGACGGCAAGTGTGAGTTCCGCACCGACCTCGGCCAAGACCGATTGCGAGTGGAGGTCTTCATCGGCACGGTACAAGTCTCCCGGGGCGAAACAACCACGAAGTTGGGTAAGGACAAGGTGGTGGAGTTCGACCCTGGCGCTGTCGAACTTGCCTGGAATGAGAAGTCGGGTATCGACAAGGACGCTTGGGATAAGTGGAACTCCGACCGCGATGCGCAGGAGCAGTTGTCCCGGCGCAATCAACCTGTCGATCCGCGGGGTCCGCTTTACGGATGGAGCGACCTGAACGCCTACGGCGAGTGGGCCTACTACCCCGGCTTTGGCTACGGTTGGTCGCCCTTCGCGATGGACGGATGGTCGCCGTTTTCCATGGGTATGTGGAGTTGGTACTCGGGCATGGGCTATACCTGGATTTCCTCCGAGCCCTGGGGTTGGCTGCCCTACCATTATGGCAACTGGCTATTCGATGCGAATATGGGTTGGTTCTGGATGCCGAGTATGTACTGGGGTTGGTCGCCGGGGCTGGTGAGTTGGTACCAGGGGCCGGGATGGATTGGTTGGATGCCCGCCGGGCGGATGCCCCATCGTGTGCTGAATACGGTTCCCACCAGTGTGCTGCAGAATGGTCAGGCGATTGGGTCGCACAATCTGGGTCACGCGCCGGTGACAGAGGGAACGCTGCTCAATCGGCTACCCGTCGAGCCTGGGACGGGCGCGAGACTCCCGGGAGCGCCACTCGCGGGCGCCGCGGGAATGTTCAGCCCGCGTCCAGGGGTGGCGCACGCCGCGGCCCCATCTTCTATCCTCATGGGTGGCAATCCGCAGGCGGAACAGGCGGCGCTGAAAGGGCACTTCGGCCATGAGCCGTTGCGCCTAAGAACGGGATCCACTCTGGGTGGAAAAGTTGGGGTGGGTGGTACGGCAGGCGTCTTTCGCGGAGATGCCTTCAAAGGTTCGGGGAGGGCAACTGCTCCTAATGGCACTTCAGGCCGCGAAATTTCGCGCGGCGGCCCGGTGATTGTCTCGCATGGCCAGCAGGGGGGAGGCGTGCCCCACGGCGGCGGGGGAGGCTCTATGTCTTCATCCTCCGGCCACAGCAGCGGAGGTTCGATGTCATCGGGTCACGTAAGCGGTGGTGGCTCCAGTTCGTCGAGCAGCTCGATGAGCGTCGGCGGCTCATCCGGCGGCGGCCATTCTGCCGGGCCGAGTGGCGGCGGAGGCGGAGGACATCACTAGCGGCGCCTGGCGCGGCGTATCGTCGCGCGCGTGCGTGTATAACGGGCTCTCTTTGCGTGTGTGTACTTGCAAGCGTCCCCTCTCGGGCGTCGGGTTGTTCCCACCCCGGTTGGCCTTCTGACCGACCGGGGTGTTGTTATCTTGGGGGCAATGTCACGTCGCCGGATGGAGCGGCCACGCCGCGGATTGTGACACGGCAGCTCCCCATCATGGCCGAGGACGGCCATGCCGGGCGGACAGGCCATTCGGCTACGGCAGCGGCGGCAGCACGGGATGAAAGTCCGGGTACGCGGGCCGCTTGTACTCCGGCGGAGGGTGCTCCTTGAGCAATTCCAGCACGGTTTCGACGGCCTTCTCCAGTTGCGGATCGTGCCCCTCGCGCACCAGCTTGGGATCCATGCCGACTTCAAGATCCGGCGCGACGCCGTGATTCTCAATTTCCCATTCACCTTTCAGCCCGTAGATGGCCCAGTGCGGAGCGGTGACGTGCCCCCCATCCATCAAAGGTGGGTACCCGCCGATGCCCACCAATCCGCCCCAGGTGCGTTCTCCCACCAGAGGCCCAATCGATAGCTTGCGGAAGTACCAGGGCAGGGCATCTCCGCCGGAGCCGGCAAATTGGTTGATGATCATCACTTTGGGGCCATAGATCGCGGCCGGCGACGAGGTGTCCTTGCCGTAGCGAGTTGCCGCTTGATTCAGCATGGGGCGGTGCAGGTAATCGACAATGAAGTCCGCCAGGAAGCCTCCGTGGTTGTAGCGCTCGTCGATCACCGCTGCCTGTTTGCCCACTTGCGCGAAGAAGTAGCGATTGAAGCTCGTATACCCGCCCACTCCGGTATCGGGCACGTAGACGTACGCGGCCTTCCCCCCAGTCATCTGATCCACTTTGCGGCGATTGCTCTCGATCCAGTCGAGATGGCGCAGGTTGCGTTCACTCTCGATGGGAACAACCGTGACGGTGCGCGAACCGGCGCCGTCCGGGTTGGGACCGACCTTCAGGACCGTCTGCTTACCTGCCGTCTCGAGGAAGTAACTGTAAACTTCCACGGTGGGGCGCACGTCGCGGCCATTCACTTCCAGCAGGTATTCGCCTTGCTTCACGTCGACCCCGGGCTGCGTCAGCGGCGCCTGCAGATGGGGATTCCAGTTCTCGCCGTTATACACGCGAGAGAAGCGGTAGCGGCCGTTCTCCACCGTGTAGTCCGCACCCAGCAGGCCGACCTTGATTTTCGGCGTCTCCGGTTCCTTACCGCCACCCACGAACATGTGGCCGACGGACAGGTAACTCAGCATCTCGCGGAACAGGTAGTCGAGATCGTCGCGGCTGCTAATGTTGTCGAGGAACGGTGCGAAGGCCTTTTCCGCCTGTTGCAAGTCGAGCCCGTGGTAGTGGGGATCGCAGAAGAAGTCGCGCTCGATGCGCCACACCTCGTGATACATCTGCTTCCACTCCGCACGCGGATCGACGCGCAGTTCCATGTCCGCCGTTTTCAATGCTCCCTTGCCGCCTTCCGGAGCCTTCTCCGCGGGGTTGATGAACCACGTCTCGCCCTGCTTGTAGAGCATCTTCTCGCCATTGCCGGACATGGCAAACGAAGAAACGCCTTCCAGCAGCTTGTCCGCCTTACGCTCTTTCAAGGTGAACTTGTACACCGTGAGACTGGGCATTCCCGCAAAGGGCATGGTTTGAGGCCCTTCGACGACGAAAAGCTCGCCTTCCTTGCCGGCGCTCAGGCCAAAGTAATTCCGCGCCGGAATGGGCATGGCGAGGATGCGCTGGCTGATGCCGTCGAAGTCAATCTCGACTTTGGGTGGCTCCTTGGGCTTCTCCTTGCCTTTATCCTTGTCCTTATCTGTGTCCTTGCTTTCCGCCGCTTTGGATTTCTCGGTGCTGTTGGCCTCGCTCGCCGCGGGCTTGGCCGCATCGTTGGGCTTCTTCTCGGTCTTGTCCTCGGCCTTCTCTTCATCGCTTTCGGGCGCGAGCGGCGAGGCCACTCCTTTCTTCAGCACCACCACGTAGACCGCGCGCGTCACGGGACGATCGATGGCCGACATGTCTCCGCCGGCCACTAGGCCCATATCCGTGCTGGCGGTGAAATAGAGGTACTTGCCGCCCTTATCGAAATCGGGGAAGAGCGCGTCGCTCATGCCGTCGGTGATCTCGGTGGCCTTCTTGCTTTCCAGCGAATAAACGAACACCGCGTGCATGCGGTTGTCGAGTTGTTTGCAGTAGGCAAGCCACTTACTGTCGGGCGACCACACCGTGTTGAAGTTTGGCCCGTCGTAGGTGTCCGTATCGACCAGTACCGGGGCTTTGGCGGCCAGGTCCACGTACCAGATGTTCAGCCGGCGGTCGGAGTAAGTGATCTTCTTGCTGTCGGGCGACCAGGTCGGCGAATAGAAAAACGACGGCGGCTTGCCCAGGTCGATCTTGGTCACCGGTCCCAGGCCGTTCTGCGGGCTGACGTGCAAGGCGTACTCTCCCGATTCGTCGGAGAAGTAGGCAATGGATTTCCCGTCCGGGGACCACGCCGGATCGCGATCAGACGCGGTGGGAGAGTTCGTCAGGTTGCGGATGTCGCCCTTCTCCGCCGGCACGGTGAAGATCTCCCCATGTGCTTCAAACACTGCACGGGCGCCAGTGGGAGAGATTTGCGCGTTCTGAATTTGCTTCTCCACCTTCTCAAAGCGCGGCTCCACTTGCGGCAGATCTGCAGTGGCGGAGATGTTCACCCGCTGCGACTTACCCGCATGCAGGTCGTACAAGAAGATGGCGCCAAACTTCTCGTAGATGATTGCGCCCGGCCCGGCGGAGGCGCTCTTGATGTCGAAGCCGTCGTTCTTGATGAGCTGCTTCACCTCTCGCGACTTCTGGTCGTACTCGAACAGAGTTACCGGTCCGTTGCGGTCCGAAAGGAAATAGACCTTGTCGCCGATCCAGAGCGGGTTCTTGTCATTGGAGGTGTCGCGGGGAACCTTGACGATGCTGGAATCGGCCAGGTCGGCAATCCAGATGGGCGTGGTTTGGCCGCCGCCATACTTCTTCCACTCGGGCTCCCACTGGAAAAACGGGGAGTAGGCCAGTTGAGAAGCGTCGGGGGAATAGGCGCCGTCTTCGGCGGCCGGGAGGGGAAGCGGGGTGGGGAAGCCGCCCTCCACCGGAACCGTGAACAGACGGGCCGAGTCGGCGAAGGCCAGCCGGTGCGAGGAGAACAAAACCGACTTCCCGTCCGGCGTCCACCCAATCGCGGTATCGTCGCCCGGATGGTACGTCAGTCGGCGCGGCTCGCCCCCGCTCGCGGCGATAACGTACACGTCCTCATTGCCCTCGTAGTTTCCCGTATAGGCTAGGAATGAACCATCCGGGGAGAAGTGCGGCCCGCTCAACAGTCCCGTGCCCGTCACCAAGCGATGGGCTTCACCGCCGGAGCGGCTCACCACCCAGATTCCGCCGCCGAAGTGA
>Ga0335071_10008577_pt1 | contig 10491 bp, 7 predicted proteins | sample Lox_Sample_15_FD_206724 | JGI IMG/M metagenome (GOLD analysis project Ga0335071, IMG submission 206724) | Soil microbial communities from Loxahatchee National Wildlife Refuge, Florida, United States - Lox_Sample_1.5 | ecosystem: Environmental > Terrestrial > Soil > Wetlands | place: USA: Florida...
AACACGGAAAACCCCCAGGTCCAGCAGGGAAGCCGGACCGAAGACCCCAACGAACGCCAGGGTTATTTTTTAGCGGCGACGCGCCGGAGCTACCCGACTGGAAGGGTATCTACTACCTGCTCGAGGCCGAGGGCTTGGACTGCTGGCTGGTCAACGCCCGGGATGTGAAGAACCTGCCGGGCCGCGCCAAGACCGACACCCTGGACTCGATCTGGCTGGCGAAGGTGGCCGAGCGGGGTATGTGCTCGCCGTCGCTGGTGCATCCCGAGCCGATCCGCCGGTTGCGGGACCTGACCCGGTACCGCCGCGCCCTGGTCGCCGACCGGGGCCGGGAGATGCAGCGGGCGGAGAAGCTGCTCGAGGATGCCCAGATCAAGATCTCCTCGGTGCTCACCGAGGTGCACGGGGTGTCCGGGCGGGCGATGATGGAAGCGCTGATCGCCGGCAAACGCGACCCGCACACGGTGGCCCGGCTCGCGCGGGGACGGGCGAAGGTGAAGACCGCTCAGCTGGAGGAGGCGCTGCGCGGGTTCTTCACCGACCATCACGCGGTGATGCTGCGGATGATGCTGGACAACATCGACCGCATGAGCGCCCAGATCACCGCCCTTGACGGCCGCATCGAAGAGGCGGTCGCCCCTTTCTCCGATCGGGTGGACCGACTGGTTGACCTGCCCGGGGTCGACCGCGTGGCCGCCGCAGAGTTGATCGGCGAGATCGGGGTGGACACGAGCAGGTTCCCGACCGCGGCGCACCTGGTGTCGTGGGCCAAATTCTGCCCGCAGACCCACCAGTCGGCCGGCAAGACCAAACGCAAGGGCCGCGGCAAAGGCAACCCGTGGCTGGGCGGCACTCTCGGCCGGATCGTGTTCGGCCTGTCCCGCACCGACACCTTCCTCGGCACTCGCTACCGGCGACTAGCCAAACGCCGCGGCAAGCAGAAAGCGATCGTCGCGCTCGGCAACTCGGTACTCACAGTCGTCTACCACCTGCTCGCCGATCCCCAGGCCCGCTTCGACGACCTCGGGCCCGGCTTCTACGAATCGCGGATCAACACGAACCGCCGCGCCCGCAACCTCGCCACACAGCTGCAGGCGATCACCGGCCAGAAGATCGTCATCCGCGACGGAAAGGCGGTCATCGCCGAATCCGCTGCCTGACAACAACATACGCGATACCGGACACCTGGGCCTGCACCCACCATCACCCGGGTGCGTGGTCACCTGGCCGTGCTACAGAGGATTTTCGGGTCAGGAGTCCTGATGACCCAATCTCGATCCGGAGGTTTTATGACATGACCCCGTGCATCAGCCAACGGGGCCCGGTCGTGAGGACAAGGTGATCACGGGCGGGGTCGGCGAGCTCTGCGAGGCCAGATACCTGTGCTGCCGCTATATAACTCTGCTTTTGCACCACGAAAAGTGCACCGTCGATATACTCCTCGTTCATGCCCCTACTGGTAACGCGGCTTAGAAAGCGCTCGTCCGCAAGCGAATCTCGAGCGGGTAACAGCAAAGCATAGGGATGTCCTGATGAACGCCGAAGTTGTGCTTCCAACCGAAACGCGGTGCTCGTTCACCCGTGCGCTTCCACGACATTGGTGTTTCCAAACGGGACTGCGCTCAGCGCAAACACCTCAGTGAACACCATGCATAGTGAAAGCGCGCCCGAAAAATCGGCTTACGAACAATCGACCAAACTCCACTTAACCCCGAACAGAGTCGCGCTGATCGCACGGTTCCGCATGCATAGTGAATTCTACGAGCACCGACTTGAGGGAATCCGCCACTGGGACCGGATTCCTCCGCTCGAGCGTGACGAGGTGTCTTCAGTCCCGGTTTCCGCGGACGACGGCCCGGCTATCTCGGCCCGGACCTCGGGTACGACCGGCACGCGCGTTACGGTGCACTACTCGCGGCGAGAAGAACTCATCCGACGGCGGCTCAACTTTCGATTATTCCACTATTGCCGCGAGCTCCCAGACATCGTCGTTCATGCGATTATCAAAGACGTAGACCCCGACGAGGCGAGGTCTCAAACCGAGGTGGTGTCGGTGGCGGGACGTGTCTACCATCGCCAAGTCTTCAGCGCGCGGGCGCCAGTGGAAGCGCAATGGCGATTTCTCCGCTCCATCCGACCCCACTTGTTGACGTCGTTCCCGAGCGCCCTGGTTCGGTTCGTGCAGGAATGCGGCTCGCGGTCGCGCCGCCTCGGGATCAGAGTCGTGTCGCCGGGCGGGGAGTTCCTGTCGGACGAATGGAGGCGCGAACTCGCCGCGTTCGAGGCGCCGGTCCGCGATCGCTACGGAGCTACGGAGACGGGAGCGCTCGCGTGGCAGTGTCCCGATTGCGGCAGCTACCACGCGAACACGGATGCCCAGCTTATGGAACCACAGGCCAACGGGCTGCTCGTCACGCCGCTCTTTCAGCGCGTCCAACCCCTGCTGCGATATCGCCTCGAAGACCGGCTCGCGTGGGAAGATGGCGTAGCCACGGCCTGCGGCGTGCCGCTGCCACGCGTACGTATCCTCGCGGGACGGAAGGACCACTGGCTATACGACGCCGCGGACAAGAAAGTCTCGCCTGTCGCACTAGAGTTCGAGCAGTTCGAGGGGCTGCGCCGCTGGTCGATGCGGCAGAACGCCGACGGCTCCATCGACGTCGGATTGTCCTGGGCCACGCCGTCAAACGCGACCCGCGACGATGCTCTCGCTCGAGAAGTTCAGTGCTGGATACCCGGGCGGACCGTCCGCGTGGTGGACATCTCGGTATTGGAGTCTTTCGGGAAGTTCAGACGGGTGCGAAGCCATTACGTTCCGGCTAGCTCGAGATGACGGACCACCGCACCATGACGACGGACATTGCCGCGAGGATCGCGGCGGCCGCACAGGTGCACGCGAAATGCCCCGCACTGGTCTCGGACAGCGTGTGCTGGACCTACGAGGAACTCGACGGTCGCGCTCGCGCAGTCGCTTCGACACTTGCGTCGCGCGGCGTGGGGCCTGGTGCGCGCGTGGGAGTCATGGCACCGCACGACGAGAATGCGGTGTGCGCAATCGTGGGTGTGTTGTACGCGGGCGCGGCGTACGTCCCGCTAGATGCGCGCTGGCCGATCGCGCGGCGCGCGGAAGTCGTCGCTGACGCGGAGGTCAACGCCGTCCTGGCAGATGACGTTGGCACGGCCGACCGTCTGCTGTCGTGTCGTCAGCCGGTCATCGAGCTCGCTGCTGCGCAAAGAAATCCGCACCTGTGGAACGCAGTACATGGCCACCCGAACAGCCCCGCCTACATTCTCTACACGTCGGGCTCCACAGGGAGACCGAAGGGTGTGGTTCAGACGCGAGTCAACGTCGCGGCGCATGCCGACGCCTACCGGACATCGATCTTAATGACTACCTCGGATCGCGTCGCTCTCGTCGCGCGGGTGAGCGTCGATGCGTCCGTCATGGACTTGTTCGGCGCCTTCCTGACGGGTGCATGCCTGTTCGCATTCGATCCGTCGCGGGGTCCCGCGATTTCATCGTGGCTCCGAAGGTCCGGAGTAACTGTCCTTCACGGGACGCCTACTCTATTGCGGCACGTGATGCGCCACGCCGAGAAGTCTGACCTCGGCGGGCTGAGATGCGTTGTGTCTGGCGGGGAGGAACTTCGCGCAGCGGACGCCGCGGCGTTCCGCGGCGCTGTGCCACACGCCCTCGTGGTTAACGGCTACGGGCCGTCCGAATGCACAACGGCCCTCCAATACCGAGTGCTTGGCGCCGACTTGGACACGTCGTTACCGGTTCCATTGGGCTGTGCGCTCCCGAGTGTAGATATCAATGTGATTCGAGAAGACGGGCGGGAGGCGGCGGCAGGTGAGGAGGGTGAGCTCCTGCTGGCAAGTCCGTGGCTAGCGCTCGGATACTGGCGCCGACCGCAGTTGACGGAGGCGGCGTTCTGCCAATACGATGGCCGCCGCGCCTATCGCACCGGGGACTTCGTCCGGCGTCGCGCGGACGGTTCGGTCGTCTTCGTCGGGCGTCGAGACTCCCTTGTGAAACTTCGCGGCCACAGAGTCGAGCTCGGGGAGATCGAGTCCCGGTTGCTCTCGTTTCCTGGAATCGCTTCCGCCGCTGTCACTGTCCACCGAACTCCTGGCGGACGGAGCGTACTCGCCGCCTTCGTGAACGGCATTGCTCCCAGCCAGACCGACAGTGTGCGTACTTGGCTCGCCAACAGCTTGCCGGCGGAGGCTGTCCCCGTGTCCATCGCGGTGTTGGATCGCATGCCGCTAACGGATTCGGGAAAAATCGACCGCGCGGCTCTCAAGACCCAGAAGACCCCGCCTGCGTCTCCTAGCTCGGCCTGCGATGCCGCGCTATTCGAAGTGATCTCGCGGGAGCTGGACATCGCAAATGTCAGTGAACGCGACAACTTTCTCGCCCTGGGAGGCGATTCGCTCGCTGCTATGGCATGCGCCGATGCGATCGGCCGGAGTCTCGGCACCGCGGTTCCCGGCGCTTGGTTCCTACAGACGCCAAATCTAGGTCGCCTTGCCGCGCGGATGCGCGCCCTGCCGCGCTTCGAGCCCGTTAAGCCGCAACCACACAGCAACGAGTTTCCAATGCCAGCACGGCAGCTGCGGTATTGGGAACGGACGCGCGCCGACGGACCACCCGCGGCGTTCCATGTTCTGCTCGAAACGACCATCGTGGGTCCACTCGACGTTGGTCTGCTCAGGGCCGTGTTGCGCGACCTCCCCGTCCGCCACCCTTGGCTCCGCACGGGGTTCGAGATGCGAGACTGCCAGCCCGTGTGCGTAGTCCATGCTCATGTCGCGCTACAACTAGCCGTGCACGACTGCGGCAGCCAGCCCTCCGGTTCCCCGGATGTCCAATTGCCGCTCGACCTCGCCCGCCCGCCGCTCGTCCGAGCGCTACTCGTCCGCTTCGGACCCGAGCGCCATGCACTCCGCTGCCTCTGGCACCACTTAGTGGTAGATGCTTGGTCCCGCCGCCGGTTCGACCTCGAGGTCTACGGTGAGTATGCGGCGCGCAAGCGAGGCTCGGAGGCCAACGGGACAAAATCCACTAGCCTTCTGCTGAGTCCCGCCGAGGTCGACCCGGTTGCCCCCCACGAACTTGACGCGACAAAGGCTTGGTGGAAGAGAACCCTCTCATCGATGTCTCCGCTAGACGTGCACGCGCTGGTCGGGAATGGAAGAGGCGCCCGAGCTGTCGCGCGTGTGGGACAGACTATCCCTGCGCAGCTGACGAACGCGGCGGCGCGCGAGGATTGTTCGAAGTTCGCGGTTCTTCTCGCTATCACCGCAGTGGTTGTCGCTGAGGCGGTTGGCCGTGAGCGATTCCTGCTGACCACAGATATCTCGCGCCGTGGCAGGGCGCGCGAGGCGATCGGGCTGTTCACCGACGTCCTCGTGCTGCCGATCGACCTCGGAGGCGCACGCGAATGGACGCTCGTACTCCAGCAAGTCTGGCTGACGTTGGTGGACTCTATCGCGCACGCGGAAGTGCCATTCGAGTGGATTGTCCGAGACGTGCTCGGAGGCACCATCGCGGCCTACGACCAGACGTTCCCCGTTGCATTCCTAGTCGACGAGCCCGACCCGCCTCGACGATTCGGCGAGATCACTGTGGCAACCTGCGAGATCGATCTTTATGCGCCGTCGCGCGACTTGTTGTTAACCATCACGGATACTGGAGCGGGCATGGAGATTGCGGCGGCAGCGAGAACCGGTGCGCCAGAACGAATTCGAGCACTCGTGAATTCAATCGCGGCAGCTATGGCATCCGCCGCGACCTTCTTCGGCTCGCCTCTGGATGGATCGAGGACTGTGGCATGCCGCCATTCGTGACCGCTTGTTTCGATCGATGCATCGACGAGACCCTGGAAGTCTTGCAATCGCCTCGGCCTCCGGTCGTTCGGTCGTGCCATATCGGCAACAACACCGCAAACAACTGGGCCTGGCTCTCCTTGGCGATGAACACGCGACAGGTTCAGTACGATCACACGTGCTACGGCGTGGACGAGTTGAGCGCGCCATGGACGGTGCTAGCGAACCACGGATACCTAGCATTCTGCATCAACGCACAGGGTGAGCAAGTTCCAGAAGCGGTCGGAGAGCACATCAATGACCACATCCAGCGCTTCGACCGCCGGCGACAAGGTTTGCTTAACCACGGGCTTGTCGGCACCCATCGCGAACACGACCTAGTCACACATCACCTCCAGATTGCGGCAAGGCTGGCGGCCCAATGCAACGACTCCACGGTCGCCACCCAAACCTCCGAAATAGTACGGATGGAACCGCTGTTGCGGTCAGTGCTCCGGGACTTCGAGCGGCTCGGCCGCCTCGGAGACTTCTTCGACCGCTGGGCGTGCACGAAGCGGACGGGCGGCGTTGTGATGGTGCGGATCGGCAGTTTCACACAGGATGCCGACGGTGTCGAAGTGCGTGATGTGAACGGCGGCATTCTGTTCCGCGGATCCACGGGAGTCCTTATCGACCGGTTTTTTGCGAACGCGCGGGCGATTTCCGCACGTCTGCACACGGGCGTCGCGCCCGAGCGGCTCGACTACCCGTGGGAGTCCAATATGTTGACTTACCTCCTGCCCGCCATCGAGGAGTACTCACTTCAGCCGAGTCGCACGAACTTCTGGCATGCCGGTGGCTCAGCGAGCTGCTATTACATCCGCGCCCCCCAAATGGAGCAGGCCTTCAATCGACTGGTTTCGATCCTCACTACCGTCGAGCGTCTCCCAGTCGGCGCTAATGTGACGATGATTCCTACGTTTGTCGCACAACTTTTTGCGACGAACACCGCGTCGGCCGCGGCGCTCGACGATGTGATGGAAGTGTGGGGGCGCGCCCTAAGCGCGTATCCCGCGATGGTCCAAGGCGCCGTCGCTGAGATGTGTTCAGGGACAGATCCCTCCCATGTCGCTAGGGAATTCGCCGGCGGATTGACTAACGTAGTTCGCGAGTCACTGCGGCGCGGTATCGAAGCGTTCAACACCCTCGATGTTCATAATCTCCCAATTGCGCACATCGGGAATCTCCGGCACCCCACTTACAACAAGTACGGGCTTCCCCAGGAATGCTTGATAGACCGGCCGATCATCTTCCCGAGCCGACTGGCATCATCAACGTGGGGTGAGGCAGAACTGCTTTGTCGAGTGCTGGCTGAACTTGTCCGCGACCAACGTCCTGCGCCGACCGCGGCTGGAATTTGAGGAGGGTGCTACACCGACGTACGCGTGGTGGATGCGAAACCCGGACCACGCCCGCGGCCCGATGTGAAATGCCTGACGGAGACGTGGTCTGGATAGGCAGTTGGAGTACGCGTCTGACGAGTTACTGCAGGTTACTTTTGCGCCGCGCGCGAGAAGAGGGCGGACATTTGAGTCATATCAAGGGGAAAACCGCGCCGACGCCATTACTTCGGGCTCGCCGACTCGGGAATGCCCTAGGTCTGCGCGAGCTCTACCTCAAGCTCGAAACCGCGAATGCGACCGGATCGCACAAAGACCGCGTGGCGCGTCATATCGTTGTTTTCGCACGCACCCTGGGGTACAGCGAAGTCGCGTTCGGCACGTGCGGCAACCTGGGGGTGGCCCTGGCCCAAGCGTGTCACGTCACTGGTCTGTCGTGCACCGTGTTCGTGCCCGCCCATTACAGCGGTGCCCGGGCGCACGCAATGAGCGCTCTCGGTGCTCAGGTGACCCGGACGCCCGGTGGATACGAGGAGGCCGTCGCGATGAGCCGCCAAGCCGCGCACATCACCGGTGCACTCGACGCAAACCCGGATGGCCCCGTGGCGGAGCTGTTTTTCGATGCATACGCGGAGATGACTTGCGAAATTCTCGCTCTCTGTCCCAGTCCGCAGTCGATCTGGGTGCCGTCCGGAAATGGAACCACAGCGGCCGGAGTCTTTCGAGGATTGGGCGTCGGGCAGCGACGTCGAGATGAGGAGCCGTACACTGCCGTATGTCTGTCGGGGAGCGCCGGTAACACCGCGGTGACCGCCAGCGTGGCCGCCGGCGAGGTCGTCGAACTAGACCCTTGCTCTTTGCTAGACACCGAGGCTAACGAGCCGCTAGTGAACTGGCGTTCTATGCACGCGGCAGAGGCGCTGGAAGCAGTGCGGTTGACGGGCGGGTTCGCTAACGACGCGACAGAAATCCAACTGCTGAGCATGCAGCGATTACTGGAGCGGCTCGAGCAGGTCGTGGCTAGCCCAGCAGCGGCATCTTCGCTGGTAGGACTCGTCAGCTCTCTGGGCCGCAGTCAGCTCGACCCGGCAAGTCCGCACGTGGCAATACTTACCGCGTAGCAGCGATGTGACCATCGAACTTTCGCGGCACCGATATCGCTCGATGCGCGCGCCGAAGCGATTCGTTCGGCCACTGATCGTCGCCGACAATATCGGACCGCCGCCACGAAGGCCGGTAGTGGATCATTGCTGACATCGTTGATGCCAACGAGGCCTGGATAGCTCCGGGTTACTTGCATTTGTGCTAATAGATTGGCTTGACCGTGCAACTGCGGCTGCGGGGAAATTGAAAGCGATGATGACTCCGACGACACCGAGCGGATGCCAGCTCTATTAGCCGGTGGCGGGGGCTCTGATGTGATGGTGCGGCCGTACAACTGGCGCGACAGTCCAGCGGCGAACCGGCAGATGTCGATTTTCTCCTGCACCGCACCAATTGCCTCGGAGCTGATCTTGCCGGCTTCGATGGTGACCAACGATGCGAGCGCGAGTTTGTGCTCGACGAGCAGTTCGCCGAGTCGGCTCGCCAGCAAGCCGCGTGCGGGTCCGGGAGTGCGCCAAGCGGTGAACGCCTGCGCAGCTTCGGTGATGGCTGCATCGACGGCATCCGGGGGCTGTAAGTGTGAATAGCACGTCCCCGTTGATGGGGCTTTTGGCCGCCAGCTCGTGCTGCTCGGGTTCACCGAGCTGCGCGCGCGAGCCGAAGCGCCGCAGCGTGCCGCGTACCCGCTCACGCAGCTGTGGCACAACACTTCTGCTTGGGTGACGTGGTTGTCCGGGACTGCTTGACCGCCGCGGCGACATCGGTCCGAGTGTGTGGGGGACGACCCGAATCCACGGAATGCGCGCCGTCAGCAGACCCTGCGCGCCTCGGTGGCGAAGGTCAACCCCGGCCAGCAGGTCCTCGACACCCCCGCGTCACCCTGCCACGCCAGCACGATGCCCAGGGAAGCGAGGCGAGCACGGTTAGCCCCGGCGCCGCACCCAGGAGAGCGACGACCAGCTCGGCGCTCGCGTCGAGCAGGTGTTCGCAGTTGTCGAGCACCACCAGCATCTGGCGGTCGCGAACGAACCGCAGCAGCGTGTCCATGGTGGAGCGGCCGGGCTGGTCGGGCAGGCCCAGCGCGCGGGCCACCGTCACCGGTACCACGCCCGGATGGGTGATCGGCGCCAGATCGACGTAACACACACCGTCATGGAACTCAGGCGCAATGCGAGCCGTGATCTCAACGGCCAGCCGGGTCTTGCCGGCGCCGCCGGCACCCGTCAGCGTCACCAGCCGGTTGTCGGCCAACAGCTTTTCCACGTCAGTCATCTGTGCGCCGCGGCCGACAAAGTTGGTGAGCTGCACCCGGAAGGTTGTGAGAGACAACGGTGCTGGGTGTGCGCAGCGGCGGGAACTCGTTACAAAGGTCGGGGTGGCAGAGCTGCACCACCCGTTCGGGCCTGGGCAGGTCGCGCAGGGGATGGGTGCCCAGATCGGTCAGCCACGCCCCGGCGGGGAGCCGCTCGGCCACCAATTCCTCGGTGGCCCCTGAGATCACGGTCTGCCCGCCGTGGGCCAGGTCGCGCAGCCGCGCGGTCCGGTTGATGGTCGGGCCGGCGTAGTTGCCCGCGTCGCGCAGCTGCACCTCGCCGGGATGCACGCCGATGCGCAGCCGGATCGGCGCCAGCGGCGCGCGCTGCAACCCCAGGGCACACGCCACCGCGTCGGACGCGCGGGCGAACGCGGCCACAAAACTGTCGCGCTCACCCAGCTCGACGCAGGCCTACCTGCACGCCGACATGAGCATCAAGGAGAACGCTCTCGCCCGGATCCGACCACCAACCAGCAGGCCCGGGCGCTACCGGGCGCCAGACGCCCTGCTCGCCTTCCTTGACAACCTCTGACCCCGATCACAAGGCCGGGATTATGCCGACCACTCGACCCTGATCACCCCCGTCGACCAGCACCGTCACGCCACGGTCGGCATAATCCGCCGGTCCACATAAGCCGATGATCTGCTGGCCCTGTGCCACTCGCGGGAACAGGCCCAACAGGTCAAGGCGCGGCTCACGGAGTGGCTGCGACCTCGGGGGCTGGCCTTTAACGAGGACAAGACCCGTATCGTGCACCTCGATGACGGGGTGGACTTCCTGGGGTTCAACATCCGCCGCTACCGCAACAAGCTGCTGATCAAACCGAGCAAGGCGGCCGTGAAACGGATCCGGGCACGGTT
>Ga0335071_10008578_pt1 | contig 10491 bp, 9 predicted proteins | sample Lox_Sample_15_FD_206724 | JGI IMG/M metagenome (GOLD analysis project Ga0335071, IMG submission 206724) | Soil microbial communities from Loxahatchee National Wildlife Refuge, Florida, United States - Lox_Sample_1.5 | ecosystem: Environmental > Terrestrial > Soil > Wetlands | place: USA: Florida...
CTGGTGCGCGAACCGGGTCGACCCCGCCATCGTGACCGTCGAGGAGGCCGGCCACACCCCGTCCGGTCGGCAATACAGTGGGGATAGTGATCCGGCGTCATCAGGCGCCGCGGACACGATGACCGACAGCCACGCGGGAGCGATCGTCATGACCGTGGGCGGGACCCCACCCGGAGGCGACGTCGAGGATCCGGATGCCGTCGTCCGGGAGTGGTACGACCAGCACTACTCGCTGATCTCCGCCTCCGCAGACGGATCGTTCTTCTCCCGGTACATGCACCGCACGATGGAGCGGCGATACGGCATCGCGAGCTCCTTCGATCGAGTGCTCGAGGTGGGCGGCAACCGAGCAGAGCACCTTCCATTCGTGCGGCACGGCTATCGCGAGTACGTCGTCAGCGACCTGTTCCCCCCGATCCTGGACGGCGCCGCCGCTGCCGACCCGCGGGTGAGCGCCGTGTCGTGCGACGTCGCTCGACTGCCCTTCCGCGACACCGCCTTCGACCGCCTGATCGCGACCTGCCTGCTCCACCATGTCGACAGCCCGATGCGGGCCGCGCAGGAGATGCGTCGCGTCACCCGGGTGGGAGGAGTCATGACCATCCTGGTGCCGACCGATCCCGGACTGGCCTACCGGTTCGGCAAGGCGGTGACCTCGGGCCGGGCGGCCCGGCGCGCCGGGTTGGCGGAACGGCATCGCCTGGTGGCGGCGCTCGATCATCCGAACCACTTCGGCTCGATCAAGGAGCAGCTGCGTCACGTTTTCCGCAACGACGCGCTGACGATCGACTGGTGGCCCTGGCGGATGCCGAGCATGAGCCTCGAGGCCTTCGCGGTGTTCACGGTGGTGCGGTCCTGCTGAGTCGGGTCAACGTCTCAATCCGCTGCCGATCAGGGCGATGCCGAGCAGGACGAAGGCACTGCCGAGGAGCTGGACGGCGGTGGGACGCTCCTTGAACAGCCAGAGGCTGGCCACCAGCGTGAGGCACAGCGTCGCCCCCACCGCCACGGGATAGGCGACGCTCAGTGGGGCGCGCGTCAGCAGCACCATCCAGAGCAGGAAGCTCGAGACGTACGCCGTCGCGCCCACGGCCGACCACCACACGGGCGCCGTGTTCCACCGCCCGGCTCCGACGTCGGTCTGCGCCTCCGGGAGCCACTTCTTGACCAGCACGATCCCCGCCACGCTGAGCAGGGTGTAGCCGACGAACAGGATCGCCACCAGGGCGACCGGGCCACGCAGCGCGTTCGCGCTCGTCTGCTCAGCCAACATGCTCGCCCTGTGCGCCGCCGGCCGGGCCGGGGTCGCCGATCGTCCTCGCGATGAGGTACCGAGGCCGGCCCTTCACCTCATCGAAGATCTGGCCCACGTACTCGGCGATGACGCCGAGGAAGAGAAGCTGCAGGCCACCGATGAAGGAGATCACGGCTAGCAGGCTCGTCCACCCGGGTGCGACGTAGTTCTGGGTGAAGTACGCGGCGATGGCGATGCACCCGTAGACGACGCTGAGCGTCGACATCACGACACCGATCCCGGCCGCGGCCCGCAGCGGGAACTTCGAGAAGGAGGTCACCCCGGTCGCCGCGAACTCGATCAGCAGTCGCAGCGAGTACTTGCTCGTGCCGGACTCGCGATCCCTGGACGTGAAGCCGACGTAGGCGACGGTGAAGCCGACCCAGCTCGTCAGCCCGCGGATGAAGGGGTTCCGCTCGGGGAGCTGGTCGCGGAAGACGTCCACCACGCGCCGGGACAGCAGCCGGAAGTCGGCCGAGCCGACTCGCAGATCGATGGAGGCGAGCCGGGACATGAGCCGGTAGAAGAGCTCGCTGGTCTTGCGCTTGAACCACCCGGTCCTCGGCGCATCCTGTCGGACCGCCTGCACGACATCGGCCCCGCGTTCGAACGCCTCCAGCAGATCGAGGATGACCTCCGGCGGATGCTGGCCGTCCGAGTCCAGCATCACCGCGGCGTCCCCATGGCAGTGCTCGAGCCCGGCGACGAGCGCCGCCTGGTGGCCGAAGCGCCTCGAGAGCACGAGAGTTCTCACTCGCGGATCGCTCGCGCAGATCTCCTCGAGGCGCCGCTCGGTCTCATCCGACGAGGGGTCCATGACGTACAGCACCCGGCTCGTGTACCGATCAGCGATCTTGTCCAGCACGCCCGAGAGCTCGGCGTGAAAGGCCTGGATCCCTTCCGCCTCCCGGTAGACCGGGCAGATGACCTCGATGTGACGCTCGCTCACGTCTGACGGCACCTCGATCCGTCGTCTCCGAGCCGCGCGTGACGACTCGAGGGTGAGGCGCAGCCGGCGCTTCATACTAGGCTGCAGGAGCGAGTTCCTCTCTCGACGTCCCGGAGGCGCTGGACAGATGATGGCGGTCCTCCTCGCCGGAGGGCTCGGTACGCGGCTGCGCCCGTACACGATGAACATCCCCAAGCCGCTGCTCCCGCTGGGGGACGTACCGACCATCGAGATCGTGGTCCGTCAGCTCGCCGAGCAGGGCTTCGACCGCGTCGTCGTGACCCTGGGGCACCTCCCCCAGCTGCTCATGGCCTTCCTGGAGGACGGCTCTCGCTTCGGTGTGGCTGTCGAGTACGAGGTCGAGAACCAACCGCTCGGCACCGCCGGGTCGCTGCGCCTGGTGCACGGACTCGATGAGTCGTTCATCGTGATGAACGGCGATCTCCTGACGACGGTCGACTTCGCCTCGCTGCTGACGCAGCACGAGCAATCGGGCGCTGCGGCGACCGTGGTCCTCACGCCTCGGCAGGTGCACATCGACTACGGCGTCGTGCACGTCACGACCGACCGGCGACTGGTCCGCTACGAGGAGAAGCCGACACTGGACTACCTGGTCAGCACCGGGATCTACGCCTTGAGCAGGAGCGTCGTGGGACACGTTCCCGAGGGACGCTTCGACATGCCCGACCTGGTGACGGCGCTGCACGAGTCCGGCGCGGACGTCCGTTGTCAGGTCAGCGACGCGTACTGGCAGGACATCGGGCGCTTCGACGACTACCAGCAGGCGAGCGCCGACTTCGTCGCCGACCCCGGCCGGTTCCTGGCCCCTCAGTCACTGGCCAGCATCCACGCGGGCCAAGCATGAGTTCGCTGCCACCCTCTCGTGCCAGTCTCGCTGCCCTCGTCGCACAGCGAGAGCGTTCGCTGTTCGCCCACGACGTCCTCGCCCATGCCGACGCGCTCCGCGAAGCGCTGCACGGGCGGCGGGTCCTGGTCATCGGCGGCGCGGGCAGCATCGGCTCGGCCACGGTCCACGAGATCGCGCGGGTCGGTCCCGCCGCGCTGCATGTGGTGGATGTCGACGAGAACGGCCTGGCCGAGGTCGCTCGCGACCTCCGCAGCTCGGGAGCCCTCGATGCACACACGTCGTTCCGCACGACACCACTCGACTTCGGCGGCCGCACGATGCGACGCCTGCTGGACGGGGACGAACGCTACGACCTGGTGTTGAACTTCGCGGCGATCAAGCATGTGCGCTCCGAGAAGGACGTGCTCTCTCTGCTGCGCATGCTCGAGATCAACGTGGTGGCCGCACGACGCTTGTTGGAACGGCTCGCGGAGCTCGGGGTGCCTCGATACTTCGCGGTGTCGACCGACAAGGCCGCCAACCCGGTCAACCTGATGGGGGCCAGCAAGCGGGCGATGGAGCTGGTCATGCTCGACGACCGCCTTCCCCAGGAGGTCACCTCTGCACGGTTCGCCAACGTCGCGTTCTCCAATGGCTCGCTCCTCGACGGCTGGTTGAGACGGCTCGACAAGCGGCAGCCCTGGGCGGTCCCGGTCGACACGCGGCGGTACTTCGTCACCCCTGAGGAGGCCGGGCAGCTGTGCTGCCTGGCGGCATCAGTGACGACCGACCGGCGCGTCGTCATCCCGGCCCTCGACCCCGACCGGCACTTGCGCGACCTGGTCGAGGTCGCGGTCGAGGTCATGGGCGCGCTGGGCCTGGAGCCGGACTTCTGCGACACCGAGGAGCAGGCTCGTGACCACATGCAGCGCGTCGACGGCACGAGGCGCTGGCCACTGCTTCTCACGCCGCTCGACACGGCCGGAGAGAAGGCGTTCGAGGAGTTCGTCGGGACGCATGACACCGTCCACGACGGGGAGTTCAGCGAGCTGAGAACGTTGACCACGACCTTGCGGGATGCGCGAGCGGTCGATGACTTCCTGGGCCGAGCGAACGACTTCCTGGACGGCGCTGCCGAGGCCACCGCCGAGGCCATCGGCGCCGCCCTTCAGGAATTCGTGCCTGAGCTTCAGCACAGACGCAGTGACAACAGCCTCGACCAGCGGATGTGAGTCACCGAGAGCCCAACATCTGCTCCGCCAGGTCCTCGAGTGACTCTGCGGGCAGGCCCGCAACCAGTCGACGCAACAACGAGGGATCGCCCACCACCCGAGGGATCCCCCCGGGCGAGGTGCTCTGGATCGTCACGGGGACACCGCGGTGATCGGCAAGGGCGGTGATGACGTCGTGGAAGCTGTGGCCGACGCCGGAGCACACGTTGACGACGTGGGGAGGGTCCTCGACCTCGCCCAGGGCCAGCAGGGCGTGCGCGACCCATCGGAGACCGACGAAGTCGCGCACCAGGCTGGCGTCCCGGACGGTGACGACGCCGTCGGCGTCGGGCAGGGCGCGTACCGCCTCGACGAACTCCCCCGTCGGTGTGGTTCGGGGCTGGTCGGGTCCCACCACGTTGAAGACTCGCGCGACGACGACGTCGAGTCCCCGCTCCGACAGGTCGAGCAGTGCCTGAGTGCCCGCGAGCTTCGACGTCCCGTACGAGGAGACCGGGCTGGTCGGGTCCGTCTCGGCCACGAGAGTCCGTACGGGCACGCCGTACTCCGCGGCGGAACCGACGTGCACCAGCGGCACCGACCGGGCGAGGCAGGCTCTGCCCACCAGGTCGGGCAAGGCTGAGTTCGCCGCGTGCAGGGCGGCCTCGTCTCCGGCGATCAGGCCGGCGCAGCTGACGACCAGGCGTACGTCATGGTCGTGAAGCGTGCGCTCCAGCTGGTCCTGGCTCGTGACACGCACAGTGCCCGGTGACGCGGGCCGCCGGGACCCGATGACGACCGGACCGCGTCGGGCGGCCTGGGCGGCAAGCTCACGCCCGATCCAGCCGGTCCCCCCGATCACCATGGTCGCGCCGGGCCGGGGCGTGCTCACCGCAGCAGTCTCGCACCGGCCAGCTAGCTGCTGCTGTAGGTGTAGGGCAGGTCCGCCGGGATCGGCACCGTCGAGCAGAACGGTCGACCGAAGCGGTGCTGGTACACGAGATACGCGCCACGGATGATCTGGTTGCGTGTGTACGCCGAGCCGCCCACCCCCTTGTTCACGAGGGCCACGGCCGCGCACCGCCGCCGATCACCCGCGGCTGTCGGGTCCCCGAGGAGGATCTCCCGATAGACCGAGTCCACGATCTGGTCGGAGGGGCTGACCCGTTCAGCCCGCGTGGCCTCGAAGTTCACCGTCAGCAGGCTCGCGCCGAGGATCGCGATGAGCAGCGAGGCGACCGCCCAGAGCCCGATGCCGCCCCGTTCGGTGAGCCACAGGTCCGCGGCGACGAGCAACGACACGACGGCGACCGCGAACCCGACCCACGTCACGACCGTGTGGCGATAGGGCAGGCCGATCCCCGCGATGACCTGCTGTGCCTGGACCGAGACCGACATCACCGCCGCGCTGCCCAGGGCGAGCGTGGCCGCGAGCCCGGCCGCCTGCAGGAGCGCCACGGTCTGAGCGCGACGCACATCGGCGCCGGTGGCGACCCGGGGCAGCAGGAGCCGGATCGCCAGCAAGCCCACCCCGCCGACGAAGCACCAGAGGACGAGCGGTGAGGCGAACGGGCCCGGCAGACCCCCCAGCCCGGCGTGGGACACGTCCCGTGCGGCCTGCGCGCGACCCGTCCCGGGGATGCTCGAGGCGACGTTGTTCCACCATGTGCGCAGCAGCCCGACCCCGAAGGAGGGCTTGATGCCGACGTACTGCTGGGTCGTCTCCGCCGACACCAGGGCGTGGACCAGGACGTAGGACACCGCGAACGCAGCGAGCAGGCTGCCGCCCACGACCAGCTTTGCCCGTCGGCCCGCAGCCGAGCGGGCGCTGGCCGAGACCGGCTGGAGGACCAGGGCGAGGAGAGCAACCGGGACCGCGACGTAGAACAGCTCGTACGCCGTGTTGAGGGCGACGCCGACAGCCACCATCGTCCCCACGGCCAGCACGACCGAGGACCTCCGAGGAACCCGTACGAGCCGCTGGGACAGCCAGAGAGCGAGGGCCGGGACCCCGAGACCCACGACGACGGCCCCGTAGGTCAGGACCGCATACGAGGTCCAGCCGTTACGGAACTGGGCCTGTGCCTGCACCCCGGCCGCACCGAGCAGCAGCGCACCGGCGCTGATCAGCCCGAGGGCGCGCGGGTCGAGGCTCACGAGAGCGCCCGCAGACGTACGTCCGCGCAGGCAGGCGGCGAACAGCACGACCGCGAGGACGGCGAGGGCAACCAGAACTACCTTCTGCATGCCCTGGACGACGGCCTCCGGCGTCCCCGTCGCGAGACTGGTGTTGGTCACGCCCGTGTAGGAGAGGAACTGCACGAACTCGGAGAGCGGGTCGAAGCGGCCCTCGTGCAGACGCGTCGGGATGTTGTGCCACGGGATCGTGACCAGCCGCAGCCAGTGGCTGCCGGTGCGCCCGGGCGCGGTCAGGTAGAGGTAGCGCTGATCGGCGTTCACGGGCGCGACGAGGACCGGCCACAGCATCACCAGGGCACCACTGATGAGGGCGAACAGTGCCGCCGCCCAGGCCAGACGACGTCGAAGCGAGGTCGTCACCTGGTCGCTGCTCCTTGGGGTTCAGTGCTCCTCGGGCTCAACGCTGATCGGGAGTCGGACCAGCCGGGGGGAACGGGGGGTGCGCGAGGGGGGAGTTGAACCCCCACACCCTTCCGGGCACACGGACCTGAACCGTGCGCGTCTGCCTATTCCGCCACTCGCGCGAGTGAGTCCCCCAGGGTACACGTGCCGGCGTGGCCCGAGCGTCGCGACCACGGGTCCCGGGGCCGCCGCGGTCTACGATCGAGGCCAGGCACGACCGGCGCGGCTCCTGCCCGGCCGACGTCGCCGTGGACTCGACGAGCGCCGGGAGGAGGACCGCCATGGGTGTGCTCGACCGCTTCGAGAAGCGGCTCGACCGCCTGGTCAACGGCGCCTTCGCCCGCACCTTCAAGGCCGAGGTCGAACCGGTCGAGGTGGCCGCGGCGCTGCAGCGCGAGTGCGACGACCGAGCCGCCATCGTCGACCGCAACCGCCGGGTCGTCCCCAATGTCTTCACCGTCGAGCTCGGCCCGCACGACTACGAGCGTCTCCAGCCCTACGCCGCCCCGCTGGGGGCGGAGTTCGCCACGATGGTGCGCGAGCACGCCGAGGAGGCCGGCTACACCTTCTTCGGCCCGGTGGACATCGAGCTGTCCCGCGCGGAGGACCTCGACACCGGCTTGTTCCGTATCCGCAGCGACGTACGTGCCTCCGCCGATGCCTACCCGCCCGCGCCGGCCGCGCCGGCCACTCCCCTCGCTCCGGTGGCCGCGACGGCGCGCCAGCCCCAGGCGCCGACCGCCCAGCCGACGGGGGCCCGCGAAGGAACCCCATCGCTCGAGCACGACGGGCAGCGATGGGCCCTGCGCTCCCCGGCGACCACGATCGGCCGGGCGCCGGAGTGCGACATCCAGATCGACGACCCGGGGATCTCCCGTTCCCACGCCCGCATCGAGCTGGACCCCGACCCGGTCGTCATCGACCTCGGCTCCACCAACGGGACCTGGGTCGATGGTCGCCGGGTCCAGCGGGCCCCGCTGCGGGACGGGTCATCCCTCGCCCTGGGCTCCACGACCTTCCTCGTGCGGCTCGGGCGCTAGGAGCCACCGACGGTGTCGGACTTCTCGCTGCTGCTGGTCAAGGTCAGCTACCTGGCCCTGCTGTGGCTGTTCGTCCTCGTCGTCGCCTCCGTCATGCGCCGCGATCTGTTCCCGCGTCGGCGCGCCGCGACCACGAAGACCGCGACCGCACCGCCGGCGCGGACGACGAAGGCCCCCAAGCCGGGGAAGGCCGCCCGGGGCGCCCCGCGCACCCTGGTGGTCACCAGCGGGGCGCTCACCGGGACCACGCTGCCGCTGGCCGACCAGCCCATCACGCTCGGCCGGGCGCCGGACAACACGATCGTGCTCGACGACGACTACGCCTCCGGCTATCACGCCTGCCTTCGCCCCTACGAGGGCCGGTGGCTGGTCGAGGACCTCGGGTCCACGAACGGGACCTACCTGGCCAAGCAGAAGGTCACCAGTCCGACCGTGGTCCCGCCCGGCGTACCGGTCAAGGTCGGCAAGACCTTGCTCGAGCTGCGGAAGTAGCCGGCGGTGACGCTGACCCTGCGCACGGCCGCCCGCTCAGACGTGGGCCTGGTCCGCACCAACAACGAGGACGCGGCGTACGTCGGCCCGCACCTGCTCGCCGTCGCCGACGGGATGGGCGGGCACGCGGCGGGGGAGATCGCGAGCAGCACGGTGGTGGCCGCCCTGCTGCCCCTCGACGAGCAGGAGCCCGGTCCGGACCTCGACGTCACCCTGCGGCGAGGCATCGACGCGGCCAACGAACGGCTGCGGATCGCGGTGGAGAGCAGCGAGGCGTACGAGGGGATGGGCACGACGCTGACCGCGATGCTGTGGGACGGCACCCGGCTCGGGGTCGCCCAGGTCGGTGACTCGCGTGCGTACTTGCTGCGCGACGGGGAGCTGCGCCAGATCACCTCCGACCAGACCTTCGTCCAGCGCCTGGTCGAGGAGGGCCGCCTCACCCCCGAGGAGGCCGAGCACCATCCCCAACGCTCGTTGCTTCTGCAGGCCCTCGACGGGCGCAGCGACGTCGAGCCGGCCGTGCAGGTGACCGTGCCGCAGGTGGGGGACCGCTTCCTGCTCTGCAGCGACGGGCTGTCGGACTACGTCGACTTCGAGGCCATCGCCGGGTCCCTGTCACTGGACTCACCGGACCTGGCCGCCGACGCGCTCGTCGCGCGGGCCCTGGACAACGGGGCACCGGACAACGTCACGGTGATCGTGGCCGACGTGGTGGAGGACGGCACGGTCGACGTCGGCCGGCGCCTGCTCGGCGCCGCGGCGCGCGAGACCCCGGCCGGCCCGCCCGGCAGCCCTGTCGAGGAGGAGGCGGCCGCGGCGGAGCGGGAGGGGGCGGAGCCCGTACCGGGCCGGACCACCGGCGCCCACGCGGGCGATCTGACCCGCAGCCGTTGGGTGTGGCTGGCGACCCTGGGGGTCGTCGTGGTCATGGCCGTCGGCGGCATCGTCGTCTTCTGGCACTGGACGCAGAAGCAGTGGTTCGTGGGGATCACCGACGGGGTGGTCACGGTGTCCCGAGGGATCGACGTCGACCTCCCCGTGCTCCGCCTGCACCACGTGGTCGAGCGCACCGACCTCACCGCCGCGAGCCTGCCCCAGTACGAGCTCGAGCAGGTGAGCAGCGGGATCCCCGCCCGCGACCGGGCCGCCGCCGACCAGACGGTGGAACGCCTGCGGGAGGCGGCGCAACACTGCCTGCAGTCTCCGACCACCCAGGGCTGCCCATCGTGAGCACCACCGCCACCGCGACGAGGACACCCCCGTCGGCCCCGCCCGCGGGTGTGGGTGGCGCCGGCCGGCTCGCCGAGCTCGTCCTGCTCGTGCTGGCCGTGGCCGTCGGCGCAGGCGCCTACGCCCAGGTCCGGCTCGCCGACACCGGCCGCCTGCCGGTCGGCTTCTGGGTCTGGGTGGCGGTCGGCGCGGCGATCGCGCTCGCCGCGCACGTCGCGGTACGTCTGCTCGCACCGTACTCCGACCCGGTCATCCTCCCCGTCGTCGTGGCCCTCAACGGGCTCGGTCTCGCGCTGATCTATCGCCTCGACATCGCCGCGCAGGACCGGGCCACCAGCCGCGGCGGTGCCCCGCCCACCAGCTATGCCGAGCACCAGGTCGTGTGGACGCTGCTCGGGGTCGGCCTGTTCGTCCTCGTCCTGCTCCTCGTTCGCGAGCTTCGGGTCCTGTCGCGACTCACCTACACGGCGATGCTCGTCGGCCTGGTGCTCCTCGTCCTCCCGTTGCTGCCGCACGTCGGCGTGACCATCAACGGCGCCCGCATCTGGATCCGCGTCGGCGGCCTGTCCTTCCAGCCCGGCGAGGTCGCCAAGCTCGCCCTCATCGTCTTCTTCGCCGGCTACCTGGTGGTCAAGCGCGACGTCCTCTCCCTCGCCCGCAGCCGGGTCCTCGGCATCGACCTGCCCCGCGGACGTGATCTCGGCCCCATCGTGGTCGCCTGGCTGGCCAGCCTCGCCATCCTCGTGTTCCAGAAGGACCTCGGCACCTCGCTGCTGTTCTTCGGGCTGTTCGTAGCGATGCTCTACGTCGCCACCGAGCGAGTT
>Ga0335071_10008579_pt1 | contig 10488 bp, 11 predicted proteins | sample Lox_Sample_15_FD_206724 | JGI IMG/M metagenome (GOLD analysis project Ga0335071, IMG submission 206724) | Soil microbial communities from Loxahatchee National Wildlife Refuge, Florida, United States - Lox_Sample_1.5 | ecosystem: Environmental > Terrestrial > Soil > Wetlands | place: USA...
GGCTGTCGCTGGGGACGGCGGCGCTGGGGCTGTGGATCGCCCTGGTCCTGGAGCCAGCCGGGATGCGGGCCTCCCGCTCGTTGATGAACGACATCATCCGCAAGAACGTCTCCAGCGAGATCCGCCCAGGCACCTTCTACGACCGGATCCCCGGCTTCACCTTCTACGCCGAGAAGGTGGACGAGCACGGCTGGACCGACGTGCTCATCCACGACCGGACCAACCCCGACGCGCCGGTCCTGTCCCTGGCCCGGAGCGGCCGGCTCGAGCCGGTGGGGCAGGGCCAGGAGATGCGGCTGGCCCTGGGCGACGGCCAGCTCCACCGGGAGGAGGCGCGCTCGGACGCCTACGCCGAGGCCGACTTCCAGAAGGCGGAGCTGGTCCTGGGGCTGGGCGCCGACCTGGCCTCCCGCGGCGGGGCGCTGGCCCGCAACGCCCGTGAGCTCTCGCTGGCCGAGACCCGCCAGCTCATCGCCGCCGACTACGCACGCGGCGATCGCGGCGGCGCCTGGCGGGCCGAGGGCAGCCTGCACCGCAAGGTGGCCTCGGCGGTGGTGGTGGTGGCCTTCGCCCTCCTGGGCGTGCCGCTCGGGACCTCGCCGCGCGCCGGCCGCGCCTTCGGGGCGGGGGCCACGCTCCTGGTGATGGTGCTCCACTACATCCTGCTCCGCGCCGGCCAGGTCCTGGTCGAGGGGGGTCACCTCCCCGCCTGGCTGGGGCTGGAGATCGGGAACGCCGCGGTGGCGGCGGTGGGCCTGGCGATGCTCCTCCGCCTGGTCCGGCGCGGGACGGGGGCGGTGCGGTGATCCTCTTCCGCCACGTGGCCGGCCGGGCCGCCTGGGCCATCCTGGCCGCGCTGGTGGGGGTGGTGACCATCTACCTGGCGGTGGACTACGTCGACAACTCCGGGTCCTACACCGGCCCGGGCTGGCTGCCGGCGGTGCTGGAGCTCTACGCCAACATGACGGTGGTGGTGGTGAGGCAGGTGGCGCCGGCGGCCATGCTGCTGGGCGCGGGGGTGGCCGCCTCCGGGCTCCGCCAGAGCCGTGAGTACACGGCGCTGCGCGCCGCCGGGCTCGGCCCCTGGTTCCTGGCCGCGCCGGTGGTGGCGGTGGTGCTCCTCTTTGGCGCGGGGCTGGTGGTGGTGCACGACCTGTGGGGCGTACAGGCCACCGAGCGGGTGGAGGAGATCAGGGCCTTTCGCTTCCAGCGGAGCGGCGAGCGGCGGGCCTGGGAGGCGGCTCGGGCCCCCAAGCGCTGGTTCCGCGGGCACGACGGGCGGCGCATCTACCACCTGGGTGGCGCGCTGCCCGGGGGCGGATTCGAGCGGGTGACGGTGCTCGAGCTCTCGCCGCAGTTCGGCATCGCCCGCCGCATCGACGCCCAGGCCATGCGCCCCGCCGGCGACCGGTGGCTGCTCGAGGACGTGGTCGACCGGCGGTTCTTGCCCGACGGCCGGCTGGAGGTGGAGCAGGCCCCGGAGCGGCTCTTCCGCTTCGACGAGCCGGCCGACGCCTTCGCGGTGGTACCCGGCAACCCCGCCCAGATGCGCTGGCGCCTGCTCATCGGGCAGATCGCCATCCGGGCGCGGGCCGGCCTGGCGGTGGCCGAGTTCCAGTTGGAGCGCGACAACCGCCTGGCCTATCCGCTGGCCGGGGTGCCGGGGGCACTGCTGGCCATCGCGCTGGCCCTGCGCCCGGGCCGCAAGGGGCACGTGGCCACCGCCCTGGTGGAGTCGGTGGGGGTGTCGCTGGTGTTCTGGTCGGCGCAGGGCGTGACCTGGGCGCTGGGGCTCACCGGCCGGGTGGAACCCTGGCTGGCGGCGTGGGCGCCCGATCTGGCCTTCCTGGTGGCCGGGGTCCTGGCGGTGCGGAGGTCGAGGTAGCGGTGGAGGAATTGGGCGCCGAGATCCTGGAGCGGGTGGAGGCGGCCGCGGCGGTGCTGCGGCGCGGCGGCATCGTCGTCTACCCCACCGACACGCTCTACGCCCTGGGGGCGCGGGCCGACGACGCGGCCGCGCTGGAGCGGCTCCGGCGCGCCAAGCTGCGGCAGGAGGGGAAGCCGCTGCCGCTCCTCGCCGCCGACCGGGACCAGGTGCTGCTGGTGGCGCGGCTGGAGGGGGTGGCGGACCGGGTGGCGGGGCGGATCTGGCCCGGCCCGCTCACCCTGGTCCTCCCGGCGCTGCCAGGGGTGGCGGCCGCGGTGACCGCCGGCACCGGGACGGTGGGAATCCGGGTCCCGGCGAGCGCGGTGGCGCGGGCGCTGGCGGCGCGCGCCGGCTTCCCGCTGGTCTCCACCTCGGCCAACCCGGCCGGCGGGCCCGCTCCCTCGCGGGTGTCGGAGCTGGCGCCGGCGCTGCGCCGGCAGGTGGACCACGTGCTGGACGGCGGAGCCACGCCGGGCGGCCCTCCCAGCACCGTGGTGCGGCTCGACGGCGAGTCGGTCCGCGTGCTGCGGGAAGGGGCGATCTCGCCCGAGGCCGTCGCCGAGGCGGCGCGGTAGCGCGGACCCTGGCGCGGGGGGCCTCGCCTGCCGCCGGCGGCCTGCCCCGCCGCGAGCACCAGCAGGCCGGGCCCCGTCCAGGAGAACGCCGCCGGGGCTCCCGGCACCGCCGTCTGCGGGGCGGCGGGGTCGCCGCGAGCAGGTGCTGCCCCGAGCGGTCCCCCACGGCTCCTTGCGCCACCGGGGTGGGCGATCTACGGTCGCCGCCCATGGCGGAGATCGTGCCCTTCCGCGGGCTAAGGTACGCCGTCCGCGGCGGGGGGGAGCTCGCCGCTCTCCTCGCTCCGCCCTACCACCTCGTCTCCCCGGCCGGGCGGGAGGCGCTCCTGGCACGGGATCCCCACAACATCGCCCACGTCACCATGGGTGACGAGCAGTGGCAGGGCCGGCACGCTGCCGCCGGGGCGCTCTGGGCGCGCTGGCTGGCCGAGGGCGTGGTGCGGCGGGACGCGGCCGCCGCCCTGTACCCGCTGGTCCAGAGCTTCGAGGCGCCCGACGGGCACCGGGCGCAGCGGCGGGGGTTCTTGGCGGCGGTGCGGCTGCACGACCCGGAGGAAGGGGTGATCATCCCCCACCAGCGGACGCTGGCCGCTCCCCGCGCCGACCGGTTCCAGCTCCTGCGCGCCTGCCGCGCCAACCTCAGCCCGCTGCTCGGCCTCTACGCCGACGAGCGGGGAGCGGTGTCCGCGGCGCTGGACGAGGCCACCACCGGGCCGCCCCTGGCCGAGGCCGAGACCGAGGGCGGCGTCCACCACCGGCTGTGGCAGGTGGAGAGGCCGGAGACCCTGGCCCGGCTGGCGGCGCTGGTCGAGGACCAGCGCATCCTCCTCGCCGACGGGCACCACCGCTACGAGGCCGCGCTGGCCCTGCGCCGCGCCCTGGAGGCCGAGCCCCAGCGCCTCCCCGCCACCGGCGGCCACCACTACGTGCTCATGTGCCTGTGCGCCCTCTCCGACCCCGGGCTGTTCGCCTACCCGATCCACCGGCTGGTCCGCGGGGGGGAGGGGCTCCCGTTGCCGCGGCTCCTCGGCGAGCTGGAGCGCTGGTTCGAGGTGACGGCCCTGGAGGAGGACCTGCGCCGGCCCATCGGCCGGGCCTGGGCGGTGGCGCGGCTGGCCGAGCACGCCGGGCGCTCGACCGCGTTCCTCATGGTGAGCGCCGAGGACCGGCGCGCCCGCATCCTCACCCTGCGCGACGGCGCCGACCTCGACGGGGCCGGGATGCCTCGCAGCGAGACGCTGCGGATGATCGACGCGGCCGTTCTCCACGCCGTGGTGCTGGAGCACCTGCTCGGGCTTCCGGCCGGGGGGCAGCCGCGGCCGGGGCCGGAGCCCATCGCCTACGTCGACGACGCCGAGGAGGCGGTGGCCCGCGTGCTCTCCGGCGAGCACCGGCTCGGCTTTCTGGTGAATCCCGCCCCCACCTGGCAGGTGCAGGCCCTGGCCGAGGAGGGTGGGGTCTTGCCGGCCTGGTCCACGCTCTTCCGTCCGGTGCTCCCCGCCGGGTTGGTCATGCGGGAGGTGGACCCGCTCACGCCGGCGTGAGGCCGGAGGGCACGCGCCGGCTGCGCTTTCCCCTCGTGGTAGACTGCGCTAGAACACGCCCATGCCCTATCCCCAGGAAAGGCCTCGGCGGCTGCGCAGGACCGAGGCCCTCCGGGCGCTGGTGCGGGAGACGACGCTCGCCCCGGACGACCTGGTCTGGCCGCTGTTCGTGGTCCCGGGCCGGGGGGTGCGGAATCCGGTCCAGAGCATGCCCGGCGTCTTCCAGCTCTCGGCCGACGAGCTGCTGGGCGAGGTGCAGTCCGGCTTCGCAGCCGGGGTCCGCGCGGTCATCCTCTTCGGCATCCCGGAGCGGAAGGACGCGCAGGGCACGGAGGCCTGGGCCGAGGACGGGGTGGTGCCGAGGGCGGTGCGGACGCTCAAGGAGGCGCTGCCGGCGCTGGTGGTGATGACCGACGTCTGCCTGTGCGAGTACACCGACCACGGCCACTGCGGCGTTCTCCGCCGGCCGACGGCCGGCGGCCCGGGGCAGGACCTGACCGTCGACAACGACCTCACCCTGCCGCTCCTGGCCCGGGAGGCGGTGGCCCACGCCCGGGCCGGCGCCGACATCGTCGCCCCCTCCGACATGATGGACGGGCGGGTGGCGGCCATCCGCGCCGCACTGGACGGGGCCGGGTTCACTGACCTGCCCATCCTCTCCTACGCCGCCAAGTTCGCGGGCGGGTTCTACGGCCCGTTCCGCGACGCGGCCGAGAGCGCTCCGCGGGAGGGACCGGGCATCCCCAGGGATCGCAAGGCCTACCAGATGGATCCGGGCAACGCCCGGGAGGCGCTGCGCGAGGTGGCCCTCGACGTGGCCGAGGGCGCCGACATGGTGATGGTGAAGCCGGCGGTGCCGTACCTGGACATCGTGCGGCAGGTGAAGGACCGCTTCCTGCTGCCCACCGCCGCCTACCACGTGTCCGGCGAGTACGCGATGATCAAGGCGGCGGCCGAGCGCGGCTGGATCGACGAGGACCGAGTGGTCCTGGAGACGCTCACCAGCTGCCGGCGGGCCGGGGCCGACCTGGTGCTCACCTACTACGCGCCGCACGCCGCCCGGCTCCTCACGGGGAAGCGGCCGTGAGCCAGGGTGGGCCGAGACCGGTGGAGCCCGCGGCCTACAAGGTGGTGGAGGTCTCGCCGGTGTCGGAGGAGACGCTCGAGGAGGCGCTGAACCGGCTCTCCGGCGAGGGGTGGAGCTTCGAGTCCGTGCACTTCGTCTCCCGGGAAGGCTCGCACCGCCCCGCCCTGGCCTACCTCTTCTTCGTCCGGGCAAGGTGAGCCCACCCCGCATGCGCGACGCGCGACGAGAGGGCAGCCCCTATCCCAAGGCCGACCTGACCCTGCGGGGGCTGGCCCGGCTGGTCGACTTCACCCTGGCCTTCGCCCTGGCCCAGGTGGCGCCGCAGGTCGGGCCGGTGGTGGCCGCCTTCTACCTGCTGGTGGCCGACGGCATCATGAACGGGCAGTCGGTGGGGAAGCGGGTGTTCGGCGTGCGGGTGGTGGTGGTGCCCCGCCGGGCCCCGGCCGGCTACCACGAGTCGCTCCTGCGCAACGCCCCCTTCGCCCTGGTGGCGGTGTTCTGGGCGGTGCCGCTGCTCTGGCCGGTGCTGTTCGTGGCCGGGGTGCCCATCGTCGCCTTCGAGGCGTACATGATCTTCACCGATCGCCTGGGGATCCGGATCGGCGACATCTTCGCCGACACGCAGGTGGTCGACGCCAAGGTCATGGCCAAGGGCGAGGTGGTCGATCCGCTCTCGCCCGCCGCCCCGCCGCCGGAATCCTCGGCCAGCGTCCGCACCGGCTGGCCCCCTTCCCGTACCGCCGCCTGACGGACCGCCATGCGCATCGCGCTCACCCATAACCTCCGGCTCTCCGACGCCGAGGACGAGGCCGAGTTCGACAGCCGCGAGACCGTCGATGCCCTGGCCGGCGCCATCGAGCGGCTGGGCCACCGCGTCGAGCGGATCGAGGTCTCCGGCCCGGCCTCGCGGACGGTGGCCCGCCTGGAGGCATTCGGCCCCGACCTCATCTTCAACACCGCCGAGGGGCGCCGCGGGCGCTTTCGCGAGGCCTTCTTCCCCGCGCTCTTCGACGAGCTGGGGATGCCCTACACCGGGTCGGACGCCTACGCCCTGGCCCTCACCCTGGACAAGCACCTCACCAAGCTGGTCCTGGCCCAGCACGGGGTCCCCACCCCGCGCTGGCAGTACGTGGAGGACGCGGCCCAGCTCCAGGTCAACGCCCTTCGGTATCCGGTCATCGTCAAGCCCAACTTCGAGGGGAGCTCCAAGGGCATCACCCAGGACTCGGTGGTGGAGGATCCCCTCCGCCTGCACGAGGTGGTCCGGGAGGCGCTCTCCCGCTACCCGGCCGGCCTCCTGGTGGAGGAGTTCATCGCCGGTCGCGACGTCACCGTCCCCTTCCTGGAGGCGGCGGCCCCGGAGCGCGGCGGCGTGCTCCAGCCGGTGGAGTACGTGATCGATCCGGCCGCGGGGGCCGACCGGCGCTACGCCATCTACGACTACGACCTCAAGACCCGGCTCGACCGCTACGTCTCGGTCCGCGCTCCGGCCCGGGTGAAGCGCTCGCAGGCCGAGCGCCTCCTGGAGCTGTGCGGCCGGGTCTACCGGGAGCTGGCGGTCCGCGACCTGGGCCGCATCGACCTGCGCATCGGCGAGGACGGCTCGGTCCACTTCCTGGAGATCAACGCCCTGCCGTCGCTGGAGCCGGGTGCGGGGATCTACGCCGCCGCGGCGCTGGAGGGGCTGCACGCCGACGGGGTGCTGGGGGCGGTGATCCAGAGCGCGGTGGCGCGCCACGGCATCGTCGACAAGCCCAGCCGCCGCGGGCGCCCCCGCCGCACCGAGCAGCTCAAGGTGGGCTTCACCTTCAACGTGAAGCGGCTCACCCCCGACCCCTCCGGCGAGCAGGACGACGAGGCCGAGTACGACTCGCCCAAGACCCTGCAGGCCATCCGCGAGGCCATCGCCAGCTGGGGGCACGAGGTGGTCGATCTGGAGGCCACCCAGGATCTCCCCCTGGTCCTGGCCTCCACCCCGGTGGACGTGGTCTTCAACATCGCCGAGGGGTTCAAGGGGCGCAGCCGCGAGTCGCAGGTGCCCTCGCTCCTGGAGCTCCTGGACATCCCTTACACCGGCTCCGACCCGGCCGCGCTCTCGGTCTCGCTGGACAAGGCGCTGGCCAAGCGGATGGTCCGCACCCACGGCATCCTCACCCCCGACTACGTGGTCCTCAACACCGGCAAGGAGCGCCTCCCCCGCGAGCTGGAGTTCCCGCTCCTGGTGAAGCCGGTGGCCGAGGGGACGTCCAAGGGGGTCACCCGCAAGTCGGTCGTCCAGGACGAGGGCGAGCTGCGCGAGGTGGCCCGGGAGCTCATCGGCAAGTACCGGCAGCCGGCCCTGGTGGAGAGCTACATCGCCGGGCGAGAGTTCACGGTGGGGCTCCTGGGCGAGCGAAGGCCCCGCGTGCTCCCGCCCATGGAGATCGTCTTCCTCAACCGGAGCGACCCCACCCCCATCTACTCGTTCGAGATGAAGCAGGACTGGAACGACCAGATCCGGTACGAGGTGCCGGCCCGGCTACCGCCGCGCGAGCTCGACCGCCTGGAGCGGGCCGCCCGGGAGACCTTCACCGCGCTGGGCTGCCGCGACGTGGCCCGGCTCGACTTCCGCATCGATTCCGAGGGGCGGATCTTCTTCATCGAGTGCAATCCGCTCCCCGGCCTGGCGCCGGGCTGGTCGGACCTGGTGCTCATCGCCCAGGCCGCCGGCATCGACTACCGCGGCCTCATCGGGGAGATCCTCTCCTTCGCCATCCGCCGCTACGAGGAGCGGGAGCGCGAGCGGGAGCGGGCCCGGCGGGCGCAGGCCGCGGCCGAGCGGGAGGCCGCCGCCCGCGAGAACGGGGCGGCGGAGGTGGCCGCCGGCCAGAAGCCGCTCGAGCTCCGCCCACGCCGCGAGGAGATCGAGGGCTAGCCCATGGCCGAGCCCGGCGCCCTGCCCCGCTGCCGCGCCCGCGACCTGGGGATCCCGCTCGGCCGCTTCAAGCCCGGGCGCTGGAACGCCATCACCGACGTGGCCGGGGTACGGGTCGGCCACTCCACCCTCATCCGCGGCGCCGGCGCGCTCCGGGTGGGGAAGGGGCCGGTCCGCACCGGGGTGACGGCCATCCTCCCCAACACCACCAACATCTTCGAGGAGCGGGTGGTCGGGGGGGGGTTCGTGCTCAACGGCGCCGGCGAGGTCTCGGGCATGACCCAGCTCCTGGAGTGGGGGCTGGTGGAGACGCCCATCTTCCTCACCAACACGCTCTCGGTGGGGGCGGTGTCCGACGCCGCGGTGAAGTGGATGGTCGAGCGCTACCCCGGCATCGGGGACGAGCACGACGTCATCATCCCGCTGGTGGGCGAGTGCGACGACTCCTGGCTCAGCGACATCGCCGGCCGGCACGTCAAGGAGGAGCACGTCGCCGAGGCGCTCCGCACCGCCAGCGACGGGCCGGTGGCCGAGGGGAACGTGGGGGGCGGGACGGGGATGATCACCTGCGACTTCAAGGCGGGGATCGGCACCTCCAGCCGCAAGCTGCCCGAGGCGCTGGGCGGGTACACCGTGGGCGTGCTGGTGATGAGCAACTTCGGGCTGATGCGCCAGCTCCGGGTGGGAGGCCTGCCGGTGGGGGAGGTCCTCGACGCCCGTTACCGTCGCAGCCTGCCACGCCGGCAGCGCGACTACGGCTCGATCATCGCGGTCATCGCCACCGACGCGCCGCTCATCACCCACCAGCTCAACCGATTGGCCAAGCGGGCGGCGCTGGGGATCGGCCGGGTGGGGTCGACCGCCATGCACGGCTCGGGCGAGATCGTCCTGGCCTTCTCCACCGCCAACCAGGTGCCCCGGGAGTCCCGCAAGATGGTCTACCGGGTGAAGATCCTCCTCGACCCTCGGCTGGACCCGCTCTACGAGGCCGTCATCGAGGCCACCGAGGAGGCCATCCTCAACGCCCTGTGCATGGCCCGCGACATGGACGGCGTCAACGGCAACACCTGCCGGGCGCTGCCGCTCGCCGAGGTGAAGGAGCTGGTGGGCCGCTGGCAGCCGGAGGGCGGCCGGCCGGCCCCGGTGCCGCCCCCGGAGCCGGCCTTCCCGCGGGGGGGCGGGCCTGGGGAAGGAACGCCGCACGAGTGATCCCCGGCGGCGCGGCCGTGCTATACAGTGCGGCCCCGGCGCGCTCCGAGAGGACGGCGAGCTTCCGGGGAGGGGGAAAGGGCGCAGCCCCCGTCACGTCTGGAGGAAGAATGGCGAACTCGAAGAGCAAGCACATCCGCATGAAGAGCCGCCGCCGGCAGCAGTGGAAGGCGCGCAAGAAGCGGCAGGCGGCCGCGGCCAAGTCGGCCGCCAAGAAGTAGCAGGAGGGCCTGCCCGGAAGAGGCCGCCGGGCAAACGCTGCCCTTGACGGGTGCGTCGTTGCTGGGTTACTCACTCCCCTCCCGCGGCTCCCACCGGGGACAGCGGGGGCGAGGTGCGTCCAGGCGAGCTCTTCGAAAGGCTGCGGGACCTGGTGATCCACAGGTCCCAGATCAGCAAGAGGAGGCTGGACCGCGTCGTCACGCGGCGGAGCCTGGACGAGGCTCTCCGCGAGCTGGGCAGGCGGTACCGCCTGGTGGTCGAGGGCGGCGGCGTGGCGGTGCCCGAGGAGCTCGTGCCGGCGCTGGAGGAGGCGAGGAAGCTGGAAAAGAGGCTGGCCGAGGAGGAGAAGGACCTCGCCGACCTCGAGAAGGAGCATCCGAGCGGAACGCAGGGAAGCTAAGAGGAGCTCACGGGCCCGTGGCGCAGCTGGGAGCGCGCTTGAATGGCATTCAAGAGGTCACCAGTTCGATCCTGGTCGGGTCCACCAAATAAGTGAAACAAAACGGGCGGTTAGGGGAACCTAGCCGCCCGTTCTTTTCTCTGTGGGCCGGCCGTGGGCTGTGTCCCGGATTTGGGGACGGGCAGCCGAGCGCCTCGCGTCAGGGCGGCATGGTGTGCTTTCTTACTGACTTGGCACCCCTTCGGCGCCGGCGGAGCGAGACGATGGCCCATCAGAAACCCCAGCCTGAACCCGAACGTCCCCCTCAGATTAAGCAAGACCCCGACAGATATCGCCGGGACTCTCCGTCAACTCCCCAGCGACCGGTCAATGCGCCGGACAAGCCTCCGCAGACCACTCCACAGACCATCCGGAAGGGGCCGAAGAGGGAGGGCGAGTAATGCCTGCCAAGAAGGCCGTCCGCTCCATGAAGCGGAAGACAGGTCGCAAGGCGACTCTGAAGAGGAAGCCCGTTGGCGCTAAGAAGGCGAAAGGCAAGGGTACCATTAGGACGGGTCCCAAGAAGAGATGAGCACACTAGGCTCAGCGAACAGCGAGGCCGAAAAATACT
>Ga0335071_10008580_pt1 | contig 10487 bp, 11 predicted proteins | sample Lox_Sample_15_FD_206724 | JGI IMG/M metagenome (GOLD analysis project Ga0335071, IMG submission 206724) | Soil microbial communities from Loxahatchee National Wildlife Refuge, Florida, United States - Lox_Sample_1.5 | ecosystem: Environmental > Terrestrial > Soil > Wetlands | place: USA...
GCGAAAGGCCAGAAAATCCCAGATTGTGTAGTAGTTCAGCATGACGAGTTCATGCCGCACTTCACGTGCGATGCGCTCCTGCTCATTCACCGGTTTTGTCTTCGGCGAATATGCCGGTAGCGCCGGGATCAATTGACTGGGCGCGGGGTTCGCCATTGCCTCCGGCGGCGCCTGTGCGAACGCTTTCGAAGTTGCAGTAACGGCCATCGCCAAAATCAAAGCCGTTAAAACCACGATGGAAGTGAACTTCGTCTTCATACCTATGCTCCTCACCATAACCCACTGTTATGTGGAACACGGAATGTGACTCAAAGTTGCCTTGAATCGGCACATGTTGGCGTTGCAAATGATTGCGCCAGCTGCTTTCGAGCGCTTTCCAAATGCGGTCGTCTGCGTCCTAATTATTAGCAGGCACGTAACTCGTACACTGGCACCAGAAATTGCGCAGCATCTTCATGCCTTGAGGCGTCAGCACCGATTCCGGATGGAACTGGACTCCCTCAACGGCGTACTTTTTGTGACGCACACCCATGATGATGCCATCCGCTGTTTGCGCGGTGATTTGTAACTCCTTGGGACACGTCTCACGCTCGATTACCAGAGAGTGATAACGTCCGATTTCCACATCGCCAGGCAGTCCGGCAAAAACGCCTTTCCCATCGTGTTGAATGATGCAGCTCTTGCCGTGAATCGGTTTTGGCGCGCGAACAATGCGTCCACCGAACGCCTCCCCAATCGCCTGATGTCCAAGACACACGCCCAGAATCGGCACTTCGCCCGCTAACTCCCGGATAACCTGCAATGACACTCCCGCTCCGCGAGGCTCACCCGGACCGGGTGAGATCACGATGCCGGTGTACTTTCTGCGCGCGATCTCATCCACGGCAATTGCATCATTGCGCACAACTTGCGGGTCCGCGCCGAGTTCCCCGAGAAACTGCACGAGGTTATAAGTGAACGAATCGTAGTTATCAATGACCAGCAGCATGCTTCACCCCCGCCTGCGCCAACGACACCGCACGACGCAGCGCACGCGACTTGTTGACCGTCTCTTCCCACTCGCGCCCTGGGTCACTGTCGTACACGATGCCCGCGCCCGCCTGCACGTAGACGTAATCTTGCGTCACTTCCATCGTGCGAATCGCAATGCACGAATCGAGATTGCCCGTGTAGTCTGCGTAGAGAACGCTGCCGCTGTAAACGTCGCGCGGTCCGCGCTCGAGTTCGGCAATGGCCTGCATGGCTCGAATCTTAGGCGCACCGGTAACGGTCCCCGCCGGAAAACACGCGCCCAGCGCATCGAAGCGATCCAGTTCCGGACGCAGTCTCCCGGAAAGTTGCGTTACAAGATGCTGCACGTGCGAGTACTTCTCCACCGTAAGCAGTTGCTCGACTTTCACACTGCCATACTCGGCAACGCGTCCAAGATCGTTGCGCCCAAGATCGACAAGCATCATGTGCTCGGCGCGCTCTTTTTCGTCCGCCAGCAGATCGGCGGCGAGTTGCGCGTCTTCGGCCGCGTTGGCTCCGCGCGGGCGCGTGCCGGCAATGGGACGATAACTAAGTTCGCGACCACGGCACCGCACAAGCATCTCCGGTGATGCCCCAACGAGCGCCTCATCCGCAAGCCGCAACAGAAACATATATGGCGAAGGATTTGTCATGCGCAAGGCGCGGTAGAGCGCGACCGGATCCGTGCGAAGCTCCGCGTGAAAGCGCTGCGACAGCACAACCTGGTAACACTCGCCCGCAGCGATCAACTCCTTTGCCGCTTTCACAGCGTGCTCGAAATCATCGCGTGCGAAATTCGAGTCGAATGGAACTTCCGTCGTGGTCTCCGCCGCAGGATCCACTAGCGGCAATTCCACCGCGGCACTCAGACGCTCCACAATTTTGCGATTCTGCTCAACACCAGCTTCATACAACGACTGCAGCTTCGCCTTGCTTCCGTTTGCCTCGTCCGAGAAGACCAGCGTGCGCACCTGTATCTGCTGGCGCACATGATCGAAGGCGAGCACCGTGCGGTAGATCATAAACACCGCATCGTCGCACTCGGGCGCGACAATTTTCACCGCCGGTTCGAACCATTTGGCCGCGCCGTATGCGAGATAGCCGACGCATCCGCCTGCCATGGGTGCGTTCTGCTCCGCGCACTCAAGCTCATGCCCCGCGAACACTCGGCGCAGGTAGTCGATTGCCGTACAGTCCTCCTGGCGACTCTTTCCGTTCTCAAGAACAGTGCAGTGCGCATTCGAACCGCGCACCACTGCATACGGGTCCGCACCCAGGAAGCTGTAGCGCGCCAACTGCTCGCCGCCTTCCACCGATTCAAGCAGGAAGGAATACGGAGCATCGCGCGCGATTCGCAGGTAGCCCAAAAGCGGTGTCAGCAGGTCGGCAGACATTGTCTGAGAAACAGCGACCACCTTGCCGCTCGCCGCGCGCGAGGCGAAATCTTCGAAATCCCGCGGCCAGATCATGCACGCACCGCCGCACTTTTCGCCGGGGCAACCGTGCGCCCGAGCACCTGTGCGATAGCCCGCGCTTCGCTCACCAACTCGTCGAACTGATCGGGATAAATCGACTGCGGTCCGTCGGAGAGCGCCTCTTCCGGCTTGTTGTGCACCTCGATGATCAATCCGTCGGCTCCAACTGCAACCGCCGCGCGAGCAAGCGGCGCAACCTTGTGGCGCTTTCCAGTACCGTGGCTCGGATCCACGATGATGGGCAGATGACTGAGACGGTGCACCGCTGGGACCACGCTGAGATCAAGCGTGTTGCGCGTGTGGTCGGCAAATGTGCGCACGCCTCGCTCGCAAAGGATAACGCGGTAATTGCCCTCGCTCATCACGTACTCGGCCGCCATCAGAAATTCTTCAAGCGTTGCCGAGAGTCCGCGCTTGAGCAGCACGGGCTTGCGTGCGCGGCCAGCAGCTTTGAGCAACGAAAAGTTCTGCATGTTGCGAGCGCCAATCTGAATGCAGTCTGCATACTGAGCCACCAGCGCCAGCGAGTGCTCATCGACGGCTTCGGTCACAACCAGCAGGCCAAACTGCTCCCGCGCCTGCGCCATGATCTGCAAGCCTTCTTCCCCGAGCCCCTGGAATGCATATGGCGAGGTGCGCGGTTTGAATGCGCCGCCGCGCATGAAACGCACGCCAGTTCGCGCGACGCGCTCGGCGATTGCGAAGAACTGGTCGCGACTCTCAACCGCGCAGGGGCCGGCGATGATCGCCAACTCGCGCCCGCCAATGGTGGCGTCGGAACCATCGAACGCGACGACCGTGTTTTCCGCTTTCAACTCGCGGCTCACCAGTTTGTACGGCTTGGAGACGGCGATAACCTCCGCCACACCCTCCATGTCTTCGAACACCGACGGTTCCACCGGGCCCGCGTTGCCGGTGACGCCAATCGCGGTTCGCTGTGCCCCTGGCAGCGCGTGCGGGCGGAATCCGAGCCTTTCAATTTTCTTGCAGACTTCCTGCACCTGCTGTTCCGATGCATTTACATTCATCAATACAAGCATTTATGCCTTCTCCTTCCCCACGACTGCTGCTGTCGAACGTGTGAAGCTTTGTGCAAACTCGCGAACCCGTTGCGGCGCACGTGCGCCTTCAGCCTCGATAATTCGCACGATGGCCGATCCAACAACCACCGCATCGGCGAATTGCCAAGCCTCGCGGGCCTGCTCCGGAGTGGAGATCCCAAATCCGACAGCGACCGGCAATTGGCTGACGCGCCGAATGCGCGCAACAAGATCGCGAACATCACTCGAAAGCTGCTTTCTCGCTCCGGTCACGCCTGCGACCGAAATTGTGTAGAGGAAACCCGTTGCGTGCTGCGCGATTTTCTGCAAACGCGCATCACTCGTCGTCGGTGCAATAAGCATCACAAGGTCGATCTGCTGCGCCCTGAGCAGCGCCGAGAACTGCTGCGCCGACTCAGCCGGCAAGTCGGTTACCAGCACACCGGCAATGCCACTCGCCTTCGCATCGCGTGCAAGCTTTTCAAGCCCGTACTGCAAGAGCGGGTTCAAATAGCTGAACAGTACGATGGGAACGTGCGTTTTCTCCCACGCGCGACGCGCCACTTCCAACACTTTGGCGAGGGTTGTGCCCACTTGCAGCGCTCGCTCGCACGCGGCCTGGATCACCGGCCCGTCGGCCATGGGATCGCTGAACGGCACACCGAGTTCGATCACCGTCGCACCGGCCTCGGCAAGCGCAACCATAACCTCATATGTGGTCTCCAGATCGGGACCGCCCGCCGTGATGTACGGGATGAAGCCTTTTCGTCCACTGGCTGCCAGTCCGGAGAATGCTTTACTCAACTCCGTCATTTGCTTTTCCCCTCCAGCAGCTTTGCCACAGAGTCGACGTCCTTATCGCCGCGTCCGGATAGATTGACGATCATCAATTGATCTTTTGACAACTGGCGAGCCAACCGCACGGCGTGCGCAACGGCATGCGCCGACTCGAGCGCCGGGATGATGCCTTCTTTGCGCGAGAGCAACTGGAACGCGGCGAGCGCTTCCTCATCGGTTGCGGCGCAGTACTCGGCGCGCCCGGTCTCGCGCAGGAACGCGTGCTCCGGGCCGATTGCCGCGTAGTCCAGGCCTGCGGAAACCGAATGCGTGCTTGCAATCTGGCCCCCGTCGTCTTGGAGCACATAGCTATACGTGCCTTGCAGGACTCCGGGGCGTCCTCCGGCGAAGCGCGCAGCGTGCGCGCCAAGAGCCGCACCACGTCCACCCGCCTCAACACCAATGAGGCGAACACTCCGTTCCGGAACAAATGCGGTGAAGATGCCGATGGCATTCGAGCCGCCTCCCACACAGGCGACGATCGCGTCGGGCAAGCGGCCCTCACGCGCAAGAATCTGTTCACGCGCTTCGTCGCCAATCACACGTTGAAATTCGCGCACCATGGTTGGGTAAGGATGCGGGCCGAGAGCGCTGCCGAGCAGATAGTAGGTGTCGTGCACGTTCGTCACCCAGTCGCGCAGAGCCTCGTTGATCGCGTCTTTGAGCGTGCGCGAGCCACTCTCGACGGCGCGGACTTCGGCTCCCATCAATCGCATGCGGAAGACGTTTAGCGCCTGCCGCCGCATGTCTTCCGACCCCATGTAGACGACGCAGTCCAGTCCGAAACGCGCGCACACCGTCGCAGTTGCAACGCCGTGCTGTCCCGCGCCGGTTTCGGCAATTACGCGACGCTTGCCCATGCGCCGCGCCAGCAGCACCTGCCCGAGCGCGTTGTTGATCTTGTGCGAACCGGTGTGCGAAAGGTCTTCGCGCTTCAGGTAAATGCGCGCGCCGTCGAGGTGATTCGTCAACGACTCCGCAAAGTACAACGGCGTTGGACGGCCTGAGAAATCTGCGAGCAGATTGCGCAATTCCGCGCCGAACGCCTCATCCTTGCGCGCGGCTTCAAAGGCTTCGGTCAGTTCCTCTAGCGGTGCAACCAGCGTCTCCGCCACAAACCTTCCGCCGTAATCTCCAAAGAATCCCTCGGTTGCTTCTGTTGTGAATAGTTGCGTCATCTGTTGTTTCTCATTTCTTCAGCGCAAGCGCATGCGCCGCTGAGATGAAAGCTCTTACTCTGTCGTGATCTTTTCGTCCGGGCGCGCGCTCCACGCCGCTGCATACGTCAACGCCATCGGGTTCGACTTGCGCAATCGCCTCGGCAACGTTCTCCGGAGAGAGTCCGCCCGCCAGATAGAAGGGCGTGCGGCCTTGCAATTGCTCGCGCACACCGCGCAGCAGGTTCCAATCAAAGGTCTTTCCGGAGCCGCCATAAATCTGGCTGGGCGTGTCGAACAAATACGCAGAGACCTCATACAAGTGCAATGCGCTCGCATCGAACGCTGGGTCGACGTGGAAGACCTTGAATACCTCGAAGTCACGCGCAAGTTCCGCGCACTCATCCGGCGACTCCGATCCCGCCAACTGTACGGACGTGAGCCCGGCTGCATTTGCAATTTCACGCACGCGCGCAACCGGCTCGTTAACGAAAATTCCGACTTTGCGAATGTCTCGCGGGAGTTGATCAATGATTTTGCGTGCCACTTGCGCCTGCATAAACCGGGGACTCTTGGGGTAGAAGATGAAACCAAGCGCATCGGCCCCGGCGCGCACGGCGCATTTGGCATCAGCCAGATTGGTGTTGCCGCAAATCTTTACGCGCACGCTCATGCTGTGGCCTCGGATGTACCGTGTGCAATCAAGTCTGCGAGCGCACGTTGTGGATCTTCCGCGCGCATCAGTGTTTCTCCAATCAGAAAACCTTTGTAACCAACGGCGCGAAGCATGCGGATATCCTCGGCAGTACGCAGCCCGCTCTCGCTGATCAGAATTGCGTCCCGGGGCGCGATTTCCGCCAACCGCAGCGAGGTCTCGAGTGATACTTCCAATGTCTTCAGGTCGCGATTGTTCACCCCGATCAGTTTTGCTCCCGCGCCTGCCGCGCGCTCCATTTCTTCTGGGGTGTGGACTTCCACGAGCGCATCGAGCTTCAACTCTGCGCACACGCGCAGCAGATCGGAAAGTTCGGTGTCGTTCAGACCGGCTACGATCAGCAGTGCGGCATCGCCTCCGGCGATCACCGCTTCGTACAATTGAAAGGCATCGACCACAAAGTCTTTTCGGAGCAGTGGAAGCCTGCTGGAGACGCGCACGGTGGCAAGGTCTGCGAGCGATCCGCCGAAATACTTCGGCTCTGTCAGCACGCTGATAGCAGCCGCACCCGCTGCGTCATAGCTGCGCGCGAGATTTGCCGGATCAGCCGCCGCCTGGATCGCGCCCGCCGATGGCGAAGATCGCTTGAACTCGGCAATAATGCGAACACCCTCGCGCAACAGGGAATCGACGAGTCGTCCTGCGCGATGTTGCAGCGCGCGTGCTTTTCTCTCCAACTGCAGGCGTTGCGTTGCCGAAACAGCACGCATCTCCGTTCGCTTCTCATCCATCACACGCAACAAGAACTCGCTCATACGCTTGCTCCCTCTCTGGCCGTGTTGTTTTCACGAAGAGCGTTGAGCTTGCGCAACGCGCTCCCGGAATCAATCGACTGAACGGCTTGTGCCGTGCACTCACTCAGCGCCGCTCCGCTACGCACGTGAATCGCGGCAGCGGCATTCAAAACAACAAGGTCGCGCGCGGCGTCGCGGCGGCTGCCATCGAGCACGCTGGTGATAATCGCCGCGTTTTCTTCCGCACCGTTTCCACGCAGATGTTTGCAACTCTTCACCCGCGTTAACCCGAAGTCCTCTGGCGTAACCTCCATCTCCTTCACCGCGCCGTTTACTTCCAGGACTGTTGTTTTGCCGGTGAGTGTGAGCTCATCTAGACCGTCTGAGCCGCGCACAACCCATGCGCGTGTAACGCCGAGCCCAACGAGAGCCTCCGCAACTGCATGCATCCGCGCGGCATCGCTCACACCGAGCACGCGAAAGGCCGCGAGGCATGGATTCACCAAAGGTCCAACCAGGTTGAAGGTTGTGCGGATGCCGAGTTCGCGGCGAATGGGCGCGACCCGCGCCAGTGCGGGGTGGTGGTTTGGGGCAAAGAGGAAGCAAATCCCATGCTGTCGCAATTCCTCCTGGGCAAGGCTCGCAAGCCGCTCGGCGCTGCTGGTTTGCGGGATCCTGATGCCGAGCGCTCGGACGACATCTGCGGAGCCCGAGGTGCTGCTCGCGGCGCGCCCACCATGCTTCGCCACCGCAAACCCTGCTCCGGCGATCACGAATGCAGCAGCCGTGGAGACGTTAAAGGTCTTGGCATCGCTGGCGCCAGTCCCAGCCGTATCAAGCACCGGCTCCGCGCCCTTCACGTGCACCATGCGCTCCACCAGCGCGTCCGCCACACCAGCCAATTCATCTGCGGTCTCGCCCTTGTTCCCGAGTGCCACAAGAATGGCGGCGATGAGTGCGTCAGTTGTCTCCGGGTGCAGCAAAGCACGCGCCGTCTGCGCCGCTTCCTCGCGGGTGAGCGAGTGCTTCAAACTTAGCTTGCGAAGTACGGCGCGCAGAAATGCCGCGTTCATGTCGCTCGACTCCGTTGCAACAATCTTGTGGGTCATTTAGGAATTCCCGCTCTCGTGACACGTGTCGCGAGTAGAAGTTCAATTCAATATGGAGGAAGAAAAAGGAACGTGCCGAACTATAGGCACACGAAGGTGCAGCGCCACCATCGGTGGGACCATCGGTGAGCGCAGGTTGGAAGAGTGTTGCTCACGCCAGTGAATATAGCATGCCTGTTCTGCAGCGACAATGACCTTTCAAGATCTGGCGGCTAGCGGCTACTTAACACTAAAGTTCCTAGTTCACGAGTCGCGCCCGGAACCTGCAAACAAAGGTAAACGGTACTTCCAACATAGAAGTGACAAGCGAATTGCAGGCGATGGTCCGCGAAGCAGAAAAGCAAAGCCGCAGAGAAAGTCCCGGTCAATCAGCCGGGGCGATTCCTCTGCGCTGAGACTTGGTGCGATTAGCTTGCGTAGCGAAGTTCTTCCTCGCGCTCTTGTTCGTTCTCGCCGGTCCAGTCGGTGACGGAGACCACAACCATCTCATCTCCCGCTTGCAGGATGAAAGGCAAAGCGGCCGCGTCGGAGGCAAATCCCAACAGCGTCGGCAGCATGGAGGCGGTTGCAGCCTGCACCAGGTCGAGCTTTCCATGAGTCTCAAAAGGAACGACTTTGCGCAGCGCGCCCGGATAGTCTGTGAACAGCGCCAACCCCGTGACCATGGTGGCGTTCGTCAGCGCCACAAACGAAGCCCTTGGATGCCTTCCCCAGAAGAGCCCAGCGAGTATGTAAAAATAGGCGGCCGTCAGATGGTCAAGCACGCCGTGCGTGCGTTTGTCGATGACCCTGCGGTTCTGACACGAGTACAGCAGCAAGCTAGTCAGCCAATTCATCTTGCATCTCCTATGTTTGTGCAAGATGCGAGGGCTGGTGCTTGTGTTGGCAGTTCGCTGGGCTGTATGGAGTGGTGCTGGTCAGCCGCTGCTCAGGGGCAATCTTTCTCAGCGCAACGTGCAGAGGAAGGCAGCGATATTGCGCGCGTCGCGCTCGTTCACGTTCATATCGGGCATGCTGGTACCCGGCTTTAGACGTGCGGGGGCTTGAATCCACAAAACGAGATTTTGGGGCGTGTTCTGTACCTGTCCACCTGCGATTGTGGCAGCGCTGCCCACGTGTGCCAGCGACGGGCCGGTGACGTCTCCCGTTTGACTCATACCGGGGATGCTGTGGCAGGCGGTGCAGCCGTAGTGGGCAAGGATGTCCTGGCCCCTGGCGGGATCTCCACCGGTTGCGCGTACCGCCTTCGATTTCGAGTCGCAAGCAGCCAGAACCAGCAGCAGTGTAGTCGCGCAGATCTGAGCTGTGCGTGAGATCGCCATATCAACTCCGGGTGCCAGCAGTTTACTTCGGGCGCAATCCAGAGTCCAAGCGCTTTCGATACGCGCCCGGGGCGGTCGCTCAGCGCACTTTAGCAAGATTGGCTCGCTCTAGCTCCATATAGCCTTTACGGGAGCGGAACCGCAGTTTTGGATTCATCACTGGAACCACTCGGATTTCATGTCGGACGGACATCGAATGGGGCGACTCGTACGTAAGCAGAAATCCTTGTCGCAGGTCATCGAGAATGGCGCTCAGAGCTTCCGCCGTTCCACGACCCTCGGCAAACGTTACCCCTCCGGTTTCTTCCGTCATCCGTAGCAGCGTGCTCTCGCCGCGATCATCCCCACTGTCTGCGTGTGAATTGATGGCATATACCCTGGCCTCCGCTTGCTGGGCGGCAGAAATAGCTGTCTGCAAACTGTGATTACTGTACGTATCGACTCCGTCTGATATCACCACGATTGCCGCTCGCGAATTCTCGGTGCGCATTTCTGAAGCCAGATCCAATGCTTCGATGACCGCATCGTAGAGAGGCGTTAATCCGCCTATCGCAATATTCGAAAGAGAGATTGACTGATGCTGACACATCCCCTTGCAAATGACGCTGTTCTTTGGACCGCCGAACGAGAGAATGCTGACCTGGTCGCCGTTCCGCCAATTGGCACGGTGAACGAATGCCTCCACCAGCGCCAGTTCCTTCTCGATCTGTTTCGTCACTGAGCCGCTCGTATCGACCAGGATGACCACGTCAAGCGGCGTTTCGGAAACAGGTCCAAAGCTCCGGAAGCGACGAATGATTTGATCGTTGTCGACTACGGCTACATCTTGCGGCCAGAGCTGTGTTATGCGACGACCCTGCGCGTCCGCAGCCGTAAACATCACGCGAACTTCGCTCACATTTGAGCGGATCGTATACTCGCCATCAGCCGCCGACACGAAGTCAGATGTCGCCATCGCGAGACACAGACCCAATAAGCCAGAGAGCTTCAACATGTTTCGGCTCCTTTTGCTATTGAGAGCTTGTCTGGATGATTGCATTGCGTGGTGCGCTGCGCGTGTCGTAGTTCGCGCCTCGCTCGGCCATGA
>Ga0335071_10008581_pt1 | contig 10487 bp, 10 predicted proteins | sample Lox_Sample_15_FD_206724 | JGI IMG/M metagenome (GOLD analysis project Ga0335071, IMG submission 206724) | Soil microbial communities from Loxahatchee National Wildlife Refuge, Florida, United States - Lox_Sample_1.5 | ecosystem: Environmental > Terrestrial > Soil > Wetlands | place: USA...
TACTTTTCTATGGAAATCGCCCTCGATCCTGCCATGCCAACCTATAGTGGTGGCTTGGGAATTCTTGCAGGAGACACATTGCGCTCGGCCGCGGATCTTGAAGTACCAATCGTCGCCGTCACGTTAGTACACCGCAAAGGTTATTTTCGGCAGCATCTGGATGAGCACGGAAACCAGACGGAGGAGCCTGCGTCCTGGACTCCTGAAGATCTGCTTGATCCCCCAAGAGCGGCAGTATCGGTGACAATTGAAGGGCGTCAGGTGCAGGTGCGCGCCTGGCGGTATCTGATCCGCGGCATTTCCGGCTACGTCGTGCCTGTTTATTTGCTCGATACAGCCTTGCCCTCCAACAGCACGTGGGACCAAGCCTTGACTGACTATCTCTACGGAGGCGATAGCCATTATCGCCTCTGCCAGGAAGCGGTGCTCGGCTTGGGTGGCGTGGAGGTGCTACACAGTCTGGGCCACGTTGAAATCGAAACCTATCATATGAACGAGGGCCACTCGGCCCTGCTAGCCTTGGCATTGCTGCAAGAGCGACTGCAGAGTCGCAAGGCGCACTCTGCCACTGAAGATGATGTAGAAGCGGTGCGACGCCACTGCATCTTCACCACTCACACACCAGTGCCGGCGGGCCACGATCAATTCTCGCAGGATCTTGTGCGCAAGATACTCGGCGATGCACAGGCCGGCCTGCTGGGAACCGCGAACTGCTATCACGATGGGGGCCTTAATATGACTTACCTCGCGTTGCGCTGTTCCCATTACATCAATGGGGTGGCCATGCATCATGGAGAAGTTTCTCGCGGGATGTTCCCCCGTTATCCGATTCATGCGATAACAAACGGTGTACACGCAGTTACCTGGACAGCCCCACCCTTTCAGGAACTCTATGATCGCCATATTCCCGAGTGGCGTCACGACAACCTTTACCTGCGTTACGCTATCGGGATCCCGCTAGAAGAGATTCGCGCAATGCACCTTCGCGCCAAACATGCCTTGTTCGAAGAGATAAAGCAGCGAACAGGAATTGTCCTCGACGAGGCCATCATGACAATCGGCTTTGCGCGCCGTGCCGCTGCTTACAAGCGGGCCGATCTTCTCTTCTCAGATCCGGAACGCCTCAAGTGGATCGCGCGCCGCGCAGGCGCGTTGCAGATAATCTATGGTGGCAAGGCTCACCCGCAGGACGAAGGGGGAAAGGCCTCGATCCGACGGGTTTTCGAGGCCGCCTCACGCTTAAAGGAGTTCATACGAGTTCTATACGTGGAAGACTACGACATGACATGGGCCAAGTTCATCTGTTCGGGTACCGATCTGTGGCTAAACACCCCACAGCGCCCGGAAGAGGCATCAGGCACCAGTGGAATGAAGGCTGCCCTCAACGGAGTCCCGAGCCTCAGCATCCTGGACGGCTGGTGGATCGAGGGGCATCTGGAGGGTGTAACGGGATGGGCTGTCGGCCGTGGAGGCGATCTGGTGGAAGATGCCTCTTCGGAAGCCGCGTCCCTCTATGACAGACTTGAGCGAGTGATTCTGCCGACCTTTTACAGCCACCCCGACGCCTTTGCAGAAGTGATGCGTTCGGCTATTGCTTTGAATGGTTCTTTTTTCAATACAGAACGCATGGTGGCCCAGTATGTGTCTAATGCTTACTTTGCGTCGGCTGCGCAGGCCACGCAAACGCTCATTGATAAATAATTGGAAAGAAAGCCATGGAGAAGAAGTTCGTGTGGGATGTCTAAGCGTAACTTTCGTGGCGTTAAACATAACCGAATCAAAAACTAATAACACCAATTCTAGTTTTAATGAACACTCCACCCGCCGAGCGCCGCCGAGCGGGTGTTATCAGGAAGCCCCTGGGGGAATCAAACACAGGAAGACATTGGGGCTGTTAGCTATTTGAATTTCAATTAACTTTTTTTCCTATCAGCTTCAAAACGGCCTCTCGCAACCTGTTTGTCGTCACATCGTACGGAACTGTTTCTTCCCCGCCACTGGCGGCCATCGGTTTTCCGAAGACAACCTTCACTTTGTGCAGCCTTATCCGCCGGCTGTCTCTTGCCCAGACCTGGTATGTACCGCGGATTCCCACCGGCACGATCGGAACCCCAATTTCACCGGCCAGGATGGCCGAGCCTTTTTTGAACTCCTTGAGCTCCCCATCGAAAGAACGCGCGCCTTCCGGAAAAATGCAAAGGATATGTCCTTTCCTCAAGCCGTAGCCACTAACCTTCATCGCATGCACCAGGTGCGTGTCCGGATCGACGGGAAGGATGTTCGCCAGCGGGGCGAGGAGCCTCATGTATCGGTCCCGGAATAACTCGCTGTCGGCCACAAAAAACACCTTCCGAAAAATGCGATAAGGCAACACTGCTGTGACCACGAGAGGATCCAGATAGCTCAGGTGATTAGGACAGATCAGAAACGGTCCCGTCTTCGGCAGGTACTCCACCCCCTGTGCCTCCAGCCCCAACAAAACGCGAAGCCCAAGATAGACAAATCGCAGGCAAAGGAATTTGAGCAGCGTCAGAGCTCCTCCCGAGAATTGAATCTGCCACTCTCCCTCTCTATCCAGAGATTCTTCGGAGAGGATCCATTTCCAGCTTTGCCGAGGTACTCCAGACCCTGGTGCAGAAACAACCGTCGCTTGTTGCTCCAGTTGAGCTATCAGGTCCCGAACAGTGTAAATCTCTGCCCCAAAGTCTTCGGGAAGCTCTATATTCAGGGCCCGCTCCAGGCTGGCCAGCAATTCGACTTTTTCTATGGAGTCAAATCCGAGATCCAGTTCCAGGTTCATGCTCAAATCTATCAACCGGTTTTGCCGAAAGGTATCTCTCAAGCACACCAGAACTTCCTGTCCCACCGCGGATTCTCTAAGTTCATTGTCTTCCGGCGAAATGGTTTCTGGAATTTCAGCTGATTCCACCTCGCGTAGCTCCCCGCTTTCAACCAATCTCTTGAGCTCGAGCCTCTTAATTTTCAGGGTTGTTGTGCGCAGGAGCGGCTCCTTCTGAATCTGGTAGCTCATGAGTCGCTTATAGGCCGGGAGTCCGTTGGACCAGCGCCCGATCTCGTCTCGCAGTATCTCCTTTGAATTAGCGATTTTCTTAATCCTTAAGTAGTCGAAATTGGGAACCACGATTGCGTGCAGATGTTCTCCGGACTGACCCGGATCCGATATTCCGAGGACAGCGATCTCCTTTATAAACGGGCATTGAAGGTAGTAGGTCTCCAGTTCGTCCGGATATATTTTCTTCCCGCCGGACAGAACGATGATCTCTTTTTTTCTGCCCGTAATAAAGAGGTTCCCTTTTGCGTCGAGCCGGCCGAGATCTCCAGAATGTAACCAACCGTCTTTCAAGGCATCTGCTGTGCCGGTTGGGTCTCTGTAATATCCCGACGTCACGATTGGACCGCGAATCAAGACCTCGCCTTCGCCGGCGCTATCGGGCGCGAGAATCGAGAAATCCACTCCCGGAAGTGGGGGGCCAACGGAAGCAAGGACATTGTTGTCAACCCGAGTCGTACTGCAGGCCCCGGTTGTCTCAGTCAAGCCGTAGCCCTGAAGAATGGTAAAGCCCAGATCGAAGAACTCCCGAGCAACTTTGGAATCGAAAGCGGAACCGCCACTGACGAAGAGTCTCAACTTGCTGCCGAACATTCGATGGATTTTGCCGAAGACCTGTCTCCCGAGATTTATATGCAGAACATTTTGGCAGAACCGATTCACTGCCAGCAAGCCCCTGTATAGCTTTCGTGCAATGGGCGGTTTTTTTGCCAGCTCGTCATCGATTTGCCTGTGAAGCAGATAGAAAAACTCCGGGACTGTCGGTAGGACCGTGATCCCTGTCTCCTCCAGCGCTTTTAAAATCTCGGAACGTTTCAGTGTGTCGATAAAGGTCACCTGCGCGCCCACGGAAAGAGGACAAAGGACGGTGTCCACGAAGGCAAACACATGCTGGAGAGGCAATAGACAAAGAACATTGTCTTTTTCATCCACGTGAATAGCAGTCAGGCTCGCAACGATTTCGCTGAGAATGTTCTCCTGCGTCAGCATCACCCCTTTGGGCCTACCCGTTGTACCTGAAGTATAAAGGATCTCCACTATATCGGAAGGCTTGGGGACTGGAAGCGAAGGAGCCGGATCCGACGAGAGTGACCAATCGACCAGGCTCTTCAGATCTTTGGGCGCGACTCCTGCACCAGCCGGCGGGTCAAAACAAATGAATTCAGCCTGCGGTATGGATCCCGCTATGGATGCCTTAAGCTTGGGCAAAACCCTGCCGCTTACGAAAATTATGCTCGTTTCGGAGTCGTCCAGGAGCCGCCGCCACTCCGCCGGCGAAATCAGGATATCCAGGGGAACCACCACCCCTCCCGCGAACCAGATCCCGAGATACGAAAGAGCCCACTCCGGCCGATTCTCCGATAGGATGGCTACGCGAGCTCCCGGCTTCAGACCAAGGGCAATCAGGCTTAACGCTATGCCTCTCGTTTGCTTGCATGCCTCGCGATAGGTGATCTGGCGATAACCCTCCCGAGTTTTCAAGCTAAACGCCACGCGCTCGGGATCGCGCCGAGCGATCTCCCCAAGATGATCCTGAAACGCCTTTTTTTGAAAGTCCGTTAACATATCTTTTCGGAAAAAGATTGACCTGCACGGCTTGACTTCGGCCTCAATTCGATGGTTCGAGCAAAGCTGCCATGCGCCCATTCACAAATTGTTCGAACATCCGCTCTGTTTTGCGCTCCAATGAATGCCGTCCGCGAGCCTCTCCATGGCGAAGTTGAAGTCAACAATACATGGATCGGGACCGAGCAGGCGGCCCCCGTGGCAGTCGTCAGATCAAGGATCGGAAGGGGGCATAATTAGACACGTAGTGAACAGTGGCGATGAGAGTGCTATTAATCGGCTGCGAGCGCTGCTTCACACTCCGCACATAGCGTTCACTGTGCCGTATAGCCTCCGTCGATTACCAACTCGCTGATGGTGACGAACTTGGCTTCATCGGAGGCCAGATAAACGATGCCCCAGCCAATATCATCCGGTTCTCCAAGATGGCCAATCGGGTGCTTGGAAACGAGTTCCCTGCGAAACGTCTCTGCCCCCTGAGGTATCTCGTTGCCAAGCCTCTCAACGAGAGGCGTCCAAATGAATCCTGGATGCACAGAGTTCACGCGGATCTTGTTCCTACGCTCCTCACCTTCAAACATGAACTGCCAAAACCGGGCAAGATCCTAACTGGATCACTCGATAGGTCGTCGAACCAAACACGGCAAGATCCAAGGCATTGCGCCCGTGTACTGCCATGATCAATAGGTCGGCTTGGATCTCCAAGGCAAATTGGATGATCTGTTCGAAGGCCCTGCCGATTCGCACCATTGTCTTAATCTTGCCGGCCTTGACCGCTTCTGGCGGAATCAGTTTATCGAGTTGCTTTGTCGCTGTTGCGATTGCGTCTTCAATGTGGGCCGAACTTCCGATGTCATCCAGGACGTGGAGCAGGGCGAGTTCCGCACCGTACTCCACCGCTATCGAGAGCGCATACTCCAAAGCTTGATACGAATGGTCGGAAAAATCCGTGCAGAAAACGATCTTTTTCAACTGGATCGGATCCTGATCACTCTCCATGCCAATAACATCGTGCGCCGGTTTGGGAATCACCAGCACGGGACAGCGGGATTTCCGCAACACCTTTTCCGTAACCGATCCCAGTATGACACGTTCAACTCCCTTGACCCCGTGAGTCCCCATGACGATGAGGTTTACCTTTTGTGCTTCCGCAAAGGAGAGGATCGAATCCGTCACAACACCGTCATGCACGATGCATTTAGGTTGCACGCCGGTCCTCGTATGCGACTCCGCGAAATTACGCATCTGTATTCGAGCATTGTCCTGAACCATGTCGAAAATCCCGGGGATAGAGTTTGCGGCGGCGTAATAGGCATAGTCGGGTACGACGAATTGGGCGATGTGCTGCAGGAACAAAGTGGACTGATAATGCTTAGCCAGCGACTGCGCATAGTCATATGCCTTCACCGAAAACTCTGAGAAATCAATGGGACAAAGAATGCGTTCAATATGCATGGCTTTTCGACTCCCTTTTGATTTTGGTCGCCTCAGAGAGGGGCGTGGCGGCTCTGCGCAAGGCTCTTCCAATTCGTTAGATTGAAACTGGCTACTGAGACGCGAGATCGGCAAGCCACGCTTGCCCTTCTTTTCAAGCACCAGGCAGCAGGTTCTGTTAGCGCACAACCGCCGTTTCCCCCACACCAAGAATGGCCAATGGTTAGTAACAATTCGCACAATCCTGTTGCATTTCGCGCGACGGGCACCCCAGACCCAAAATTTCCCATCTAAAGGTGAGAATCATGGCATGCGATCCGAAGAGCAGAGTATTCAAGAGCAATAGCAGGGTCACGCGCGGCACATATTCAGAAATGATATGCATAAAACCGCTTTCCCTCTATCTGTTTGGACGCTGCCGGGGTTCTGGGGCGCTCTTCGTCAACCGATCGGGATTGCGCCAGACGTGCCTCAGTACGAGACCGTAATGTCGTTCTTGACTTCAGACACCCCCGGCGCGGCCCAGGCAGCGCGCTCGGCTTCATCGAGCTCCGGCCATGAACGCACACTCCCTTTCAAGGTCACCTTGCCTCCTTCGGTCTTCACGTTGACCCGCTGCGCGTCCAGAATCGCGCTGCGCTTGAATGCGGCTTCGATCTTTTCCTTGACTTCGCTTGGCGCCACACTCGGCTTCACGGTAATATCATTGGTAACTCCCTTTACTCCCATCAAGTGGCGCACCGCTCGCTGGGCAGACGATCTCTGGAATTGCGAGTCAACCACGCCTTCCAGAGTAAGGAAGCCTTTCTCAGCGGTTATCTTAATCTGATCATGCGGCACGAAGACATCCCACTTCAAAGCGGTCTCTGCGGCCCGGGCAATATCAGCGTCGGTCCGCTCGCTGAAGCCGGGAAGCTTGACTTCGAGCTCAACGGCTAGAGCTTTAACACCGGGCAACCGTTTTGCGGCCCTCTCGGCGGCCCACTTTTCAGCAAAGCTATCCACTTTGCCCTCAAGCGTCACAACGCCGTCCTTGACCGTGACCCCGATTTCGGCAGCGTTTACACCCGGCTCCCACTTGAGTTCGTCGAGAACATCCTTCTGTAATTCTTTGTCACTTTTCATCGCTTTTCTCCTTTGTTTCTATAAATACATCATGTTAGACAAACTACATTGACCCACGCACCGCTCTGTGCAGTTGGAACCTTACGCATGCTTTTCTTCGACCCGGACCTTTTGCGACTTGGAGGCCTTCGGCATCACGAGCTCCAGCACTCCATCCTTAAGCGATGCCTTAACCTTTGATGAGTCAACGTCTGTAGGTAAGTCATATGAGCGAAAGATTTGGTTCAAGCAATGATCCATGTATATCGTCTTCTTGCTTGTACGTTCTCTGCTGGTTTCCCGCTTGCCGCTGATCGTAAGACGATGGGGATCCACACCGACTTCGAGTTCTTTGGCACTGAAGCCAGGCACCTCGGCACGAACTGTGAAGATATCGTCTGATTCTGCGATGTCGAGATGCATTGGATGCAGCAATTCCGATTCCGCCTGAAACCAATCCTCAAGGTCGTGCCCGTCTTTGCGCCCACGGCCTTCAAAGATCTCAAAAGCTCGACGGGCGATCGCATTGGACAGTCCCCGCACACGATCAAACGAATCGCTGCCAGAGAGTATTTTCATAGGGGCGGCCTTCTTTATCGGCTGCGTTATCGCCGCTGGCTGCTCTTTCATGTGAGTGCTCCTTCCATAATATGTTTCTGCCGAACCGTTGCGCTTCCTGCCCAACAACCGTCCGGGCTGCCCGTGACCACCTGGATCCCAGAAACTACATTCGCCATGGAACGGGCTCGCTTAAGATCAATGCAATGCATGTGCCAATTGGCAAGCCACTTAAAACGCTTGAGTTCGCGCATCAAAGAGTCAAAATCTCTTCGCGAATTCGCGAAGTTCGTGATAACCCGTAATGTTGAACAGCGCTCCGTCTCCCAATCACAGACAAGCGGTTTTTTTGCAGTTGTTTTTTAACGAGCCTTCGAGAAGTACAACCAGGTCAACCTGTCTCAACTCTAATGATGTTTCGCCCCAGCAAGTGGCTGGCTCTATGTCGAGAAGGCTCGCCACTGCATTTAAAACTTGGTTATGTGAATGCCTGCGTTGGCACGCGGTTTGCATTGATATGTGTAGTCGTAAACGCGTGAAAAAAAAGAGAGGCAAAAATGTCAAAGTCAACGATGAACATGTTGACCATAGATAATCTGAAAAGCTTGATGGATAAGAGAGATCGGCGCGTCGATCGCATCTGTCCAAGTAAAAAGAGAGAGCTCAGTGATGAGGATCCGTTGGATCTGGCTGCCGGTCAAACCCCTATGACAGAGGGCACTGTCTATATTTTGAACAAAGAGAAGATGGCAGGAAAGGAACTGTGCAAAGCCGGTTTGGTCTCGAAGCAAAGAGCCGTCAAAGTTCTCAAATCATATGACCAATGGAGGCCTCAATGTTTTTTAACCCCCAGACTCCCTTGCTCATGATCTTGTTTTTCTTCATCCTTGCTTTGTTGTTTTTGCTGGCCGGGATGAATGTTATCGCCTTGGTCTTCGCCGAAATTGGAATTCCCCCTCAGTACATTCTTTCTGCCCTGTTCTTCACTCTCGCAGGCAGCTTCATCAATATACCCATTAAAAAAATTCCCCAGGAAAGAATGACTGACGAAGAATCGGTTGTTTTTTTTGGCGTCCGTTACCGGATTCCTCGGGTCGAGGAACCCGAAACCGTGCTTGCAATTAACCTCGGGGGAGCGGTCATTCCCAGCCTGATCTCCATCTATTTGCTTTTCAGGACCGGCCTCTGGATAAAGGGCTTGCTGGTAACGTCGATCATAATTTCAGTAACTCACCACCTGGCCCGGCCACTAAAAGGCGTGGGAATTGCGATGCCCGCTTTTATTCCTCCCTTTGTTGCTGCTTTGGTCTCGGTGGTTTTCTCCCGACATGACGCGCCAGTCCTGGCCTACATCGGCGGCACGCTCGGAACCCTCATCGGCGCGGATATCCTGAATCTTGACAAGATCAACGATCTGGGCGCCCCAGTCGCATCCATCGGGGGCGCAGGAACTTTCGATGGGATATTCCTAAGTGGTGTTATGGCGGTGTTATTAGCGGCGTTCCTGACTTGAGAAATGCGAAGAAGAATATGTGCCGGCAGGGGAAGTGTTTTTCGATGCTTCTTATTCCAGACGAAGAGCGAATAACCTGATGGCCAAAATATTTTTTATAGTCGGGGCAGTCTTCATTCTGATCGGAATCGTGCTGCTTGTTGCTGAGAAGATCCCCTTTCTTGGAAAGCTCCCGGGCGATATTCTGATCAAGAAAGGAGCTGTCACTTTCTTTTTTCCGCTGGCAACCTGCATTCTTGTCAGCATTATCATCAGTGTTGTTTTCTATTTTATCGAAAAGTTCAAGTAAGGGTTGCCGGAGACATTATTCCCGGCAAGGGTCCGATGGTTACCATGAAGCAGTATGATGACTAATTTCCCCGCTCGGTCGGGCTGTCTTGAGCAGGCGTTCGGCATTGGAGGTTATTTATGCCAGATTATCCGAAAACGGGAAATGCGGTATTGGGGAGACAAGCCGACCAGTCCGGCAAGACCGACTATCAGAAAACTGAGGAATGGAGAGAGGCGTTTCACAGGCCAGGATGGTTTGTTCTTGCTGCGGGACTTGCATTGGCGATTGGCTATGTAGGAATCTCGGCATTTCTTCGCACTTCTGGAATTGCGGATGGCGAATGGCGTTGGATAATGATGCTCTGGCTCTTACCCGCTGAGTGGGCCGGCGCGCTTTCGATCCTGGCTTTCCTGTACGATTTCAGACGAGCCCTGAAGAAAAAAGATCGGAGTGCCGGCCGACCTCTCGATTATCAGGGCGATGCGCGCGCTTATCGCGGACGAACGACATAGCATCTTGAGCGTCATGACTAACCTCGCTCTTATCATTAGCTTCATGAGAGTCTGGGGCCGGTTCCAGAATTCTGCCCAGGGATCCTTCTCCGCGATCCGCCAATCACGTAATGAGCGATTTTCCCAGTGCTCTCATTGCGGATTCCACGAGTGATCAGCCCAAGGGTAGGTCCCTGCGCGGTTCCACGCTGGTTGTGGTGGAAACAGCCAGCGATGCCAGGAGCTTCTGGATCGCGCGATCCATCGCGTGACTCATTGCGGCCACAACTGCAGGAACAGTTCGCTCGTTTACCTTAGCAATCTCGGACGCGGCGTTGGTCCAGACAGTTTTACCGGATCGAATCTCTGTTATTTGTGCGGAGAGAGCAACCTCGACCCTGATTCCGCCTTCGTAGTCCACTTCATCAAGTTTTTCCAATCGTCCGCTTAAGATGAAATCCACATCCGAATGCCCGTCAT
>Ga0335071_10008583_pt1 | contig 10485 bp, 8 predicted proteins | sample Lox_Sample_15_FD_206724 | JGI IMG/M metagenome (GOLD analysis project Ga0335071, IMG submission 206724) | Soil microbial communities from Loxahatchee National Wildlife Refuge, Florida, United States - Lox_Sample_1.5 | ecosystem: Environmental > Terrestrial > Soil > Wetlands | place: USA: Florida...
TCCCTACCGGGCCGTGGCGATGGATCTCGAAGACGGCTCGATGAGGGTCTTCGACAGCGGGGTCCTCGTCAAGGCCATGAGGGCCAGCATGTCCGTGCCGGCCTTCATTGCTCCTGTCACCATTGACGGACGGCTCTACGTGGACGGCGGAATGGTCCGCAACCTGCCTGTGGACGTGGCCCGCGAGGCCGGCTGCGAGATCATCATCGCCGTCAACCTGGGCACGCCCCCCCTTCGCCGCGACCAGCTGACCTCGGTGGCCGCTGTGGCTATGCAATCAATCAACCTGATGACCGAGCACAATGTCAAGGCATCGCTAGCCCAGTTGACCGAGAAGGACATCCTGATCGAGCCCAAGCTCGGGGAGTTCAGCTCGGGAGATTTTGCCAAGGCCATGGAAACAATCCCCATCGGGATCGCGGCGGCCCGGGCCGTGCAGGAAAAGCTCGAGCGCCTGAGTGTCAGCGACGCCGATTACAAGGCCTGGCAGCGAAGCTTCGCCGAGAGAAAGCCCGCGGAGGTCATGGTTGCCGACATCGAAGTTGAGAAAAACATGAAGTGGGTGAATCCCGTCGTCATCGAGTCGGAGATCGAGAAGAAGCCCGGCATCATGGAGTACCTGGTGACGAAGCAGGACGAGAAAGGGCTCAAGAAACTCGAAGAGATGCCGTCGGCGATGAAGAAAAAAGACGGCGAAGAGATGGACCTCACACAGCTGCAGAACACCCTGACGACGATCTACGGCCGCGGGGACTTCGAGCGCCTGGACTACAGCCTGGTTGAAAAAGATGGAAAGGAGACCATCGTGGTCGAGGGTATCGAGAAACCCTGGGGGCCCGATTACTTGAAATTCGGATTGGGGTTCGCAGCGGACATGTCCTCACCGGTGCGATTCAACATTGCAGCGAGCTATCGAAAGACCTGGCTCAACCGTTATGGCGCGGAATGGCGCACTGACGCCCAGCTGGGTTATACGAAAGGCCTCTACACCGAGTTCTTCCAGCCCGTGGGCCTCACCGTCGGGTCCTTTGTCGCTCCCTGGGCGGGCGTAGTGGCCGCCCCCGTCAATTACTATTTCGACGGGACGTATCTCGGGCAGTACGGCGTCGTCAAGACCCGCGGCGGGCTCGATATCGGCGTCCAGGGGAAGATCGGGACCGTCCGGCTGGGATTTTACCAGGGATACGTGTCGGCAAACAGCGAGTTCGGCGTTCTGCATCTGCCGGATTTCAACGTCCGCCAGGGCGGGTTTATGGGCAGCTTTGCCATCGACCAGCTCGACAGTGCAGATTTTCCCCGTGAAGGCATACTCATCGCCGGAAAGTACTTCGGTACGGATGAAGCCTTCGGTGCCCAGGACAGCTACAACAAGTATGAGCTCGGCCTAAAAAAGCCCTTTGCAATTGGCCCTCACACCCTGACCGTGGCGCTCGCCTATGCCGACAACGCGGGCAGCACTCTGCCTCCCTACGATCCGTTCTCAATTGGTGGATTCCTGAACCTGTCGGGATACAAGTTCAATCAGCTCGTCGGCCAGGGGTATGCCTTCGGCGAGCTTGTCTACATGTACCAGTTCGGCAGCCTCCCCTCGCCTCTGGGAAAAGGGCTCTACCTGGGCGGATCGCTCGAAACCGGCCAGGTCCACCACCTGTTCGACCCGAAAGCCGTCAACGGGTGGCTCTTCGGAAGCAGCATCTTCCTTGCCGCCGACACGATCTTTGGTCCCTTTTACGGGGCATTCGGATATGCAGGCGACGGTAGTGTCAGCTTCTACGTCATGCTGAGCAGGCCCTGGACGGCGGGAAGATAGAAGCGGGCCGGTTTCCAATGACGTAAAACATGGATGCGAAGAAGGGATTTCCGCAATCAGAGGAATCCCTTTTTTGTTGCCTGAAAATCGGGTATGATTCCAAAATAATCGCAAGGCGTGTTTGGTGACCGATTATGGCGGATGCATCTTGCGGCAGGAGGAAAAAGATGGGGAAGCACAGGATTGCAGTGATCTCCGGCGACGGGATCGGCAAGGAAGTGGTGCCCGAGGGTCTCCGCGTGCTCGAGGTGGCAGGGGCGAAATTCGGCGTCGGCTTTGAGTGGGACGAACTGCCGTGGAGCTGCGAATATTACGCGAAGACCGGCCGCATGATGCCTGAAGACGGGCTTGCACAGATCCGCCATCACGACGCCATCTATCTGGGTGCTGTGGGTTTCCCCGGCGTTCCCGACCACATCTCCGTCTGGGGGCTCCTCATCCCGATCCGCCGAGGTTTCCAGCAGTATGCCAACGTCCGGCCGGTGCGGCTGATGCCCGGAATCCAGTCGCCTCTGCGCGGCCGCGAGACAGGAGATATCGATTTCATCATCGTGCGGGAAAACACCGAGGGGGAGTATTCCTCGATCGGCGGCCGGAGTTTCGAAGGCACCGAGACCGAGGTGGTGGTGCAGGAGAGCCTTTTCACCCGCCGGGGAGTGGACCGGATCATGCGATACGCCTTCGAGCTGGCCCGAAGCAGACCGAAGAAACACCTGACGTGGGCCACCAAGTCGAACGCCATTTATGTTTCGATGCCCTACTGGGACGAGCGGGCCCGTGCGATGGCGGCGCAGTACCCGGACGTGAAGGCGGATTACTACCACATCGATATCCTGACCGCCCATTTCGTCCGCAACCCCGACTGGTTCGATGTGGTGGTGGGCACGAACCTCTTCGGCGACATCCTGTCCGATCTGGGGCCTGCCTGCACGGGCACAATCGCCATTGCACCGTCGGCCAACCTCAACCCGGAGCGGGAGTTTCCTTCACTCTTCGAGCCGGTTCACGGCTCGGCACCCGACATCTATGGGCAGAATATCGCAAACCCCATCGGCCAGATCTGGTCGGGCGCGCTGATGCTGGAGCACTTGGGGCACAAGGAGGCAGCCGCAGCGATTGTACGCGCCATCGAGTGCGTGCTTCGCGAAGGCCCTCGCACGCGGGACATCGGTGGCAAGGCCAGCACGCAGGAGCTCGGCAAGGCCATAGCCGGGGCCGTGTGAGTCGGGGCAGGAGCGATTTTTTTGCTTGCAAGGGCTGTTTTTCTGTGCTAGAAAGCTCATGAAATTCGAATGGTTTCTATTCGAGTGGGCCTTTTTGCCCACTTTTTTATTTTAAAGACGAGCATAAGGCGTAAGGCGTGAGATCAGGAAGGAATCCCCTGTAGCAGTTGCCGCATGCCGTATGCTGTATGCTGTATGCCCGAAACAACGACATACCGGGATAGAATCGTCGAGCTCGTTGCGCCTGTTCTCGAATCGGAAGGGCTGGAACTCGTGCTGCTCGAGTGCCTCCGCATGAAGACCCGGTGGCTCGTCCGGATCTTCATCGACCGCGAGGGCGGCGCGACCCTCGAAGACTGCACGGCCATCAGCCACCAGGTGGGGGATTTGCTCAACGTGCACGATCTTCCGCCGGGGCCCTACACCCTGGAAGTGTCCTCCCCGGGGCTTGACCGGCCCCTGACACGGGACAAGGATTTTGAGCAATACCGTGGCGCAAAGGTCCGCATTCGTACGCGGGAGCCCATTGACGGGTCGAGAAATTTCCTGGGCACCCTTGTTGAGGTTGCGGCAGAGGATGGCCGAAAAACCATAACCGTCGACGTGGACGGAAAAAAAACCGTCCGTATCGATCGGGAGAATGTTCAGAAGGCGAATCTGGAGTACGAAAGACAGGCACCAGGCAACAGGCACCAGACACCGGGAAAAGGGAAAAGGAAATAAATCCAATCCGGGATCCCGAAGCCTGAAAGCCGATTTCAGAGGAGGTCATGCATGTTTCCGGAGCTGAAACGTCTCATCGAGCAGATGGGCAAGGACAAGGGAATCGAGAAGGAAGTGATCATCGAAGCCCTTGAGTCTGCCATCCTCACCGCAGCACGCAAGAAGCTGGGGGCGAGGGTGGAACTCGAGTCCAAGTACAACGAAGAGGCGGGCGAGCTGGAAGTCTTCCAGTTCATGACGGTCGTCGAAAAGGTGCTCGACCCCGAAACACAGATCTCCCTGGAACAAGCCAGGCGCGACCTCGACGAGGAGGCCGAGCCGGGCGACAGCCTGGGCATGAGGATCGATGCAGCGAGCTTCGGGCGCATTGCCGTCCAGACGGCCAAGCAGATCATCATCCAGAAGGTGAAAGACGCCGAGCGCGACAAGATCTACGACGAGTATAAGGACAAGAAAAGCCAGATTGCGAGCGGATTTGTCCAGCGTTTCGAGGGCGGAAGCATCATCGTGAACCTGGGTCGCGCCGAGGCGGTCATCCCTCCCTCCGAGCAGATCCATCGCGAGACCTACAAACGAGGCGACCGGATCCGGGCCTACATCGTTGACGTGAAAAAGATTTCCAAGGGACCCCAGATCGTGTTGTCCCGTACCCATCCGGGCTTCCTGCGTGCCCTCTTCGAGGTCGAGGTGCCCGAGATCTCCGAGGGATTCATCGAGATCGTCAACGTGGCCCGCGAGCCGGGCAATCGCACGAAGATTTCTGTCCGGACCCTGGACAAAGACATCGATCCTGTCGGGGCCTGCGTCGGAATGAGGGGCTCGCGAGTGCAGAGCGTCGTCCAGGAGTTGAAGGGCGAGAAGATCGATATTGTCCCCTACTCCGAAGATGCGGTGAAATACATCTGCTCGGCCCTGTCGCCGGCCAAGGTGAGCAAGGTCTTTATGTACGAGGATGAAAAGTCTATGGAGGTCATCGTACCCGACGACCAGCTCTCGCTTGCCATCGGCAAAAGCGGGCAGAACGTCAGGCTTGCCGTGAGACTCACGGGCTGGAAGATCGATGTGAAAAACGAATCCATGCTCCAGAAGCAGGCCGAGGAAGGGCCCAAGTCTCTTATGAAGATCCCCGACCTCGACGAGGCGGCAGCGGAGCTTCTCTTCAAGGAAGGCTACAAGAGTGTGTCCGCACTGTCATCGGCCGATCCCGAAGCGCTGAAGGCCATCCCGGGGATGGATGCCGAGAAGGTTCAGGGGATCATCGAAAAGGCATCACAGTTCATGGAAAAAGAAGCGGGGGAAGACGGCTGAGCCGTAACGGAGCGGGCAAGCACCGGCTGTACCAATTATCTCGGGGGTTTCAAGAATGTCCAAGACGAGAGTATACGAACTGGCCAAGGAGTTCGGGATCGAGAACAAAGAGTTCATTGCGAAGCTCAAGACCCTTGGCATTGCCGTAAAATCCCACTCCAGCACTCTTGAGGACAACGAGGTCGAACGGGTCCGCCGCGAGTTCGCTGCCAAGGGCGAAAAGGAGGTTGTCGAGAAGCGCGTCAAATCGACGGTCATTCGCAGGAGGGCCGTCCGTCTGCCCGAAGAGATCGTCGAGACCGCGGAAGCGGCCCCCGCCCCCCCCGAAGCGGAAGCCGTGCCGGTCGAAAAAGTCCAAAAGGAAGAAAAGGTCGCAAAGCCGGAAAAGGAAGAGAAAGTCGAAAAACCGCAGATGCCGCTTGAGCCGAAGGCGGAAGAGCCGCCACCGGCTGCAGCGCCCCCCGCAGCCGAAAAGCCGTCTGTGAAACCCGAACCGGTATCGAAAAAGGAGCCCGACATCTCCCGCCAGGCCCAGATCATCCGCAGGCCCGAACCCGCCGAAAAGAAGGAAACGCCAAGGCCCCCTGCCACCGCAATTCCTCAGACGCAGATCCGGAAGCCTGCCGCGGGGCAGCCCGCACAACCTCGTGGACAGGCCGTTCCGCCTGCCGGCGTCAGTCCCAGGGGTCCCGCGCCCGCAGCCGACAAGAAAGGCAAGCGCGCCGTCGAGGTCGTCATGGACGGGGTGCCGGCCAAGAAGAAAACCCTGATCAAGCAGAGTATTGACAAGAAGGACAAGCGAATCAGGCTCCGGGAGATCGAAGAGGAGGAGTCCGCCCGCTGGAGGGGCGAGAAGAAGGCCGCCGTCGTCAAGATGAAAAAGACGGAGATCACGACCCCCAAGGCGATCAAACGGCGTATCCGGATCTCGGAAGCCATCCGGGTCGGTGATCTGGCCAAGCAGATGGGCGTGCGGGCGAGCGACGTCATCAACAAGCTTCTCGGCCTGGGCATGATGGTCACCATCAACCAGTCGATCGATGTCGATGCGGCAGGCCTCATTGCTGCCGAATTCGGCTACCAGGTGGAAGCCGTGACCGCCGAGTACGACGAACTGCTGCAGCGCACGGAGGCGGAGCCCCGCAACCTGAAGCCCCGGGCGCCCGTCGTCACCGTCATGGGCCACGTCGATCACGGGAAGACATCGCTGCTCGATGCTATCCGCCAGACCAACGTCATCGAGGGCGAGGCCGGCGGCATCACACAGGCCATCGGCGCCTATCACGTCCACATCAAGGACCGCGACATCGTGTTTCTGGACACGCCGGGCCACGAGGCCTTCACGGCCATGCGAGCCCGCGGCGCCAAGGTGACGGACATCGTCGTGCTTGTCGTGGCAGCCGACGACGGCGTCATGGAACAGACCGTCGAGGCCATCAATCACTCCCGCTCGGCCGGCGTGCCCATCATCGTGGCCGTCAACAAGATCGACAAGCCCAACGCCCTGCCCGACCGGATCAAGCAGGAATTGGCCCAGCACAACCTCGTTTCCGAGGAATGGGGCGGCGATGCTCTGTTTGCGGATATTTCGGCGAAGAAAAAAATCGGCATTGAGAATCTGCTCGAGCTCATCCTCCTGCAGGCCGATGTCCTGGAACTGAAAGCTGACCCCGACCGGCCGGCGCGTGGAATCATCATCGAAGCCAAGCTCGACAAAGGAAGGGGCCCCGTGGCGACCGTCCTGATCCAGGAAGGGACGCTGCACGAGGGCGACGCCTTCTCGGCAAAGACGGAGTACGGCCGTGTGCGGGCCATGATCAACGACAAAGGGCAGCGCGTCAAGGAGGCCGGTCCCTCCACCCCCGTGGAAGTCATCGGCTTCTCCAGTGTTCCCCAGGCGGGCTCCGAGTTCATCGGCGTTGAAGACGAGAAGAAGGCCAAGAACATCAGCGAGTACTGGGTCCGCAAGGAGCGGGAAAAGGAACTGGCCGCCAGCTCCAAAATTACCCTGGAGCAGCTCTACCAGAGGATCAAAGAAGGAGCAAAGGAACTCAACGTGATCCTCAAAGCCGATGTCCAGGGCTCCCTGGAAGCCCTGAGCGAGGCCCTCGGCAAGCTTTCCACCGACGAGATCAAGCTGAAGCTCATCCACAGCTCAACGGGAGCCATCACGGAGACGGACATCATGCTGGCCTCGGCCTCCGACGCCATCGTCCTGGGCTTCAAGGTGCGGCCCGATGCCCGCGTTGTCGAAATTGCCGAGAAGGAAGGCGTCGAGATCAAACTCTATGACATCATCTACAACGCTATCAATGACGTGCGGGATGCCATGGAAGGGCTGCTGGAACCCGAGTTCAAGGAAGTCGTCCAGGGGCGCGCCGAGGTGCGGGAGATCTTCCGCATTGCCAAGGTGGGTACCGTGGCCGGCTGCAACGTGACAGACGGCAAAATCCCCCGGAGTGCCAACGTGAAGCTCGTCCGAGACGGTGTCGTCGTCTTCGACGGCAAGATCGCCTCGCTCAAACGGTTCAAGGACGATGCAAAGGAAGTGTCGGCCGGGATGGACTGCGGCCTCGGCATCGAGGGATATAACGATATCCGTGTGGGCGACGTGATTGAGGCGTATGTCATGGAGCAGATCGAACGCAAACTCTAACAGCGTTTGTTTCGTTTATTTCGTTCTTTTTGACGAAACAAACGAACAAACGAAATCAACGAAATGAACGAGCATGGTCGTCGGAGTCGGGATCATCGAGGTGCATATTCACGAGAGCCGTTCCCTCAAGGGGAAGCGGGGGGTGATGAAGAGCCTGATCCGGCGCACGCAGAACGAGTTCAATATCTCTATCGCCGAGGTCGACGGACACGACAACTGGAAGCAGGGCGTCATCGGGTTTGCCGTCGTGGGAAACGAGCGGGGTTTCGTGGAATCGAAAATGGAGATGATTCTGAATTTCGTCGACAATCTCCATCTGGCCGAAGTCGTCAACGTCCGCAGGGAGGTCACGAACTACTCCGATATGGCGGGTCGTTATGACGGGGGGGCGCTGCCCGATGGATTTCAAGAGAGCTGACCGAGTTGCGGACCTCATCAAGCAGGAGATCTCAGACATCCTGCGGCGGGAGGCCGGCGACCCGAGGATTGCCCATATCACCGTGACGGACGTCAAGCTCACCGACGACCTTCGCTCCGCCCGCATCTACTTCGTTGAGCTCGGCAAGGATACGCTGAGTGCCGATGTCGAAAAGGGGCTCTCGAAGGCCAAAGGGTTTCTCAAGCGGGAGCTGGGCAAACGGCTTCAGCTTCGCTACATCCCGGAGCTTGCGTTCTTCTACGACCCCTCCTTCGAATATGGGTCTCGGATCGAAAAGCTGTTGAAAGAAGTGCGAAAAGACGAAACGGATGATCCAACAGATCGCTGAAATCATAAAGAAGGGGCGCACGTTTCTTGTGACCTCCCACATGAGGCTCGACGGCGATGCCGTGGGCTCGGAGCTCGCCCTCTACGAGGCGCTCCGCGGCCTCGGAAAGGAAGTGGTTGTGTACAACCAGGACCGGACACCGCAGATGTACGCCTTTTTGCCCGATGCAGGGGTCATCGTGAACCGGCTGGGCCCGGTGGAAGGTTTTGACGCGGTCTTTGTCCTCGACTGCAGCGAGATGGAGCGCACGGGTGAAGAAGCTCCGCGCATCGCAGGGATCCGGCAGATCATCAACATTGATCATCATATCTCGAACGATCGCTACGGGAATCTGACGCTCACGGACCCTGAGGCAAGCTCCACCGGCGAGATGATCTTCCGTCTCGTGGACGGTATGAGGCTCGAGATCACCAGGGATATGGCGATCAACCTTTACACGGCGATTTTGACTGATACAGGGGCCTTCCGGTATTCGAACACGGGGCCGAAGACCTTTGCCGTCGCCGGCCGGTTGCTGGAAAAAGGGGCTGACCCCGCCTGGATCGCCCAGATGGTCTATGAGACCTTCCCCGCCGTGAAGATCCGGCTTCTCGGCCGGGCGCTCTTGACCCTGGAGTTCGACTGGCAGGGCCGGATAGCGGCCATCACCGTTTCGAAGAGGATGCTCGACGAAGCGGGGGCCCAGTGGGAGCACACGGAAGGGTTCGTCGAGTTCCCGCGCGCAATCGAAGGCGTGCAGGTAGCCGTCTCCTTCAGTGAAATCGCCGAGGGCCTCTACAAAGTAAGCCTGCGTTCCAAGGGGCGGTTCAATGTCGAGGAGGTGGCCCACCGGTTCGGCGGAGGCGGGCACATCAATGCCGCAGCTTGCCGGATCCAGGGAGACGGCGACACGGTGAAGCGAAAGCTCTTTGATGCAATCAAGAACGGTGGTCGATGAAGGGCGTCGTGATCGTCGACAAGCCCGCGGGAATCACATCCCATGATGCCGTCGACAGGGTGAGGAAGCTCCTCGGCGAGCGAAAAGCAGGCCACACGGGAACCCTCGACCCCATGGCGACGGGTGTGCTTCCCGTTTGTGTCGGCGAAGCAACGAAAATTGCCTCCTTCCTTGCGGGCGACGACAAGGTCTACGAGGCCACGATGCGATTGGGTGTCCGGACAGATACCCAGGATATCACCGGGAAGGTGCTCGCCGAGCAAGAACCCCGGGTGGCCGAAGCGGATGTGAAGGCGGTGCTTGCAACCTTTGCCGGGACGATTACACAGGTCCCGCCGCAGTATTCCGCCGTCAAGGTCCGGGGCAAGGCCCTTTACAAGTGGGCCCGCAAGGGCATCCACGTGGAGCCCCCGGCGCGCGAGGTGGAGATCCGGGAGATCCTCCTGCAGGGCATCGAACTGCCCCATGTGAGGTTCACCGCAACCTGCTCCAAAGGGACGTACGTGCGGACCCTCTGCGCCGACGCGGGCGAGCGTCTCGGCTGCGGAGCGGTCCTGGAGAGCTTGCGCAGGACGCGATGCGGGGTCTTTCGGCTGGAGGATGCCGTTCGCCTCGAAGGGGACGGCGATGACGGAATCCGAGCGAGGCTCGAACAGGGTCTGATCCCCATGAACCGGGCCCTTCCGGATCTGCGGGGCATTGTGATCCCGCCGATTATGGAGAAGAAGCTGGCGACGGGTTCTCAACCCGATGTCGAGGCCCTTTCCGCCCTGCAAATTCCTTCTCTTGCGGTGGCAGATGTGGTAAAGTTTGTTTCCGGAGGCGGGCGCCTCGTTGCGCTGGCCCGGATGCTCGTTTCGGCGGGGGCGATCCCATCGCTTCCGCCCGGAACGCAGGCCGCCCGCATCCTGAGGGTTTTTCACGAGTAACGAAAGAACACGGATATAGATTCAGAGTTTGTCAAAGGGAGGATTACCAGACGTGCTTGACGCAGAAAAGAGGAAAGAGATTATTGCCGGCTTTAAAACCCACGAAGGCGACACAGGTTCTCCCGAAGTGCA
>Ga0335071_10008585_pt1 | contig 10484 bp, 7 predicted proteins | sample Lox_Sample_15_FD_206724 | JGI IMG/M metagenome (GOLD analysis project Ga0335071, IMG submission 206724) | Soil microbial communities from Loxahatchee National Wildlife Refuge, Florida, United States - Lox_Sample_1.5 | ecosystem: Environmental > Terrestrial > Soil > Wetlands | place: USA: Florida...
CCAAAAGTAATCACGGCGACCGCCAGCACGCTCAACGTGAAGTACGCGCTCACCACGTCCGCCAGGCGCGCGACGGGAGCGCGCGAGCCCTGTGCTTGTTTGACGAGCTCGATCATGCGCTGCAGGACCGTGCCGCGCCCGACTTTGGTAGCTTCGTAACGCAGGGCTCCGGCACGATTGATGGTGCCCGCGAAGACGGGGGCGCCCGGCCCCTTCTCGACGGGCATGCTCTCGCCGGTGAGCATGGCTTCGTCCACCGACGACTCACCGGCGGTAACGCTTCCGTCCACGGCAATGCGCTCTCCCGGACGCACCACCAGGAGGTCGCCCGGGTTGACCGCCTCCACGCTGATTTCGAGTTCCCCCCCATCGCGGATCACGCGCGCAACCGGCGGCTGTAGATCCATGAGTCGCCGGATGGCTTCGCCGGCGCGTCCGCGAGCGCGTGCCTCGAGCGTGCGCCCGAGCAGGATCAGGGTCACGATCACGGCCGCGGATTCGTAGTAGACCTCGTGACCGCCGCGAACGGTCTGCCACAGTGAGTAAAGGAACGCCGCTCCCGTGCCCAACGAAATCAGGGTGTTCATGTTGGCGGCGCGATGCACGGCGGCTTTCCAGGCGGCCACGTAAAACGGCGCGCCGGCATGGAAGATCACGGGCACAGTCAAAGCCAACTGAATCCAGGCGGAATAGGGCACGTGCCAAAAGCCGTGCGACATGCCCAGCACTGCGACCGGCACCGTGAAAAGCGCGGAGACGGTCAACCTTCGGCGATATGCAGCCCCGGATGCGTCCTCGACGACTTCCCGTTCCGGGACGCCGTAGCCGAGTTCCTCGATGGCCCCGACAAAATCGCGCACCGTGGCACGCGCCGGGTCGTATTCGACCGTTGCGGTATTCGTGGCCAGGTTGACGTGAGCGCGTTCGACGCCGGCGGTGCCGGAGAGCGTACGTTCGATCGAACGCGCGCAGGCGGCGCACGTCATGCCCGAAACGGGTAGGTCCACGCGTTCGGGAGCCGCAATCTTCATGCTGGAACTTCGTAGCCCAGCTTGCGGACGGCATTGGCGAGATCCTCGGGTCGGACCGCGGCGGCATCGTACTCGACGGTCGCGCTGCCGCCCTCGAGGTCTACCGTTACTTTCGAAACGCCGGAAGTCGAAGACAGCCTCTTCTCCACCGTGCGTGCGCAACCGCCGCAGGTCATACCGCGAACCGGCATCTTGAGCATCTGGGTCGCCATACTTATATGATGCACATAAGCACGCTGCCGGATTCCCGCCGAAATCAGCGGCGCGTCGCGATTTCCGCAGGACGCTTCGCAGGATCCGTCCAGTCGCTCTGGGGAACGAATCCATCCGACTTGCGGCGCAAGGCAAACGCAGCCCGTTCGACCGCCCACGCGACGGCGAAACATATCGTGAGGTCCGTGCAGGCGTGGAACATAAGAAGGTGCCGCGCCATATCCAGGCAATCGGCCAGGTTCGACACGAGGAATTCTGCCGCCCCAAGGGCTGCGATTCCGAGCGCGAGCCAGGCAAGGCGGCCGGAAGCCGGAGAGCGGCGGCGCGCAGCCACCATCACGCAGCCTCCCGTAAACAGGACATACCACAACGGGAAATACCACGGCGCAAGGTGAAACAAACCCGAGCGCATATCGCTCCAGACGCAGAACGCGTCAGTGCGCGCACGGGGCCCATAGCCGTCCTCGATGCGAAAGTTGCCCAGGTTGTTGGGCCGCATGATCTGCTCCTCCCACAGTAGACTTTTGCGCACGAGGCGGAAGGTCTTGGCTGGATGGCGCCAATACCAATTCAGCAACTTCGGAAAGCCGGTACGGTTGTAGAACTCCTCGGCAAATTGCGGGCTTCGCATGGGGCTGCCCGGCGTATAGGAATTGGTGCGAAGATAGCGCGCCTCGTCTGGCTGGACGCCCAATGTCAGAAGATCGGGCATGGCGGCCGCGCCTTCCGAACCTATCCGGCTGAACAGCAGGTTGAACATAGCCTGCCCCTTGTACGCCTGGTCCGCGGACTGGATCATGTACACACCGGCGCAGGCGACCATTGCCGCCATGCCGAGAGACGCCAGCTTGAGACCACCCAAACGAAGGCGGAAGCCGGAGACGGCCAGGAAGACCGCGGGGAAAAAGAACCAAATGGCATGCTGGGTCTTGGAGGTGACGAACAACAACGCCGCGACGAAGAAAATCGCAAGTTGTCCCATGCGGGGCGCACTCGCCGCGCTGATCCAGATCGCGGCGCCCGCCATGAGGACCACGCCGCAGAAGGCCGCCGCGTCCATATAGAAAGAGTTCAGCAGGGCCGCGTAGCAGACATCGGTCAGCAGTAGAAGCGGGATGGCGCCAATGATGACTTGGGCGGCCTTCGAGTGTTTCCGGTTCGCGGCCAGGAATGCTGCAAAGCCGGCCAGGCAAATCACGACATGGACAGCTCCCAGCCACCGGATATCGAAGTGGGCCCCTTCGTGCGTCGCGCCGGCAAGATGAATCGCCAGCCATCCAAGGACGGTTTCGCTGGAATGATATGGGCTGGCCCAAAAACGGCTCGCCGACCACACATAGTCCGGCTGAAAATAAGTGAAGGTAACCCGCGTGGCCTTGGGCCACAGGCAGAGCCGTCCCGCCACTCTGGGGAAGTCTCCACTGTCGGCGATGCCGATGAAGCCCGGCAGGAAGAGCTGCCACACCAGGATGCCGGCGAACATGACCAGCAACACGGTGGACACCCAATTTTGGCGGATACGCCATCCCGTCCGACTCGACATCTGCAATCTATTTTCGACCGGGGCTCCGCAGCCCACAGTACGTATTCATGCCTGATGTCGCTGAGTTTGGTCGAAATGTCACTTTGGGCCAACGAAAACAAGCCCCCAAAGCGGCCGTGCAATCATAGAGGTGCGCATATGATGCACGCCGACACCGCACTGGCACAGCGCCTGGAAAGGGCCGAGGCGGCGAATGCGCGCGGCTGTACGCCGGTACACCCGCAGGCTGCCTGGATTGAGATCGCCGGCGGGTGCGCGGTGTTTGCCGGGGCAGATTCGCCGCTGAGCCATGCGGTGGCCCTGGGGCTCGATGGCCCCGTGACGGAATCCGAGATTTGCGCGCTCGAAAGCTTCTTTCGCGCGCGCGGCTCGCAGCCCGCAATCGACCTTTGCCCGCTGGCACATCCGACCTTGATCGAGTTGCTTGGCCGGCGCGGCTATAGTATCACCGAGCTCAATAACGTCCTGGTCAAGCGGATGGCGGGCACCGGGATGGTACTGACACCGCGTGTGCGGCGTGCGATGCGCGGCAGCCCGGTGGATGAAACCGACCTGTGGAGTTACACCGTGGGGCGCGGGTTCTTTGAGCACACCGAGCTGACCACGGAAGAGATGGACGTGGGCCGGGCCATCTGCGCCATGCCGGGCGCGCTCTGCTATCTCGCCGCGACCGAAACCGGCGATCTCGCGGGCGGCGGCGCGCTCGCGGTTCACGGCGGGCTGGCATTGCTCTTCGCCGACGGCACTATCGCCGGCCACCGGCGGCGCGGCTTCCACAGGGAGCTGATCTCCGCGCGGCTCAACGAGGCCTTGGCGCAGGGATGTGATCTGGCCACCGCGAGCACACTGCCTGGCAGCGTTTCGCAGCGGAACTACGAGCGGATGGGGTTCGAGGTCGTCTACACCCGGATTACGTTGACGCCGCCGCCCCGCTGATCGCCGGCGTGATACCGGCCAGCCTCATCACCGCGACCATGGCCGGTTTCAGGAAGTAGGTCGGGAAGGCGAAATCGTGGTGGATCATCCCGTTGATCGCGCCCAGCAACTTCTCGTATTGAGCGTCGTCGGTGACGCCGGGAACATCGGTCGCGAGCTGTTTGAGGCCGGCGCAGAAATCCATGAAGTGCTGCCCGGCCAGGATGTAGGTCTGCACGAGAAGACGCTGGCCACGGACGGCCGGCGGGTAACCCGTGGGCCACCGGTCGCCGTTGGGGTTGCCATCGGTCGCGCGGTCGAAGGCCACCCAGTCGGGGTAGGTAGCAAACCTGTCCAGAAAAGTCTGAGCGATGCTGTTGGCCGGCCCGATAACATCGGCCACCGCGCGCGCGAACCCTTCGTAAGCGGTTGGGCCGTCCGATGGGAGCCCGCTGAAGCGGGCGGCATCGGCTTCGAGCGTGACACTCGGCGGCGTAGCCGGGGTCTGACCAAGCGCGGTCAGCATACGCGACGTTTCGGCGGAGGCATCGGCGTTATTCACGTCCTGGAAGACGGCCTGCAAGAGCACGTGTAGATCGGTCACGCCGGCCGCGTGCTTCGAGTCGGCAATGAAGTAGAGGTCGGCCAGTCGCTCCTTTCCGAAGAGGCCGGAGACCGCTTTGAGTCCCACAGTGTCCCGCACCTGGAAGGTACGGCCGCCGGCGTACCAGACGTCGGTGCGCTGGATGTAGTCCTCGACGCTGTGGTAGTGCAGTAGATCGAAAAGCTTGATATCCAGGCCGGCACTCTGCACATAGAGCCGCTCCACCATCGAACGGGGGTCGAGTTTCACTCCGGGCAGGGTCACGGCCGTGGCATAGTCCCCGCGCATGGCGCTGTCGTAGGCGGCCAGGCCGCCGTTGTTGAAATCGAACTCGTAGATGAAAAGGGCCGCATTGGAGTCCAGCCGCGACTGCATGGCCTGGAGGGTGATCTGATGGCCGTCTGCCCTGGCGAGCAGCGCGTTGGCGCCGCTGTTGACCGCGTCCACCAGTGAGCCGGCGCTGGCCGAGAGTTTCGAGCCGAGCGCGGTGCCGGATTTGCCGGGGAATGCCCCAGCCACAGCCTTCTGGATTTCGCCCTGGAGCGTGGAAGCGTCGGTCTGGAACGTCGCGCCCGCGCCCAGGGTGATGCCAACGCTTTCTGTAGCCGAGACGCCGCGTGCCTCGCCGCGAAGCAGGTACAGGAGCGCCCCGTTCTGACCTGCATTGTTGGTGCGCCCGGCGATCACGCGGAAGGCGCCGCTATGCTCGTATTGAAGCTTGAAGGCGGCGCCCACCTGGTAACTGGGTTTCGCCGAGATCACCCCTTGGCCCACCGCGCTGGTAAACGAGGCCGCAACCTCGCCGTTGCTGCGGCCGGCCAGGAAGAGCCCGGAAAATCCGTAGGTGGCGCCGAAGCCCAACGCCAGCTTGCCGATGAATTCGAACTCGATGTAATTCCCGTCGGGCATCGCGGCCACGCTCGCCTGCTGAAAGGGCAGCGCAAAATGGGAGAAAGCCTGCACCAGGGCGTCGCTGAGCGTAGCCGATTCCGGCACCTTGCAGTAGTTGCAGATACGGAACTTCGCCCCCGCCGAGACGTCGCCGCTGATCCCGAAGCTGCCGTTGCTCCACTGCGCCCCCGCGTCGAGCGTCAGGCCGCATTCGAGGCCGATGGACACGTAGTAGCACCCCGGCGCGGCGTTCACGGGTGTGTTGTCGTTGGCGACGTCGAGCTGGAACAGTTCCTCTCCCGGCTTGATGAGTCCCAGCGAGCACGAGGCCTCCGGCTCTATCGAGAGCGTGATCCCGACAGCTTGGCTGACCTGCCAGCTCGGGCCGACGTCGAAGCTGAAATCGCTGGAGATCGAGCCTGACGGGAGATCCGCGATCCGCGTGGGGAGTACGTTGAGCACGCGCGGGTCGAACCTCACCAGCGTGTCGATGCCGGGTTGCAGGCGTTTGGAGAGGTCGCCGTCGGCCGCGAGGTTGACGGCGCCGATGCTGCCCAGGCTGAGTTGGAGTGCCATAGAAGTCTTCCAGACAGTCTACGGCTTGAGACGCTCCCGGCACAACTCGTTAATTCACAAGTTCTGCGGCACAACCCAGGTACTCCACGGCTCGCTTCCGGACGGCGCCGGCCTCGAACGGCTGTCCGCGATTTGCGTACGTCTGGGCAATGCTGCGCGAAGCAGCGCAGATATCGCGGTGTACCAGGGGACAATCGGGATTGAGTGCCGCCTGCCCGGCCTCACGGCTCACCGCGCAGCCCGCGGGATCCATCTGCGCGTAAAGATCCACGAGTTTGCCCAGAACAGGCCGGTTGGAATCCACCGTGTAGGATTCTTCCAGCGCGATGGCGGCGCGATGGAGATCGCCGGCCTGCTGGTAAGCGGCGGCGGCCTCCTCGAGCAACTCCGGCGCGGCTTCCAGCGACAGGCCGCTCTCGAATGCGGAAAGCGCGTGTCCCAGGTCGTTGAGCCGCATGTATGTGCGGCCCATCTCCAGATACAGGCGGCTGGGCATCGCGCTGAGTCCCGGGCGGCCTCGGCGCGCGTTCTCTTCCCGGTAAATGGTGTCGAAGGCAAGCTCGATTCTTTCACTTCGGAGCACTCTGGCGAGCGACTTTCGATACCAGAGCTCGGGCGTGGTCCCGCTGGAAGCCATACCGGCGGGATTCTTGGATGCGATACGCTCACCCACTTCGCGATAGATCATGCCGGCGTCGCGGTACGCGCGGCCGGTATTTTTGGAATCGGGCAGTGGATCGAGGATGGCGAGCGCGCGATCGGCCTCGCGGATGGCCCGGTCCCAATCGTCGGAAGTGAGGAATGCAGTGGTAGTGGCCACGTTGATGTGCGTCTTGTAGCTGCCGGGAGCCGCTTCCACACCGGTGCGCCAAAATCGGTGCTGGTCGATCCAGTCGCCATTGCGCGCATAGGTGCGGGCCAATAACGCGATCAGGACCACCCCGGTGAGCGCGATGGCGGCGTTACGATTCCTGGTGAAGACCTGCCAATGCCGGGCTGCCCACACGGCGCAGGCCAGCGCACCGATGGCGGGCAGGTACAGGAAGCGCTCGCCCATCGGGGTGCCGATGATGACCGCGAGGTTCGATACCGGCGCGAATGTAATCGCCGCAAGAGCGAGTGCGAAAAACACGGCGGGGTGCCGGCGCCGGCACCACAGAGCCAGGCCTGCCGCCGCAAGGCAGCCCAGCAGGGAGCACACAGCCTGGATGTCGGCGCCGAGGGGAATCTCGTTGTACGAGTAGTCGTAGGAGAGCCGGGCGGGCCAAAGCAGGAGCAGGAGATACCTGCCGATGATCTTGACGGCCGTCAGCCGCGCCGTCCAGAAATCTGCGCCGAGCAGGGGATTGTCGGTGTACGCCGTCGGCAGAAAGGGCGAATTGGCCAGCACCTGCGCGCGGACATAGAGGTATGCGGCGCAGGGAACAACCGCGGCGATGTAGCTGGGGACACGCAGGCGCCATGGCACGGAGCCGCCGAAGGTGAGGTCCCAGGCCACCAGGACACCGATCGCTACCACGCCGCTCTCCTTGGCGAAGACCCCAGCGGCGGATGCCAAAACCACGCCCCCGATCCAGGCGGCTCTCTGGCGGCCGCCAGAGGTGAGCGCCCTTCGATGGCAGAGCAGCGCGCCCAGCACGCCGAACGCGGCCAGCAGGTCGGCCCGCCCTACGATGTTGGTGACGGCTTCGGTATGCGCCGGGTGAAGGGCCCACAGCGCGCTCAGAAGCGCGGCCATCGGCGCGTGTGCGAAGATCGCCAGCCCCAGCAGATACACCAGGCACGTGTTCACAAGATGCAGCAGCAGGTTGACCCAGTGGTAGCCTTCCGGGTTCGCGCCGTTGCCGAGGATCGCATAGTTGAACAGATAGGAGAGCGTCGTTAGAGGACGGTACAGACCGGTGGTCGCAGTCTCCCAATACTGCTGCGTCAGAATGCGGTGCAACTGGACCGAAGAGAGCGAATGAACCCGCGGGTCCTTCAGAATGATCTCTTCGTTATCCAGGAAGAAGCCGACGCCGAAGGTGTTGGAGTAAGCGAAGAACGTAAGCAGCAGGACGGCGGCCGGCAGCCACGCGGGATTGATCTTTTTCTCGGCTGCTTTGCCCTTCACGCTCCCCTGAATTTTAACAGGTTGCGTTCATTCCATCCCCGGGATCTGCCGCACCATCGAAGGGTTATCTCAACTCCTGCGGAAGCGGGATAGTAACGTCGCCCGTGGCCGCCCATTCGGTGCCGCGGGTCAGCGTGGCGATGAAGCCAGGTAGCTTCATGGCGTCCGCGTCGTGGCCCATGGCGGTGACGAAGACGCGCCCGGACCCGTAGTTGACCGTCCACAGCATCGGCTGATCGAGGCCCGCGCCCGGGATGGGCTGCTTCTCGCCCTGCCTGTACAGCTTGTGATCGTCCCATGCCGTGGCCAGAACATGGAAACTGCCCTCGGGCTGCCATTTCAGATTGGCGTAGAGCTCGTCGTTGGCCTGCGGGAACGTGGTCTTCATGCCGCGAGTGATCGGATGGTTCTGATCCTTGATGGTGACGGTGTAATCGTGGCGCGCCGAGTGATGGCCGTTGTTGGGCCGCCAGTTGGCGCCGCAGAGCTTCTCGTATTCGCTCCAGCCATCGAAGGCGGCCATGGCGAAGTGGTAGATCACCACACCTTTTCCGCCGCGGACATAGTTCAGCAGCGCGCCGTCGGCGCGTTCGCCCCAGCGGAGCTCGGGCTTGCGGCCGTCGTAATAGCTGAGAATAACCACGTCGTAGGGTGCCAGCGTTTCCGGACCGGCCCCGCGGAATTCCTCGTCGACGCGAACTTCGAAGCGGCCGGTATCCTCCAGAAGTTTGCGAAGCACCGGAGTGGTGCCGTGCCAGTCGTGGCTGGCGGTGTTCTGGCCGGTGATAATCAGGGCTTGCAGCTTGGGCTTGGGCGTCTGGGCGAACGCCAGCCATCCGGCTCCCGACAGGAGCGCGCAGACGGCGAGAGATTTCAGGCTCGGACCTCTCATGAAAGCGCGATTGTAGCGCTACTGCGGGGTGAGAATCTTGCCCCAGATGACCTGGTAGGCTTCCAGCTCGTTGTAGAGGTCTTTACCCGCGCGAATGAAGACGCGCATGTTCGGCTTCAGGTCGGCGGCTTCCACTACCTGGCCGTCTTGGATGTAGCGTGTGTCCTTGCGGAGCTGGAGGGTGAGGTCGCCGGCTTCCCTGGTGTGAACCAGCAGATGCTCCGCCGAGAGCCGGAAAACTACTCCCGAGTAAGTCAGATTGCCCGTGCGCACCGTGTCGAGGTTGGGATTGTATGCGCGCAGGCGGCCCTGCGTGAGCGGGCGCGGCGGCGGAGTTGGCTCGACCACATGAATCGTCCGGACATACCGAAGCAGCGACCCGGGAACGCTGTCCGACACTACTTCGACCTGCTCGCCCGGCTGAATGCGCGCGGCGTCGATGAGATGATCCTCGCGTTCCGCGTAAGTCTTGTGATCGAACCGATACCGCAGTACCTGGTTGTCGGCGGTTCGAATGCTCAGCTCGCCCTCCGGTTTGGCCTCGCATTCCAGCACCACGCCGCGGACCAGGCCGGAGTCTTGGTGCGATTGCGAAAGTAACAGCCCCGGAAACAAGAGCCAGATCCCGAGAGCGCGCATGCCTACACGGTAGCACTTCCGTTGCCGGGCTGCGGCCGAAGCACGGCTACAACTGTGCTGGCTGACCCGCCTGCAGACTAATGATGCGGACCTGCGTGCCGCTGCGCACTTTCACCTCGCGAGCTACCGGCGAAAGCAGGATCGCCCGCGCCAGTCTGCCGGCTTTCCATTCGACGTCCACGGTGACATTGCCGCGCGCTTTCAGGCCCCTGACGGAGCCGTCGGGCCATGCGGGCGGCAGGGCGGGCAGCAGATGAATCTCTCCCGCGTGCGATTGCAGCAGCATCTCCGCGATGCCGGCGGTCGCGCCGAAGTTGCCATCGATCTGGAACGGAGGGTGGGCATCGAAGAGGTTGGAGTAGACGCCGCCGCCAGGCCCGTAGTCGATCTGAGAGCCCTTGCCGACGATGTGCAGCAGGTTGCGCAGGAGCCGGTAAGCATGGCCGCCGTCCAAAAGCCGGGCCCAGAAGTTGATGCGCCATGCCATCGCCCATCCGGTAGATTGGTCGCCGCGCGCTTTGAGCGTCACTTTCGCCGCCGCTGCAAGATCCGGGGTTGTGACGGGCGATATTTGACGTCCGGGATGGAGCGCGAACAGGTGCGAAGTGTGGCGATGCTCGTCCCGGATGTCGTCGCGATCCTCGGGCCACTCCTGTAACTGGCCCCAGGCTCCGATCTTCGGTTTAAGGAGCCGCGCGCGAAGCGAGGCGATCCTCGCGCGATACTCCGCATCCACCCCCAACGTCTCCGCGGCTTCGATGTAATTCGTGAACAGGTCCCACACGATTTCCTGGTCGTAGGTGACGCCGGGTTCCTCCGGTCCGTGCTCGGGCGACCAACCGTCCGGAGTAACCAGGGTTCCATCTGGGAGGGCCGTGAGGTGGTCTTCCCAGAACTGCGTGACCTCCTTCAGGACGGGGTACGCCCTGCGGCGCAGGAAATCCTCGTCTTGCGTAAACAGGTAGTGTTCCCAGAAGTGCTGTGCATACCAGGCGGATCCGGGCGGGTTCCATCGAAAGCTCCCGGCGCCGAAAATGTTGTTCTCGGTCTGCACGGTCCAGCCGCGC
>Ga0335071_10008586_pt1 | contig 10484 bp, 3 predicted proteins | sample Lox_Sample_15_FD_206724 | JGI IMG/M metagenome (GOLD analysis project Ga0335071, IMG submission 206724) | Soil microbial communities from Loxahatchee National Wildlife Refuge, Florida, United States - Lox_Sample_1.5 | ecosystem: Environmental > Terrestrial > Soil > Wetlands | place: USA: Florida...
GCGCTAACTTCAATACTTTTACGAAGTTTGGCGCCACACCTTTTGAAACACGAGCAGCCTATGAAAGCTATGAGGCCTATTTTTCGACTTATGAAATTGATGAGACCAACCAGATAATTAATCACATGGTCCTCGGCAGCCTTTTTCCGAACCTGACGGGGACGGTTCAATCGCGTTATTACAAGTTTGACGGCAACCGCCTGATCTTGAGCACCGGGCCGATCGGTTGTATCCCTAAAGAGAAACCCATCCTGACCTTAGTCTGGGAACGACTCCCCTCATAACCACTGCCTACCGCACACTGGTTACTGATAACTGATTACTGATAACTGCACACTGGCTACTGCTTTCCCCATAACCCATATCCTTCTTTTCTACGTTTCTCTCGCCGTTCCTGTTGTTCCTGAATTTCATATACATGCGCGACCTTTTCTTCGATCGCAGCCTCAAGCCATAAGCGGCCCTTCTCTGCTGTGCCATGACTGCCTGCGCCATATGCGCCTGTTTTTGTGTCATCGTCCCAGGGCGGATTGGCAACCAGCGAGCCGCCTTCGATCCAATCCATGTAATAGGATGGCGTTGTGACGAAATCCACCTCATCCACGACGCGCTCCATGTGGCATAAGTCAGGCCGCAGATGTAACAGGAAGGATGTCTCCAATTCACAGGCGTGTCCCATCCCGCCGATTTTTGATGTACGGTATTTTTCTATGGCCGCCGCGCCGATGGTTCCGGATGTATGCAGGAAGGCCGTTGCACAAAAGATCCGTCGATGCCGTTCCCCTGCATATTTGACTACATTGACAAGGAACGAGGTGTTTCCGCCGTGTCCGCTCATCAGATAAATGCGGTCGAAGCCTCGTATGACCAATGTATCGATGACTGCCAGCCAAAAATCTTCGAAGGCGCGTCCGCCTGCATTCATCGTTGCCGCAAAGGATGGGCGATGCGTGCTGACGCCGTAGGGCATCACCGGCAGTGTGCAGGCTTTTTCCGGCTTGGCCTTGGCCGTGCCTTGAGCAATTGCCTCGATGATGATCGTATCCACTGAAAGCGGCAAATGGTATCCATGTTGCTCGGTATGGCCGATCGGCAGCAGGATCACTTTGCCCCGTTCGCTATCGGCAGGGAGGGGGTGGGCGGCCTGCTTTTGCGACTCATTTAATTGTGCAATTTGATAATCCGGATTTGGTAATCGCAACGTATCCTGCGGCGTTAGTGCATAAACGTGCGTGAAACCGTCGTCACGCAGGCTCAAAATCAAATTATGGACATAGGTTCCGATAACGTCTTCCGGGATTTCCAGCCCGCTGCCTCGCCAGCCGAATGGGAACGGCGGGAGAAGCCCGATGCGTGTCGGTTCGGATAACGATTTGGCAAGGCGTCTTCGATCATATCCGTGACCGAGCGGCAGTATCAATGGGATGTCACGCGGCAAATCCGCAACTTCAGGCCAGGTCAATTCGTCGTAATTGAAGAACTCTGTCATAGTGCACCTTGATCTTGATATCGAATTACATTACGTGTAGCCAATATAACACATATAAACACAAAACACAAATTTCACACTAAAATATCGTCATGCAAATCACCAGCCTGCAGAACGCACATATCAAATATATCGTAAAACTCCGCGATGACAAGCGTCAGCGCCAGCGTGATGGACTGATGCTGGTTGAAGGCTGGGATGAGATCAACCTTGCGCTCGCAAGCGGTTATAAAGCCCAAACGCTTCTGACCGCCCCCGAACTGTCCTCGCGACAAATTGATAACACCCAGGTTGAAACCATCATTGTAAACCGTGCCGTGTTTGAGAAGATTTCGTACCGCGAGAACCCCGATGGGTGGCTCGGGATATTTCCAACACCGAAGGTTTCACTGGATGACTTGAAATTGGATGGTTCACCTTTATTGATTGTAGCCGAATCTATTGAAAAGCCTGGCAATCTGGGCGCCATCTTGCGGACAGCCGATGCGGCCGGGGTGGACGCCTTGCTCGTTTGTGATCCACGCGTGGACCTTTATAATCCGAATGTTGTACGTGCCTCGCGCGGCGCATGTTTTGCCGTGCCAAGCCTCGAAGTATCGAATGAGGCGGCGTTGGATTATTTGCGGAAACACGGTATAAAAGTCGTAGCTGCCACTCCACAGGCTGAGGCGGAGTATACACATCAGGATTTGCGCGGGCCGCTTGCCATTACAGTGGGTACGGAAGATAATGGCCTCACTGATTTCTGGCTTAAGCAATCGGATTTCAATGTTAAAATCCCGATGACCGGCAGGATCAATTCATTGAATGTTTCTATTGCAACTGCCTTGATTGTCTATGAAGCGTTAAGGCAGCGAGGATAAGGCTACAGCTTCGTCCATGAGCGCAAGGATTTCAAGCGGCTCGCCCTTGGATGGTTCCCGATGCAGCGACAGGGCCCCCTGGGTACATTTGCTTACACACACGCCGCATCCCATGCACTTGTTCTCATCCACAACGTTTACGGTTTCACCGATGCTCAACGCTTCGAACTGACAGTATACATGGCAATCGCCGCAGGCAATGCAGAGATCAGCATCTACTTGTGAGACATACCCCGACGAAGCCAGCATCGGAACTCCATTGCGCTGTGCTTGCATCGCGCCGCAGCAGCACGAACAGCAATTGCATATGGCATAAAAGCGTTCCAGCATGGCATCCTTGAAGAAGACATGGTGGACATGTCCGCGTTCGTCTTCGGCTTGCAGGATGCTCACTGCCTCTTCCTGTGTAATGCGGCGTGAGCGTCCCGGCTGGTGTTCAAGGATGAAGCTTGCAAACGGTTCGCCGACAATCAGGCAAACATCCAGCGGCAGGCACGGATTCTTTCGGGAGGCCCGGCATGGGCAGTCCAACACCACGATGTGGTCGGGATTCTTTAGGATGATGGATCGTGCCCGTTTATAGGGGATGATTTGCTCGAGGTCGGGGATCTTAATCTCTTCGTTGATCAGCACCAGCTTCTTGGCCTCTTCGAGCGGGACGGCCTTCCCGTGATACGTATCCGCAAATCCGATTTGATCCTGTGCATTTTCTTCCGGTTTGCGATGGGTGATCAGTCCGTTGACAAAACCGGCAATTGGCGCAAAGGCTTTCGATAGGGGGTGTTCTCCTGTGCCAATTCCAATATAGAGATAAGGCCAGCGCGCATAGATATAGCCGTGTGCCAGATCAAAAAATGAATAACCATCTATCTTTTTTGCCTCGTTCACGAACGCCTGAGTGGACGGCTTGATAAACCACGATTTGATTCCCATTCTGTTGTTCCTTGATGCATGTTTTACTGTATCATAGGACAATCCAGCTTATTAGACAAGTATCCCGGAGACGGTAATGGAGTGGTTGAGATGGTTCATTTTCTCAGCCACTCCAATATTATTCCCCTTCTAAATTACTAGCTTTCACGCAATTGACATTCGTGATGATGAACGCCTTAGCCGGTTGCCACCAGAATCATGAATGTAGTAATAGCAACTATTGGTAGAATGCCCATCGCAGCTAGAGGCACAATGATTGCAGGCATAACCGATTGTCATCATCCTGTAGGTGTGGAAGCTGGGGTAAGTGTTGGAGTTGATGTAGGCCCACTCTGTGGGGTTGAGGTAGCGGTCACCATAGTTTGTGTACTCGTCGGCTCTGGAATGGTGGGTGCAGGCGTGGGAGCTGCCGGATCGGGACCGATGGCTGACTGTCGGTGCGACTCAAACGAATCGAAATACACCTTGCCACGTGAAGTAGTGTATGGTGCTTCCAGTACACCCAACCGGACAAATTCAATTCGGAGTGCGTCGTTGTCAATCCCGGTTACCTGCACCTGAGCGCCATCCACCCAAAGGATGAAACTGCCGTTAAGGGCTCCGGTTGCACTCGCCGCCTGCCAGTCCATCTCCACCATATGCGGAGCATTGCTGATGATCACTTGGGAGGTGTTCACTGCCGTACCATCGTCCTTGACCGCAAAGGCCTGGATTCGATAGTCACCTTGGGAGCGCACGAGATCCACCCGGAAAGCCGCATCGGAGTTACTTGTGTAACCGCCAAAGAGACCGAGTGTATCGCCTTCGGTCATCGTGATCGAGTTGGGATCGAAGTAGAAGCGTGCCCGGTAACGGTTCTCGCTGGAGGGTGTATCGTCCTCCACGTAGATGGGATTGCTGTCGTTGACCTTCGCCTGCAGACCGTAGCTGCCCACTAAAGCCGCACCCTTGCTGACGCCTAGGTCGCCATTATCGGTGATGCTGGATGACCAGCCGGATAGATCCCCGCTCTCGAACCCATTCGCAAATATCATGTCTGGCCTTGATACCATCATCAGTCCTACATGAGTGCTTGTGGGCGTATTCGTACGGGTACCTGTGGGTGTGGCTGTCCGAGTACTCGTTGCCGTGCTGGTACGTGTCCCCGTCGCTGTAGGTGTCCGCGTAATGGTCGGGGTACTGGTACGTGTCCCTGTCGCTGTAGGCGTTCGCGTAATGGTTGCCGTGCTGGTGCGGGTGCCTGTTGTGGGCGTCAGGGTGCTTGTGCTTGTTGCTGTCTTCGTGGGAGAACCTGTCGCTGTCGGCGTCCGTGTAATGGTCGGGGTACTGGTACGTGTTCCTGTCGCTGTGCTCGTTGGAGAGCTTGTCGGAGTCCATGTCCGCGTAATGGTCGGGGTGATCGTGGGTGTCCTGGTCGGTGTGCCTGTCAGAGTTGGCGTAGGTGTCCGCGTGCCGGTGGCTGTCATCGTCGCAGTCGGGGTAAATGTGGCTGTATTCGTGGACGTCTTGGTTGGTGTGAATGTCGGTGTCGACGTTCGTGTGCTCGTGGCCGTCCGCGTGGGCGTCCTGGTCGGCGTACTGGTTGGAGTTTGCGTAGATGTAGCTGTGGCAGTTGGGGTATTTGTTGGCGTGGGCGTAAATGCCTCGATCCCAAAATTCACGGTTGTGGTCCCACCTTCCGTCACTGCAACATCACTCACATTACTCTGCGTGGTGCTGGAATACCCATCCGGTACCGCCTCGATCACCTGGTAGGTTCCTGCGGCTAATCCGCCAAAGCTGTAATTGCCATTGCCATCCGTCGTCGTGCCTGCAAGGTAAGTGGCTCCGGTGCTGTCATACAACGATACAGCAACTCCATAATGACCGTTCTCTCCGGCATCTTGTACGCCGTTGCCGTTTATATCGCTGAACACCATCCCGCTAACCGTTCCGGGCTCGGGTGACGGTGTGAATGTGGGCGTACTCGAGGCAGTCGGAGTCGGGCTAGGCGTGGGTGTAATCGTGGAGGGGACATCCAGCCAGCGCTCCAATTGGAAATAGGACCATTTCACCTTCATGGGACCAGTACCGGTCCAATTCGTGCGTGCGATCAACCCCGCATTCTGCGGCGTCCCCTCAGAAATGACCCACGGTGCAGCCACCGTCCAGGCTTCGTTCGGGTCATGCCTGTACATGAAGGAATATTCCTGCCCGCGTTTTTCGATGCGCACAATCACCGGTGCGCCATCCTGCACCGCAAAAATATCACCGCCTCCCACCTGGGCCGTAAACACCCGGTTGTCATTTTCCGCTCCGCCCCAGAATTCGATGTTCGGGTTGGAGTCGAATCCTCCCACATTCAGTGCCATCACCCAATACCCTGCACCCGTAGGAATATCCACGCTTTCCAACTTACCCTCGATCGCCCAGTCTTGATTTCCCAAGTCTGTACGCTGGAGTTCAGGTGCATAGTTTTCGTAAATCCAATGCTCATAATAACTATCTGCAGGCAGATCGATTTCCAAACCATTGTTAAATTTAATATCTCCATCATCAGGCTTATTCACCCATTGCCATCCCGGCATCAGCGAGCCGTTGAAATTATCCCGCTCGGTCTCGATCACCGGGTAAGGCGGGGGTGCAAGATTGCCCCAGCGCTCCAGACGGAAATAGTCTACATCGAATACCGTATTCTCCGGGTTGGACCAGGTGCGGAAGAGCAGGCCAACATACTTTACCGGTGTATCGATGGTCTCCACATCCAGGATCGTCCAGTCATCGCTTTCATTTTGTTTGTATTTGAAGGTGTACTGGTCCCCAAACTTCTCGACCCTCAGGTAGAGAGGCAGGTTGACACCCCAGGCAACACCTTTGTCGATTCCTCCAACCCGGGTGACGCGTAGATTTCCATTGCTGTCAACGGATAACCACTGCTGGTCATAGCGGTCAAACCCTGCCATCAACTCCACCTGCCATTCGTCGCCTGTATTGCTATTATCCAGTGCCAGGTGGGTCTCTATTGCCCAGTCACCGGTGCCCATGTCACTGCGACGCAATTGTGGCGATTCATCGTAACCCAGCGAATGTTCCTGGCCGGATGGCACGCTTATTTGCAGGTTACCCGGCACAGCGCTCAGAGAGTAAGTTGACACATCACCGGGTATATACCACTGCCAGTCCGAGCTTAATATAGACTCATCGAAATTGTCCTGCTTGCTGTACTGAGGCGTCGCCGTAGGCGTTGGAGTATTGGTAGGTGTATTTGTCGGTGTGTTCGACGGCGTGGGAGTGTAAGTCGCTGTCGCCGTTGCTGTATCTATTGGCGTGTCCGTCGGCGTGGAAGTAGAAGTCGGTGTATCCGTCGCCGTGTTCGTGGGCATGTTCGTGGCCGTGCTGGTCGGCGTCGGTGTGGAGGCCTCGATTCCGAAATTCACATGCGCGGCATTGCCCGCCGTTATGGTAACAGGGCTCACCGTGCTTGGTGTAGTACCGGTATATCCATTCGGCAGGGTCTCCACCACCTGGTATGTCCCTACAGGTACACCGTTGAAGCTGTAATTGCCTTCCCCATCCGTCGTCGTGCCGGCGATGAAGGTGGTTCCGGAGCTGTCATATACCGACACCGCCACGGCATAACTGCCGCTTTCTCCATTATCCTTCACTCCATTGCCGTTCATGTCGTTGAACACCACGCCGCTGATCGTGCCCGGCTGCAAGGTCGCTGTGGGTGTGAAAGTTTGAGTAGGAGAGGGTGTGCCCGTGGGCGTGGGAGTTTTAGTGGGCGTTGACGTATCCGTCGGTGTCATCGTTGATGTCCCGGTTTCCGTCGAGGTCGCTGTATTGGTGGGTGTTGAGGTGTCTGTTGGCGTGGATGTAACCGTGGACGTCAAGGTAATTGTTGGAGTGAGGGTGGGGATGCTTACACTGACCGTGACAGCCGATGAAACGCCTACCGATACATTGCCTGCCGCATCCTTCACCCATGGATAAAGTGTGTGGCTTCCATTCGAACTGACCGTATAAATTGTGGGAGCCGTCGCTGACCAGCCTGCATCGTCAGAATAAGGCGGCGTCTCAGATTGGGTGATCATATATCCGGTCACACCGCCCTGACCACCCGCTGCAGTGAAATCCGTGATCGGAATATCAAAACTCGTGGATGTCGAAGGAACCGTGAATGTAGTGACCGCCGGTAACGTCTCGGAGTCGATGACAAGTTCATAGGCGCCGATGTCGCAGTGTGCACCTTGTAGACGAGACACGCCGCGCTGGTCAAAATTGTTGACTGGGCTGGCAGCACAGGTTACATTATCGCCATTATTTTTTGCTGGCGAATCGGACTGCAACGCCATCGTTTTGGTTGGACCACCATTATCATAGAGCGGACCAAGCTTGGGATCGCCTGTTTTGGTAAAAGTGTTTTTACAGGAGGAGGAACCATCCATCACCAGGTTTCTTACGTTCGTGCTGATCGTACCTGCATTGACACAATCCCCACCCGTTGTTGAGTTGGCAATGATTGTGTTGGAGTAGTTCATGTGGGAAGATTGGTTGTAAACACCACCTCCCTTGTTCGCTCCGGCGCTGTTTCCCGACAGTGTATCGTTAATGAGCGTTAATGAGGTAAGGTTGTAAATGCCGCCGCCGTAACCCGCGGTGGTGTTGTTATTCGCAAAAGTGCTGTTTGTGATGGAAGCAGACGCGGCGCCATTATAACCACTGCCAGGGTCGTAAGTTGCGTTATCGACACCACCACCCGACCCGGCATTGTTATTCGAGATGGTACTATTATTAACCGTTAAATTGCCAGCGTTATAGATACCGCCGCCAAAAGATGTAGCACTGTTATTGGAAAGGGTGCTATTCGTGATGGTTGCTAAGAGCCAACCATTAAAGATTCCGCCCCCGTACCCTGTAGCGCTGTTACCTGAAATTACACTATTCGACACATTAAGCGTACTATATCCATCATTATAGATGGCACCTCCAGAGGTGGAACTATTATTGGACAACGTACAGTTCGTGATGGACACTGTGCCGCCGGAGGAGTTGTTGACACCAGGCTTGCCCTTGGTGATAGTCAAATCATTCAGGTAGATAAATACATTATTATTCACATAGAAGACATTTACATCAGGTGTGCCATTACCGTCCGTGTCGCCACTGATCGTGATGGGCGTCACCAGGCCAAAACCGTTTATTGTAATATTTCTCGTTAGAGTCAGTGGGGAGGCAAGGGAGATGACTTCTCCTGTGAGACCGGGGTCGAACGTAATGGTCGCATTTTGCCCCGCGCTGGCTATCGCTTCTCGCAGCGAGCAACTCGTCGCATCGCACAGCCCATCATCGGTATCCTGCCGATAAAAATTAACCACGTTTGTGCTTGCCACAACGCTATAAATTGCACCTGAAAAATCATCATTGTGTTGGCCGACCCCTCCCAATGGATTTCCAGCACCATCATGGATTGTGTCGTAATCCAGCAGATCCAACTCCAGGGTGCCGGTTCCAGAGCCGGGGTTCACACTCACCGTATACTGATTGCTCGAGCCATTGACTGAAGTGATGGTAGGACCAGTCAAGCCGCTGGTCGTCAGGAAAAAATCACTGGTATTTACACCGGTAACAGGTTCAGAGAAGGTGACATTATAAGTTAGGTTGTTGTAGCTGGTGGTGGAGTATGAGAGCGCTCGATCAATACTATCCACCCTCGGCGGATGACCCACCACGCTGACAGTGACGGCCAAAGAATCACCCGTCGATACATTGCCTGTCGCATCCATCACCCACGGATAGAGTGTGTAGCTTCCATCTGAACTGACAGTATATGTCGCGGGAACAGTTGCCGACCAGCCTGCATCGTCAGAATAAGGCGGCGTCGCAGATTGGGTGATCATATAGCCGGTCACACCTTGATCGTCCGTAGCTGTAAAGGCTGTGACTGGAATATTCAGACTCGTGGATGGCGAGGGGACCGTGAATGTAGTGACAACAGGTAACGTCCCGGAGTCGATAACAAATTCATATGCACCGATATCGCAGTGTGTGCCCTGTGGGCGTTGAACTCCGTTTTGGTCAGTTGTCGGACAGTTTACATCACTACCCCTATCGATTGCCGGAGAGCCGGCCTGCAAAGCCATCGTTTGGGTGGTTCCGCCGTTATTAATGGCGAGCTGGCCGAGCATTGGATCCCCACTATAGCGGGCGGAACAGGAGGAAGAACCATCCATCACCAGGTTTCTATCGTTCGTGCCGATCGTACCTGCACTGACACAATCCCCACCTGTTGAGTTGGCAATGATCGTGTTGGCAATATTCAATTTTGTCGAAGATTGGATATATATGCCTCCACCCTTATTTGTTGCTGCACTATTCCCGGAAAAAGTATCGTTGTTCAGATTCAGTGTGGCCTGACCATATTGGCTGGAGTTATAGACACCACCACCATAAACCGTGGCGGTATTATTCGCGAAGGTACTATTCGAAATATTGGCATTGGCAGTCGATTCATTATATATTCCTCCTCCATCCGAGGCACTATTACCGGAGAAGGTACTACCTGAAATGTTCAGACTTCCGTCATTGTTAATCCCGCCGCCAAATGGAGCATGGTTACCGGCAACCGTACTATTCGTGATGGTCAGTGTGCCGGCATTTTCGATGCCGCCTGCGCTGTTTTGGCTGCTATTATTGGAAACGGTGCTATTCGTGATGGTCAGTGTGCCGGCATTTTCGATGCCACCTGCGCTGTTTTGGCTGCTATTATTGGAAACGGTGCTATTCGCGATGGTTAACGTGCTATTGAGGTAATTATAGATACCGCCACCGTAGCCAGAAGCCCATGTGACCCTATTATTAGAGATGGTGCTGTTGGTGATGGTTAGTGTACCCTGATTGATGATGCCGCCTCCAGAGCTACTGGATTGAGAACCGTTGGCGATCACCAGATTATTCATGGTAACCCTGGCACCGGAAATTACCTTGAACACTACAACAATTGAGTTGCCGCTGACGGTGATGGGTGCCGCCAGCGGAGCGGCATCGATTGCGACATTATTGGAAAGGGTTAAAGTAGAGGTCAAGTTGATGGTTTGGCCTGCCAGAGTGGGGGCAAAGGTGATGACCGCCCCGGCTGGTGCAGCGGCAATGGCTTCCCGCAACGAGCAGTTCGAATCACATACACCGTCATTCGTGTCACTGGTATTAGTCACTGTATA
>Ga0335071_10008587_pt1 | contig 10484 bp, 7 predicted proteins | sample Lox_Sample_15_FD_206724 | JGI IMG/M metagenome (GOLD analysis project Ga0335071, IMG submission 206724) | Soil microbial communities from Loxahatchee National Wildlife Refuge, Florida, United States - Lox_Sample_1.5 | ecosystem: Environmental > Terrestrial > Soil > Wetlands | place: USA: Florida...
GCTGCCGCCCTCGCGCCCCATCAGGTTGAGCCAGGAGTTCACCCGGCTGTCCAGCTCGTCGACGACGTGGGTGATGAAGGCCTCGAGGGTCATCGGCACCTTGGGCGAGCCGAACTCGAGCTTGCCCTGGTGGGAGATGACCATGTGCACCACGTGCTGCTCCAGCTCCCGCGAGGCGCCCACGCGGCGGGCCTTGTCGTGGATCCACTGAGCGGTCATGACCAGGTGGCCCACCAGGCGCCCCTCGTCGGTGTACTCGACGCTCCGCTCGCCGGACAGCTCGCGGATCTTCCCCAGGTCGTGGAAGAAGGCCCCCGCGACCAGGAGGTCGCGGTCCACCTGGGGGAAGTGATCGGCCACGCGGTGGGCCAGCTTCAGGCAGGAGACGGTGTGCTCCAGGAGGCCGCCGGGGTAGGCATGGTGGACGCTCTTGGCCGCCGGGAAGCGGCGAAGGCGGGAGGCAACATCCTCGTCGTCCACGAAGGCGTGGATGAGCTCGCGGACGTGCGGGTCGGCCACCGCCTCCACCAGGCCCACCAGCTCCTTCCACAGCGCCTCCTCCGCCTCGGACGGCCCCGGCCGCTCCGGCTTCTTGGGCTCCGGCGGCGGCAGCCACACGAACTCGGCCGGATCGAGCGCGGCCGGGTCCAGCTTGGCCACGCTCTCCAGCCTGAGCTGGGGCTTGCCCTGGAAGGCGCCCACGGCCCCTTCCACCTCGACGTGGTCCCTCTCCTCGAACAGCGCCCCCAGCTCCTCGACGCGGTCGAAGGAGCGGGCCTCCAGCTCGCCGGTCTTGTCCTGGAGCGTGACGGAGAGGTACGTCTTGCCACTCTTGGCGGTCGGCGTGGCCTTGCGGGCGACGAGGAAGGCGCTCTTGAGGCGCTCGCCCTCCTTGACGTCCTTGACCCAGATCTTCTCCATGGGGGCGGTAAGCTAGCTCAGCGCGGGGCGCGAGACAACACGGTTTCCGGCCGGAAACGCGCGCTCGGCGGCCGGCGGAGGGGAAACGGGCGCGGCGCCCGGTACCCCCGCCGGGGCAGATGCGGGCGGGCCGTGAGGCCGCCCTGCGCCGCGACTAGGGAGGATCCATGCGCATCGATCGAGCCCGGGACGCGCTGCTCCTGGTCGACCTGCAGCACGACTTCCTGCCGGGGGGGGCGCTGGCGGTGGCTCGAGGAGACGAGATCCTCGAGCCCATCGCGCGCGCGGCGCCGGCCTTCGCCACCGTGGTCGCCACCCAGGACTGGCACCCGCAGGGCCACGTCTCGTTCGCCTCGTCCCACCCGCCCCGCCGGCCGTTCGAGGTGCTGGAGCTGCTCCACGGCCGCCAGGAGCTGTGGCCCGACCACTGCGTGCAGGGGAGCCCCGGGGCGGCCCTGCACCCGCGCCTCCCGGACCGGTGGGTGACCCTGGTCCTGCGCAAGGGGACGCGCCCGGAGGTGGACTCCTACAGCGCCTTCCGCGAGAACGTGGGGCCGGACGGGCAGCGGCCCACCACCGGGCTGGGGGCTTGGCTCGCGGCTCGCTCGGTCCGGCGCGTGTTCGTGGCCGGACTGGCCCGCGACTTCTGCGTCCGGGCCACCGCCCTCGACGCCGCGGCCGAGGGCTTCGAGGTGGTGGTGCTCGACGACCTCACCCGCGCCGTCTTCCCCGAGCGCGCCGCCGAGGTCGACGCGGCCCTCGCTGCGGCCGGGGTGGGGCGGGCGTCGAGCGCCGAGCTGGGCGGCGGGGCGCGGCAGGTGCCGCACGCGCCCTAGAACAGCTCCCCCTGGTCGGGCGGTCCGGGGGCGTCGAGGCAGGAGGGGTCGTCGTTCTCCACTGAGTTGACCCGTGAGGACACCGGCCGACCCTGGAGCTCTCCCTCGGCGGGGGCGGGGAGGGCAGGCGGCGGGCCGGTCAGCCAGGCGCCGAGGAGATCGGAGGGCAGCACCACCGGCATGCGGTCGTGGAGGGCGCGCACCGGCGCGCGCGCTTCGGTGGTGAGGAGGACGAACCCGGGCCCGCCGTCGGGTGCGGGGCCCAGGAGCGCGGCCAGGAGGATGGGCCGCCCCCCGGCCGCGTGGAACCAGGTCGGTCGGCGAGCCGAGGGCGGGCCGCCCCACTCGAAGAACCCGTCCGCCGGGACGGCCACGCGCCGCGATCGCCAGGCGTCGCGGAAGGCGGGCCGCGAGGCGGCCGACTCGACCCGCGCGTTCACCAGGAGCTTGCCCCCGCCGGCCAGGCCGAACGCGGCCGATATCACCCGCCGCCGGCCCCGCTCGGCCTGCAGGACCGGGTGGTGGTCGCCCGGCGCGACGTTGAACCGCGGCCGCCAGGCTGCCACCACCGCCCGGTCCACCTCGGCGGCCCACTCCCGGGCCAGGGCGGCGATGTCGGCGACGGTGAGGGTGAAGCGGCCGCACATGCCGGGGAACCTATCCCACACGTCCCACGGTGTCCCGCCTTGACCGGGGTCGTCCTCCGGTGTGGAGTCGTCCGCGGAGCGTGCGATGCCCGAACCGCCCAGCGCCGGACCTCCTCCCCGCGCCCCCGAGCTTGACGCTGCCGCCACCATCGCTGCGGGATCGCCGCGGGCGCAGGCCGCCGCGGCGCTGGTCGGGGCACTGGCCAAGGCCGCGCGTGCCTTCACGCTCTACGATCCGGGCAACACCCTGGTCCGGCAGTTCATCGGCGACTACCGGGCCAAGGCCGACGCCGCCACGGCCCAAGGCCCGGTGACGCTGGAGGTGAAGCCCTTCGAGATGGCCCTGGGAACGGAGGTCGTCTACCGGGAGGAGGACCGCGAGCGATCGCTGGCCTTCAAGCTCTTCCGCGACGGCGTCCGCAAGCTCACCTTCGGACGGGGGGTGACGGTCGACGAGCTGGTCCGCCTGCTGCAGATCCTGGCCCTCCGCTTCGTGGGCATCCGGCAGGCGGAGGACGACGTCGTCACCCTGCTGCGCAAGGCGGAATTCCGGGGCATCACCTTCGTGGCGGTGGAGGGGTACGCGCCCGAGGACGAGGACCCGGAGGAGGGTCTGCGCCGGCGCGGAGGCGAGCCGCCCGCCGACTTCGACACGCCGTTCCCCCGGCTGCCGCCGCCCGGGCCCATCGCCTGGGCCGAGCTTCCGGCGGACGCCCTGGCCACCCTGCGCGGCGAGGAGGCCCCCGAGGCGCTCTCCAGGGCCGGGCTCAAGCTCGCCGCCGAGCTGGTCGCCTGGGCGGCCCGGGGCGCCCTCCCGCCGGGCGAGGTGGGGCAGTTCTGCGGCGAGCTGCGGGACTACCTCCTTGCCGATCGCGAGCTGGGGCTGCTGGCCATGCTGGCCGACCTGGCCCAGCGCCAGCCGCCGGGGCAGCTCCGCGACGAGCTCCTGCGTGGCCTGGCCGACCCGCGCCTCCTCGAGGCGGTGCTGGCCAGCCTGCCGCAGGAGGGTGGCGAGCTGCCGCCCGAGGCGGCCCGGCTCGTGCCCTTCGTGCCGGCGGCGGCGGTGCTCGAGCGGCTGGCCGGCGAGGAGGTGGGGGGGCGGCAGGCGGCGCTCCTGGGGGTGGTGGCCGCCCGCCTCCCGGCCGACGCCGAGGTGGTGGCGGCGCGGCTGGGCGGCCTGCCCAGCGCCCACGTGCGCAGCCTGTTGCGGATCCTGGCGCAGAGGGCCCCGGAGTGGGGGGACCGGGCCTCGCTCTCGCTGCTCGGCCACGCCGACCCCGCCCTGCGGCTCGAGGCGCTGCGTGCGCTGGCCGCGTCCTCCCAGCAGATCCCCTCCGCGCCGCTGGTGAAGCTCCTGGAGGACGACGACGAGGCGCTGCGCATCGCCGCCGCCCAGGCGCTCGAGCACCACGGGGACACGGCCGCGGCGCGGGCGGTGGCCGACTCGCTCACCGGCCGGAAGTCCTACTCGCGGGCCGAGGCGGCGGTGCTGGGGCGGACCCTGGGCGCACTGCACGCCGGCGCCGCGCTCCGCCTCTTCGACGGCTGGCTGGAGCACAAGCGGAAGCTCCTGGGGGTGCTGCGCGTCGGCGAGCACGAGGAGCTCCTGCGGTGGGCGGCGGTGGCCGGGCTGGGGGCCATCCCCGGCGTCGAGGCCGAGCAGCGGCTCGAGGCGGTGGCCAAGTGGGCGGACGAGGCGCTGCGGCGCCACGTGCACGCCACGGGCGCCCGCCGGCGGGCGGAGGGGCGCCGCAATGGATGAGCTGCTCCAGGCGCAGGAGGATCTGGCCCGGGCGCTGGGCCGGGCCCGGGTCGGAGAGGATCGCGACCTGGCGCAGCGGGTGCGGGAGGCGGGCGAGCAGGTGGCCCACCTTCTCTCCGGCCTGCTCAAGCTCACCCGGGTCCACGCCCCCGAGAACCGCGCCTTCGACGCACCGGTGGCGGAGTTCGGCCGGGCCCTCTCCGCGCTGGTGGAGCTGCTCGGCACCGTTCACCTGGTCACGGTGGAGGACCAGATCTACGTGAACGACGTCCGCATCCGCATCGAGGGGAAGGCCGGATCGCGCGACCTGGGGACCGAGCTGCGGCGGCACGACACGGGCGGCCTCTCCTTCCACGCGCCGCTGCCGGACCCCTCCGTCCGCGCCCTGGTGCGGGCCCTGGCGGCGGCGGCGGAGGGGGAGGCCAAGCGCTCAGCGCTCCTCGGCCGCCTGCAGGCGGAGGGTGTGACGGCGGTGGAGCCGGCCGGGATCTTCCGCTTCCGGCTCGAGGAGGGGGAGGACAAGCGCTCCCCGGACGACGTGGTGCGGCGGGTGCTTGGCCTCGTCACCGAGACCAGCGCCAACCTCAGCGCCGGCAGGCCGTTGAACCCGCTCCCCCTCCGCCGAGCCATCCTGGCGGTGCTCGACGCGGGGCTGGGGGCTCCGGCCTTCTGGGGCGGCTTCCCGGCCCAGGCGGCGCCGCACGCCCTCCACGCCCTGGAGGTGGCGACCGTGTCGCTCGCCACCGCTCGCGCGGCCGGGTTCCCGGCCAGCTTCCTCCAGGACCTGGGCGTGGCCGCGCTGGTGCACGACGCCGGGTACCTGTCGCCGGGGATCGGGACCGGACAGTCCGCCTTCGCCCGCCACTCCCTGGAGGGCGCGAGGGTGGTGCTGCGCCAGCGCGGCTTCCAGGAGGCCAAGGTCCGGCGCCTGCGCGCGGTGCTCGAGCACCACCGCGACTTCGCCACGCCCAACGCGCGCCCCTCGCCGGGGGGGGCGATCCTCCGCCTGGCCGAGGACTACGTGAACGTGACCCGCCTCTACGGCACGCAGGTGCTCCGCGCCGACGCCCTGGGCGCGCTGGTGAAGGGCGGCGGCACGCTCTACCACCCCGTCCTTTCGCAGGTGCTGGTGAACACGCTCGGCCGCCACCCGCCGGGCACGCTGCTCGAGCTGGAGGACGGCCGGTACGCGCGCGTGGCGGCTCCGGCGCGAGGGCCCGAGCTGTGGGACCGGCCCCTGGTCCGGCCGCTCGACCCGCGGACGCGGGAGCTCATGGCCGAGGTGATCGACCTCGCCCGTGGGCCGCGCATCCGTCGGGCCGTGCCCGGCTGACGCCCGGCGGTACCCGTCGGGGGCTCGCTCCCCGCAATGGCTGCGCTGCGGCCAGGGCGCAACGCAGAACTCGCGGCGCCGCCCAGGGATGGCCCCGTGTCCGGGCGGTGTCCGTCCGGCACGGGTCGTGAACCGACTCGCTCCAGATGGCCGACATCGATGCGGACGCCCGCGAGGTCCTGCTCCGACGGCGCAAGTCCCTGCGCGAGGGGGGCGCGCCCGGCATCGGCGAGCCGGAGGCCCGCTGGACCGACTACGACGGGCGGCCGGCGCCCCTCTCCGAGGCGGCGCAGCGGGAGCTCAGCGACATCGACGCCGCCCTGGCCCGGATAGAGGAGGGAAGCTACGGCCGGTGCCTGGCCTGCGGTGGGCCCATGGGCCTCCAGCGCCTCCGGGCCATCCCCGAGGCGCGCTACTGCGTCTCCTGCTCCGGGCGCCGCCCCGAGGAGTAGACGCGCGGGCCACCCGCGCTGGTGCCGGGGCGGGGTCCCTGTTACAGGTGACCCCGTGGAAAGCCGCCCCCGCGACCGCGCCCCCGTCCTCGCCTATCCCTTGAAGGACGCGCTCTACCTGAACCTGACGAGCGCCTGCACCCTCGCCTGCACCTTCTGCCCCAAGATCAGCGACGACGACTTCACCGTGGGCGGGTTCGACCTGCGCCTCTCCCGGGCGCCGGCGCTGGAAGACGTGTGGGCCGCGGCGCAGGGCGCCGGGCTTTCCGGCCGCTCCGAGGTGGTGTTCACGGGATTCGGCGAGCCGACGCGCCGGCTCGGCCTGGTGCTGGATCTGACCCGCCGGCTGAAGCGCTCCGGGGTCTCGCGAGTGCGGCTCGACACCGACGGACTGGCCAGCCTCCGCGAGGGGCGCGACGTCCCACCCGAGCTGGCGCGCGCCGGACTGGACGCCGTCTCGGTCTCGCTCAACGCCGCCGACGCCGAGACCTACGCGCGGCTCTGCCCCAGCCGCTACGGCGCCGCAGCCTACCCGGCGGTGCGCGAGTTCATCAGCAGCGCGGTCCGCTGCATCCCCGAGGTGACCGCCTCGGCCGTGGGCGTCCCCGGCCTCTCCGAGGAAGCCTGCCGTGTTGCGGCGGAGGAGCTGGGCGCCAGGTTCCGGTGGCGACCCTTCGGGGCGATCGGACGGCAACCCTCCCGGTAAGGCCATGCCTGCCCGGCCCCGGCGGGACTAGATCTTTGTCACGTTTTGGTGCATTGGTTGCGGCACCCGCAGGCTTTGCGCTCTTTCCAGGAGCGAGATGACGACCTCCTTGCCCCAACCCCGTCCCGCGAAGGAACGGGTGCTCGTCGTCGACGACGAGCAGAACGCCCGGATCGCGCTGCGTTCCATCCTCGTCGACGAAGGGTACGAGGTCGCCGAGGCCGGCGACGGCGAGGAGGCGATCCAGATCCTCCCCGGCTTCGCGCCTTCGGTGGTGCTCGCCGACGTGCGCATGCCGCGGATGGACGGGATCACGCTGCTCCGGCGAGCCCGGGATCTGGGCTCCGACGCGGTGTTCGTGATGATGACTGCATTCGCCAGCGTGGAGGCGGCCGTCGAGGCCATGCGCGCCGGGGCCGAGAACTACCTGGTGAAGCCGCTGGAAGTGAACGCGGTGCTGGTCATCCTGGACAAGGCGCTCGAGAAGCTGCGCCTGCAGCGGGACACCGCCAACCTGCGCGAGCGGGTGCGCGAGCGCTACCGCTTCCACAACATCGTCGGCGACGCTCCGGAGCTGCAGGCGGTCTACGAGGTGGTGAAGCGCGCCGCGCCCACCCGCGCCACGGTCCTCATCCTGGGCGAGTCCGGCACCGGCAAGGAGCTCATCGCCCAGGCGCTCCACGAGGAGTCGCCCCGGGCCGACCGCCCCTTCATCAAGGTGAACTGCGCCGCGCTCTCCGAGACCCTGCTCGAGTCCGAGCTCTTCGGGCACGAGAAGGGCTCCTTCACCGGCGCGGTGGGGCGCAAGGAGGGGCGTTTCGAGCTGGCCGACGGCGGCACGCTCTTCCTGGACGAGATCGGCGACATCTCGCCCGCCCTGCAGATCAAGCTGCTCCGCGTCCTGCAGCAGAAGGAGTTCGAGCGGGTGGGCGGGACCCAGACGCTCAAGGTGGACGTGCGCCTGGTGGCCGCCACCAACCGGGACCTCTCCACCGAGGTGAGGACCGGCAAGTTCCGCGAGGACCTCTACTACCGGCTCAACGTGGTGGCGGTGACGCTCCCGCCGCTGCGGCAGCGCAAGGGCGACATCCCGGCGCTGGTCTCGCATTTCATGGAGAAGTACGGGCGGGCCTACGGCAAGGAGGTGAAGGGTCTCGCCCCGGGCACCCTGAACGCCCTCCTCAGCCACGACTGGCCCGGCAACGTGCGCGAGCTGGAGAACGTGGTGGAGCGGGCGGTGGTGCTCTCCAAGGGCTCCGAGCTCACCGCGGACGACCTCCCGCCCACCCTGCGCGGCCCCCGTCCGCGCGAGCGCGCGCCGGGCGCCCTCATCCCCGGCGCCACCCTCTACGAGATCGAGCGCGAGGCCATCCTGCGGACCCTGGAGATGGTGGGCGGCTCCACCTCGCGCTCCGCCGAGATCCTCGGGATCAGCGTGCGCAAGATCCAGTACCGGCTGAAGGAGTACGCCGCTGGCGGGCCCCCCCCGCGCCGCCCCGGCGAGGGGAGCCCGGACGCGGCGGAGTAGGGGGCCGGGCGCCCCGTCGAGCCGGGCCGGGGCGGGGCGTCACGCTGGGGCCGGGCAGCGGGAGCCGCCCGTGCTACAACGATTCGACCGGGGGTCGGCGCGTGGCGGGTGAACCGGCGAGGGGACAGAGCGGCGACGCACCGGCGGAGCCCAAGAGCTACGAGCGGATCTCTACCCAGCTCTCGGCGCTTCTCGCCGAGATGGTCCGTGCCCAGGAGATCTCGGTCGCGGAGGCCTGGTCGCCGGAGGTGAAGGCCGGCGGCTCGATCGGTCGATTCCAGCTGATCCGCGAGCTGGGGCGGGGGGGCTTCGGCGTGGTCTACGAGGCCATGGACGCCGACCTCAATCGCACCGTGGCCCTCAAGGTGGTGAAGCCCGGGACCCGGGTGGCGGCCCGCGGAAGCCAGTGGCTCATGCGCGAGGCCGAGGCGGTGGCCCGCCTCAACCACCCCAACATCGTGACCCTGCACGACTTCGGGCAGGGCCCCACCGGGCCCTACCTGGTGTTCGAGATGCTGCGCGGCCGGTCGCTGGCCGAGCGGCTCCAGGAGGGCACGCTGCCGCTCGACGACCTCCTCGAGGTGGGCATCGCCGTCTCCCGCGCCCTGGTACACGCCCACGGCTCGGGGGTGATCCACAGGGACCTCACCGCCTCCAACGTGCACCTCTCCGGCGACGGCGCGGTGAAGGTGCTCGACTTCGGCCTGGCCCACCTCTTCGGGCGCGACGGGGCCAACGACGGCGGGACCCCGGCCTACATGGCGCCGGAGCAGTGGGAGGGCGACCGCGGCGACGAGCGGACCGACCTGTTCGCGCTCGGGGTCATCCTCCACCAGGCCGTCGCCGGCACCTTTCCCTACCAGGTGGACAAGGGGTGGAGCGAGGCGCTCGAGCCCGGCGAGACGCCCCGGCTCGAGCGCCGGGCGGCGCCGGCCCCGCTCCGACGGCTGGTGCGCTCGCTCCTCGACCGCGAGCCCGGGCGCCGGCCGGAGAACGCCCGCGCGGTCCGCGACGCCCTGCTTGCCCTGAAGCGGTCGCGGGAGGGAGCGAGGAGGCGCTGGGCGCTGTGGGCCGCGGCCGGGGTCACCGCGGCCGCGCTGGCCACGGCCGGGTGGCTCCTCCTCCGGCACGAGCCACCACCGGGCGAGCGGGTGGGGGTGGTGGTGGCCTCCATGGAGAACGGGGCCGGCGAGGCGTCGCTGGAGGCGGTGCCGGGGCTCCTGACGGCCGCCCTGGAACCCTCGCGCCGGGTCCGCATCCTGCCCGAGTCCCGCCTCGGCTACCTGTCGCGCCAGGCCGGCCTGGGCGAGGCGGGGAGGCTCGACGCCGAGCGGGGCAAGGAGCTCGCCCGGATCGCCGGCGCGGCGGTGCTGCTCTTGCCGTCCTCCTGGCGGGAGGACGGAGCGGCCGTCATCGGCGTGCGGGCGGTGGAGTCCGAGACTGGGAAGGCCCTGTTCCGGGCCAAGGCGACCCTCGGCAGCCAGGGCGGCCTGGCGCGCGCGGTGGACGAGCTCTCCGACCGCATCCGCCGCGAGCTGAACGAGCGATCGGCGGACCGCCGCATCCGCCGGCCGGTGGCCGAGGCGGTGACGGCCAGCCCCGAGGCGGCCCGCTACTACTACGAGGGCACGGACTGCCTGGCTCGGCAGGTCGAGGTGCTCGGCAACGACACGCAGTGCCAGGGCCTGTTCGAGCGGGCGCTGGCCTTCGATCCCAGCTTCCCGCTGGCGCACTACCAGCTCGCGGCCATGTCCTTCCTGCCGGGCCAGTCGGGGGAGGCCGCCGCGCCGCACCTCAAGGCGGCCATGGGCGGGCTGGCGCGGATCCCCGCCCGGGAGGCAGCGCTGGTCCGGGCGCTCTCCGCCCGCATCGAGGGGCGCCGGGGCGACGCGCTCCGGATATACGACGAGCTCCTCGCTGCCACGCCCGAGGACCCGCAGCTCCTCGAGGCGGCCGCCGACGTGAACCGCGAGGCGGTGGACTGGCCCTCGGCCGTGCGCTACCTGCAGAAGCTGGACGCGGTCGAGGCGGACGCCGATCCGCCGCTCGACTACCTCATCGAGGCCCTGGGCCGGTCCAACGAGCGGGACGCCCTGCGGGCGCTGGCCGCCCGGCTCGAGCCGCTGGGCCCGAGGAAGGGGCTGCAGCGGGTCAAGGTGTTCGTCTGGCTGGGCGAGCCGTCGGCTGCGGTCGGCGAGGCGCGCCGCGCGGTGGCCGAGCTGGGCGACGCCCAGATCGACACCCTCCGCTACGCGCTCCAGGCGGCGGGGGAGTTCGTGGAGGCGGAGGCCGTGGCCCG
>Ga0335071_10008589_pt1 | contig 10480 bp, 8 predicted proteins | sample Lox_Sample_15_FD_206724 | JGI IMG/M metagenome (GOLD analysis project Ga0335071, IMG submission 206724) | Soil microbial communities from Loxahatchee National Wildlife Refuge, Florida, United States - Lox_Sample_1.5 | ecosystem: Environmental > Terrestrial > Soil > Wetlands | place: USA: Florida...
ATGTGATACCAGGATGGCGAGACCCGGACTCGAACCGGGGACACCACGATTTTCAGTCGGCGGCGCTGGACGGCGGATTTGGCTTGTCCATGCGGCGTGGGCTGACGACCTGGTGGCCTTGAAGTCCAGCGATGCCAATTGATTTCGCTGGGTTTGTGACGTGAGCGCCGTCCCGCGTCACAAACGGCCGCGTCGGCAGTGGGCCCCGCCGCTCTGAGCCAGATGACGCTACTGCCGCTCGCCGAGACGGACCTACGCGATCGGAGACCTCATGCCCAGGCTGCGCGCCTTGCTTGCGAGGAGAACGGCCCTTCCCGCGTGGCGGCGCGCTCGGCAGAGCAGCACTCGGTGGCTGCGATGAGTTCCTCGACGAGCGACCCAGCTGACACTCCAGCACCGCGATCCGCTCCTCCTGCCCGACGACTCGCCGTCAGCCCCTCGACCTGCGCCACAAGGCGCTCGCGCGGGCGACTCGTTCGTCGAATCCGACGAGCAGCCGGTCCGGCCAGGTGCGCAACCCGAGCACCACGACACCCGCACAGCCGACCGTGATGCAGATCACGCCGCACAGCAGCCCGCGCCGTGTCGAGGCAGATCCGCCCAGCTGCTGAGCGGCGGACGTATGCTCGCCGGGTGCCCATCCGCGTCGTCCTTGCCGAGGACAGCCTCATCGTGCGCGAGGGCATCAGGCGACTGCTCGAACTGGATGGCGAGGTCGAGGTCGTCGCAGGCTGCGGCGACCTCGACTCGCTGCTGGAAGCCGTCGAGGCGGAGCGCCCGGACGTGGTGCTCACGGACATCCGCATGCCGCCTGACGCCAGCGACGAGGGCATCCGCGCCGCGCTGAGGCTGCGCGAGACACATCCCGAGCTCGGGGTCGTCGTGCTCAGCCAGTACGCCGAGCCCGGCTACGCGCTCGCGCTGCTGGAGGACGGCTCGGATCGGCGCGCCTACCTGATCAAGGATCGTGTCGATGACCGAGCGATGCTGATCGGCGCGATCCAGGCGGTTGCCGGCGGCGGCTCCTACGTCGACCCCAAGGTCGTCGAGGCGCTCGTCGCCGCCCGCCGCTCGAGCGAGCGCTCACCGCTCGCCGAGCTGACGCCGCGCGAGCTCGACGTGCTCCGCGAGATGGCCCAGGGCGCCAACAACGCCGCGATCGCCGCGGCGCTGGTTGTGACCGAGCGCTCGGTCGAGAAGTACGTGCACTCGATCTTTGCCAAGCTCGGTCTCACCTGGGAGGACAACGTCAACCGCCGCGTCAAGGCGGTCCTGCTGTACCTGTCCCGGCACGGCTAGTGTCGTGAATCGTTGATTCGACGGCAGTTCCTGGGCCGAACTTCCGACTCACGGCACTAGCGCGCCTGCCACAGCGCGCGCAGCGCAGCCGGTCCGAAGTCCTCTTTGCGCAGGAACCGGCTGCCCGCAGCGCGGGCGGCCTCGGTCGCCGGGTAGGTCGAGATCAGCACCTTCAGCGGCGCGCGGATGCGGCGAGCCGCTTCAACGCCGCCGATGCCCGGCATCCGGACGTCCAGGAGCACGAGGTCGGGAGAGAGCGTCGACGCCATCGCGACCGCCTCTTCGCCCGAGCTCGCCGAACCGACCAGCGTGAAGCCCGCGGTCGCCGCGACGACGGCGCCGGCGGCGCGCCGGAAGGGCTCCTGGTCGTCGGCGACGAGCACGCGTACGGTCACAGCGGCACGCCTCCGACGACCCGCGTCCCGTGGCCGGGAGCGGATTCGATGTGCAGCTGCCCGCCGAGCGCCCCGACGCGGTCGCGCATGTTCGCCACGCCGACGCCGCCGCGCCCGGCCCCGGACTCGAAGCCGCGCCCGTCGTCGACGATCTCGAAGAGCAGTGTCGTGTCCTCCTCCCAGATGCGCACGCCGACGTGCGCAGCCGGGCCGGCGTGCTTGGCGGCGTTCTGGATCGCCTCCAGGCAGCAGAAGTACACCGTCGCCTCGACATCGACCGGGTAGCGCCCGGTTCCGTCGCCCTCGACGCCGCCCTGCACGCGGGCGCGCAGGAGGGCGGCCTCGATCGCCTCGCGCAGCCCCCGGTCGACCAGTACCGGCGGGTAGATCCCGTGCGCGAGGTCGCGCAGTTCGTCCAGCGCCGTGTGGATCTCGCCCGAGAGCTCGTCGAGCACCGGTCGTACCTGCTGCGGGTCGGTCGACGCGAGCTCGCGCGCGACCTCGAGGTTGACGACGAGCCCGATCAGGTGCTGCTGGGCGCCGTCATGGAGATCGCGCTCGATCCGCCTTCGCTCCGCGTCCGCGGCGGTCACGATGCGCGCGCGCGACTCGCGCAGCTCGGCTGCCTGACGGCGCAGCTCATCCGTCGAGGCCTCCAGCGCCGATCCCAGCCGCAGGTCGTGCAGCGCGAGCGCCGCCTGCCGGGCGAGCTGCGTGAGCACCTCGTCGTCGGCCGGGCCCAGGTCTGGCTGTCCGGCCTCGCGCGACACGACGATCAGGCCCACCAGTTCGCCGGCGTGCGTCATCGCCGCGATGCGCAGCGGGCCCCCGGGGAGCCCGAGCAGCACGTCGGGAAGCCAGAGCCCGAGCCACGTGCGCCCGACGACGCCGGCGCGCGCGGCAGCCGCCTCCTCGGCGCCGTCGAGGATCAGGGTGCGTCCCTCGGCGGGGGGGTCGGCAGCGGCGCGTTCGAGGATCCCGCCGGTGTTCGTCCAGACCTCCGCACGTGCCAGCGACAGCGTGGCGCGCAGCGACTCGGCGAGCTGCAGCAGCAGCTCGTCCGCGGGCAGGCCGCGCACCGCCCGGCTGCCGAACGAGGTCACCAGGTCCCTGGCGGACGCCTCGTCTCGCCGCAGGAGCCGATCGGAGAACGCGTCCAGTCGCGGGCGCAGCGAGGCATAGGCGAGCGCGCAGACGACGGCGGCGAACGCCGAGAACCCGACCAGCGTCCACTCGTCCTCTGTGGGGACGCGACCGATGCCGAGCACGCCGAGTGCGTACACGCAAGCGACCAGGGCGAGAAGCCCACCGATCCGGATGGTGAGCGCGATGGCGCGTGCCCGCACGTCACTCGGTCCTCAGGACGACGGCCGGCCGCACGCGGGCCGCGGCGGCGCCGGGCAGCGCCGCGACGGCGTTGGCGAAGAGGATCGCGGCGGGGACGACGAGCACGGTGAGCCCGAGCGGGGCAACGGGCTCGGGCAGCACGCCGAGATCGGTGGCGAACAGGTGCCAGAGCAGGCGCCCCATGCCCAGCCCGAGCGGGATCCCGATCAATGTGGCGATCGCGACGATCGTGGTCGCCTGCCAGGCGACGGCGGCGGCGACCTGGGTGCGCGTGAAGCCGAGCGTCTTGAGGATCGCGAGGTCGCGGCGCCGCCTGCGGACGCTGCTCGCCAGCGCGGACGCGAGCGCCGCGCCGGCAACTGCCGTGAACAGCACGACGATGTAGAGCGGCAGGTTGTCGATCCGGCCGAAATCACCGACCTCGTCCGGCTTGATGACGAGGTTCCCGTCGAAGATGCCGTCGAGGTGGCGCATCGCCGCGCGTCGCGCCGGGCCGTGCGTCACGCGCACCTCCAGCGCCCCCGGCGTTGCGGTCGGCGACAGGCGCTTGAGCGCGGCGAACGACATGATCGCCCCGTAGCCGAGCCGGTTCAGCTTGCTCGACGGGAGCACGCCGGTGGCGACGACGCGCATTCGCCGTGCCTGTGGCGCCCGGCCGCGCACCGTCACGAAGCCGCCGATGTGCGCTCCCGCCTCGCCGAGCGTCTTCGTGGCCAGCAGGATCTCGTTCGGCCCACGCGGAGCGCGGCCGCTGATCACAGTCGGGGCGATGTGGCCCTGGATGTCGGAGACCCCGCGAGCCCCCGTCTCGTGGCCGTTGACCTCGACGCTGTCGTCCATACCCCCCGCGATCGCGACGATTCCCGGGTTGGCGCCCAGGTCGTGCAGCGTCGACGGCGAGGGTGGCGGTCCGGGGAAGGTCTCGTAATCCCAGGTCTGGCCGTACAGCGCGGGGGTGTCCAGCAGGTGGCGGAAGCTGGCGCCGAACGTGAGCGCGGTGACCGCCACAACGACAGCCGTCGTCGCGGCGGCGACGGTGGCTCGTGCGGGCCCGCGGCCGCGACCCACCAGCGCCATCCGCAAACCACACGCCAGCGGCGGCGATGCGATGCTGCGAGCGAGGCCCACGGCCGCCGTCTCGCGCCCCGGCCCGGTCGGCTTCGGGCAGCTGCGCGAGAGGGCCCGCATGCCGCCCAGCGTCCCTGCGGCGAGGATCACGACAGCGACGATGGCGGCGCCCATGCCGATCACCCGCGCGTCGAACGCGAAGCCGGTTCGGGGGTCGAGCTCGCGTGCCCAGCCGATCGGAGCCAGCGGTGAGACGAGGTACGCGACGAGCACCGTCAGCGCCGCGGCCGGCAGCGCGATCGCGAGGGATCGCAGCGCCGCGTGGGCCACGCGCTGACCCGGGGTCATGCCCAGCGCGCGCAGCGTCGGGTCGTCGCGTCCCTCGCTGATGGCGATGCGCAGCAGCGCCTGCGCGACGATCACGAGCGCCGCCAGAGCGCCGAGCGCCGTCACGATCCACAGCGCGCGCGCCTCCAGGTCGATCGAGTGCTGGATCTTCGGATGCCCCTCGCCTGGCTGGAAGATCAGGTACTGCCGCTTGCCCGCGATCCGGGCGGTCGCGCGCTTGAACGCCGAAAGGTCGGCCTGTCCGTGGCGCAGCCGGATCACGAGCTCCTCGACGAACGCGCCGACCTGACGACCGCCGTAGGTGTCGTAGAACGCCGGCGTCAGGTGCATCTGGCCGCCGTCGATGTCCGCCCGCGCGTTGGCGGCCACACCGACGACGCGCAGAGTCACGAGCGGCCCCCAGCGCGCCATCAACGGATCTGCGGTGAGGCGGATGTCGTTGCCGTGCGCCCAGAGCTGATGCCGGGTGATCGTGCGGATCGGGAACGTGTCCCCGACATCCACGCCGAGCGTGTGCAGCGCCTTGGTGTCGCCGATGACCTCGTCGGGCCGGGTCGGATCGGGCAGCCGTCCGCGCAGGACCTTGAGGCGGTCGATCGTGTCGACCGGATGCCCGTCGCTGGGCATCAGGTACTCGACCGGATCCTTGCCGTCGGGCTCGACCGGCCGCCCCGAGCGGCTGCGGCTGATCACGGCGAGGTGCAGAGCCCGCTCGGAGTGCGCGACCTGCGGCAGCCGCGCGACGCGGTTCAGCGGGAAGCTGTCGTCGCCGAATCCGACGAACGGGTCGACGTAGACGTCCGCCTCGTGGATCGAGATCAGGTAGCGGTGGTAGGAGCCGTGCGTGCGCACCGATGCGGCGGCCCCGCCGACGACGATCCCCGCCAAGACGCCGGCGAGTAGCGCGAGGCTCAGCCAGGCGCGCCAGTGCGCATGCAGCTGCGTGCGAAAGCGGATCGCGACGGCCGGCATCTCACGACACCACCGCTGGCGCTCCGTGCGGCGCACCCGCGTCGGCCTCGAGCAGCCCGTCGCGCATCCGGACCGTGCGGGATGCGACCGCGGCCACAGCGGGGTCGTGTGTCACCAGCACGATCGTCTGACCGGATGCGTGCAGGCGCCGGAACAGCTCCAGCACGCCCGCGCCGGACTCCGAGTCGAGCGCGCCGGTGGGCTCGTCCGCCAGCAGCAGGGTCGGGCGGTTGGCCAGGGCGCGCGCGATCGCCAGGCGCTGGCGCTCGCCACCGGACAACGCATCCGGGAACTGGCGCGCGCGGTCGGCCAGGCCGAGCAGCTCCAGCAGCTCCCTGGCGCGCGCCTGCGCCTCCCTGCGCGGCTCTCCGGCGAGCGTCGCCGCGAGCGCCACCTGCTCGAGCGCCGGCGTGTCCTCGAGCAGGTTGTAGAACTGGAAGACGATCCCGATGTGGGCCCGGCGCATGCGCGCCAGCTCGGATTCGGAGCGGCCGGCGAGCTTGACACCTGCGACAACGACCTCGCCCGAGCTCGGGACGTCGAGACCTGCGACGAGGCTCAGCAGCGTCGACTTGCCGCAGCCCGACGGCCCCATGATCGCGACGAACTCACCGCGCGCCACGCGAAGGTCGACGCCGCGCAGCGCCCGCACGGGAACGGTGTCCGAGGCGAACGTCTTGCGCAGGTTCGTGGCCCGGAGCACGGCATCCATGCGGGCAATCCTCTTCCTGGCCACGGCGTGGCGCAACCGCGCCACCACGGCAGCCAGTCGGGATGCTGGCACGGTTGGCGGGCAGTCCCTCGTTGCATAGCTTCGACGTCGTCAACCAACCCCGGAGCGCAAGGAGACTCTCATGGGATCGAAGTCGTCGAAGTGGCTGGCCACGTGCCTCGCCGGGGCATCGCTCGCGGCGTTCCCCGCGGGTGCCAGTGCCGTGCTCAACTACTCGCAGAACTCCGTCAACGGCGAGGTCCAGGGCGCCGTCCCGATGCACCTGGACTACTCCAGGAACTCGGTGAGCGGCGAGGACAACCCGTCACCCGCGACCAGCCCGTCCAAGCCGGCCGCGCCTGTGGTCGTCCACAGCACGCAGGCCGACCCGGGGTTCTCCTGGGGCGACGCGCTCATCGGTGCCGGAGCCGCGCTGCTGCTGGCGTTCGGCGGCATCGCCGTCATGCGCCGCCGCCACCACTCGCCGCTGACGAGCTGAGTGCGCAACACCGGGCGGGATGGCGTTCGCGCCCTCCCGCCCGTCACCTGTTGCGCGCCAAGGATCTCGCCGACGCGCGCTATGCCGAGCCGCTCGACGTCGACACGACATTGCGCCTGCCGCGGGACTGTCACGCGCGCACTTCAGCCTCGACGACAGGCAGGCGTCAGGTTCGCTGGGTTTCGTCCCAGCGGAGTCCAGGACCACGGTCTCCTTCAGAACTGCGCGACCGTGGTGCCCTCGCTGATCGTGGGCACGGTGCCCGCGGTGCTGACGTTCTCCTGGACCCAGTCGGCAGCGCGCCTGGAGGACTCGTCGGTCCCGGCCTTGTCCTGGCAGACCGTGACGGTCACCCCGGTGTCATCGCCGGTTCGGGCCGCTGCGTAGCTGATGAAGCCCGGGACCCCGCTGATGAGGTCCTTCACCTCGTCCTGGCGCTCACCGAGCAGATCGAAGAGCTCCGATGCACCTGCCCCTGAGTAGCTGCGAACGACGAGATACATGAGACCACTCCTTCATGGGGCTGGCGCCCGTCGGATGCCGAGGCACCAACGTACCCGATGGGCGAAGCCCGCGGGTGAACCTGCCGCGCCGGCGCCGCGGCGGTCACGACGCTCCCGCAACGGACGACGAGAAGGAGCGCGGCGCACGCCTGCGCACGCGGGCGCTGCGGCCGCAACTCCGGGGTTGCTATCCGCGGGTGGGTAGCGCTGGGTCTCGCGGGAATGGTGTTCCTCTGCTGGTTCGGTTTCTCGAACCGGGGACACCACGATCTCGACTCGTGGTCTCTTGAGTTCGAGTCCAGCGCCCGCTCCAGCGGCGCAGAACGCGCCCAAAATAGCCGATTTGCAGGGACTTCGATGGCGAGACCCGGACTCGAACCGGGGACACCACGATTTTCAGTCGGCGTTCCCCGACGGTGGATTTGGCTTGTTCATGCGGCGTGGCGCGTCTGGCCGGTAGCTCGGGAGTCCAGCGACGCCAATTGATTGCGCTGGGTTTGTGACGTGGGACGGCGCTCACGTCACAAACGACGTTCTACGTGGAGCCGGGAGACCGGGGGAACTCCACCATGCAAAGGGGCAGCGAGCTGCGTGACGAGATGCCGCGCCCCGGGGTCGGGCGACGCGGCTTGCGGCGGGTCACGACTTGGAGCTTGTGACCCTTAGCGCGCGCTGTCGGCGAGCCGTCAGGTCAGCGGCGGATGAACGTGGTCGATTCGGCCATTCTGGCGGCGTCCCCGATGTCACGCTTGGCCCGGAGGCGCCGCTCGGCGCGGAGCGCGCGCCGGTCCTTGAAGTGCTGCGGCAGGCGGTCAAAGCGCCGTCGGCGCGTCGGATCGAGTTCATGCTCGGCACGAACTGCGGCTCCATCGCGCCAGCGACTGATGAGGGAATCCATGAGTCGTGGCATGGGAGCGAATGTACGCCGGGCTGCGCACTGGCGCAACTGCTCGTTTCGGATGCGCTTACCGGCTCAGATCGGGCCCACGCATGACCCGCCGCCGGAGTCGGACCCGGACCCTGGTGCGGCCAAACGCCAGTTGCGAGTCGGTCTCAACGTGTGGGGTCGGGAGCGGCCGAGCAGCTCTGCGATTGTCTCCTCTGCTGAGTCGGCCAGCGTCGCGCAGCGAGACCGATATCGCGCGGGCATCGGGGTCAGCCGGCCGTCGAGCTGGCGGTCGGCTCGGCCAAGAATGTCACTTGCTGCGGCGGGGAACGCAATCATCATCGAGCAATCGGCGGAACAGGACGACGCAGTCCGGATGAACCCTGCGAGAGTACGCGCGTCGCCTCGGCGTCCGTCCAGGGATCGGTTGCATCCTGCGGCACGCAGTTGATAGGCCTGCGCCCACATATCCATCGGCGACGCGGTCCAGGCGTGCGGCGCTGACGACCACTGGAGGGGGCACATAAGGGATTCATCGCCTCGCAGGCGCTGGGGGCTTGCCGCGATCTGCGTGATCGCCGTGGCCGTACCGACCGCTGCACCGGCAGGGGCTGCTGCGAAGTCTCAAGGGCTCGACTGGCAGACATGTGGCGACGCGCCGGACGTCGAATGCGCCACGCAGGCCGTGCCGCTCGACTATGGCAGGCCGTCCGGCAAGCAGATCGGCATCGCCGTCATGCGCGTCACGGCGGTCGACAAGAAGCACCGGATCGGCTCGCTGTTCATCAACCCGGGCGGCCCGGGGTTCAGCTTCGGCGGCTACCTGCAGGCGGCTGGCCGCGGCAGTTTCCTGGCGGACCTCAACCAGCGCTACGACATCGTCGCGATCAACCCGCGGGGCGTAGACGGCAGCGCCGGCGCGATCGACTGCAAGGTCAACCAGGAGACGCAGGGCATCTACCGGATGCCCTTCCCGACACCGTTCACAGCGAACATCAACCAGATCGCCGACGGCTCGCGCGCCTACGGGCGCCGCTGCGTCGCGGTCAACGACGTCGACATCCTGGCCCATGCCTCGTCGGCCGAGACGGCGCATGACATGGACGTGATCCGTGCCGCGGTCGGCGACAAGAAGCTCAACTACCTGGGTTTCTCGTACGGCACGTTCCTGGGCACGACGTACCTGAAGCTGTTCGCCAACCACGTCGGGCGTGTCGTGCTCGACGGCCCGCTCGACGCCGACGCGTACCAGAGCGATCCGCTCAAGGGCTCGAATGAGCAGACGGCGGCGTTCGAGCGTGAGCTCGGGCGCTTCTTCCAGGCCTGCGCGGCCGACCAGGCCGACTGCCTGAACTTCGGTGGTGCCGACCCGTGGGACGCCTACGATCAGCTGATCGACCAGGCCAACGCGTCGCCGATCCCCGCACCGGACTACACGCCCGATCCGCGGCCGGTCAACGGCGATGTGATCAACAACGCCGTGGTCACCGACCTCTACGCCAAGCAGTTCTGGCCCGAGATCGCCCAGGCGCTCGCCGAGGCGCAGGCCGGCGACGCGTCGCTGTTCCGCTTCCTGAACGACGAGATCGCCTACGGCGGCAACCCGGAGACGGGGACCTACGACCCGGGCTCCGACCGCTTCGTGGCGATCTCCTCCGCCGACTCGATCTGGCCGACGAACCTCGCCGTCTACGACCGCGAAGGCGATCAGGCCTGGGGCATGTTCGACCACTTCTATTCCAACCACGGCTACCTGGAGACCGGCTTCGGCCTCTGGCCGGTGCGCGCCAAGGACGCGTACTACGGGCCGTACAACCTGACGAAATCGACCCCGACGCCGCTCGTCGTCGCGACGACATACGACCCGGCGACGCCCTACCGGGGCGCGCTGAGGCTCGTACGCACGCTCGGCAACGCCCGCCTGCTGACGATGCGCGGTGACGGCCACACGGCGTACGGCGGCAACTCGCCGTGCATCGACGACGCCGTCAACGCGTACCTGACCGACGGCACGCCGCCGGCGGCAGGCACATCCTGCAAGCAGGACGTCCCGTTCGCCCAGCCGCAGCTCCAGGCCCAGGCGCTCACCAAGAGCTCGGGCTCGAGCTCGCTGATGGCCCGCCACCTGAACCTGCTGCGCAACAGCAAGCCGCCGCTACCCAGCGCCCGTTAGACGCAGCGCACACCCCGGTCCCGTCGCGGCAGTCGCCGCGCCGGGACCGCGCGCGCGTCGGTTCATCGCTTCGAAGTCAGCCGGGGCGTCGCGCAGCGGGTGCGTCGAGTCGATCAGCGGGCGGATGCCCGAGACCGCCCAGCGGGATTCCGCGATGGCGAGACCCGGACTCGAACCGGGGACACCACGATTTTCAGTCGTGTGCTCTACCAACTGAGCTATCTCGCCGAGCGCGGCTCAGGGTAGCGCGGGCCCTGCGGCTCGCGCGGCGTGCCGCG
>Ga0335071_10008590_pt1 | contig 10478 bp, 7 predicted proteins | sample Lox_Sample_15_FD_206724 | JGI IMG/M metagenome (GOLD analysis project Ga0335071, IMG submission 206724) | Soil microbial communities from Loxahatchee National Wildlife Refuge, Florida, United States - Lox_Sample_1.5 | ecosystem: Environmental > Terrestrial > Soil > Wetlands | place: USA: Florida...
CGTCGAGCAATTCGAGATGATGGGGAGTGGCAGCGCCTTCGGTGACGCGATTCAAAATACGCAGACACTTATTCAGTCCGACGCGGCAGGGAATACATTTGCCGCATGACTCGGAGTGTGTGAACTCGATGAAATAGCGGGCGACATCGACCATACAGTTGTCTTCGTCCATCAGAACCATGCCGCCGGAGCCCATAATCGATCCGAGTTGAGCGAGGTTCTCGTAGTCGACAGGCGTATCGAACATCTCCTGCGGGATGCAGCCGCCGGAAGGTCCACCAGTTTGCACAGCTTTCACCTGGCGATCGCCAACGGCGCCTTCGCCGATGTCATAGATGAAGGTCTTCAGCGGGGTGCCAAGAGGCATTTCGACCAGGCCCGTATTCTTTACTTTGCCTACGAGCGAGAAGACTTTCGTGCCGGAACTCTTGGGGCTGCCCGTTTCGGTGAACCATGCCGGGCCGCGCATTACGATGGGCGCGATGTTATACCAAGTTTCAACGTTGTTGATGTTGGTCGGTTGCCCCCAAAGGCCTTTTTGCGCCGGGAATGGAGGACGTGGTCTAGGCCTTCCAGCTTCCCCTTCAAGAGATGCGATGAGGGCGGTCTCTTCGCCACAGACGAACGCACCGGCTCCTTCGACCAATTCGATATCGAACTTGAAGCCGCGTCCAAGAATGTTATCTCCAAGCAAGCCGTACTCCCGGGCTTGCTCGATGGCACGATTCAGCCGGTGCACTGCGAGCGGATATTCGGCTCGCACGTAGATGATGCCTTCCGCCGCGCCCATGACGTATCCGCCGATGATCATGCCTTCGAGAAGCGAATGGGGGTCGCTCTCGATCTCGTTGCGGTTCATATAGGCGCCAGGATCACCCTCGTCTGCATTGCAGATGATGTACTTCGGTTCGGCCTTGGCTTTGGCGAGGAACTCCCATTTATTACCCGTGAGGAAACCGGCGCCCCCACGCCCGCGGAGCTTGGATGCTTTTATTTGTTCAATTACTCCGAGGGGATTCGCATCGATGAGTACTTTGTAGAGAGCCTGATATCCGCCAACTGCAACGTATTCCTCTATATCGTCGGGATTAATGATTCCGCAATTACGCAGAACGATTTTCTTTTGTCCTTTAAAGAAAGGCACTTCATTCCAGGAAGGAACCTCGGGATAGCCCGCGCCATAACGGATGTGGCCGGTAATGTGGTCCCATTCTTCGATTTTGCAGTAGATGAGATCAGGCGTGAGATTGCCTTTCGCACAGTCGTGAAGCAGGCGAGTAGCGTCGTTGGCTTGGACTTTTCGCAGAATCACAAGAGGATTGCCGGGCAGGCGAACGCTCACCAACGGTTCCTGGAAACACGCTCCAAAGCAGCCCACCGAGGCCAGAACTACGCTGTGGCCACTCTGCTCCATTGCCTGGCTGAAAGCGTGATAAAGGCTTTCAGCGCCGTTGCCCCTGCCGCACGTACCCATGCCGACAGTGATCCTCGGAATCGACGGGACCAGCTTTGCAAGGCCAGCCTCTCGAACAGCGTTAAAAGCTCCAATATCCTGGATACGAGGCATGTCATTCTCCTGCCCGGATGGTTGCGATTTCGCGCTGCAGTGTGCGCTCAGTGGCGTGTCCGCAAATGCGGTGGTTTACTTCCACGACAGGTGCCATTGCGCACTGGCCAAAGCAGGCCACTGTGCGGACGGTGAACTGACGATCGGCCGTGGTGAGCAGAAGTTTGTCGCCTCCGCCATCTTCGGATTCGCCGTGTTCGATTCCCAGCCCAAGCTCGAGTCTTGCGCCTTGCAGCAGACTGCGCGAGCCGCGCGTGTGGCAGGCGGTACCGCGGCAGATACAGATGGTGTTCTCACCTTGTGGTTGGAGATTGAATAGCGCATAGAAGGTTACGACGCTGTAAATGCGCGCCAGAGGGATATCCAATTTCGCGGCAACGTAACGGAGGGTCTCGATGGGAAGATACTTATGGCGACTTCGTTCTTGCGCAGCTTCCAGAATCCCAAGAAGGGCTCCGGGGCGTCCCCGGCGAGTCGAGATCAGCTTATCGAGAAAGACTTGTTCGTCTGCGGGAATGATGGCAAGCGAGGGTGCGTCCATGGACACTCCTTCAGCGGTTTACTCGCTTCAGATTGAATGTAATTAGCGAGTGCTGACGAGTACTGTTGTTGGAAGCACAGGAATGAGTGACAAGAGTCACTGGTCTGCGCAGTGATTTCAATCACTCTTGGGTGACCCGCCTCCAGCAAACGCCAGCCAACAGCCGGAAACGGCCGCTTCGGATGCTGCGTCGATCGATGATCTGAAGCGACGCGTCCGCGAGCTAAAGGCAGCAGACGGAAAAAAGAGTAAAAAGCCCCGGGACTGCACTGAAATCGGCCCCCTTTCATGCGGCTACGGATCTGCAGACGCTAAAAGGGGGAGCCGAGGTGCTGATCGTAACTGCGACGCCATACTGGTGCGGAATTCTTCCATGCAGTCCGCGAGGAAGCCACACAGCTTTTGAGCGGAGATGACTCGAAATGGTCGCTGGAACTGCTTCGAGCTCTAGACGGAAAACGGTCGCTCGACCCGGGGTCGTGCTACCAGTTTAGGCCCCATTGGAGTTTCGCGGTCTGTCCGGCCGTCGGGGTTCACAGCGAACGGCTTGCTTGGGCGTAAGTCGAGAACCTGATCCCCAATTGCATCGGCAGCCGCCTGAATCCGTTGACTTCGCTTCCTTACCTCATCCAAGAGTAATGCTAGTGAATCGACTTCTTGCAAGAGTTCCTCCGCGTGGCGAATCTTCTCGCTCTCGCTGAGCATTGATTTGCGAGAACTTCGCTTCGGCTTCGCATTCAGACTATATGACATGAAAGTAGTGTCCTCTTTTAGAGACTACTTAGCGAGGCGGGAGGGTACAAGCGTCAATGTGCGCCACTCAGTTGCGGCCGGGGAAGAGTAAATGCGCGTTAAAGAGAGTTCTGAGTCCCTGAGATCCACCACAGGACTTTCCCCACAATGCGCCAGCGGGTGGCCTTCGTAAGGACCAGAGAACCATACTTGCGGTCCTCCGCTTCGAGCAGATCGACGCTGTCGTAACGTTGCAGGCGCGAAACACAAAGCCCATTCTGATCCGTTCCAGCAACAATTATTTGGCCGTACAGTGCTGTACGGTCGGTCTGAAATGAGTCTACGGCCAAGAGATCGCCCTGGCGGATCAGGGGTTCCATGGTGTGTCCTTTGACTCTAAGTAAACTGGTGTAAGACGGATTGGGGCACCAAGATGTGGGTACACCGATTGTAGTGCTGGACGAAACTCCGCGAAGGCTGCTTCTCCGATCGCCGGGAACACCATGAGTGCCGACTGTCGCCCTCAAAAGGGGAATGGCGGTGAGTTTGCCCGATAATTCGATCTGTTGAGACGCAGTTCGCCCGTTGGTACGGTGAAGTTCGACGGTTTTCTTGGAACGAGACCCGCCGAGAGCGTCGACGACCTTGGCGGGCTGAATCCCTCCCATCTCCCAAAAAAACCAGGCTTCACTCTTGTTGCCCAGATTGCCGAGTTGTATGAAATGTTCGGCGGAGGGCTGAAGAAGACCACGCTCCCATCGCGAAATGGTCATGGCTGAACATTCCATTCTGCGTGCGAGTTCCGCCTGATTGATACCAAGCCTCTCCCGGAGCGACGTAATGTGCTCCGCCCATTCCGGAGAAGCGGTACGTTTCTGCCTGCTCATCATCGAACGATTCTACGACGAGTTGGTGTTCAATGAGGTATTCAATTGTTATTCAGGCGATGCGCTTCGCGGTCATATGATCCATTCCATAAACCAACCTTTACATCAGCAGGGGCATCGAATGCTCGTTTTCTTGTAGATAACTTCTACTCTTATCAGGGAGCCCTATGCAGAGCGCCGCGCCTGCGGCCTTGCGCCGTGCGATTCCGATATCGCTGGTTGTGATTTGCGCGTTTGCGTTTCACGGTCCTTTGCTTCTGATGAAGCTGCCGGAGAATACTTTTGACGCGCATTTTCACATGTCGATGGCGTCGCACTATGCACACCATTGGTTCGATCCCTGGAACGAAAAGTCCCTGGGAGGTTTCTCGCAGACTACTTATCCTCCGCTCACCCATCAGTGGATTGCTATCTTTTCCCATGCAATCGGACTGAGTTACGGGTACATGCTCGTACTTGGCATCATGATGCTGCTGCTGCCAGTGGCTGTGTACCGGTTCGCAAAGTTATGGGTTCCGGAGCGTGCCGCGAGCTATGGCGCTTTCTGTTCTATTTTTCTGGGCGTGCTATTGCAGCTCGCTTATCAGGATGGACAGATCGGAACCATAGCGGCGACAACGCTTTTTCTGTTAGCGATACCGAGTGCATTCTTCTATGTCGTGAAGGGATCGTGGCGTGACTTTTTTCTGGGGCTCGCGATCTCGTGCACGGCGGCGGCGGCGCACCACGCGACGCTCCTCTTCGGTTTGCCATTCTTCGTAGCTCCGACGTTATGGCTGGCGCTGCGGGAATATCGAGAGGCAAACCCCGAGTCGTCCTTCGCTGTGCCGGTGAGAAGGGCCGCAATATTCATTGGCGCAGCTGGATTGGGAACGCTGGTTGTCCTGCTCCCGTACTTCCTGATATTGCTAAAAAGCCCGATCGATCAGACGCCGATTCCTCATCTCAGTCGGGCGAATTTTCTTCTTGAACCAAAGTGGGGTCTGCATTATTGGCTGATGCCAGTCGGCGCCGTGGTTCTTGCATTGCCATACATCATCTACAAAGGAGCAGCAGAATCGCGGCTACGTCCACTGCTGTTCGGGTTCTATTTTGCGCTCCTGTTTGGACTGGGCGGTACAACACCGTTTCCACGATGGGTATTGCGCCGGGCATTTGAGATTCTGACCTTCGAGAGATTCACGCTGTGGGCAGTATTGCTCGCGATGCCGTTTGTTGGGCTTCTCGCAGCTCAGTTGATTGACCGTTTTCAGAAGCGTGCTGCGATTGCACTCGTCGTTCTCGTGGTCGGGGGTGGTTCGCTTGCAGTCGCCTGGAACACCTATTTTCCTCTTATTGGAACTCCGTTGAACGTGGACCCGATCGTTAACTTTCTCAATCAGGGGGATCACGACAAGTACCGCTATCTCACGTTGGGCTTTGCAAATGCGCTCTCGAAGATCGCGTGCTATACGGAAGCGCCAAGCGTCGACGGCGAATACAACTCAGGTCGGTCGCTGCCTGAATTGACCCGGCATGGCATAGGACAGTTGAGTACGGCGAAATTCTATGGATCCGAAGGCATGCTCGCCCTTTCGGAGATGCTGCATCATGCATCGCACTACGGATTGCGCTACATCTTCGTCTCTGATGCTTATTACAAACCTATTCTGACCTTTTCGGGGTGGAGGCAGATCGAGAGTTACGAAAGTGGAAAAATTACGGTTTGGGTGAATCCGTCCGCACCTTATGCCAAGCCCATCCCATCGCCACTGCGGCCACCAGCTTGGCAAGGCTATATGTGGGGAATATTTCCGGTTGGAGTAAGCCTCCTGACGATCGCTCTGGCACTGAGGGAATATCGGAGAGCCGCGAGGGCGGTGGTCGATCCCAGTTTGGACGATGTTGGCGGTCTCGAAAGCCCAGTCGAAGCGTGTTTGGACGCCCGTTGATACCGTCCAGACTCCCATCATTCGGGCGAACACGAGGCCTTTTCTTAAGAGACCGAGCGACCTTCACTTCACAACTCATTCTTAGCACCAAAGCATCGAAGCTTCGGTTCAGAAAATGCAAAGTCCCTCACAGAAGTCTCACGCGAGGGTAAAAGCGGTCATCGCGATCTTGCTGACGTTTACGGCTGGTATCGTCGATATTGTTGGTTATTTGGCTGTCTATCACATTTTCGTTGCGCACATGACGGGGACGACCGTGCATCTGGGCAATAAACTCGAGAGTGGCGCCTGGGCAGATGTTGCCCGAGCCTTCACCACGATCGCAAGCTTTGTCGTTGGATCGGTAGCAGGCAGGACCGTTATCGAGGTAGGCGTCAGAGCACGTAAGCGAACCGTCGCCTCGATAACAATGGCAGCTGAGGCTTTTCTGCTGCTGACGGTCATCGGGATCAGGGCTGGAGTTCTGAAGCACTTCACTCCCCAGATGATTCCAGTTGGCTCCTCATGCCTCTTGCTCGCACTTCTGGCTGCCGCGATGGGACTACAGACAGCAATTTTGACTCGAATTGGACCTCTCACGATTCACACGACCTTCGTAACAGGCATGCTGAACAAATTGGCGCAGGAGACCGCGCGCTGGATTTTCTGGATTCACGATTCGTGGCGGGAACACCGAACGATAGCCGCCTTTATCGGCATTCTCGGAGGCATGCCTCATTTCGAAATGCAGCGTTCATGACAGCAATCTGGTTTAGTTACGTTGTGGGCTCAATGGCGGGCACATGGATGGACCTGCGTTGGAAGGTCGCCGCTTTGTATTTGCCCGTGGGCATTCTTTTAGGCTCGATTGTGGTCGATCAACTGCATCCATTATCAGTTGAGGAAGAAAAAGACCAGATATGAGCGGAACAGCATTTGTTCTCCGGTGTGTTGAATGATCGCGAGACTGTATACAAACAGCCGAATCATTTTCGTTGCGATCATGATCGTGTTTGTGTGTACTAATTCGGGCGCGTATTCGGTTCTCACGCATGAAGAACTGATCGACCTTGCCTGGAATGAATCCATACGCCCCACGTTACTGGCGAAGTTTCCTAATGCGACGGATCACGACCTTGTCGTGGCCCACTCCTTCGCATACGGTGGATCGGCCATGCAAGACATGGGCTACTACCCATTTGGAAAGCGATTCTTTAGCAACTTGACTCACTACGTGCGCAGCGGGGATTTCGTTGCCTGGATGCTCAGAAACGCCAGCACGCTGAATGAATATGCATTTGCTATGGGTGCTCTCTCGCATTATGTGGGCGATTCAATTGGACATTCAGAGGCCATCAATCCAGCTACTGCGATCGAGTTTCCCAAACTGGAGAAGAAATACGGGAACAAGGTGACTTACGGCGAAAGCCCGCATGGCCACATACGGACGGAATTTGCCTTCGATGTGGGAGAAATGAAGAATACGGAATTCGCACCGCCCGCCTATTTGCGGCACATCGGTTTCAGAGTACCGCGGAAATTCCTCGAGCGCGCATTTGCAGCCATTTATGGCTTCAATCTTTCGGAAGTGCTAGGAGAACCTGTACCGGCCCTCAGAAGCTATCGGACGTCCGTCCGCAGCTTCATCCCGTCATTTGCGGAGGCGGAAGTTGTGCTGCACGGGAACAAGTTTCCGCCAAGCCCAGATAGCGAGGCATACCAGATCTTTTACGATCGCGTAAAACGAACGAACTATGAGCGGCACTGGAAGCACACCTATAAAGGACCGGGCTTCAAAGCGCATCTTCTTGCTATTCTCGTATTCCTGGTTCCGAAGATCGGGGCAGCGTCGGATCTCGCGATCAAAATTCCCAATGAGCAAACTCAGGACTTGTATCTCAGGAGCGTGAATCACGCCGTCGATGCATTTCGAGAGACGCTGCAAAGGTTGTCATCAGATTCCAATGTCAAGGCCTTTGAGCTTGCGAACCTCGATTTGGACACAGGACACCACGATGTTTTTGGGGAATATGAATTAGCCGACGAGGCGTATTCGCAGCTACTGGAACGGCTGACGGCCAAACCAGAACGAAGCATTCCGGGAGACCTTAAGAAGCACATGCTAGACTTTTTCGCGGGGGCGTCGGCGCCACGCCAACAATCGGATCACAACACAAAACAACTTTCCATCCTGAAGGACATGAAAGTGCGAGCGATGGGCGAGTAGTGCCGTTCATTGCAGAGTTGCTGCTCCCAACAGACAACACTGTTGCCGTGTTTCCTGACGTGCCATGTTGAGGATGTTCTTGTATCTCAAGGGCTTCGGCGGGTATATACTCTCACGCAAGACGTTCCGTCGCGGTTAGGGCTGTGCGGGCGTTAATTTCCCTCAACCAGACATGCCAAAAGAGGATATCCCGGCCGATCCGCGTCCGCGTGGAGAGGCGAAGCCGCAGGGTGGAGTGGGCGTGCCCGTTAAAGGGGATAGCTCTGCGTCGAATCCGCCCATAAGCGACGACCCAACTCTGATCGAAATCCCGTCTTCCTTTGCACGATCGAATCCGCCGAAATTCGATCCCGAGGCGACGTTGGTTGACCTCGACGCAACCACTGGCGACTGGGTTCCTCCGCAGAGGCCGGCTAGCCAGCGCAGTTCGGTGCGGACTGTCGTGAGTGTCCCGATTTTCGACGTTGGCGATGTGCTGGGTGGTCGATACGAAATCGTAAAGCTGCTTGGCGCGGGCGGAATGGGGGCAGTCTACAAGGCGATTGACCGTGAATTGGACCGTCCGGTCGCGTTGAAGGTGATTCGCCCCGAGCTTGCTTCGAACTCGTCGATGCTGGCGCGGTTCAAACAGGAGCTGTTGCTCTCCAGGCAGGTTACGCACACAAATGTGATCCGGATCTACGATCTCGGCGATGCCGATGGTGTGAAGTTCATCACGATGGAGTTCGTGGAAGGCCGAGACTTGCGTGCTTTGATCCATGAGAAAAAGAAGTTCTCGCCGGAAGAAGCGGTCGAGGTCATGCAGCAAGTCTGTCAGGCGCTGCAGGCGGCACATAGCGTTGGCGTCATTCATCGAGATCTGAAGCCGCAGAACATAATGCGTGAGGAAAGCGGTCGCATCCTGGTGATGGACTTTGGCCTCGCCCGTACTATGGAGGGCGACGGGATGACGCAGACCGGGGCGCTCGTCGGCACGATGGAGTACATGTCCCCCGAACAGGCTCTAGGTAAGGAACTCGACCAGCGGTCGGATGTTTTTACTGCGGGGCTGATCCTTTACGAGTTGCTGACCGGAAACATGCCCTTCAAGGCGGAAACGGCTCTGGCCAGCCTTATTCGGCGGACGCAGGAGCGGGCAATTCCTGTGTCGGATCTCGATCGCAATATTCCTGCAGCCCTGAGCGGGATTGTCAGCAAATGCCTGGAGCGCGATCCGAACCTGAGGTTTCAAACGGCTCAGGATGTTTTGCGGGCTCTCGATTCGTGGCAGGGAAAACGTGCCGCCGCAACGTTAGGCTTCCATGCAGACCTCAAACCGTGGGGACAGACCATCCCATGGCCGATCGTCAGTGGCGTGGTTACTTTGCTCCTGCTGGTGATTGTGGGATACCTATACCGAGGAAAACTGTTTCCTCCAAAGACCGAGCCTGCTATTTCACTGGCGGTCATGCCGTTTCAGAATTCGTCTGGCGACGACACGTGGGATTGGCTTGGCCCAAGTCTCTCCGACATGCTGAGCACCGACGTGGGCCAGTCGTCGCACTTACGAACGGTTCCACCCGACCGGATGCAGCAGGTTCTGCACGATCTGCGGATCGCGCCGAATTCTCCAATGGATTCGACGTCGCTCGGGCGGGTCGCCGATTTCACCAATGCCGATACTCTCGTGTGGGGACAGTACACAAAGCTTGGTGATCAGATTCGAATCGATGCCACGGTTCAGGATCGAAAGCACAACCGTACGACAAAGGTAAAGACCGAGGCCGGCAGTCAGAAGGATCTGCCACAGGCGGTTGATCGGCTGGCAGCGATGATTCGGCAGAGTCTGGCGCTCTCTTCCGACCTCGTGAAGGAGTTGCAAGCTCAATCGTTCAAGCCCAGTTCGAACTCGGTAGAGGCTCTCAAGGATTACAACGAGGGGCTGCAGTTTCTGCGCCAGGGAAACAATCTTGAAGCGCAGAAGCGACTCGTGGCAGCAACTACGGAGGATCCGCAGTTTGCCGATGCGTTCTCGCGGCTAGGCGAGGCTTACTCGGCTCTGGGATATGACAGCGATGCAGAGCAGTCGTCACGGCGCGCCGTAGAGTTGAGTCAAAATTTGCCGCTGGCGCAACGCTACTTTATGGAAGCGAGTTTCGCCAGAGTTACCAAGAACAGCCAAAAAGCGATGGCAGCGTACCAGAATCTGGCGAAGAGCTTCCCTGACAATCTCGATGTTCTGTATGCGTTGGGAAGTCTCTACGAGGATGCCGGCGACCTGGGCAGCGCCCGGTCCTATTACCAGAAAATCCTTGCCGCTGACGGGAAGAACCTCGACACTTTGCTGGCAATTGGGCGGGTAGAAATCAAAGCTGGTAATCCGCAACTGGGGCTCGATCCCCTGGACCGCGCGCGGCGTCTGGCGGTTGACCTCAATAATGAAGAGCAGCAGGCACTGATTTTGCAGGCGACCGGCATCGCGTACAAGCTGATGAACCGGCCGACCGAAGCTCTCCGCAATTATGAGGATTCGAAGACGATCAATGAGAAGTTGGGACAGAAGCGCGGAGTAGCAGCGAGCCTTGTGGAGATCGCTCAAGTTCAGCTTTCGTTGGGGAAGCTCGATGAAGCGGTG
>Ga0335071_10008591_pt1 | contig 10477 bp, 8 predicted proteins | sample Lox_Sample_15_FD_206724 | JGI IMG/M metagenome (GOLD analysis project Ga0335071, IMG submission 206724) | Soil microbial communities from Loxahatchee National Wildlife Refuge, Florida, United States - Lox_Sample_1.5 | ecosystem: Environmental > Terrestrial > Soil > Wetlands | place: USA: Florida...
TTCTGGGGTTCTCTGGACTCTCGGCTTTCTCGACATTCTCGCCTCCTGGCGGAGGCCCCAAGCCTAACTAACTTCCCTGTCCAGTTCTAGCGGGGTGCACTACAAGTTTGTAGCCTTCGTGCGACGCGAAAAAGCACACATGCGAATTGCCAGATCGATACTCACGCCTTCACAGTAGGAGCATACCAACAAGAGGTGATCACATGACTAAGCATATTTGCCCTTCTATTTTCATACTGTCACCGGCCCTGCGGGCTTTTGCGCAAATGAACGCCCAGTACGACACCTACACGACGTGGGACTACAATCCAGCGACCAGCCTTGTGACGCAGACAGTAGTCGTGGAGGGCTTGTCCACTGGCAGTTGCAATGGCATACCTGGATGCTCATCCGCTACTCACATTCCTTACATCGCCAATAAGCTGAATCAGGATGCATTCAACGGCAATCCTAGCAGTCCAGACTGGATCCATGGCACGCCGACCAATCCGTTTCAGTACCTAACGATGCAGAACTCGGTTAGTGCTGTCGTGCACCCTGGGCAACCGATTCCAACATGGGATGGGGCTCTCGTCTTTTGCACCTTCCTGAATGGTCCGATGTTCTATGACCTATTAAAGAAACGAGTCCAAGTCGGAACTGACTTTATTTGGTACGATGAACCGATCGCTCTCGAGACGATGACTAACAAGTGTGCCTGGGCAGTCGCTGATTCAGTTCAGTGTCACAGCGTGTGCCGTGCAATTGAAGACCCTATCGTTGCAAAATGTTATGATGGTCAGACCATATTCAGATCGATGCTGGATGAAGTTCCTTGGATGGAAATAGATACGGGTTTCAATATTATTGGTTTCGGGCTCAATGGTTCGACCTTCGAGAAGAAGCAGGGCAGTGCAGGACCTGCAGCTGCATGTTCGGCTATCCCCGCGCATTGGGGTAGTTGGTGATGCTGACCTCACCCGGATACTGAGGACGCAAGATCAGCCTCTCTCGACGGGAGTCGTTAGATAGCTGGACCTATCCCTATTGTGTCAGTGTTGGAGTAGCTGCGTGATCTACGTCAAAACTCTCATCGCGGGCGCGGTGTGTGCCGTTGCTTTCGTCGCATTCTGCCATTTCGTACGCTATCTACGGTCCGTAAGCTCCGCCAGTTCGCTTGTTGGCCATTCACTCCTCTTTTGGGCTGGTGTATTGTTATCGTTTGCACTGGGAGCGGGTTTGTATTGGGAATTCCACGGCATCACCATGTGGACTGCTAAGCCCAATGGTTCCGCACACAGCGCCCCACCCGACCGGATGTGATAACAGAGAAATTTCGGCGACGAGGGATGTGGCAATCGGTCACTTGTGTCTTGCTAGCCCGCTTCTGCCCCAACTGCGGCTCCTACTTCGGCACTCGCTGACCGCAGCGTGATCCAGTCGGTCTGGACGCGGTCCCAGTCCTGAATCAGGAAGCCGTAGGACTCGAATAGCGCGCGAATCTTCGGACGCTGCCATCCCGCGATCTGCTCCAGGATCGGCACGACGACCGGCAGCGCGTTGTCGCTGAGCACGGTCCGCTTGGCGATCTGGGCGACGTGCTTCGATTCCGACACCGCGATGGTGAAGCCGTCGCGCCGGTTGACGTGCAGCATGACGTGAATGTCAGAACTGCCGTCGCCGACGTAGACGATGTGGCTGGCGGGAAGATCGAGTTCTTCCTGCAGTTGATCAATACGCGCGACTTTGCCGTATCCGGCGGTGGCGCGGACGAGTTGTTCGATTTCGCCGGCATCGTTGTACTTGAACTCGGTGCCGAAAATGTGATCTTCGGGGACGATTCCTTCGAGCGCCGATTTGATCACTTCCACCGGCGCCGCCGAGACGACATAGAAATCAAAGTGGAATCCGTCGATCTTCCGATCGAGAATCTCGTAGACCTGCTTGATGTTCTCTTTCAGCCGAATCCGCTTCCCCACTTCATGAAGGTGTTCCTTGCGCACACGGGTACGGAACTCGGGATCGTGCAGGAGCAGGTAGGCCAGCTCGGCGCCCTGCTGGACGAGATTCAGCTTGGCCATCCCTTTGGTCTTGCGCTCGAATTCTTCCACTGAAATGCCGATCAACTCGCTCAAGACGTACCCCGTGTCGTTAAAGGTCAACGTCTGGTCGAAATCGCTGGCAAACAGGTAATGCTTCAAAGGCTTTTTGGGCATGTGAGTATTTTAGATTCGCTGGTGACGGTTACAGGCGTATAAAAAATTCCTATCGCTTTGATTACAGGAACTTACGGGCGCTCCTGCATGTTTTTTCCCGTTGAACGGCCCGGAGATTAGAGGTAGGCTACGCCTGTATTCAACTTGATCCCCCCGAAGTTTCGGGAGGCAAATTTCATGCCCAATCATGCCGCCGATCACCTCCTGAACGACTCCGACCGCGGAAAAGGCTCGCTTGAGCCCGATGACCGCCTGCAACCCGGCAACAATTCTCTGAAGGGCCAGTTGCCGCATCGCAATCAGCACCCAATGATCCAGGGAGCGGACTCCGATTTCCCCGAACCCGGACACAGTCCGGAGCATTCGTTTGAGGGAGAGTTGGAGAAAAAAGTGGTTGGTGATTAGTGGCTGGTGATTAGCGTGTAGCGCTTGGCCGGTCCGTTGTCCTGCCTGACGCGATCCGCAGCGTCGCCCCGTCTATCCCAAAGAGCAAGGTAAAATCGTTCTCAGCGTGCGTCGTCTGCGTTGTTTCTCTCATCTGATAGAACTACCTCAGGAAATTCCATTCAAGGAAGACACAATGCCTCGCATGAATGCAGTTCAGGTGTCGAAACCCGGCGGTGATTTTGAAATCGTCGAACGCGATATCCCCCAGCCCGGACGCGCGCAAGTCCGCATCAAGGTGGAAGCTTGCGGTGTGTGCCACAGCGACGCCGTTACCAAGCAAGGCCTGTTCCCCGGAATTCAGTACCCGCGGGTACCAGGCCACGAAGTTGCCGGACGCATTGACGCGGTCGGCGCCGACGTCAGCAACTGGAAAGTCGGCCAGCGCGTCGGCGTGGGATGGCACGGCGGCCATTGCTTCGTTTGTGACTACTGCCGCCGAGGCGACTTCATTCTCTGCCGCAACGAGAAGATCACCGGAATTCACCATGACGGCGGCTATGCCGAATACATGCTTTCGCCGGCCGAGGCGGTAGCTGCAATCCCGGATGATCTGTCTGCGGTTGACGCAGCACCGCTGCTCTGCGCGGGAATTACGGTTTACAACTCCCTGCGCAATGCTCGAGCGCGCTCCGGCGACCTGGTTGCCGTGCAAGGCATCGGCGGCCTCGGGCATCTGGGGATCCAGTACGCGCGGCAGATGGGATTCCGCACAGTCGCGATCGGCCGCGGCGCGGACAAGGAACCCCTGGCCCGCAAGCTTGGCGCGAGTCTCTACATCGACACCGCGACCGCCAACGCCGCCGAAGAACTCCGCAAGCTCGGTGGAGCGCAGGTCGTCCTGGCGACAGCGCCGGACTCGAAGGCAATCTCGGCCCTGATCGATGGCGTCGCGCCCGGGGGCACACTGCTGGTGGTGGGAGTTGGATCTGAGCCTCTGACCGTTGCCCCCCTTCAGCTGATCCTCACGCGGAGGGCCATTCAAGGCTGGCCGTCGGGCACGGCGATGGACTGGGAAGACACGCTCGCGTTCAGTGCACAGACTGGCGTACGCCCGATGATCGAGAAGTATCCACTGGAAAAAGTCACTGAGGCCTACGATCAGATGATCAAAGGGCGGGCGCGGTTCCGCGTTGTGCTGACGATGGGATCCTGAGACATGTCGGCCGCACACGTGACTGCCGCTTTGAGAGAGGCAGCCTACCGCAGCTCTTCCATGCACGCTTCCAGGACTTCCCTGCTCGGCCGCACGGCCGACTCGGGTAGTGTCGCCAGGGGCTGATCGGTCACGTTCAGCATGTCGATCAAGCTGGGCGCCTGGGCGTTGATGTAGAACACGCCGGTCAGGATCTCGCCTTTCGCGTGTGATTCCATCAGCCGCTGTACGGCTTTGACTTTGTCAGTCGGATCGTAAGCTTCTTCCAGCTTGCGGAGGCGCAATCGGGAACCGTCGTGCATCGTAACCTCAAACGTTGTTCCCGGATCGTAGTCAACGTTGATTTCCTCAAAAGCCGGCACGAAGCTGACCTCGTGCAAGGGTTCTTCATGCGCTTGCATGTATTTATATGACTTGGTGGAGCCTTCGTGATCGTTGAAGGTCACGCAGGGCGAAATCACGTCGAGCATGACCGTACCTTTGTGGGCGATGGCCGCTTTCAGCATGGTGTGCAGCTGCTTCTTGTCGCCGGAGAAGGAGCGCCCAACGAACGTCGCGCCCAGTTGGATCGCCATGGCGCACGTATCGACCGGAGGCAGATCATTGGCGATCCCACTCTTCAATGTCGAGCCTAAGTCGGCTGTGGCGGAGAACTGGCCTTTCGTCAAACCGTAACAGCCGTTGTCCTCGATGATGTAGATGATCGGCAGATTGCGGCGCATCAGGTGCACGAACTGCCCCGCGCCGATCGAGACCGTGTCGCCATCGCCGGTGACGCCCAGCGCGATCAGATTCTTGTTAGCCAGCATGGCGCCCGTGGCGACGGCAGGCATCCTCCCGTGGACTGAGTTGAAGCTGTGGGAGCGATTCATGAAATAGGCCGGGCTCTTCGACGAGCAGCCGATGCCGCTGAATTTGGCCACGCGCTCGGGCTTGACACCCATTTCGTACATGGCGTCGATGATGCGTTCGGAAATTGCGTTGTGGCCGCAGCCGGCGCAGAGGGTCGTCTTGCCGCCGCGATAGTCAACAACCTGCAGTCCAATGCGGTTGGTCTTGGGAGCGGGTGGGATCGGGGTCGTCGACATTACTGGCCCTCCATCATCATGAGTTCGTCGGTTACGGAGCGGGCATCAATCGGCAAGCCGTGGATATGGCAGATGGAGCGCAGGCGCGGCGTGAGTTCCGGTTTGATGTCGAGCTTGAGCAGGCTCGCCATCTGCGCGTCGCGGTTCTGCTCGACGACGTAGATCCGGTCGTGGCTCTCAATGAAGTCATGCACCTCACGCGTGAACGGATACGAGCGCAGGCGCAAATAGTCCGTCTCGACTTTGTGTTCGTTGCGCAGTTGATCGCGCGTTTCCATGATCGCCCAGTGCGAAGTGCCATAGGCAATCATGCCGATTTTTTCCTTGCCGCTGCCCATCATTTCGGGTCTCGGCACAAAGGAACGCGACGTTTCAAATTTCTTGTTGATGCGCTCCATGTTGCGTTCGAAGTCGTCCGGGCGCTCGCTGTATTGCCCTTTCTCATTGTGGCCGCTACCGCGCGCGAAGTACGACGCGGCAGGGTGATCCGTTCCGGGGAGTGTCCGGTAGCCGACGCCGTCGCCGTCAACGTCTTTGTAGCGGGCGAATCCGCCCAGCTTTTCCAGATCCTCCTTACTCAAGACCTTGCCCCGCTTGATGGGCTTGTCGGGATACGGGAAAGGATCCGACATCCAATTGTTCATGCCGAGATCGAGGTCGGACATGACGAACACCGGGGTTTGGAACTGCTCGGCGAGATCGAAGGCGTCCTGTGCCATGGTGAAGCATTCGATCATTGAGTTGGGCAATAACATGATGTGCTTGGTGTCGCCGTGGCTCAGAAAGGCAGTCGAGAGAATGTCGCCCTGCGACGTACGGGTGGGTAGTCCCGTAGACGGCCCCACACGCTGAATGTCCCAGATTACGGCCGGAACTTCGACGTAGTAGGCGAGGCCGGCGAACTCGGCCATCAGGGAAATTCCAGGCCCCGCGGTCGCCGTCATAGAACGGGCACCAGCCCACGCCGCGCCAACGACCATGCCGACGGCGGCCAGTTCGTCTTCCGCCTGCACGATGGCGAACGTCGCCTTGCCGTCGGGCCCGATGCGGTGCTCCTTCATATACTCGATCATCGTCTCGACAAGCGACGAGGATGGGGTAATCGGATACCAGGTCACTACCGTACATCCGGCAAACATGCTGCCCAGAGCGGCTGCGGAGTTGCCGTCGATGATGATCTTCCCCGCCGTCTTGTCCAACCGCGAAATTACAAACGGGTCGCGCTTGGTCAGGTTGGCGGCGGCGTAGTCGTATCCGGCCTTGGCGGCGGCCAAGTTGAGATTGGCAGCCTTGACCTTCTTCGCGAACTGCTTGCGCAGCGCCTTTTCCACTTCGCCCATGTCGATTTCGAGCAGGAAGGCGACGACGCCGACATAGATCATGTTCTTGACCAGTTTGCGCAGCTTGGCTTCCGGACAGACCGGCGCGACCAGCTTGTCGTAAGGGACAGAGTAGAAAATCAGGTCGTTGCGCAGCTTATCGAGCGCGAGCGGTTCGTCATAGAGGACTGAGGCGCCGGGAGCCAGAGACTTCACGTCGTCCTGCGCCGTCTCGGCATTCATCGCCACCAGCATGTCGATTTCTTTCTTGCGGGCGATGTAGCCATCTTTGTTAGCGCGGATGGTGTACCAAGTGGGCAGGCCGGCAATATTCGACGGGAACAGGTTTTTCCCGGAAACCGGCACTCCCATCTGGAAAATGCTGCGCAGCAAGACTGTGTTGGAACTCTGCGACCCTGACCCGTTTACGGTCGCAACCTGAATGCTCATGTCGTTGACGACACGCTTTTGCCCCAGTTGGCCGGATGATTGCTGGGGCACGACATCCGTGGTGGCCATCCCTATACCTTTCTGTTCGTCGCCGGGCCATCCCCACAGGCGCCCGGCATTGTGCGGAGTACGCGCGAAAACCCTTTATTATACCTAGAGGAACTACATGAAGGTTAATCAGGACAACACGTCCTTGGAGATGGAATGACAGGCGCGACACAGGGTGATGTATCGGGGAAGCGCCCGGCCCCGAGTCCACGAATGTGCAAGGTGGCTCTGCTTGGCTTCGGCACGGTGGGAAGTTCGGTGGCGAAGATCCTCAACGAACGTAAGGGGACGAATCTGCGCTTGACGCATATCTGCAACCGAAACGTCGCGCGGAAGAAGGTGAACTGGCTACCGCCGGAAATGGTCTGGACCGAAGACATCGACGATGTGCTGTCGTCCGATGCCGATGTGGTGATCGAGGTCATGGGCGGCCTCCAACCAACCGAAGATTGGATTCGCAGGGCCCTGACGGCCGGCAAATCGGTGGTCACAGCGAACAAGCAGCTTATCTCGCGTTGCGGGCCGGAGTTGATTAGTCTCGCCAGACAGAACAACCAGGAGATTGCTTTCGGAGCGTCGGTCGCGGGCGGGGTTCCAGTCATCTCTGGATTGCACGAAGGCTTAGCCGGCGACGACCTGTTCAAGATCTGTGGCATCCTCAACGGAACCTGCAACTACATTCTCAGCCAGATCGAAAGCAATGGCGTTTCGTTTGCCACAGCCCTGCGCGAAGCGCAGAAGCTCGGATTCGCCGAGGCCGACCCCTCGGAAGATGTCGATGGTCTGGACGCGCGCGCGAAGCTTGCGATCCTCGCGCGGGTGGGGTTGCACTGCACCGTCCAGCCGGAGGCGATCAAGTGCCGGTCGATTACCGCGATCGACTCCGTCGATTTCGAATACGCCGACCGCCTGGGGTGCACGATCCGGCAAATCTCTCTGGCGGAGTTGAAAGGCGATCAACTGTTTGCAGCGGTACAGCCGGCGCTGGTGGAACTGAATTCGCCATTGGCCAGCGTTGAAGGTAGCCAGAACCTGGTCATGTCCACCGGCGTGTACGGTGGCGAAACCGTCTTTGGAGGACATGGTGCCGGCGGCCATCCGACGGCCGTCGCGGTTGTATCCGACGTGCTTGCGATCGCTCGCGCCAAACAGGCGGGAGTCCATTCCGCCGGGCCTGCGGAGAAGGCACCTGCGGTCTCGTCCGACTTCAGCAGCAAACACTACCTTCGCTTTGTTGTGAGAGATCGCCCAGGCATTATCGCCACACTCGCCACAATCCTCGACCAGTGCGGCATCAATATCGACTCGGTTCTGCAAAAACCGGGATGCCCAAAATCCCACTTGCCGTTTCTGATCACGCTCGAAGAATGTAAAGCATCGCTGGTCGATCAGGCGCTTGCACAGATCAATCGGCTGGACTTCATGGTGCAGCCCTGCTTGCACCTGCCGATCCTTGCCGGGGAGTTGCACGCAAAGTAAGGACGTTCCGCGTTGCGGTATCGATAGCCGATCTGTCTTATGCTTCCGGTTGGAAGAAGTGCGCCATGTTGCGGAACTTGGCGTAGCGGCCATTGAGCAGATCTGGAATCGAGAGTTTTTTCAGTTCCGCCAGTTGCTGCCGCAGAATTTTGTCCACCAGTTCGGCCGCCAGCGCGTGGTCGGTGTGGGCGCCGCCGGGCGGCTCCGAAATCACGCTATCGACAATACCCAGTTCTGTCAGATCCTTTGGAGTGATCCGCATCGCTGCCGCGGCAATGTCACGCTTGCTCGCATCCCGCCACATGATCGACGCGCACCCTTCGGGCGATATCACCGAGTAAATCGAGTTCTCCATCATCAGGACGCGATCGCCGACTGCAATGGCGAGCGCGCCGCCACTGCCGCCCTCGCCTGTGATGGTGACGATAATCGGGACTTCCAGCCTCGCCATTTCGCGCAGGTTGTAGGCGATGGCTTCGGCTTGCCCGCGCTCTTCCGCGCCCAGACCGGGATACGCGCCCGGCGTGTCGACAAACGTGAAGATCGGCCGGTGGAACTTGGCGGCAATCTGCATCACCCGGATCGCCTTGCGATAGCCTTCCGGATTCGGCATGCCGAAATTGCGGTAGACTTTCTGCTTGGTGTCGCGCGCCTTCTGATGGCCAATGACCAACACTTCTTCCCCGTGAAAACGAGCCATGCCACAGACAATCGCCGGATCGTCGGCAAAGCCGCGGTCGCCGTGAATCTCGCTCCAGTCGGTGAAGATGCGCTCGATGTAATCGAGCGTGTAAGGACGCTGCGGATGACGAGCGAGTTCGGTGCGCTCCCAAGCATTCAGCTGCGTTGAAATCTCGCGGCGCAAATCTTTGACCCGTTCGTGCAACTGCTGGATGTGGCGTCGTGTTTCCTCGTTCTGCCCTTCCAGCAACTCCAGGCGCTGAATCTGTTCCTCAATCTTTTCCAGCTCGTGCTGCGCTTTTAAACCAGAATCCATTTTGATGACGTTTCCATTCCTGCGGGTATGATGTGCTTCCACGATCGACAACAAAAACTCCGTGCCGGCGAGAGCCGGGCTCGCCGCGTTGCTCCCTGTATCTGCCGCTTGTCTTATTCTCGCTCGACTCATCCGCCGAACCTGTTAACGGGTAGGGATCAACTGATAATGCGTACGCTGCCGCGCCCGCACAGTTCTTCCACGCGGCCAATGAAGCTACGGTCCGGCATCACATTATAGCCTTCGGCTTCCATCACCACCATGAAATCGCCTTCTCGCTCGACGTCGAAGAGGACTTTTGCCTCACCTTTGCGCTCGCTGAACAGGGCGTGAAGCGCTCCGACCGTGCCAGCGGTTGCACTTTCCAGCGGAATACGAATGCGCAGGGCCTTGGGCAATGGAACCTTCGCTTCATCGAGAGGAGTGATTTCAGCGGCAGTGATCTTCGGATTCGAACCTTCTTCGACGCGCACACCAGCGCGGACCAGGACTGGCACCTCGAGCTTTACCTTGTCCTGCAGGCGTTTGAAGGCCTCGGGAAAGACGATCATGTCGACCTTGCCCGTCATATCCTCGAGGGCCGCCTGGGCATAGAAATCGCCGCGTTTCGACTTCAGCACCCGCAGGCCAGTGATCATGCCGGCCGTAGTGATGACTTCCTCCTTGGCCGTCGAAGTGCGAATGGCGCCGATCTCTTCCGTTGTTTTTGCGCCAAGATCGATCAGTTTGTCCCTGTATTTTTCCAGGGGATGACCGGTGATGAAGAAGCCGAGAATCTCCTTTTCAGCGGTCAGCCGCGTGTGTTCATCCCAATCCGGCGTGTTGGGGAGGATCTCATTCCCTTGCGTGGCAGCCTCATCGGCAAAAACGCCGAAGAGTCCGTGCTGTCCTGACTCGGCATCGCGCTGGGCCTTTTGAGCGCGCTCGATCGCTTTGTCGAGCGCCTGCATCAGCTGAGCGCGGCGGCCGAGAGAGTCCATCGCTCCGCTCTTAATGAGAGATTCCAGCACGCGCTTGTTCAGCAGGCGCAGATCGACTTCCTCACAGAATTCAAAGATGGAGCGGATGTTGCGCCCCAGCTTCCGGCGCGCGGCAGTAATCGACTCGATCGCGTTCCCCCCGACGTTCTTGACCGCCGCCAGCCCGAAGCGGATCGCTTGTCCGTGGGGCGTGAAGTTCGCATCGCTGACGTTGATGTCGGGCGGCTCGACGGCAATTCCCATCTCGCGGCATTCCTTGATGTATTTCACAACGTCATCCGTCGAGCCGGTGACCGACGTCAGCAGCGCCGCCATGAACTC
>Ga0335071_10008594_pt1 | contig 10475 bp, 10 predicted proteins | sample Lox_Sample_15_FD_206724 | JGI IMG/M metagenome (GOLD analysis project Ga0335071, IMG submission 206724) | Soil microbial communities from Loxahatchee National Wildlife Refuge, Florida, United States - Lox_Sample_1.5 | ecosystem: Environmental > Terrestrial > Soil > Wetlands | place: USA...
ACGCCCGCGTTGCCGAACGCGATCCCCGCCAGGGTGGCCGCCCACATCATCTGTTCGCGGGCCTGGGTGTCGGAGGCGTCGCTGACCGCGCGCTCCAAGAACTGCCCCAGGACGCGCAACGCCTCGCGGCAGCCCAGGTCGCTCCACGGATTGGCGCCCTGGCTCATGGGCCGCAGGGTCGGCCGCTCGGGGGCGCGCCGCCGCAGGTAGGGCCGCGCGGTGTAGGACTCGAGCGCGTGAGACAGCACATCGAGCCCCGCCGAGGCGACGACCTCGGGGGGCAGGCTCGAGGTGCAATCGGGGTCGACGAGCGCCTCGGTGGGGCGCAGCGCGGGCGAGGCGATGCCGGTCTTGGCCGACATCGACACCAGGTCGAAGATCGCGATGCCGGTTACCTCGCTGCCCGTGCCCGCCGTGGTCGGGCACGCGATGTGCGGCTTGAGCGGGCCGGGCACGGGTTTGGCCTCGCCGATCGGCGCGTTGACGTAGGCCAGCAAGTCGGCCGGGTGAGTGGCGTACAGGTTGGCGGCCTTGCAGGTGTCGATGACGGAGCCGCCGCCCAGCGACACGTAGCCGTCCGGGTTCGACTCCTGCGCGAACCGCGCCCCGTCCCGGAAGGACGCGTCGGTGGGCTCGACGTGCACGTCGGTGTAGGCGACGACGTCCAGTCCGGCCGCGGCGAGCGAGTCGCGCGTAGTGGCGAAGACGGGCAGTTTGGCCACGCCGGCGTCGGAGAACAACGCCACCCGCCGTAGCCCGAGGGCCTTGGCCCGGTCACCCACCTCCGCCAGGCAACCGTGCCCGAAGGTCACGCGCGACGCGTCGATGGTGAAGGCTCCGTCGCAGCCCGCAGCGGGAAGGGGGTAATCGCAGCACGCCATACCTCATTATCTCGGGTGCAGCGGCGCGACCGGCTCCGCCGTGCTGGCGGGGAGGCGGTGACCTTCGATGTAGTCCCACCGGATCAGGTAGCCGAGTCCCGGCGCCTGCGGCAGCTCGACGAATCCGTCCGAGCCGAGCGGATCGCAGGACGCGTCGAGATAAGGCGGGACGGCGTCGTAGCGGACCCCGGGCCCCAGCAGGCCACGCTCGTAGTATTCGCAGACGTCTTCGCTTGTGGCGCCCAGGACTTGCAGGTTGCCGAAGCCGCTCATGTGAAGCTCGCAGCGCATGCCGACCGCCTCGCACATGCCGGCCAGCTTCATGACGCCGGTGATGCCGCCGCGCAGGACGTCGATGCGGCTGATGTCGGAGGCGTTGCGCAGGATCCAGTCCGCGCGGGTATAGATACCGCCTTCGGCAATCTCGGGCGAGCAGAGCGGGATTTCGAGCGCGGTGGCCAGCTTCACATAGGACTCGACCCGGTTCTCAGGCATCGGGTGCTCGTACCAGTAGAAGCCCAGCCGCTCGAGCTCCCGGCCGACGCGCAGCGCGTCCTCGTAGGTGTGGTAGGTGCCCCACGGGTCGAACATGAGCACCATCTCGTCGCCGACGGCCGCCCGCACCTCCCGGCACGCCCGGATGTCCCAGTCCACATACGACGGCCGGGGCAAGGCGGGTTGACGTGTCGCGGGATTCCAGTAGTGGTAGGGGTGGATCTTGTAGGCGCGATAACCCCGGCGGCGGCATTCGAGGGCATGGGCGGCGTATTCGTCGGGCGATCCGAGATTGTTGAAGCTGCTCGCATAGGCCTTGACCCGGTCGCGAGCACCGCCCAGCAGCTTGCGCACCGGCAGCCCGGCGACTCGGCCGGCCAGGTCCCACAGGGCCAGATCGATTACGCTGCAGACGTTTTCGGGGAGCTTCGCGGCCCACAGCTGCCGCCATATCTCGGCCCGGTCGAACGGGTCCTGACCGGCGAGAAGGGGGCTCAGGAACTGCGTGATCAGCGCCTGGTCCCCGGGCAGCAGGCCATCCTGGTCGCCGTGGAAGTGACCACCGAAGTAGTAGCCCTCGGCGCCCTCGTCGGTGAGCACCTTGGTGACGGTCTGCACCACGCGGTAGTCGGTATTCAACTGGCCGAACGAGATTCGATCGACGAACGTCTCGAACGGCACGACCTCGAGCCCGGTGATCTTCATGGAAGCAGATTGTTCCGGCGGACTGGGCGCCGCCAGTAGAGCCGAAGGTCCCGGACCGCTCAGGCGAAGGCGCTGGACAGCGCCTGGCCCTGCAGGGCGAACAACCGCTGCGAGTCGGACCAGTCCGGCAGCAGCGAATCGAACCCGTGGCAGGCGCGCGGAAACACGTGCAGCTCGGCGGAGACTCCGGCGCGCAGCAGCTGCAGCGCATAGTCGACCGCCTCGTCGCGGAACGGGTCGATCTCCGCGCACGTGATCAAAGCCGGTGGCAGACCCGCGAATTGGCCGCGGCGCGCGGGCACCGCGGCGGATCCGGCCCCCCTTTCGGGACCCAGGTAGTAACGCCACATCTTCTCCGCCGCCTCGCTGTCGAAGGCCGGGCTGGCGCAGAACTCGGCCTTCGATGTGGTCTCCCGATCGTCCAGCACCGGCTGATGCAGCAGCTGGAACGCGACCGCCGGCAGCGACCCGTCGGCGGCGCCGTGCGCCAGGCATGCCGCCAGGGCGGCCCCGGCGCTGCTGCCCCCGACGGCCAGGCGCGCCGGGTCGATGCCCAGCTCCGCGGCGTTGGCCGCCACCCAACGCAACACGGCGATCGCGTCGTCGAGGGCGGCCGGATAGGGGTGCTCGGGCGCCAGCCGGTAGTCGACCGACACCACCGTGCAGCGGCCCCGGCGCGCGAGCTCCACGCACTGCCGGTGATCGGTGTCCAGGTTTCCCAGCGCGAAGCCGCCGGCGTGGCAGTAGACGATCGCCGGTGCCGGATTCGCCTCCGCGCCACGATAGATCCGCACGGCCACACCGCCGGATCGGGACGACACGGTGTCATCGACGATCCCCACGTCCCGGGCGTCGGTCAGTTCGGCGGCCTCCCGGCGGCGCTGGTTGAACGGTACGCGCATGAGCTGGATCGCGTCCAGCGAGAAGTCCGTTCGCGTCGTCGCGACGACGCGCAGCTCCGGATGCAGCCGCCCGATATCGTCCAAATTGGTCATCGGCTGCTGCACTCGGCCGGGGCCTGCGAGCCGAAGCCGGCGGTTTGGGATCTGCGCGTCATTCCCCAGAAGCCACGCGCGCTACGCGGCGACCGCGTCACCACCCGCCCGATGGCGGCGCGGCACACGCTCACCGGATCTGCAGGCATTGGCCACCGTCGACGACCAGCTCCGCACCGGTGACGAATGACGCCGCGTCGGAGACGAGAAACGCGACCGCGTCGGCGATCTCGGCCGGTTGCCCGATCCGCCCGAACGCCGACGAGGCGGCGAGCCTCAGCTGGGTGGCGTCGTCGAGCATCGGGGTCGCGACGGGCCCCGGGAACACCGCGTTGACCCGGATGCCGAGCGGGGCCAGTTCGGCGGCGGCGTTTTGGGTCAGGCCCCGCAGCGCCCACTTCGAGGAACCGTAGGCGCTGTGTCGCGGGAAGGGGCGGATCGCTCCCGTGCTGCAGATGTTGACGATGGCGGCGTGCTTCGCCGCGCGCAGCTGCTCGAGCGTCGCCTGGATACCGAGGAAAGCGCCCAGACAGTTGACCCGCCAAGCATTTTCGAAGTCCTCGACCGTCTCGTCGGCCAGCGAGGCCCGGTGCAGCACGCCGGCGGCGTTGACCAGCGTCGTCAGCGATCCGAATCGGCCGACCACCGCGCGGACTGCAGTCCGCCATTGCGCCTGCGAGGCCACGTCCAGCTCGATCCCGATCATCCCGTCGTCGCCCAGCCCGTCGACCGCGGCGGCCAGTTCGTCGGCGCGACGGTCGCAGGCCGCCACCGAATAGCCCTCCGCGCGCAGCCGTTTGGCGATGGCCCAGCCCTGCCCGCGGGCGGCGCCGGTCACCAGTGCGACGCGTCGACTCATGGGGAGCTGACCTCAGGGGTGTCGGAAAGGCCGCGGCTGGTGACGAATTGGCAGCGCCGCCGCCGGAAGCGCCAGCCCCCCTCAGCCCGCACCAGTTCGTCGTCGTACAGGGCGGGCCGCAGGTGCTGGTCGCCTGCCCTGACGGACAAAACCTGCGAGCGGGCCGTCGCGGTGTCGCCGCGGACGTCGACCTGCGAGACCCCGGTGTGGTGCAGCCCGCGCGGCGCGTCCCGGAACATCTGGCCGATTCCGTCGTGCCCCGCGAAAAACCTTCCGTAGAACAGGAACTCGGCTTCCGGAACGAACAAGGCCACGCACCGGTCGATGTCGCCGGCGTCGAGGGCCAGCCCGTAGGCGGCGACCAGCTCGCGGATCGCGGCCCGATCACCAAAAACGTCCTCGGTCATCGTCCGGTCGCCTCGCGCAGGTGTTCGGCCGCCCCGCGCCGCAGCGCCTGCGATTCGGCCGCCAGGGTGATCATCCGGAATCCCAGCTTCGCCATGATGCGACCCGTCATGCCGTCACCCGCGTGAATGCCGGTGACCAGACCCGCGGCGGTGGCGGCGGCGTGGACGCGCGATATGGCGTCGATGACCGCGGGATGTTTCGTCGCGCCAACCACATTCACGCCCATCGAGAGGGCCAGATCGGCGGGCCCGACATATAGCCCGCTCAGACCTTCGACGCTGCAGATCTCGCTGAGGCCCGACAGCGCCGCCGCCGTCTCGATCATCGCGAACACGCTCACCCGGGACTCCAGCGCGGCGGGGTCGTGGCCCAGGCCGGCGCGCAGCGGACCGAAGCTGCGGATGCCCCTGGGCTGATGGCGGGTGGCGGCCACCGCCGCGGCGGCCTGCCCCGCCGACTCGATCATGGCGATGACGACGGCGTCGGCGCCGGCGTCCAGCACCCGCCCGATCGGCGCGGCGTCGGCGTTGGGCAGCCGCACCACCGTGCCGATGGCCAGCTGCTCGAGGCGGGGCAGCATTCGCGCGATGTCGGCGTCGTCGAGGTAGCCGTGCTGGGCGTCGAAACCCACGTAGTCGTAACCGGCCCGGGCGAATTCCTCCGGCCCGAGCAGCGTCGGGCCGGTGATCCAGCCGCCCCATATCGGGGCCGGGTGGTTGCGATCGAAGACGCTCATCCCGCGATCGCGATCTTGATCCGCTCGGGGACCGGCCGGCAGGCCAGGTCGAACGCGCCCTGCACGTCGTCGAGGCCGAAGGTGTGCGTGAGATAGCTGCGCAGCAGCTCGGGATGCTCGTCGGCGAACTTGGCCGCGAGGTCCAGGAAGCGCCGGCGGTCAAGCGTCACACCGGATTTCAGCGTCAGGTTGTTGCGCAGCATCAGGCGGATGCTGATCGGGTAGACGTCGTCGTCGGCCACGCCGAAATAGAAGACGGTGCCGCCGGGGGCGGTGGCTTGGATGGCGTGTCCCAGGGTGGCCACCTGGTGGCCGACGGCCTCGATGACCACGTCGGCGCGGTCGCCGGGGGCCAGTCGGCTCACCCACCGGTCGCTGGTGGCGCGCACCGGGTCGTCGACCCCGAAAGCCGTTGCGTGGCCGGCGCGGTCGACGGGATCGACGCCGGTGACGCGGCGGGCGCCGGCCGCCTTGGCGACATACGAGAACAGCAGGCCGATCGAGCCCTGGCCGATGACGGCGACGTGCAGCCCGGACAGGTCCGGCAATTGCTCGCAGGCGTACAGCACGCACGCCAGCGGTTGCAGGCCGATCGCCTCCGCGGGGCTCAGCGCCGGGTCGTACGGCGCCAGCATGTCCCCGTCGCTGATCACCCGTTCCATCAAGCCGTCGAACCGCGACGCCCAGCCCACCACGCGGTCACCGGCGCGGTGGTCGGGGTGCCGGCTGGCGATGACCTCGCCGGCCACCTCGTGGATCGGGAACCCGTCCCTTTCGGCGGCGCATTTCCCGTCGTCGCCCGGGAGCCGGCCCCGGTTGCCGCGAAAAGCCGGCAGGTCGCTGCCGCAGACGCCGGCGGCCGAAAACTGCAGCAGCACTTGGCCGTCGGTCAGGTGCTCGACCGTGTTGTCGGGGATCGACGTCCGCTCGAACACGTATGGGGCGATGATCCGGTAGGACCACACGTCAGACCTCCACCGGGATCTTGTTGTATCCCCACTGGAAGCTGGACGGCAGGCGGGTGGCGGCCCCGCCGTCGATCACGTAGTCGGGCACCCGGCGAAGCCATTCGGCCAGCAGCACAGCGACTTCCAGCCTGGCCAGGTGGTACCCGACGCAGAAGTGCTGTCCGCGGCCGAAGGCCAGCGAGCGGTGGATGGGCCGGTTCCAGACGAACGCGTCGGGCTCGGGGTACTCCCGCTCGTCGCGATTGGCCGAGGCCAGCAGCGTGATGACGCGCTGGCCGGGCCGGATCGTCACGTCGTGAATGGTGAAGGGTTTGCGCGCCGTTCGGGCGAACCACTGCGCCGGGGCGCAGAACCGGATCATCTCCTCGCGCGCGATCGGCACGTTGTTGTCGGGGTCGGCGCGCACCTCGGCCATCTGGTCGGGCCGCCGGCTGAGCTCCCACAGCCCGTGAGCGACGATCTTGGGCACCGTTTCGGTGCCGCCGATGAAGATGCAGAGCATCTGCACGGCGACCTCGGCGTCGTCCAGCGCGCTGCCGTCGGGCAGGCGGTAGCTTAGCAGGCCGTCCACAACGGGCAGCGTATCCGCCGACGAGCCGGCCCGGCGACGCCGGACGGCCGGCACCAGAAACTGCATGTAGTTGGGCCGCGCCTCGGCGGTATCCACGCCGACGCCGGGCTCGGCGAGGCTGCCGGCGTTGACCGCGGCCAGCACCTGTGGGGCGAGATCGGTTGGGATGCCGAGCAGTTCGCAGACGACAGAGGCCACCACGATGCCGCCGTAGTCCTGGGTGAGGTCGAACTCCCCGCGCGGCAGCAACACATCGAGCCGCTCGTTGGCCAGCGCGCGAATCCTGTCCTCCAGCCCGGCGACGGCCCGCGGCCGCAGCGGCGCCGAATGCGCGCGGCGGATCTCGCCGTACAGGTCGGCGTCGAACACCGCGTGGAACGGCAGCGGATGCAGCGGCGGGTCGGCGACCGGCCCGGCGTTGTGCTCGGCCAGCACGGCCGCCGCGGGCAGGGTTCCCTCGGACGCCACGAAGGTGCCGTCGTTGACTTCGAGGACCCGCCAGATGTCGTCGAAGCGGGACAGCGCGAAGGTGTCCCACTGTGGCATGTAGTACACCGGATGGTGATCGCGCAGGATCCGGTAGTACGGCAACGGGTTTGCCATCACCTCGGCATCGAACGGATCGTACGAAAAGTTCACTGCAGTGGTGACGGGGGCAGGGCTTGCAGGATGGAGTCTTCCCAGCCGTCCCGCAGGGCCGGCGCCACGCTCATCCAGGTGACGATCTCGGCGGGCGGGGTCTCCTTCCAGGACGGGTAGTGATTGGCGAAGCACTCCCAGCCGCCGTCCAGCGCCCAGTAGTGGATGACCTCGTTGTACCGGAATGTGGTGGTGAAGGAACCCAGCCAGCGCTTGCCGGTGCGCTCCGACCAGGGGACGTAGAGGCGTTCCAGCTCGCGGATGTAGTCGTCCTGGCGCCCCGGTTTGGTCTGCATGATCTCCTGGATCACCAGTGGCGCAGTAAAATTGGCCTCCAGCAGCTGCGCCAGCGTCTGGTTGCTGGGGCCGGGGTACATGATCCGGCCCTCCCCGGAGGCGCCGATGCCGGCCAGGAATGCGGCCCACTTGCCGGCCCCGGCCTCATGGCTGCCGCCGCGCGCCCGGGCCGCCCCGATGCGGGCGTAGTCGGAAAACCCGTCGATCTCCCAGATGATGGTGGCCTGTGGCCAGTGGCCGTTATAGGGGGTGGTCTCCCAGATCGCGAACAGCCGGGCGCCGAGCTCGTCCATCATCGGGTGGTAGGTGTCGGTGAACGCCTCGGTGAAGCCGTCGCTTCGCCCGGATCCCAGCGAAATCATCTCGTGCAGGTAGAGCAGGGTGTGGCCGTAGTACCTCTTCATCAGTCGAGCCGGATTGCCATGTCGCACAGCAGCGTCTCGGTGGGATCGACCGCACCGCAGTCAATCCCGGCCGCCGCGAGCGCATGGCCCTTGAAGCGGCGCGCCGCCACGCTGAGCGCGTGCTGGGTCCGGTTCATCGCACGGTTGACCGCCAGCGGCCACCCGTCGCCCCACAACGCGACCTCGGTGAACCGGTCGCCCAGGGCCTCGAGCACCTGCTCCCGCACGCGCGCGTCGGCGGCGAATGCCTCGGCGCTGACCGCCAGGCTGTGCCTCCTTGGGCCCGTCGGTTCCGGCCGCTCGTTCGGGTCGAACACCTGCACCCCGAGGATCCGCAGCGCACGGGTGTCGCAGCCGTGCGGCAGCAGCACGGTCACCTCCCAACCGGCCATCCCCCGGTCGTAGAGCCAGCCCCCGGCCGACTGCACGACGTCGGCGGCGCTGGCCGCGACGACGTCCAACCGATAGCGCAGGCACTCACCGTCTGCGCGGGTCGATCGTGCGGGCCTGCCCCGGCCCTTGTGGCCGGTGTTGAACGTTGGAGTGACCATCAATCCGTTCCTCACCGCCGCACCTCAGGGTGCTATGGCGCTACCTGCTGCGCTCGTCATGGGCTTGCCGCCCCCGACAGCGTGACACTTCGGGGCAAATTTGTAAAGGTCGGGCGGGGCTGGTCACGACCCGCGCCGGGCCTTGAGTTCGGCGAGAATCTCGTCGGTGTGCTGCCCCAGCTCCGGGGCCACGGAACGCGGCGCCCACGGCGTGCCATGGAAGTCCGCCGGTGTGGCCACCATGGCGACGCCGGCTTGTCCGTCGGGCACGTCGACAGGGACCTCCACCAAGCCGCCCGCGGCGTGGAATTGCTCGTCGGTCACGACGTCCTCGAGCGTGTTGACCGGCGACCAGAAGAGATCGGGTTCGCCCGCGAAGGTCCGCGCCCATTCGTCTAGGGCGCGGGTCGCGAAGATCTGATCCAACTCGGCGATGAGTTGCACCGCATTCTCGGCGCGGGACCGGGCGTCGACGAACCGGGGGTCGTCGGCCCACTCGGGCCGGCCCACCGCGCGGCACAGCGGGGGCCAGTGGCGATCGGCTTCCAGCCCCACGATCCAGAACCGCCGCCCATCGCCGGCGGCGTAGTTGTTCATGCACGGGTTGCCCATCGATTCGCGTTGGCCGATCGCGATCGGCTGGCCGGTCAGCAGATAGGTGTTCAGGTCGAAGCTGACCGTGTAGGCGCCCTGGCGGTACAGCGAGGTGGTCACCAGTTGGCCCGTGCCGGTGCGTTCGCGGGCGAGCAGCGCCGCACACACCGCCGCGGCCAGGGTCATCCCGGCCGAGTGGTCACCCATGCCGCCGCGCTGGAACGGGGGCGTGTCGCCGGGCCGGGTGAGCAGGTGCGCCACGCCGGCGCGCGACCAGAACGCGGCCACGTCGTAGGCGGCGCGGTCGGCGTCGGGCCCGGTATCGCCGTACCCGGTGATCAGGCCGTAGACCAGGCGGGGGTGGCGGGCCGACACCGACTCGAAGTCGAGCCCGAGGCGCCTCAGCGCCGCGGGCCGCACGTTGGTGAGGAAAACGTCGGCGGCAGAGAGCAATTCGAATGCGGTGTCGCGGCCCGCGTCGGTGGTCAGGTCCAGGACGATGCTGCGCTTGGAGCGGTTGTCCATCTCGAACGGCGGGTTGACCCCGAGGTCGCAGCCCAGCATCCGGCCGAACAGGCGCCCCGGGTCGCCGGTCGGCGGTTCGATCTTGATCACGTCGGCACCCCAGTCGGCCAGGATCCCAGCGGCGGCCGGTCCGGCCACCCACACCCCGAGTTCGACGACCTTGATGCCTTCAACCGGTCCAGCCATGACTCGGACAATAACGAGCGTCCTCAGAAGGGCGGGGCGTCGGGCAGGGGATCGGGGGCTGGGCGGTCTGGTCTCCAGTCCTCCGGGAGCTCTTCCGGCTCGCGCGGGTCGTTGACCCACGTGCAGAACGGGCTGGTACTCGATGTGCCCTTGAACACAAACAGCATGTCGCGCATGTGGTTTCGGAATTTGCGCGCCGCGATTTCCTCTTTTCGGGCCTGCTCTAGGCGCACACGGGCCTCGTTGATAGGCCGCTGTTCACGGTTGCGCTCGCGCGCCTTGGCAATCCGCGCGCTTCGCTGCGCAGACCGGCGCCGTGCACCCGGTGGCGGCGGCGCGCATGCCGGACCGCGCGGCTGCGGAAACAGGTCCGCGCCGGCCGGAAACGTCCGATAGGTTCGCCCGGCGGGCGAGACCCACACCACGGTGCCGTCAGCGAGTTGCTTATCGCGCCAACCACCGAAGGTCTTGAGCCGGTGGTGCAGTCGGCACAGGCATTTCAGATTGTCGAACACCGTCAGGCCGCCGGACGCCGGATCCCGATGGTTGAACGGGATCGTGTGGTCCAGGTCGCAGGCGATGGCCGGGCGGCTGCACCCGGGGAACCGGCATGTCAGGTCCCGGCATCGCACGGCGCGCTCCAGAGCAGCCGGGGGTTGAT
>Ga0335071_10008595_pt1 | contig 10474 bp, 8 predicted proteins | sample Lox_Sample_15_FD_206724 | JGI IMG/M metagenome (GOLD analysis project Ga0335071, IMG submission 206724) | Soil microbial communities from Loxahatchee National Wildlife Refuge, Florida, United States - Lox_Sample_1.5 | ecosystem: Environmental > Terrestrial > Soil > Wetlands | place: USA: Florida...
GTCGTGATGGACAACGGCACCATCGTCCATCGCGGCGAAATGGCGGCGCTCGCCGCCGATACCGCCTTGCAGGAACGTCTGCTGGGCCTGAGCCTGGAGGCACATCAGTGACCGAGCTTGCCGCGACCGATCCGCTGCCGAAGCCGAAACGCGACATCATCCCGGCACTGCTTCCGATTGCGCTGGCGCTGCTGGTGCTGCCGCTCATCGGCTCGACCAGCTCCTGGGCGACGCTGACGGTGGCGAGCCTCGCCATGGGCATGATGATCTTCATCATGGCGAGCGGACTGACCCTGGTGTTCGGCCTGATGGACGTACTCAATTTCGGTCACGGCGCCTTCATCGCGGTCGGCGCCTATGTCGCAACGCTGGTGCTTTTGCCGCTTGCCGGCTGGATGCAGGCGGATTCGCTTTTCAGCAATCTCGCCGCGCTGCTGCCGGCCATCTTGCTGGCCATCGCGGTGACCGGCGCGCTGGGGCTCGTGGTCGAGCGCGTGCTGATCCTCCCAGTCTATGGCCAGCATCTGAAGCAGATCCTGATGACCACCGGCGGGCTCATCGTCGCCGAGCAGACGCTTTATGCGCTGTGGGGACCGCAGATCATTCCGCTGCCGCTGCCGGCGTCCTTGCGCGGCTCCTTCATCATCGGCGACGTCGCGATCGCCAAGTATCGGCTGCTGGCGATGCTGGTCGGCCTGATCGTGTTTGCCGCCATTCAGCTGGTGCTCAACCGCACCAAGCTCGGGCTGCTGATTCGCGCCGGCGTCGAGAACGGCGAAATGGTGGAGGCGCTGGGCTACCATATCCGCAGGCTGTTCCTCGGCGTGTTCATGACCGGCTCGGCGCTGGCCGGGCTTGGCGGCGTGATGTGGGCACTGTACCGCGAGCAGGTGCACGCCTCGATGGGCGACGATCTCACCGTGCTGGTGTTCATCGTGGTCATCATCGGCGGCCTCGGCTCGATCGGCGGCTGCTTCATCGGCGCGCTGCTTGTCGCGATGGTCGCCAATTACGGCGGCTTCCTGGTGCCGAAGCTCGCGCTCGTCTCCAACATCCTGCTGATGGTCGCGATCCTGATGTGGCGGCCGCGCGGGCTTCATGCGGTGACCAGCCGATGATGATCCTTTCCGGAGATCCGCCGCGCAGCCGGGCCCTGTCCATCCTGCTGATCCTGATCGTGCTGGCGCTGCTCGCCACGCCCTGGCTGTTTCCCGGCGCCAAGGCGCTGAATGTCGCGGCGAAGGTCTGCATCTTCGCCGCGCTGGTCGCCTCCTACGACCTGCTGCTCGGCTATACCGGCACCGTCTCGTTCGCCCACACCATGTTCTACGGCATCGGATCCTATGCGGTTGCGATCGCGCTCTATTCGCTCGGCCCCAGCTGGCTCGCGGTTTTGACCGGCATCGTCATTGGCCTGCCGCTGGCGATGCTGCTTGCGCTCGCGATCGGACTGTTCTCGTTGCGGGTCGCGGCGATCTTCTTTGCCATGATCACGCTGGCGGTTGCCTCCGCCTTCCAGGTGCTGGCCTCGCAAATGTCCTGGCTCACCGGCGGCGAGGATGGCCGCAGCTTCCAGCTGCCCGGGCTGCTGCGGCCCGGCACGGTGCTGATCTCCAAGGCGAGCTTCGGCTTCGAGATCAACGGGCGAACCCTGACCTATTATCTGGTATTCGCTGCTTCCGCCCTGATGATCCTTTTGCTGCTGCGGGTGGTGAACTCGCCGTTCGGCCGGGTGCTGCAGGCCATCAGGGAGAACCGCTTCCGCGCCGAGGCGCTGGGGTACCGTACGGTGTTTCACCTGACCTACGCCAATTGCATCGCCGCCCTGGTCGCCGCCTTCGCCGGCGTGTTGAACGCGCTGTGGCTGCGTTATGCCGGACCCGACACCTCCTTGAGCTTCTCCATCATGCTGGACATTCTGCTGATGGTCGTGATCGGCGGCATGGGCACGATCTATGGTGCCATCATCGGTGCTGCGATCTTCATCCTGGCGCAAAATTATCTGCAGACCCTGATGGGCGCAGCCTCCCGCGCCGCCGCCGATGCCGGCCTGCCGCTGCTGCCGGGGCTGTTGCATCCGGATCGCTGGCTGTTGTGGCTGGGGGTGCTCTTCATCGCCAGTGTCTATTTCTTTCCGACCGGCGTCGTCGGGCGACTGCGCGGCAAGCCCCAGGCGACGAAGTAGAGGCGGAGACACCGCAACCGTCGCAAAAGCGCGGCTTGGCGCAGGCGCTGACGGCCGCGCGTTAACAAATCCCTAACAGGCATCGCACGCATTCCTCGGTTCTGTCCCGTGACCGGCCGATAGTGGTTGCCGCTCCAAGCGTCATTTGCGCAGATGTTGGGCGATTAAGTCTTAAGTAACCGGATTTGCTAACGGGTTATGCCATTTATGCATCGTATGCATTCGGCCTCGGAGTGGCGGGAATGCGCGGTGTGATTTCCAGCGTCTGGGGTAAAGCAACCGGCGGCTTCGCGCGTCGGCTCGTGCAGCGCCTGCGCGTTCGCCGCGGGCCGGTCGCATGGCTCACACTCTGCGGCACGCTGCTCGTGATCGCGATCTTCGCCGGCACCACGATGGCGGTGGACGAATTCCGCGAGCGCGCGATCCACAATGCCGAGCGCGAGCTGCAGAACACCGTGATGCTGCTGACGCGCCATTTCGACCAGCAGTTCGAGGATTCCGAGGCGGTCGCTTCCGAGCTGATCGCGCAGATGCAGATCAGCGGCGCATCGACGGCCGAAGCGTTCAGGGAGCAGATGTCGACGGTGGATGCGCATCTGATGCTGCGCTCCAAGGTCTCGGCGCTGTCCTATATCGGCGATGTCGCTATCTTCGATGCCGATGGCCGCCTGCTCAACTGGTCGCGGCCGGATCCGATCACCAACATCAGCATTGCCGAGCGCGCCTATTTCAAGGAATTCAAGTCCAACCCGAAGGCGGAGCCGATCGCGGTCGAGGCGACACGGAGCTACATCGACGGTACCTGGACCACGATCATCGCCCACCGGCTGGACGCGCCCGATGGCACGCTGCTCGGGGTGATGTCGCGGCGCATCGACCCGGTGAACTTCGAACTGTTCTTCGCTTCGCTCGCGCTCGGTGATGGATCGGCCATTGCCATGTTCCACACCGACGGCACGATGCTGGCGCGCTTTCCGCATGTCAACGATCTGATCGGCAGGAAGCTGCCGCAGGCGCCGCTGTTGCAGCGGATCCTGGCGCGCGGCGGTGAACAGACGCTGCGGATGGCAAGCCCGATTGACGGCCAGGACCGGCTGGGCGCGGGCAGCGCGCTCAGCCATTTTCCGATCGTGGTGATCGCGACCGCGACGACCGCCACTGCACTGGCGGACTGGCGCGCGCAGACCCGCTTCCTGATCGTTGCTGCCGCGCTGGCGGCGATCGTCATCACCGGCGTCCTCCTGCTGATCGTGCGCCAGATCAACGCCCAGAACCGCGAGGCGCAGCAGAAGCTGGAAGCCGAGCGGCTGAAGCTCGATACCGCGCTGAACAACATGACGCAGGGCCTTCTGATGTACGATGCCTCGGCGCGCATCGTCACTTTCAACCAGCGCTATATCGACATGTACAAGCTGTCGCGCGACGTGGTGAAGCCCGGACTGCATTATTACGACCTGATCCAGCACCGCCGGGACACCGGCTCGTTCGACGGCGACGTCCGCGGCTTCTGTGATCCCATCATGCGGGACGTGGCCGCCGGTAAGGTCAACACGCATATCATGGAGATCGGCGACGGCCGCGCCTTCGAGATCGTCAACAAGCCGGTTCCGCAAGGCGGCTGGGTCGCGACCATCGAGGACATCACCGAGCGCCGCCGGCTCGAGCAGGAACGCGACCGCAACTACACTTTCCTGCGCCAGATCATCGACCACATCCCCTCGCAGATCACGGTGAAGGACGCCCGGACGCGGCAATATCTCCTGGTCAACAGCGTCGCCGAATATCACTTCGACATGCCGCGCCAGGAGATCATCGGCAAGACCGCATTCGACATCTTCAAGCAGGACGTCGCCGAAGGCATCGCGGCGGACGACAGCAACGCGCTCGCTTGCGCCGACGGCTGGTTCCGCGACGAGCATCTCGCCGAAACCAAGATGATTGGACCCCGCTATCTGACCAGCCGTAGGATCAATATTCGCGACCTGGCGGGCGAGCCGCGCTACCTGATCAACATGGTCGACGACGTGACCGAACGCCGCGAGGCCAACGAGAAGATCGCCCATCTCGCGCACTATGATGCGCTCACCGACCTGCCCAACCGCGTGCTGTTCCGTGAGCGGATCGAGCGCGAGCTCGTCCGCGCCAGAGACGGATTCAAGTTCGCCCTGCTCTATATCGATATCGACGAGTTCAAAGGCATCAACGATTCGCTCGGCCATCACGTCGGTGACGAGCTCCTGAAGACGGTGGCCAGCCGCATCCGCGCCTGCATCAAGCCGGGCGACCTGATCGCCCGGCTCGGGGGCGACGAGTTTGCGGTGATCCAGACCGCCGTCACCTCGACCGCCGACGTCGTCGACTTCGTCACGCGTCTGCACGAGACCATCCGCAGGCCCTATCAGTGCCTCGGCCATCAATTGTCGACCGACGCCTCGATCGGGATCGCGCTGGCGCCGCAGGACGGCACCGAGCTCGACCAGCTGATCAAGAATGCGGATCTGGCGATGTATGCCGCCAAGGCCGGCGGCCGCCGCACTCACCGTTTCTTCGAGCCGTCGATGGATGCGAGCGCCAAGGCGCGGCTCGCCATGGAGCAGGATCTGCGCCACGCCATGGCCAATGGCGGGTTCGAGCTGCACTACCAGCCGCTGGTCGACCTGCGCTCGGGCGAGGTCTCCGGCTGCGAGGCGCTGCTCCGCTTCCGCCATCCCGAGCGCGGCATGATCTCGCCGGCCGAATTCATCCCGGTGGCCGAGGACACCGGGCTGATCACCGACCTCGGCGACTGGGTGCTGCGCACCGCCTGCGAGGAGGCGGCGAGCTGGCCCAATCACATCCGCCTTGCCGTCAACGTCTCGCCAGTACAGCTCAAATGCGACACCCTGGCGCTGAGGATCGCCGGCGCGCTCTCCGCATCGGGCCTCCATCCGGGCCGGCTCGAGCTCGAGATCACCGAAGCCGTGCTGATCCGCGACGACGAGGCGGCGCTCGCTATCCTGCACCAGCTGCGCGCCATCGGCGTGCGCATCGCGCTGGACGATTTCGGCACCGGCTTCTCCTCGCTCAGCTACTTGAAGCGCTTTCCGTTCGACAAGATCAAGATCGACCGCTGCTTTGTCAGCGACATCGCCGATCAGGACGGCTCCTCCTCGATTGTGCAGGCGGTGGTCAATATCGCTGCCGCGCTGCACATGACGACGGTCGCCGAAGGCGTCGAGACCACGTCGCAACGCGAACTGCTGCGCAAGCTCGGCTGCACCGAGATGCAGGGCTATTTGTTCAGCGCGGCGAAGCCAGCCGCCGAAGTGACGCATTTGTTCGGGCCGCGGGACGCAACCGCAGTGGCTTGAGTTGATCAGGCGGTCAGGGAATTCGAAGGCCGCAAACGACGAGACGATGCCGCCGGGGCAGAACGAAGGGCGGCGCGGGGTGGAGGGAGCCTTAGGAAGATGTCGCGTGCAGGCGGGGCAGACGTTGCGCATGGCTATGCCGTGCGGCTGTTGCAGCATCTGGTGGTGCCGGCCTTCGTGATCGATCCGCAGCGGCGGGTCGTGGTGTGGAACCGCGCCTGCGAACGGCTGACCGGCGTCACCGCCTCGGAGGTGCTCGGGACCCGGCGCCACTGGCACGCCTTCTATCAGGAGCGCCGCTACTGCCTCGCCGATCTGGTCGCGCTCGGGCGCCCCGATCGGCTGGCAACACTTTATTCGCAATTTTCCGTCCGCGACGATGATGCGGCGGGATTTTCCGCCGAGAACTGGTGCGTCATGCCCAAACTCGGCAATCATCTCTATCTTGCGATCGATGCCGGCCCGATTCTCGACGATGACGGTCGCCTGATCGCGGTGGTCGAGACCCTGCGCGACATCACCGACCAGAAGCGCGCCGAAACCGCGCTGAAGACGCTCGCCGCCAAGGACAGCCTGACCGGGCTGTTCAACCGCCGCTCCTTCGACCAGGCGCTGCAGGCGGAATGGCTGCGCGCGCGGCGCACGAAGAGGCCGCTGGCGCTGCTGTTCGCCGATGTCGATCATTTCAAGCTGTTCAACGACCGCCACGGCCACCAGCGCGGCGACGAATGCCTGCGCGCGGTCGCCAACGTCATCGGCGAAAAGGCGTTCCGCCCGACCGATCTCGCCGCGCGCTATGGCGGGGAGGAATTCGCAATCGTGCTGCCGGAGACCGATCGCGACGGCGCGCTCGAGGTTGCGGAGCGCATCCGGACCGGGGTGCTGGAGATGCGCTTGGCGCATGGCGCGGCCGGCGCCGGCACCCATGTCAGCATCAGCGTCGGCGTGGCGCTGATCTCGGGTGACGAGATCGGGGGTGCCGACCAGCTGCTCAGCCAGGCCGACCAGGCGCTCTATGCGGCCAAACGTCTCGGCCGCAACCGTGTCACCTGCGCCAGCACCATGCTGGCCGATTTTGCCGAGCTCGACCGCCGCACGCCGGTCGCGAGGCGACCCTCCCTCCAGGGGCAGCGGTAAAGGACCAAAGGGCCGGCGGCGGCCTTCGCAAGCGGCGGGTTTAGTGCCTATATAGGGTCACGCGGCGCGCGGTCGCGCCCGAGGGAATCCCAGGACGAATCCGATGGCTCCTGTCTCCATCCTGCTCAACCTGCTCTGGATCCTGTTCGGCGGCGCCTGGATGGCGTTTGGCTGGCTGGTGGCCGCCGTGATCATGGCGATCACCATCATCGGTCTGCCCTGGGCGCGGGCGGCATTCAACATCGCGGTCTATACGCTGCTGCCGTTTGGCTCCAGAGCGGTACGGCGCGACGAACTCACCGGCATCGGCGATACCGGCACCGGCCCGCTGGGTGTGATCGGCAACATCATCTGGTTCGTGCTCGCCGGCTGGTGGCTGGCGCTCGGCCATCTCGTCACGGCGGTGCTGCTGGCGATCACCATCATCGGCATCCCCTTCGCCTGGGCGCATCTCAAGCTCGCCGGCATCGCGCTGTGGCCGATCGGCAAGGTGATCGTGCCGGCTTGAGACCGGCGTCCCGGTCTTACCCGCAGGCCCAGTCGAGCTGCATGTTCAAGAAATCGAACTGACAGTTGCCGCCGCCGAAATTGTGCCCGCCGAGATATTCCTCGAATTCGACATAGAACGGGGAAAACCGCGGGGTGGCCTGCACCGGCTGCATGGTGCCACCGATATGATCGGACGCATGATCCGCGGTCCATGCGTGCTTGCGGTAGTTCTCGGCCTTGATGACGCCGCCCTCATAGTAATATGGCTGCTGATAGCTGGAGGTCTTGTCCGCTGTGAACGGATCCTGCGGCGCCTGTCCTGCGTTGGGATCGGCTGCGCGCGGAGTCCAGCGCAGTGCGCGGCTCCAGTCGGGCCTTGGCTCCGGCGTTCCGCCAAGCGCCTTATGGACCCAGTGGTTCTCCTTGACGCTGGACGTGCCGACATGGCCGTCGAAGAAATCACGTGCGCTGCCCTGCGCGAGCCAGCGCGGCTTCTTGTGATAGCTCAAAGCTTGCGCAGCGCTGGTCTCCGGCACCGCGCAGAGCGGCCCGTTGAGCTCCGCTTCGGTGAGCAGGATGGCGGCAAAGCTGTCGCCAAGAATATCCTCCATGCGATAAAGCCGCGGATGAGAGGCCCGCGCCGCATCCCAGAACACGCGGTACCGCACATCCCGCGGGGGCGCCTCGTCGGTCATGGCTTTGAGGATCGCCTCGTCGGGTACCGCCATCGGAATGCTCGGCGCAGCAGGCGAACAGGGTCACGCCCGCAATGTCGGGGCCATGGCAGCGGTAATCCTCCGGCAGCCGCAGGGTGAAGGCATGGACCAGCGGATAGCCGGTCTGGGGATCGAGCGGCCATGCCTGCGGCGAAACGCCGGGCGGCAGCCCGAAGCACCAGCCATGGCTGTCGGGACCGGGACGCCCCTCTTCATGCAGCAGGTGCAGATTATAGGCGCGGCTGGGCGGGGAGCAGGTCGGCTGTCGCATCCGAGGGTCCATCCGAAGTTTTGGTGGGGTGCGCGGCGGGCAGTCTCACTAACCCCGGTCGCGGTGGTCTATGCCGCAGCTTGGTCGCAACAGCACCCGGCCGCGTTCGACCCAGCCGGCCGCGAGGCCGCGGCCCGGACAAGCTAACGGGGCCAGATGATGGCGTTCCATCCTCCGCGAGGCCATTGCCGATACGAGGCCAATCGGCTAAAGGATCGCACTCAAGCACCCGTAGCTCAGCTGGATAGAGCGTTGCCCTCCGAAGGCAGGTGTCAAGTCTGCTGGTGCGAAAAGCGAGGAAGAAGAACTATTGAAGTGCAAAGACTTGCGAGGGTAGCGCGTTGGGGTTAACTCAGTCGCGAAATCCACGTAAGCACTGCGTAAGCAGCAGGCACCCGTAGCTCAGCTGGATAGAGCGTCGCCCTCCGAAGGCGAAGGCCACACGTTCGAATCGTGTCGGGTGCGCCAAATTTCCAAATCATGCCGAACTAGCGGCCTTGGCCCTATCGACAATGAATCGGTGCGTTTATGAGCGTCCGACGCGGTGTGGTGGACTGGCGCGCCCCCTGCCTGAAATCGTGCAGGTGGCGCGCGTGAGCTCGTTGCTTATTCTGTAGTTCGGTTCGCGCAAAAGCAGTGACGCGCCAGGACTCGACAACCGCACAACGTGCTCAATCATTTTTGGCTCCAGCGAACGTCCCCTCGCGCAAACAATCAGCTTCGGCTGGTCTGCGCGCCCGCTTTCGGAAGCGCCTACGTCGTGCCTATTCGTTACCGAGCAGCACCATCCACCACGTTGGCGGCCGAAATCGACGCAACGATCTCACCGGTGGTCACGACCGCACTCGCGTAGTTCGGGATATTGATGTCGAGGGCAGCATGCATCATCTCGTCTGTGTAGTCCGCCGTCGCATCCTTCACGACGGTGACGTCATAACCGAGTTCGGCAGCAAAGCGCACGGTGGCTTCGATGCAGGTATGCGCAATGAGTCCGACGACGATGAGTTTATGGATGCCGTGCTTCTTGAGCTGCAAGTCCAAATCGGTGTTAGCAAAGCCGCTGGAACACCAGTGTTCCTGCGCGACAACCTCACCTGGCGCCGGCACGAATTCGGCGCGAAACTCGCCGCCCCATTTGCCGTATTCGAAAGTCTTGTGCTGCCATGTGGCTCGTTGAATCGGCGCAATGTTGGTCCACGTTTCGTAGTCGCCCGGGCGATATCGATGATGCATCGCATAGAAGACGCGGAGCTTGGCTGCGCGCGCTGCATTCAGGACCTTCACCATATTGGGAACGCAGCCGTTTGCTTCAGCGACCGCCTTGATGCGGGGCCAGATCTTGCCGCCCTCGGAAATAAAATCGTTGTAGGGATCGACCACCACCAGGGCGGTGTTGCTCTTGTCATAAGTCGGGGTATTCATGGCAGTCACTCCTGCGGTTGTAGGTACAACGCTTTGTGCCTCGGGCGCCGTCTGCGCGGACGCGACACGTGACAGGAGCGAATTTGCAGTGGTCGCAACGGCCAATTCCACAAAGGTGCGCCTGTCCATGTTGTCGTCTCCTCAGTGATCGGCCGGCACGTGCCGGCGGACAGGCTCCTCCACGACTGCGCACCGCACGCCATGAAGCTTCATCACCATTCCGGCGGTCTCTTTTTTCCATTGCGCAAGGGAGGGCCCGTTCAGATGCACCTCGAATGCGGCGGCGTCCCGGTACATTTCATAGACGCGCACTTTTGTATCCTCGTCTCTCGGCAGCAGGACTTCGAATTGCAGGGTGCCAGGTTCATCCTTCAGGCGTGCCTTGTGAGCCAACAGCAGAGCTAGCACCTCATCCTTCCGCCCTGGCACAACCTCGATCGTAACGACGTTCGCAAACCTTGACATGACGCTTCTCCTTTCAATGATGACCGTTTACGTGATGATCTATCGTCCGGTGACTGCGATCACCGCTTCCTTGACCTTCGCGATGGCATAGTGGGCTGCAAGGTCGAGCTCGATATGGGGAATGTTGGGAAGCTCGTTGGCCGCGACAACGCAATCGACGATCGCAGGCCCGTCGACTGCAAAAGCTTCGGCGATCGCACCGTGCAGCTCGTCTGGATGGCGCGCCTTGAATCCATGGCCCCCGCAGGCGCGGGCCAAGGCGACAAAGTCCGGATTTGGAAATTCGATCGCCTCCCGAAAAGCCGGCAGACCAACACCCTCGGCCTCCAGAAAAATGAGTCCAAGGCTGGAATTATTGTAGACGATGACCTTCACCGGCAGCTTGTGGTGCACGGCCGTCAGGAACTCGCACATCAGCATGTTGAAACCACCATCGCCG
>Ga0335071_10008596_pt1 | contig 10473 bp, 8 predicted proteins | sample Lox_Sample_15_FD_206724 | JGI IMG/M metagenome (GOLD analysis project Ga0335071, IMG submission 206724) | Soil microbial communities from Loxahatchee National Wildlife Refuge, Florida, United States - Lox_Sample_1.5 | ecosystem: Environmental > Terrestrial > Soil > Wetlands | place: USA: Florida...
GCTGCAGCGCCCCGTGCAGCGAGATCGGTCGCTGCGCCCGCTCCGCGGCGTGCGCGAGCGGTATCGCAACCAGCCATGCGCACAACAGGCGCGCAGCGACCCCAGCTAGATTCATCGATCCTCAGACCCCGGAAGCGAACCGCGCCCCGACCGCTTCCCGCGCGCAGCTCCAGCTCCTCTGGGAGGTCCAATATCCCGGCGGCGGCCCTGCCCTGACCCCGGATGCTCCAGAAACGGAACCGTCAGCCTGTAGAGGCTAACCAATTCCGCCCGCTTATACTATCGCCCGATCAGGCGCTCCACCGTTGATTTCGGCGACCCCTGCCGCAGTGCAAAATGCGCAAGTCCCGGGCGCGTCGATGGCTCACGGGGTACCGCTCGGCGCAGGATGTGCCGTCACGCTGTGGACCGTGCGTGGATCTCTTGATGCATCTTTTGGCGGATGAGCGGGACGCAGGCTGGCTGGCCAGCCGGTCGGATCAATGCTGGAGACTGGTTTCGGCCGCGCCGGCCTGGGCGGCACCGGCGAAGGTGTCGGCGTGACCAGCCCGACGAGCTGCGCGGGACGGCTCCGCGGCCGCGCGGGCTGCGGCCTTGCTTGAACTGCGCCACCCCGCGCCGCGCGCCACTGCATGAACTCACGAAACAGCCTTTCGTCCGCCTCCGTCGCATCATCGGCCACTTCGCGATCGCGCGGCGGCTCGGCGGTCACGGGCGCAATGCCCAAGGCGCGCGTCGGCGCGTCCGTAAGCACGGCAGTGCCGCTCGCCTGCTGCATGGCTGAAACCATCGCGCCGGAAGGCTCCTGCGGCGGCTGTTCCACGCCGTCGGGCAGCGCGCGAGCCTTGTCGTCGTGCGGCAGCTCCAGCGAGATGGCGAGATCGACGCTGCCGGCGGCGGGCGCCTCCAGCGACGGCGCATCATTGGCCTGGTGGCTGACGGCCACCGCCATTGGCGACGGCGCAGGCATTGCCGGCATGGCGGCCTCCGCCGTCGTGGCGCGATCGAGCGCCGGCGGTTGTCGCGCCGACAGCAGCAGCAGCACGAAGCAGCCCAGTGCCAGCAGGCCGGATACCGGATAGGCGATCGCGCCGGTGCGACGTCGCGGCATGCGCGCTGTTGAAGCGCCCCGCCCGGCGGCGCCGCGGCTGCGCGGCTCAGGTCTTTTCCGGAATGCCGCCAGAATCATCACCGTGACAAAGGCGGCGAGCCCGAGGCTGCCGCCGATCCCGGGCAGAAAAGTCCGCACCAGAACCAGCATGATGGCGAGCACGAGCGCACCCAGAAACGGCGCAAACCAGCCGCCCAGCCGCTCCGGGGCCGACATCCCCAAAAAACATCCCGCGTAGAAGGCATCCAGCAGGCGGGTATCGGCGGGATTGTTCAAATACAGGCTCGCCATGCCGATCAGCGCGATCGCGGAGGCGACAAACGTCCGCTCCGCCTGGTTCGCCGTGGCGGTGCTGCGCCCCCGCAGCATGGTCAGGGTGGCAAACAGGCCCACGGCGCACGCCGTCAGGATGAGAGCGGCGGATGTCAGGTCGAGCGTCTCGCCGGGAAGATTGCGAAACAGCCTGTCCTCGGCGCCGAACAGCGGCGCCGCCGCGACGAACAGGAAGGACGACAGCGCTGCGATGGCGCCGGAGCGTCCGCCAAAGCCCGACGCGAAGCGGCGATCCCAGCGCGCGTCGATCTCGGCAATAAGCCCGAACAGGAGGCCGGACACCACAGACAGCGAGATGAAGAGCGCGCTTGCCAGCATGAGCTGGTGATCCGCCCCGCCTTCATGGAGCAAGAGCACCGGCGTCATGCCGACGAACGATCCGCCATAGACGGCGATGAAGAAATCGGCCGGCAGCAAATGCGACCCCCGCACGATCAGCACCTGGCCGCAGATCAGCGACGTCGCCAGCGCCGAGGCGATGCCGGGCGCAATGCCGAACGCGCAGAGATACAGCGTGGTCAGGCAGCCGAGCACCGCGCCGGCGAATGCCGCTATCGCGGGGCGGCGAACGAGACCGCGCGCCGGCGGATCGCCGGCCGGGGCCTCGTGCTTCCGGCGTCGTCCTGCAAAGACATTGCTGAGCGTGAACCACAACCTGAGCGCGACCAGCTGCGGTTCATGCAGGCGGCGACCAAAAGCCCTCGTCCGCCCCGGCTCGTTCACTCCGCCCACCATAACAACCTCGAACCACTGACCGAGGACCAAGAGGCGCGACCCGCAATCGAGGCGACTCGCGCAACACGCACGCGAACGGCTTCGCGCAAACTTCATCCCCCGCAGCCATCATGATCGACGAGGCGTCGATTCAATCAAACGTTGAGGCATGCCGAGCCGCTGCAAAGACAACCATCCGCCTCAATTGTGGCAATCCAATTTGATGCTGACACCGTGCGCGCCAAAATCGTTCGATGCGCTGTTCTTACAACAGCACGCGGCGCGTGTTCGCGCTGGATACATCTCAACGGAGTTGTGCCGCTGTTTTCGAGATCGCTCGCACCGGTGCTGCGAGCGGCTTGGCGTCAGATCTCGGCCTTCAGATTCCTGAATCCGTCCTGAATGAATCTTGCAAGCGGACGCTTGCCGCCCTGCTCGAGCCAGGCTTCGGTGGCGAGACGCAGCACGCCGCTCGATACCATCGCGACCACGTGCAACCGTTCACGGCGCTCCTTCGCCGGCCACAGTTCGGACAGCGCCTCCCAGAGCGCGCGCTCGATCCCCAGAAAGCTGCGCTGGCGGCGGGCGCGCAGCGCTTCGCTCCCCTGCATCAGGCGGGCGATTGCGATGGTTTGCGCCGATTCGACGCGCGTCGCGATGTCCAATAACGCGGCGCGGACCACGTCGATCGGCGCGCCGGCCGCAGCGTTCTCCAGGACCGCGATCTTGACCGCGTCGACGTAGCGGTCCGCGCGGTCGAGCAGGATATCATCCTTGCTCTTGAAGTAATGGAAGAAGGTGCGGCGGGAGATGCCGGCTGCGGCTGCGATCTCATCCAGCGTCGTCGCATCGAAACCCTTGGCCAGAAACAGCTCCATGGCGACGTCCGCGATGCGTCGCAAGGTCTCGCGCCTGTTTCGCTCGCGCAGGCCTTCGGTTTTCGTGGGACGGACTTGAGCTATGGGCGCGCGCATCGAAGGATTTTTGTAACCGCGTGTTGCAGACCCAGCGAGAGGTTACCGACTGTTACAATCGGGCGTTTGCAGGACATCACCGGGACACGCCATCAGTCAAGGCTGCGGCCCTTCGGAGGTCACAAAGCCGCCTCATCAAATATTTACACCTGATGCAATATATGCACTAAGTGCAAATATAAAATCAGGACGCGGATGCTCCATGGCGGCTCACAGATGTCATCGGATCGAAAAAGCCCGCGGCCCGGACCATGACCGGACCGCGTGGACGGACAGGCTCACCATCGGCGCGACCGTTGCGCTGGTGGCGCTGACGGCGGCCGGCTGCGCCAACGCACCATTGGACCGGGCAGGCTCCCTGCAGGCCTATGACGATCTGACGCCGTCGGACGGGCTGGTCACGCGAACGCTGTTGAAGGTCGCCAGGGACGACGTGCTGGCGGCGAAGACGGTCAAGATCATCCCCACGACATTTTCGGACGCGGCCGGCAGCGGACCGTTCACGCCGGCGCAGCGCAGCCTCGTTGCCAACGCGGCCAACCGGGCGCTGTGCGCGGGCCTTGCCGAGCGCTTTCAGGTGGTGGGCCCTGCGGACATGGCGGATCTCAGCGTTCATGCCGTCGTCACCCATGTTGCGCCAACCGATCCGGTTGCGGTCGGCCTCTCGAAGGGCGCCTCCGTTGCAAAGACCGTTCTGCTGCCCGGCGTGCCGGTCCCCGTGCCGCGCATTCCGATCGGGCTCGGCAGCCTGTCGCTCGAAGCCGAGGCGCGCGACCTCAAGGGCCAGCAGAAGGCGGCCATGATCTGGGCGCGCGCCGCGAATGCCCTCGATCCGGGACGCGTCGCGGAGGAAGGCGATGCCTACACCCTTGCCGTGGCGTTCGGCGACGATTTCAGCAAACTCCTGGTGAAGGGCGAGACGCCGTTCGGAAAGCTCCCCGCGCTGCCATCGATCGAAAAACTCGGCGCACAGCTTGGCGGCGCGCCAAAATATCCCGCCTGCGAAGCGTTCGGACGATCGCCCGGCCTCATCGGCATGGTCGGCGACGGCATCGGCCTGCCACCCGATTGGACCGACAAGGGAGCGGCGCACAGCGACTGAGCAAAATGCCGAACCTGCACCTGAATGATGTGTGCAACTGGTCACTTCTGCGCTGTCGCGGCTGGAACCGGTCGCGCGGCGTCGCTCAAATGCCATGTTCTGGGGCTTAAGCCCTTGGTAAACCGGGAAGAGGCAGACGTTCGGTTCAGTATGCACGCACTCCATGAACGCGATCGGCGCCTGCGATGGGCAGTTGCCGCCATGCCTGCCCTGATCCGACGCCTGCCGGCGCGGACATCTCAGGCACTGGCGCTGGTCGCGCTGCTGTTTGCCGCGGGCTGTGCCGCGATATCGCCGCGCAATGCCCTGCCCGAGGCGGTCGCCGCGCGCGGCGAGCCCACGGGATTTCACAACATCCGCTATTGGGGCGACGAGACCGCTGTCGACGCGCGTTCGTCCGAACCGGGCGACGCGGATGCGATGGCGGTCTCGTTCACGCGCAATGAAGCCAGGCGGCAGCTCAACATGCTGGCGATTTCGGGCGGCGCCGAGGACGGCGCATTCGGCGCCGGCGTCTTGGCGGGCTGGGGCGATGCCGGCAGCCGGCCGTCCTTCGATCTCGTCACCGGCGTCAGTTCCGGCGCGCTGATCGCCCCGTTCGTGTTTCTCGGCCGCGAACGCGACGACCAGCTGCGCGAGATCTTCACCCGCTATGGCCGCAAGGACATTTTTACCTACAACGTCTCCGACATCGTGCAGGGCGCGGCGCTGCTGGACGACACGCCGCTCGCCCAGCTGATCGAGAAATATATCGACCAGGATTTCATGCGCGAGGTGGCGCGCGAGCGCAGCAAGGGACGCGTGCTGCTGATCGGCACCACCAATCTCGATGCGCAGCGGCCGGTGCTGTGGGACATGGGGCGCATCGCGGCAAGCGATAGCCCGGAAGCGCTCGAGCTGTTCCGAAAAGTGCTGCTGGCCTCCGCCACGCTGCCCGGCGTGTTCGCGCCGGTGCGCATCAAAGTCCGCGTCGGCGGACAGGACTATGACGAGCTTCACGTCGACGGCGGGGTGACACGGCAGGTCTTCATTGCGCCGTCGATCATGAAGCTCGTCTCCGGCAGTTCGGCGCACAAGACGGTCAGCGGATCGCGGCTCTACGTCATCCGCAACGGCCGGATCGATCCGCAATTCAAGCCGGTCAACGCCAACGTGCTATCGGTGACGCGGCGCTCGCTGTCGACGCTGATCAAGAACCAGAGCATCGGCGACCTCTACCGGATCTACTCGATGGCGCGGCAGAGCGGCGTCGAGTTCAATCTCGCCAGCATCCCCGCCGATTTCGACCTGCAGACGGACGAGCCGTTCGACCAGAAATACATGTCGGCGCTGTTCGACCGCGGCTACGCGATGGGCCGTCGCGGCTATCCCTGGACCAGGAATCTTCCCGGTCTGGAGGCGGCGGGTCCGCAATCGGGGCTCCGGCTTCGAAGCGCGATGAACTGAAGGATGAAGGCGGGCGGCGTACAACGCGCGCTCTCCAGCGCGCTGCCCTCACGCGCGATTCACAATTCCTCACGCCATTGTCATCTGCAACGCGCCGACCGATGGCTTTGAAAACCTTGGCGATGATCGGCACATCATCATACCGCAAATAGGAAATCATCGACCGTTGGAGTTTTACCGCCGAATACAATCAAAAATTGACGATACCAAAGCCGGCGGAAACGCTGCCCGTTGACTCGGGAACAACGCATCGTTACACGTTTTGGTTGTATGACGATGTTTGCATGGCATGTGTGCAGACCGCGCGGCGATCACGACGGCCTTGCGGCACGCGAGCCCCCGTTTTTCCACGGAGAAACCAGATCGCGCCGTCAACCGTTGTCGCCCTTCGATGGACCATCATCCTGGGGGACTGACTTGTGGGACAATCGAATCCAATTCGCCCGATCGCGCTCATCGTCGAAAACGACGCCTCGCAACGCGAGGTGATGTCGATCCTGCTCGAAGAGAGCGACTATGTCGTCATGGAATGCCAGAGCGCCGAGGCGGCGGAGCTGGTGCTGCGCGAAGTGGGGGCCGGGCTCACATTGCTTATCACCGACGTCAACCTCGCCGGCCGCATGAATGGCGTCGAACTCGCCTTCGTGGCGCGGCAGCACAATCAGGACCTCGACATCATCGTCACCTCGGGCCGGCCGCTGAGCCAGCCCTTGCCGGACGGCGCAAAATTCTGGGCCAAGCCCTGGGCACCGGTCGACATCTTGCGCGAGGCGGCGATGCTGCAGGGGTCCAGCTCGTCGCGCTAGGGCGCCCACGAGGAGCGCCCCTGCAAACCGCGCAGCCCCTGCCGCGTAGGGGCGCCCCTCGTGGTCGCCCTCCGGCTCGTCGTGTGGCACCTCCGATGCGGCTCCAATCGAACTTTCACTTCATTGTGCGCCAGCTCATCCTCGTGACATGACGCTCGTGGCGCGCCGTGAGCCCCGGCCGCCATTTTGCGCGCGGCGCGACCCATTGCAGAAGCGGACTGCTGCGCGCATAGTTCGCATGACATGCTGCCAGATCTCGTCGAAATTGTCCCGCCCGCCCGCCAGGGCGATTCAACCATCGTTCTGCCGGGTTCCAAGAGCCTGACGAATCGCGCTCTGATCCTCGCCGCGCTTGCCAGCGACGCCGTGGTCCTGACCGGCGCTCTGTGGAGCGAAGACACCCAGGCGATGGTACACTGCCTGGCGCGGCTCGGCTTTGACGTCCAGGTGGCCGATGATCCCATGGAAGCGGCCAACCGTACGCTCACCATCAAGGGGCGCGGCGGGACGATTCCCAATGCCGGCACGGTTGAGCAGCCGCTCGAACTGTTTGTCGAGAATGCCGGCACGGCTGCGCGCTTCTTGCCGCCGCTCTTGTGTCTCGGCCACGGCGTCTACCGCGTGAGCGGCATCCCGCGCATGCATGAGCGTCCGCAGGCCTCCCTGATCCACGCCTTGCGCGAACTCGGCTATCGGATCGACAGCCCCAATGACCGCCTGCCCGCGGTCATTCACGGTGCCGGCCCGCGTCGATCGGCAGCCTGCAGCGTCAGCGTCGAAGACAGTTCGCAGTTTGCCTCCGCATTGCTGCTCAGCGAACGCATCGGCGGCTGGCACGTCAGCGTCACCGGCGGCAATGACGAGGAGCTGCCCTATGTCGACATGACACGGCGGCTCCTGAACGATTTCCCGTGGCATGGCGGCAGCTATGTCGTGGAGCCGGATGCATCCGGCGCCAGCTATTTTTGGGGTGCGGACTGGCTGCTCAGGGATGGCGGACACCGCGTGACAGTGACGTCAGCACCAACCAGCGGCATGCAACGGGACCAGATGTTTTACGATCTGATCGTTCAGCAGCCGTGGCGCCCTTGCTATTCCCGCCGCACCGACCTTGCCGACAGCATCATGACCGCGATCGTGCTCGCCCCTTTTGCGCCCGAAGTCACCCGCTTCACCGATCTTGGTCGCCTCAGGGTCCAGGAATGTGAACGTGTCAAAGCCTTGCGCACCGAGCTCACCAGATGCGGGGCCCGTGTGGAGGAGATCGGCGACACGCTCATTGTCCATCCCGGCGCCCTGCATGGGGCCGAGATCGAAACCTACAACGATCACCGCATCGCGATGTGCTTTGGCATGCTCGGCCTGCGCGTGCCCGGAATCCGCCTGCGCGACCCCGGTTGCGTGCGCAAGACGTTTCCCAACTACTTCGCCAAGCTCGCCGGTCTCGGCGCCGTCATCAAGGATGTTTCGCGCGGCTGCCAGCTTTCCGGAGACGACCTGCTGGCGTAAGGCGCGATGACATTTGGCTCAATCGAATGCGCCCGCGAGCAGGCTCTTCTCCTCCCCCTTGCGGGGAGAGGTCGCGGGTGGGGGTGCCACAAACTCAAATCGTAATTGGGGCTTCCCCGTCCCGGCAAGGGGGAGGGAGCCCCTGATGAAATCCCGCAGTTCGGTGAAGCCCTTTGCGCCGCCACCTACAAGACCTATCTGTGATTGGTCTGGAGCGATCCATCGGCGGCAGCCAGCAAAGAGAGGTCTTCCGATGACCATCACCCTCAACCACACCATCGTCCCTGTCCACGACAAGACGGCAGCCGCGCAATTCTTTGCGCGTATTTTTGGCCTCGATGCCGATCCGAAAAGCGGCCATTTCGCGCCCGTCCGTATCAACGACACGCTCACACTGCTGTTCGACGACCACGAGGCGTTCGAGAGCCACCATTACGCCTTCCACGTCAGCGATGCCGAGTTCGATGCCATCCTCGGCCGCATCCGCGAGGCGAACTGAGATATGGCAGCGCGCCGTGGAGCCTCGACGATGCCCGGCTCAATGACTGGAACGGCGGCCGCGGCGTCTATTTTCGCGACCCTGACGGCCATGTGCTCGAGCTGATGACTGCACCGCAGTGAGCCTGCACGGCGCCTCAGTAGCGGAGATTGGCGGCCGCGATGAGCAATAGCGAAACATCCATCTTCGACGCAGTGTCCGGCGGCGCTGACCTCGTGCGCTGGTTACACGCCAACGTCAACCACGCACGCGAAAGTCTTGCTTGATGACATTCGATCACAATCGCCAGCGCAAGCTAGGCCGTCTTCAAGTTGATTGTCCGTCGTCGATCGTCGCGTCGGAGGCTTTGACATCTACGAAGAAGACAATCATGAGCACTAACAAAATCAGCCAGAAGGCACCTATAACGAACTCCGGCCACAAGTTTGGATAGACCAAATAGAGGACACCACAGGAGAGAACACCACAGAACAGCAACACGAGGAGGGCACCGAACATAGCACGGCGCCGGTCGGGCTTGCCGCTTTGCAAGAGCAGCGTCATCAGCACGTAGCTGACCAGCGGAACCAATAGGGTCCAGCGGATGTGGTCCAAAAGCCACCAATTTGCGCCTTTCAGTGAAACAAGATCGCGAGCGCAAACCGCAACCAGAAGCGCACAGAATGCCAAGGGAAGCACCGCATTTCTGTAGGCAGTGGAGTATCGTTGTTTGGATCCCTTTTCCGTCAGAAATCCCTTCCGCCAGAGGCTGACGAACCATAGCTCCAGGAACAAGCCCATGAGTACCAGGTTCGAAAGGTAGAGCAAGGTGAGGTCTTTGAGATCTGAGGGGTCTGAATGGTCGAACATGCTTACCGACGCCGGGACAAACGCCACGGCCGCGACGAACAGTAGGTTGAGCCAAAGGACGAGGCGGTCAGTCTTTTTGACGTGTCGGCATTCGTTGTTGTGGGCGATCCAGTAGGTGGATGTGATCCCGAACGTGACCAGAAAGAGCAAGCTCCTGTCGTCCCAGTGCTTCCGCCAGTCCGTTGCGCCTTCCGTCGTAACCACGTCCGCGAGCATGAGTGTCATCGCGACCGCGAAGACACCGTCGCTGATCGCCTCCATGCGCGTCTTTCCGAGCCCCTCGTTACACATCTGCGAGGACCGCTTTTCGTGGGCGCCAAGCTCCAGTCGTGATGACCGATTCCTAAATCATCGCAGCAAGCAGTTTATAGCAAGACGCCCGCAATAGGCGCTCTTTTTTGCAGCGATTCTCGCTATCCCGATTATGGCCGGCCGCACGATTTATCATCTCTGTGTCTCTCGCGTTCAATGGGAACTTACTTTGCATGGCTTTGCCGTAGCCAACTTCCGGAATTGGCCCAAGGCTGCCGACGTCGGCGCTAAACCAGCGCGGCAGCTATCCGAGGTACACCGGCCATCATCGTCCCCCGTCAAACCATTTGTGCAATGTCGACAGTTTTTCGCGCATCATGGGACCGCACGACGGGCAGTTCGCGCTTGCGCACCATGTCCAGATTGCCCGTCGTGTCATTCCGCCGCGGCTTTGCGTATTACGATTTTCGGAAAATAGACTTGACTTCTTCCAAAAATCAGAAGATTATCCGTCCCGCCACCGCATGAGGGGCGTTTCGCGATCGTCACGAGCGTTGGCGGCGGGATGCGATGGACGCATTGGCGACGCGTGCGAAGTGACATTCGGCGGACGAACGGCGCCGATGCGGACGGCGAAATCGTGTGGTCCTGGCCTCCCGACGCTGAGGCCAAGTCCGCTGGCGTGACGAACGCTGCGGGCGACGGGAGCAAGAAAGCCCGGTTCCCGGGGAGAGCGCGTATAAGCCGTAAGCCATTGCGCAGGGAAGGTCGGATGATCCGGCTGAACCTTGTATGGGGAGCAGGTTGTCAAGAGGGCGTCGTTTGTTGGCGGCGCTCTTTTGCGCCGAAGTGAGACGCGGTCAAGGCTGGCCGAAGGC
>Ga0335071_10008597_pt1 | contig 10472 bp, 6 predicted proteins | sample Lox_Sample_15_FD_206724 | JGI IMG/M metagenome (GOLD analysis project Ga0335071, IMG submission 206724) | Soil microbial communities from Loxahatchee National Wildlife Refuge, Florida, United States - Lox_Sample_1.5 | ecosystem: Environmental > Terrestrial > Soil > Wetlands | place: USA: Florida...
GACGCCGATCCGTGCATTCAGCATCTCCGAAGTGCGTCTAAGCTCGAAACGACCGTCGATTACTGTTAGATTGCTGCCGATCCGCAGGAGAGAACATTCTCTTCTTGTACACGGACCGCTAGGTCTTTACTTGTTTGCATCTTGGATCTCCTCCAGTGCACATTCCCTCAACGTAGACGCGGAGACTATCTTTCGATCAGAATCCCTTGGCCTTCAGCAGGGTGTCGAGGTCTTCCGGATGCAGTGCCCGCGTCATCGCCTCTTCACGCAATAAATCCTGCTGAAAGACAAGCTGCGCTAGAGATTCTTCCAGGGTGAACGATCCCTGCTTTCGGGTAATCGTGATCTCCTGATGCAGGTGTTGCAGCGCGTTTTTACGGATATGCGCTCTTGCACCGTAACCGACCATCAGCAGTTCTGCGGCAGGTACGCGACCTCCGGTTCGTTTGGGGATCAGAGTCTGGGTTAGCATCGCCGCCAAAGCCATCGCCATCTCCGCCCGAACCGTGTGCTGGCGTTCTTGCGGGAACGAATCTGCGATTCGTGAAACAGTCGATGCCGCATCCGTGGTGTGAAGTGTTGTAAAGACGAGATGTCCAGTCTCCGCTGCGGACAACGCAATCCGCGCCGTCTCCGAGTCACGCATCTCGCCCACAACGATCACGTCTGGAGCTTGGCGCATCGCAGCGCGTAAAGCGGTAGGGAAATCCGGCGCATCCACACCAATCTCGACCTGCTCGATCACGCTCTTGTTATGCGCATGCTCGTACTCGATCGGATCTTCAATGGTCACGATGTGCCGCGCCTCATTCTTATTGATCTCATTGATGAGTGCGGCGAGTGTTGTAGTCTTGCCCGATCCGGTAGCGCCGCCGATAATTACAAGCCCGCGCTGCAGGCCGGCGATCCCAGCCACTCCGGGCGGAAGATGCAAGTCGGCTAAGACCGGAACTTTGGACGGCAAGGCACGGAACGTCGCTGCGGCGCGCCCGCGTTCCCGGTGCAGATTGACCCGAAATCGGCCGAGTCCCTCGATTCGATACGACGAATCCGCGATTCCGAACTGCTGGTATTCGTCCCGTGCGTGGGCTGCAAGGGTAGGGAAGACCGCAGACTCAATTTCTTCTCCGGTGAGGGGCCGATCTCCGATCGTTGTGATGGAGCCCTCCAGACGAATGGACGCAGGGGCCTCAGGCACCAGCAGCAGGTCGCTTCCACTCCGGCTTACCAACTCTCCCAGCCATTGCTTCAACTCGGCAGACCCCTGCAATCGTTCGGAAGGAATCTCTTGTACGCGCGCGGAATGTCTCTCAGCAGTCATCTTCCTCCGTTGGATGCCGGAATCATCTCTGCGGATTGGTGCAGATTCCTGAATTCCGGTCCAATCGAAGGGAACGTCTGAAGATCAGCCTCTTGCCTGTAAAGTTTCGCAAGAATTTTGCATTCGAGCGAACGCACTTGACCGCTTGCTGATTCAGGGATAGCCTCCCGAAGACGTCGACCATCAGCTTCGCCCAGGAGGCTTTCCTATGACGTTCCTTGCCAGTCTCTGGCTGCCGATCGTGCTTTCGGCAGTCATCATCTTCGTCGCCAGTTTCATCATGCACATGCTGCTGCCATACCATCATGGTGACTACAGCAAGCTACCGGACGAAGATAATGTCCGCTCCACTCTGCGGACAGCTGGATTGAAACGCGGTCTCTATGCGTTCCCGTTCTGTACGCACAAGGAAATGAATTCGCCTGAGGCTATCGAAAAATACAATCAAGGGCCGGTCGGCATGATGATCGTCTTCCCAACGGGGCGTCCGGTGCTGCCGAAGTTTCTCGGGCTCTGGTTTGGCTACTGCCTCATCATTGCGTTCTTCGTCGCGTATCTGACCGCTCACACTCTAGCGCCAGGCACTGACTATCTCGTCGTATTTCGCGTTGTGGGTACTGCAGGCTTTCTGGCGTTCGGCTTAGGTCCGTTGGCCAACGTGGTCTGGAAAGGCTACCCGTGGGGCTTCGTGTTGAAAGAAGTCATCGACGGACTGATCTACGGACTATTGATGGCAGGCACGTTCGGCTGGCTCTGGCCGCGCTGAATTGGTTTTGTCTACTCTTCGCGGGGACGCATGTTGCCTGTACGCACAAAGCGGCTGTGCCAGGCGAGCGATTCATCGAGAAGATGAGGCGTGTGTTTGCCGTAGGAGAGCGATTCGGCGCGCGCCAGATAGTCTTGCAACAGAGACTTATATTCGGCGGATGCGCACTTCTCAATTACGAGTTTTGCCCGCTCTTTCGGGGAGAGGCCGCGCAGATCCGCGAGACCGTTTTCCGTGACCAGCACCTGAACGTCATGCTCCGTGTGGTCGACGTGCGAAACCATCGGCACGATTGTTGAGATGGTTCCACCTTTTGCCTGTGATGGCGACATGAAGATCGAGAGATATCCGTTCCGGGCAAAGTCGCCGGATCCGCCGATGCCATTCTGAATGCGGGATCCCATCACGTGCGTCGAGTTTACGTTTCCGTAGATGTCAGCTTCGATCATGCCATTCATCGCAATCACACCCAGACGGCGGATGATTCCGGGGTTATTCGAGATATCTTGCGGACGAAGCACGATCTTCTTCCGGTAACTCGCCATGTCGGCGTTCACTTCGTTAAGCATCTCGGGGCTGAGCGAGAACGCTGTCGCCGATGCAGATTCCAGCTTGCCCGATTTCAACAATCGGATCATTCCGTCCTGAATGACTTCGGTGTAAGACGTCAAGCCTTCGAACGGACCTTCTTCCAGGCCAAACAGAACTGCATTCGCGATATTGCCAACGCCAGATTGCAGCGGCAGCAAATTCTGCGGCATGCGTCCTTTCTTTACTTCCCAGCTGAGGAATTCGAGGATGTGTCCGGCGATGCGTTTCGATGCTTCATCAGGAGCCTTGAAGGGACTGTTGCGGTCGGGAGAGTCGGTCAGCACAATCGCGGCAATCTTGTCGGCTGGGATTCTCAGATAAGGCGAACCGATTCTTTGTCCCGTCCAAATAAGCGGGATCGGCTGGCGATTCGGGGGCGGTTGCAAGCCGTAATAGATGTCGTGCATGCCTTCGAGCGCTGCGGGTTGCCATGAATTCACTTCGAGGATGACTCGCTCGGCACAGTCGATCCATGTGCGGTTGTTGCCAAGCGATGAACTGGGAATCACGCGTCCGTCTTCGAGGATTGCGGTTACTTCGATCAGCGCCACGTCGAGCTTGCCGAGGAATCCGTATTCCACAAACTGAGCCACATGGCTCAGATGAATGTCCATGTAGTCCATCTCGCCAGCGTTAATGCGCTTCCGCGTCTCGGGATCGGATTGATACGGCAGGCGCAGATGGACTCCGCCAGCGAGCGCGAGAGCTCCGTCGAGCTCAGGACCAGTTGACGCTCCGGTAAATACGCTGACCTGAAATTTCTCGCCGCGACTGTGGGCTTCGGAGATGCGCTTTGCCAGTTCCACCGGCACTGCTTTCGGGTATCCGGAACCGGTGAATCCGCTCATGCCAATTTGATCGCCGGAGTGGATCAGCGCGGCAGCCTCTTGGGCGCTCATGATTTTCGAATCAAGTTTGGAGTTCAAGACGCGGGTGGCGGGCGCAGCAATCGACATGAACAAGCCTCGTTTAAGGAAGTTACCTTCTAAGGTAGAGTGGTGGCTTCGATGCTTCTGTGATCTACATCACATTCGGTGGTGCGATTGGACGCCAGCTGAGGTATCCCCCTCCCCCACGATCTTTGGAATCATGGAGTTAGGGGAAAATTCCGATTTAATCTATGGGCTGCAATCACTTAGGGGCAAAATCTTGGAAACAAAGAAGTTGCGCTCCGAGTCCTGCGTCCCGAGTCGTGAGTCGCGAGTTTCGGTACCTTCGGCCTCCCGAAAAGCTCGCACCACAGGGAACACAGAGGGCCACAGGGGAATGCGCACCGATCGCTGAGTCGTTCGAGGTTCGCCAAACATTACAGCTAGGCTACTCTCTCAAGAAAGATCGAGACTTTCCGTGAGGATCGTCACCGCGCTACGTGAGCCGGAGCACGCATCGCGTTAACAACGATTTAGTCATTTAATCATTTAGGCATTTAGTCAATGAAAACCTATGCCTTCGGCCTATCTGCCAACAGGATTGTGGCTTAGTTGGGAATGTTCCTCTCTGCGTCCCTGGTAAAGCTTTAACCACTAAAGACACGAAGGTTCACCAAGGAATTCTTTATTTCTGAGTTGCGAACTCGTCTCGGTAGGCTTCCCACTTCTTTCTTACGTCTGCCATGATCGATTGATACTCGGGATCGCTGCGAAGATTGTCGTAATTTTTGTCCCGCTGGAAGAATGGATAATTCACGTTGCCAAGGGTAACCGTGCGCCGGAACCACGCGAGGGCCTGTGGGCGATCGCCGAGCAGGGCGAAGATGCTTCCTGTCCAGTAGGCATTGTCGCCATCCGCGGTTTCTGCCGGGGAGGTTTGGAAGATGCGGGGATCGATCTTTTGCCGCTGGTTGCGCGAGGCGTACAGAAAGGCTGCCATCATCAGGGCCGTGTAGTCGTTCGACGCACCAGCCAACTTCACGCTCTTCTCAAGAACAGGTTCTGCTTCGTCGTATTTTCCTTCGTAGTAAAGCACACAACCGAAGTAGGCCATGGCCTTGAACTGATCAGGATATCTCTCGACGACGCCTCGCATCTGGCTTTCCGCTTGGTCCAACCTCCCGAGATAGAGCAGCATGCGGGCGTGCATCCAGTAGGGCTGTGGCGGCATAGGATTCAGCTCGATGACACGCCGATATCCTTGCTCGGCCTGTTCGTTCAGCCCGGCGTAGTAATACGCGTAAGCGAGCATCTGCCAGGCTCCTTCCATATTCGGCGCGAGCGCAACGGCCTGGCGGAGGAGCGGGATTGCCTCTTTTTCGCGACCTTGTTCTCCATAAACGCCACCCAGAGCGATGAGCCCTTGCGCAGATTGAGGTTTAAGTCTCACAGCTGTTTTTGCGGCAGCCTCGGCCTTGTGCAGATTGGCATCGGCATTTTCCACGAAATTTGCCGCCTGAAACGAATACATCTGCGCGAGCAGCCCATAGGCATCGGCGAAGTTGGAGTCGAGTGAAGTCGCACGCAGCAGTAATTGTTGTCCCTTTTCGAGGTTGTCCACCTTCGAATACATCAGATACTCGTTCAGGGAAGCCCTGGCTTGCAGGTAGTCGTTGTAGGCGTCGACATTGGCGGTTGCGGGTTGCTGGATTGCCTTTTGCTCGGTGGGGGAGATCTGGACCTGTAGCCCTTCGACCACCTTGCCCGCTATTTCATCTTCAAAACTCAGAATGTCGGCGCTCTTCAGGTCGTAGCGTTGAGACCATCTTGTGGTTCCGGTCCGTCCATCGATGAGTTGGACGGTCACGCGGGTGATTCCAGCCGCGCGCTGATACGTTCCTTCCAGGACGCTGTCGACGGCGAGGGCCTTGGCGGCGGTGACCGGATCGGGGCTCTCGTTCGCATACTTCAGAACGGATGTCGTTGGGCGGACGGCGAGGTTTTGGAGGGAGGCGAGGCGGCTGATGATGGCGTCGGTGATCCCCACACCCCAGTTGTCCCCTGTAGTTGCGGAAATATCACGAAAGGGAAGGACCGCCATCGTCTCGGCAGCAGCCTTCAATTGAATTGGGTTATTAGCAGGGCCACGAGTCGAATATTCATAAGCCCGGTATCCGATGAAAACCAAGACAGCCAAGCCGACGGCTATCAGGATTGGCAGAAGTTTGTTCTTCTTAAACGCGGCGCTCTGCCCGGATGCCGCCAGAACGCGCTGCGACTCCGTATCCCGTTTGACTCGTTTAAGGTCGGCCCTCAGTTCGGCGGCAGACTGGTAGCGGACGTCGCGCTCTTTCTCCAACGATTTCGCGATGATGTCTTCGAGCTTGGGTACCACGTCGGGGTTCAGGCGTACCGGCGCAACGGGCGTGGCATGAAGAATCGAGTCAAAGATGAGGCCGGAAGTGTCGCCCCTAAAAGGGAGGGTGCCGGTCACCATCTCATACAAAACAACGCCGAAGGAGAATAAGTCCGTACGGCCATCGAGTTCCTGTCCCTTCACCTGCTCTGGGGACATGTAGGCGACGGTACCCATGGTGCTTCCGGGACTCGTCAGGTGTTCTTCAGCCATGGTGACGGTCGGTTGTGCGCTGACCACTTCGGGGGATGAAGTGATTTTCGCCAGACCGAAATCGAGGACCTTTGCATGGCCACGCTTTGTTACGAAAACATTTGCCGGCTTGATATCGCGATGGACGATTCCTTGGCCATGGGCGGCTTCCAGAGCGTCCGCTACTTCGATGCCTAAGTCGATGAGACGATCGAGTTCCAGAGAACGGTTGGCGATCAGGTGCTTTAGCGTTGTACCGTCCAGAAACTCCATGACGATGAAGGGGCGGCCGTTCGATTCATCGATCTCGTGAACCGTGCAGATATTGGGATGATTCAGGGCAGATGCAGCCTTGGCTTCGCGCTGGAAACGGCTCAAGGCCTGCGGATCTTTGGCGACCTCTTCAGGCAGGAATTTGAGGGCGACGAAGCGTCCGAGCTTGATGTCCTCAGCCTTGTAGACCACACCCATCCCACCCCCGCCGAGTTTCTCGACGATGCGGTAGTGCGAGATAGTTTGTCCCGAAAGGTCGCCCGGCGTGTCCACTGGGAAAGATAGTAGGGGGATCGTTGTCCGGCGGTCAACCGGGCGAAACATCAACCCCTAAAAGCGTTAAGCACAAAGGACACGAAGGTTCACGAAGGAAACATGGTGACACTAAAGGGTTCTATGCGGCGAGCAACGAGCCTGCCATAATTTCGCCATGCCCTCTTCGTTCGTGAGCGACGCGAGATTTGCCTGGCGGCAGTTGCGGCGGAGCCCGGTGTTCGCTCTATCCGCGATCGTTACGCTCGCGCTCGGCATCGGTGCTACGACGGCAATTTTCAGCTTGGTGGATGGCATTCTGTTGCGGCCCTTGCCGTTTCCGAATGCGGACCGGCTGGTCGCAGTCGACACCCTTGAATTTCCCCCGGGCATCGCACCGACGAATGCGGCAGCAGCTGATTTTGTCGGCGGAAGCTCGTATCCCGACTTCTTCGACTGGCAACAACAGAGCCACAGCTTCGAGTCTCTGGCTTCTTATAACAACACCACGCGGCTCTTCAGCCGGAATGATGGAATCGGCGCACGCGTTCTGGTGGGCGGGCGCGTGTCGGCAAATTTCTTTCCAACAATCGGAGTCTCTCCCGCCCTGGGACGAAATTTCACTGCCGAGGAAGAACAGCCCGGACATCGCGTAGCGATCCTGAGTCATGAAGTCTGGGTTTCCGATTTTTCGTCGTCGCCCGCAGTCATCGGAGAGACGGTCAAGATCAGCGATGAGCCTTACACAGTGATTGGGGTCATGCCAGCCGGATTTCACTATCCAGTGGGGAACCCCGGATTTTACTGGTCGACCTATGCGATAGAAAGCGAAGGCAACTACAACATTGTGTCAAGGCGCGATTCCGACGATCTGGAGATTGTTGGTTTGCTAAAGCGCGGCGTCAGCGTGGAGCAGGCGCTGGCCGATCTCAACACAGTGCAACGAGGGTTGTCGCAGCAATACTCTGAAGATCGGCTTCGGCAGGCGGTTGCCGTAATGCCTCTGCTCGACGAAGCTGTCGCCGAAGCGCGAACGCATCTCTGGTTTCTGTTCATGTCGGTGGGAGTGTTACTTCTGATCAGCTGCGCGAACGTCGCAGGATTGCTGCTAGCCCGAGCGAATCGCCGGCGCCCGGAGTTGGCGTTACGAACGGCGCTGGGGGCGAGTCGAGGGCGCGTCATTCATCAGCTGCTCGTTGAGGCCTTGCTTCTCGCGATCGCGGGCGGGATGCTCGGCGTTGTACTGTCATTCGTCCTGTTGCGGATCGCGCCGCGGTTTATCCCTGACAACCTGCCCCGTCTTTATAACGCCAGCCTCGACGTTCGAGTGCTGGTGTTCGCAGTAGTTTTGTCAGCCGCAACTGCCATTGCATTCGGGCTGGTTCCGGCCTGGATCATGTCGCGACAGGATCCGGCGCACTCGCTTCGCGAATGCGGATTGCACATGACCTCGGGGCGCCGACGGAATCGTCTTCATCAATTGCTGGTTGTCGGACAAACTGCTCTCGGTTTTATCTTGCTCATTGGTTCGGGACTTCTCATTCGGAGCCTGGTGAATGTTCTCCACATCGAGCCTGGATTCGATGTTCGCAACCGGATATTCTTCGACATCGCTCTAACGAACAAACGGTATCCGGTGCCGGGCAAGGCAGTTTTCTATGACAAGCTGATGCCGGAACTTGCGGCGTTGCCTGGTGTCGAAAGTGTGGGCGCGGCGCATCCATTGCCGATTCTGCAGGAGGGAAGCACCACCAACTTCACGATCGCAAATCGCGCGGTGGTCCCCGATGACATTCCGAATGCGCAGGCAACGATTGTGATGCCGGGATACTTTGAGACGCTTGCGATTCCGCTGGTGCGCGGGCGTTTGTTTACTGCGCATGACAACGTTGCCAATTCGCTGCGTGTAGCCCTCGTTAATCAGGCATTCGCGCGGCAGTTCTTCCCAGGCGAAGATCCGATTGGGCAGTACATCACGCCAACGTTTCCATATACGAATGAACCGATCGTGCCGCGGCAGATTGTTGGGATCGTAGGCGACACGAGAGTCAATGATTTGTTCACGCCATACAAGGCGCAGTTCTTCTTGCCGTACGCTCAGGATCCATCGCACCAGCGACCGCTTGTGGTGATGAAAGTGTCGGGTAATCCGTTGAGTTATGAAAACGCGGTGCGGAAGCTGGTTGCCCGGTTCGATCCCGACTCGCCGGTGTTTAGCTATAGAACGTTTGTCGAAGAAACTGATATCAAGGCTGCCCAATCGAAATTCGAGGCGATTCTAGTTTCCGGATTCTCGGCGATCGCGCTGTTGCTCTCGGCGCTGGGATTGTACGCAGTGCTGTCTTATGTAGTCGGAGAGAGAATTCGCGAACTTGGTTTGCGGATGGCTTTTGGGGCGTCGCGATCAGATATCCTGCGGCTGGTGCTTGAGCGGGCGGCGATTCTGTCGGCGATGGGCGCTGTGCTGGGGATCGTTGCATCGATCTTTACCACCCGGTTTGTCGCCGATTTGTTAGTGAACGTTGCACCGCTGGATCGTTCTGTGTTCGTTGCGGTGACGGTATTGCTATTTGCTGTGTCGATGGCAGCTGCGCTTGCTCCGGCACTGCGCGCCGCGAGTGTCGATCCGGTCCGCAGCCTTAGAGATGAGTAAGTTCAGGCGCCGACTCGCATCCATTGCGTGCCGCTGACGATCCTTAGCCCCGGCCGCGGAACTGGATGATTCTTCTGCGGTCGCGCTTTGACGGGCGTCCTGCGGGGAGGATTTCGAATTCGCGGGAGGCGCGGCGCTCGGCGGCGGCTTTGGCGCGGGCTTCTTTGCTGGCGTCAGTCTCGCGATACAGTTTCTGAGCTTCGACTGCTGGACCACGGACATCGCTCAAGCCGAGCACCTGCACCTCGAACTCTCCGCCCTCTGAGGTGATGCGAAGCATGTCGCCGAGTCGCACCTCGCGAGCGGCTTTCGCGAGTTGTCCGTTGGAGAGGATCCTGCCGAGGTCGCAATTCTTTTTGGCGAGGGTGCGGGTCTTGAAGAAGCGTGCGGCCCAGAGCCACGCGTCGATTCGTATGCCGTCCATGATGAATATTCTGCCATGTTGCACACTTACTTTCGTCACGCAGAGGCCTCGATCTGATCCCCTTCACGCCGAAAGACTTCGCGATAATGGAATCATCGCCATGTCTCGGCGCATGAAAGAAGCGAGGGCGCAGTCTCGGATCGGGGGCGCGGAAGCGCGCGTTGTGCCCGGCGGGCGCTGGATGTTGGCGTTGTCATTTGTTCTTGCCGTGATCGCGTACTATCCGACGCTGCAGTACGGGTTCGTCTTCGATGACGTTCAGCAGATCGCCGAGAATCCGGCGATTCGATCGTGGGCGGGCGTTCCGCAATATTTTACCGCGCATGTTGGGGCCGGAGTCTTTCCGTGGGTGAAAGGCAGCTTCTACCGTCCGCTGTTTCTTCTGTGGCTGCGGTTCAACTACATCTTCTTTCAGAGTTCTCCGTGGGGATGGCACCTCACGAGTTTGCTGGCGCATCTTGCCGCGATATGGATTTTTTTCGTGCTGGTGCGGCAGTGGACAAGAGATGGTCTGATTGCGGGATGGGCCGCTCTTCTATTCGCGATGCACCCCATCCACATTGAACCGGTTGCCTGGGTTTCCGCGGTGCCAGAGATTCTTTTCACGATTGCCGGAATGGCGTCGATTTACGTGTATTTCAGATTCCGGCAAGAAGGACGGCGGGGGCTACTTGCCTTCTCGGCGGCTCTTTATGCAACTGCGCTGCTGGCGAAG
>Ga0335071_10008599_pt1 | contig 10471 bp, 6 predicted proteins | sample Lox_Sample_15_FD_206724 | JGI IMG/M metagenome (GOLD analysis project Ga0335071, IMG submission 206724) | Soil microbial communities from Loxahatchee National Wildlife Refuge, Florida, United States - Lox_Sample_1.5 | ecosystem: Environmental > Terrestrial > Soil > Wetlands | place: USA: Florida...
TTGGGCGGACTGGCTTGCGAGTACCTGTCCGGCACTCCTCATCCGGGGCAGAGACAGCCGGCTGACGCGCGCCGATCACCTCGAGGAGATGGCTGCGCGCCGCCCCGGTACTCGCCTCGTAGCCCTCGACGGCGGCCACGTGGTGCACGCGGACAACCCTGATGCATTCGGGAAGCTGGTGCGGTCGTTCCTTCGCGACCTGCCTCGCTAGATGCGGACCGGGGAGGCTCGAGCCGGAGCCGCGGATGGCACGCGAGCAGGTGAGCGGGTCGCGTCGCGCCGGAATCGTAGGGAAGGCCTGCCGGTGGCCGATGGGTAGGGTGGTCGTCGCGCTCGACGGTCCGTCTGGTGAAAAGCGCCCCGGGCCTGGGGAGCGAGGTCCGGGGCGTCACCAGGTTGGGTTACATCGCCGGGCGTAGGTCACGAGCGAAGCCGAGTTGGTTCACAGCGCCAGGCGGACCTGGGGCGGTGCAGAGGCTTTTCGGGACGGGATGGGGCCGAGATAGAGGTGTCGAGCGGCGACCAGGTGCGGGTACCGGGTTGGGTCCAACAGAGAGACCGCGCATGTGCCGGTCGGTGGCGATTCCGACGATGGTCGGTCCTGCCCCCACCCCCGGCGAGGGGGAAAGCACTCTGTTACTCGAGCAAGGACGTCCTCTTTCGAGCGGGCACAGATGTGAGGGACGGGGGTCAATCCAGGCATTGCGACCCTCATCCTCCGGAAACTCGACCCGGACCATCTGGAGCGTCGGGATTGGCGGCGCATCGCGTCGAGGCCGCGGACCTGCCGTGCTCCACCGCCGTTGGGCCCCCCGAGATGAGCTTGTCTGAGACGTTCACTTGAGGTTGAAATAGGAAATTCGTCCTGCGGGGAGCGTCCATGGCGTACTTGGCGCCGCAATTCCGGAACGACGTGTTCGTGAGCTACCGGCACGCTGCGAACGAGGGCCCAGACCACTGGGTGGACGAGTTCTGCAGCGTCTTGCGGGCGAGCCTCCGCGACTTGCTCGGGCCGGTCGGGATCTGGGTGGACAATCCTCCTCTTCCCGCGGGCGAGCAGTGGCGGCGATCTTCCTGGCCATCTTCTCCATGACCTATCTCGACTCGGACGAGTGCCGGGACGAGCTCGACAACTTCCTCAAGTGGCTCAAGGGCTCCGAGGGGCCTCCTCGTCGGATCGTCCCGGTGTTCAAGCATCCCGTCGATCTGACCGCCGTGCCGCACGAGGTGGCGGGCATCCAGAACTACAAGTTCTTCGAGAGAGAGCCTTCCCCCTCCGCACGTTTCGTCGAGTACCGCCCCGATACGGGCGAGGCGGCGAAGGGGAAGTTCGTGCAGGCGGTGGCCCGTCTCGCGCAGGACCTCATGTTCGAGCTGAGGGCGCTGCGGGGTCTCACCCCGGAGCGCTCGGCCGGGTCGGTGTTTCTCGCCCGGGTGAAGCCGGAGCTCCACGACGAGCGGGAGAGGATCCGGGCCGAGCTGCGCCAGCGCGGCTACTCGGTGGTCCCGGAACGCGAGTATCTGTGGCACACGGATGGGTTCCTGGAGCAGCTCGCTGCCGACCTGAGTGCCGCGGATCTCTGTGTGCACCTCATCTCCGGCGGCGACTCGGTGGAGCCGGAGGCGAACCAGCGGACGAGGCTTCAGCTCGAGAAGGCGGTCGAGGCGATGAAGAAGGCGTCTCGGCCACTCCCGCTGGTCTGGATCCAGCCGTCGGCGGGCAAGGGCGATGCCGAATCGAGCGCTCTGGTCGACCACGTCCAGCGCAACCTGGCGAACGAGGGGGTGGAGTACTGCCAGGGGAGCCTGGAGGACTTCAAGACGCAGATCTACGACAAGCTGACCAGCACCCGCACGGCGGAGGCGGCCGTTGCCGAGGAGGTGGCGGTGCTCACCGAGGAGGGGGACATCGGGGCCACCGCACCGATCAGCGGTTTCCTCGTCGACGCCCTGAAGCTCGAGCCTCGGCGAATCAGTTTCTCGGGGGCCAAGCCGAAGGACCCGACCGCGCTGGCCGCCGCGCTCGAGCGATGCGGCCATGCCATCGTCTACTGGGGGTCCGCCACCGAAGAGTGGGTCAGGCAAATCCTCGACCTGAAGCCGGTGGTGGGCCGTGCCGGGGCGGAGCGTCTCTGCGTCTACGCCGCCGCGCCTGCCACGCCGGAGAAGACGACCTTCCGGAGCGGGCGGGCGCAACTCCTCGTGGAGACTGCCGGGCTGAACGAGGGTGCCTTGCGGCAGTTTTTGGTCGGCAGAGGGCCAACGCGATGACCGCCGAGGAGTGGATCGCCGCGAACCCGTTCCCGGGGCTGCGCCCGTTCCGGGCGGAGGAGAGCGATCGCTTCTTCGGACGCGATCGGCAGATCGCGGACCTGGCCGGGTGGCTGGAGCAACGCACCTTCGTCTCGGTCGTCGGCGATTCCGGATGTGGCAAGTCCTCCCTGGTGCTGGCCGGCCTGCTCGCGAAGCTACGGGAGTCAGGGAAGGAGGGGACGGAGTGGCGCCCGGTGGTGATGCACCCCGGCACCCGACCCGTGCAGGCGCTGGCGAAGGAGCTCTCTCCATGCCTGGGCGGGCGCGGGGATGCGGAGAACGTCTGCGAGGCAAGCGTCTACGGGCGCTTGAGTCTCGGTGGGCTGGGGCTGGCGGAGGTGGTGCGTCTCGCCAGGCTGCCCGAGCGAGCCCGGATCCTGCTGGTGGTGGACCAGTTCGAGGAGATCTTCCGGCTGAGTGAGATGACCGATCCGGACGAGGCGAGGGCCTTCGTCAAGCTGCTCCTCGGGGCGGTCGCCGATCCCGTCTCCCCGGTGAGCGTCATCATCACCATGCGCGCGAAGGAGATCGGAAGCTGCGCCGCCTTTCGGGATCTCCCCGAGGCGGTCAGCCGGGGGGAGTATCTCGTCCCGAAGCTCACCTTGGCCCAGCGCAAGGAAGCGATCGTCGGTCCGGTGACCCTCCGGGAGGTAGCCATCGCGCCCCGCCTGGTGCAGAGGGTCCTGAACGACGTCCGGGACGACTACGACGATCTGCCGGTGATGCAGCACGCGCTCATGCGTACCTGGAACGAGTGGGCCAGGGAGGGCGGTGGGCCCCTCGACCTCGGGCATTACGAGACGATCGGTACGGCCAAGGGAGCCCTGTCGCAGCACGCGGACGAGACGCTGGCCTCGCTGGGGGAGCTGGCGAAAGTGGCCGAGGGCGTCTTCCGGGCCATCACCCAGCAGCTTGCCGAGGGCGATGCGGTTCGCAGGGCGCTCGAGCTGAAGACCCTCCACCAGGTGGTCTCGGCGAGGAGCGAGGACATCGACCGGGTCGTCCGGCGGTTCCAGGACGGCGATGCGGCCTTCCTCGTGCCCCCGCAGAGCGGGAAGCTGGAAGATTCCACGGTGGTCGACATCGTCCACGAGGCCCTCATCCGCCAGTGGAAGACCTTGCGGCGCTGGGCCGACGCCGAGTCCGAGAAGCGGAAGATGCTCACGCTCCTCATCGACGCGGCCGAGCGGCAGCAGACCGTCAAGGACAGCCTGTGGCGGGGGCGCAACCTGGAGAAGGCCATCGAATGGGAGAGGACCGAGAAGCCCACCTCGGCCTGGGCCGAGCTCTACTTCGCCCGCCGGGGCGCGGGGACCTGGAAGCAGGTGGAGTCGTTCCTCGCGGACAGCGTCGCGGCGGAACGCCAGGAGCGCCACCGGGAGAGGAGATTGCGGCTGCTCGGCTACTCCTCGGTCATCGCCCTGGTGGTGGTGGTCGGGGCGATGCTGGGGATGAGGAACCTCGCCCGGCAGGAGATGATGCACGATCTGGAGGCCCGAGCACGCCACGCGCAGCGCTCGAATCCCGCCCTCGCTGCTCGGCTGGCCTTGCGGGCGACGGGCTACGGCTCCAGCCGGGAGGCGAACGAGGTACTTCGTCAGTCGCTGGCGCAGCTCGAGACGGCCCATCTCGAGCGTGCCCGGGACGTGGAGCGGCCGCTCCGCGACGTCCAGCTGAGCAGCGACGGCTCGCTGCTCGTGGTAGCGGCCGGAGCCGGGGTGCAGGTCCTCGATAGCCGGACCTTGGATCCGCGCGCGGCGCGGGCAGCGGGCGGGCCCTTCCGGGGAGCCTGGCTGGTCGACGCCAACCGGAAGTTGCTCACCATGGACGCGAGCAACTCCGTCCAGCTCTCGGCGCTCGACGGGCAGGGAAACGGGTGGACCCTGGATTGCGGCGCCGAGGGTGGACCGGTCTACCACGTGTCCCCGAGCACGGACGGCAAGCTCATCGCCCTCGGTTGCCAGGACGGAGCGGTACGGGTGTTCGAGGCCGCGAGCCCTCGGGTCCCGGCGCGGGCATATCTTCGGCCGGGGCGGGAGGGGTTCACTGCCACGGCCCTGGCCTTCTCGGACGAGAACGAGTACCTGGCGGTGGGCTACGGCGACGGCGTGGTCCGGGTCTTCAAGCTGGCAGAGGGTCCCGAGCCCTGGATCGGTCCGGTGGCAGGCGAGGAGAAGGGCTGGCCTCTCCGCCACGACGGCCCGGTTCTGGCCATCGCCTTTCACTCGCGGCCTCCGGGAACTCGGGCGAAGGACGACCCGGAGTTCATGGTGACGAGCGGTGAAGACCGCAAGGTGATCGCCTGGCAGCTGGACATGGTCGGCCGGCGTCTGGCCATGAAGAACGGGCGGCTGGCATCGTGGGGGTCGACCCTCGAGCGCCCGGCCACCGCGCTCCTGTTCGCTCCCCGCGCCGACGCCCCGTTTCAGCTTCTGACCGTCATCGACAAGAGGGTTCAGTTGTGGGCGAGCGCCGAATCGGATCGCGGCGGCCGGAACGTACGCGGGCACGAGGACTTCATCAGCGACGTGAACGCCACGCCCGACGGCGAGATGCTCCTCACCTCCAGCGATGATGGGACCGCCCGGCTGTGGTCGACCCGCGGGGGCACACCCGTGGCGGTGCTCCGCCATCGGGCCGCGGTGGTCCGGGGGTTCTTTGGTCGAGAGGAGGGCGAGGTAATCACCGCGAGCAGCGACGGGGCCGTGCGCCGGTGGCGGTACTCCGCCCCACGGATCATCCGGACCAGCCCGGGTTGGGTGCTGAGCGCGGCGCTCGATCCCAGCGGGACTCGAGTGGCGATCGGAGACGAACGGAAGCTGAGCGTCCTCCGGCTGGGGAAGACCGACTCCGCGCCCGTGGGCGAACTCTATCTGCCCACCGGGATGGACCAGGCGGCGTACCTCTCCTGGAGTCCCGACCGAGGGGTCCTGGGCATGTTCACCACCAACCGCCTCGGGTATCAGGCCCAGCCCGTGTTCTGGGACGGAAAGTCATCTGCGGCAACGACGCCGGCTTGGCTGATGAGCTTCACCCGAGCCTCCTTCGGGCCGGGGGGAAAGGAGTTCGTGACTTCGGGCTTGGGGGGTACCAAGGTCTGGAGCACCAACGCGCTGGCGAGAAGTGCAGAGTCTCCGACGCCCGAATCGGTGCTACCGGCCACCTACCACGGGACAGCGGCCGTGAGCGGAGACGGGAACTGGGCCGCGACGTACGGCGAGGACGGCCTCCGCCTGTGGGATCTGCGCCTGCCGGTGAGCCCCGCCTCCCGGGTCCTGGAAGGCCACGAAGGGGAGGTCCGGTCCTTGGAGTTCAGCCCCGACAGCCGGGAACTGGCCACCTCGAGCATTGACGGCACCGTCCGCGTCTGGCCGGTCGATTCGACCCTTCAGCCCAAGGTGCTGCAGGCCGGACAGGTCCGGGCCCTGGCCTGCGCCTCCTTCGACCCACGTGGTAAACGGGTGGTGGCCGGTAGTGCCGACGGTGCTCTGTACGTTTGGGACACGGAACACAACGAGCTCATCGCGATCCTGCGTCGACATGGCGAGGGAGTGAACGACGTACACTTCACTCCGGACGGCAAGGGAATACTGTCGGCGAGCGACGACGGTACCGTGAAGCTCGGACAGTGCGAGGTTTGCGCCGCTGCCCCGGGGGAGCTCAAGGGGTACGTGGATCGATACGCCATACTGGATCCAAGAGGAGAACGAGATCTGGCCCAGCAGAACAAGATCCGGCCGCTGGACATGATCCTGCGCGCCCTGCTCCCCTCGTCGAAGACCTCTGCGAAGAAGCCCGGGCACCTCTGGTGGAGCGATGGCTGAAAGCGGCGCCGCCGGCTTCTTGCCGCGGTCGGGGGTAGCACCCGTGGTCTTCTCGAACGGAGCCGCGCCCGGGTCCTCCGAGCCTCGTTCTCGAGCACCGGCTCGAGGGCGCTCGGGCCGCCTGTTTTCCGCCCGGCCGCTCGAGTGAAGAAAGGACGGGAGCGAACATGGCAGATCCTCACGAGGAGCTCCTCGAGTCCCTCTGGCGTCGTCGTCTCGCCTGGTCCACCGCCGCGGGCAAGCTGAAGTCGCGCCTCGCCGCGGCGCGAATTTGGGGGCTCACGCTGAGTAGCTCCGGCGCGGCCCTGACCGCGGCGGCGATCACCGTCGTCCCCGAGCAAGCTCGGGCGCCGTGTGCGGTGCTCGGGGCGGTGTTGTTGGCTGTCGCTACTCTCGTGACGAAGCAGCTGGTGACGGTCGATGCCGTGCGGGCCTGGACCCGGGCGCGCTCCGTGTCGGAGGCGCTGAAGGCGGAGGTCTGGCTCTACCGTGCTCGTGCCGACCGATACGGCGGGCCGGACGCCGCCCAGAGGCTCAGCGACGAGACTCAGAAGATCGAGAACCAGGCGCTCGATCTGGAGCGCTACCTGGCCGCGGTCGAGCTGCCGGCCCAGCTGCCCGACAGCAAGCGGCCGCCGCCACCGATGTCGCAAGAGGAATGGGTGAAGGCCCGGGTGTTGGGACAGGCCGAGGGATACTACCGCCAGGCGGCCCGGGCGATGGCCCGGCGCCTTGCTGTCTTCCGCGGTGTCGAGTTCGGACTCGGGCTTTTCGCCGCCGCCTCGGGGGCCGCCGTCGCCTGGCTGTCCAGCCAGGGGGATGCCAGCCTGCATCGAGCGAGCACGCCGCTCGCCCCCTGGGTGGCGGTGCTGACGACGATCGGAGGGGCCATCGCCGCTCACATCGCCGCGAGCCGCTACGATTTCCTGGTGATGAGCTACCACGCCACGGCTCGCCGGCTGGAGAGCCTCGTCGAGCGCTGGCGGTCGGTGGGAGCCCCCGGCGAAGGGAAGGGCTGGTCCGAGTTCGTCAATGCCTGCGAGGCGGCCATCTCGGTGGAGAACGAAGGCTGGCTCGCCAAATGGGGTGAGCAGGAGCCGGAGGTCAAGAGCGCGGTCGCGGCCGCCGCAGCGCACGGGTGAGGAGCCGTACCGGAAAGGAGCCGCCCCCGCGCGAGGCCGCCGCGCAGGTCTTCAGAATCTCGCTGCTTCGGCAACCGGGAACCCGAGCTGGAGGATGAAGGCGACCCGGGCCGGCGCGGCTTCGCCACCTCGTGGGTGCTCTCTAGGCTCGCGTCCTTGGCGCGTTCCTTCCCTCCGCGGCACCGGTCGCAACGGTATGGTCCTCGAGTGCCTGCGAGCCGAGGATGCCCAGGGGTCCCTGGACGCCCGTGGGTCCCTGCGGCTCACAGAGCCCGCTGAGGCTCGGGTCGGGCATCGTCTCTCGGGTACGTTGCCAGGCCTCGAAGGCGGTACCGTCATCTCGGGCGCAGCCCGCCTCGGCGCTGGACCGGGCGGCGTCACTCCCGTTCGGAACGGGCCTTCCCTCGACTTCCTGGGGCCGAAGTAGTCCCTTCTGGCTCCGGGTGATGGTGGTGGCATGGGCTCTGGTGGCTCCCAGGACGCTCATCGCGACCATCGCGCTCAGCCCCAGTCGATGAGTCCGGCTCATGTTGCCTCCGTCCTTCTAGCCACGGTTCATGAGATGAGATCGGCCGTCCGAGCAGGTCTGACACGGGAGCCTGGACGGTACCCAACGAGGTGAATCGGTTCCTGCACGCCGGCTGGGCGGGGCTTCCGCTCAGGAACTGTCCTGCCTTGCGGCCCGAGCGACTCGAGGCCGACGAGCGACGCTGCGTATGAGCCAGCCCTCTTTGAGGGCAAGTGGGTGCTTAATGAGGCGATGAACAAGCTCTTTGGGGCGCAACCTGGGGAGCGCGCCCTGGAAAGAGCCGAAGGGCCCCGCGAGCAGGAGCGCTGGCGGGGCCCCGGCGCTGCCGGTCAGGGGGAGGCGTCCCTCGCCTCCCTTGGGGTCACCGCCGTGGGTCGGCGCTCCCGCCGCCCCCTTGGTCCGGCGGCGTGTGGACGGCATTCCTATGCGTGGGATCCGAACTCGACGATCACTCGAAGCCCGGGGGAGTTGTCCTCCAGGCGTATTCGCGCGCCATGGAGCTCGGCGATGGCGGCGACGAGGCTCAGGCCGAGCCCGCTCCCCTCGATGGCCCGGCTGCGTTCCAGCCGGTGGAACCGGCGGAAGAGCTTTCCCCGCTCCTCGACGGGTACGCCCGGCCCATCGTCGGCGACGATGAGCGACACTCCGCCCGGCATGGTCCGGACCAGCACCTCGATCCGCGTGCCGGCCGGCGTGTGCCGGATCCCGTTCTCGACCAGGTTGGCGAGCATCTGGGTGAGGAGCTCGCTGTCGCCATGGACGGGGGCGCGGTCTGCGACGAGCGCCAGGGTCTTTCCTTCGTCCTCGGCCGACGGGGCGAAGGCCTCCACCACCCGGGTCGTCAGCTCGGCCAGCTCGACGGTGCGGAAGCCGGCGCGGCGAGTGCCCGCCTCGATCTGGGCGATGCGCAGCAGGGCGGCGAAGGTCTCGAGGACGGCATCGGTGTCGTCGATCGAATCCTCGACGGCGGTGCGGTACTCCTCGGTGGAGCGGGCCCCGGTCCGCGCCGACTCCAGGCGCTGGCGCAGACGGGTGAGCGGCGTGCGGAGCTGGTGAGCCACGTCATTCGAGACCTGGCGCAGCCCGTAGATGAGCTGGCCGATGCGGTCGAGCATCCGGTTCAGGGTCCGGGCCAGGCGATCGAGGTCGTCGTCGGTCCCCCGCTCCGGGATGCGCTGGGACAATTCCCCCTGCACGATGGCCTCGGCCGTGCGGGTGATGGCGTCGATGCGCCGGAGGAAGTTGAAGCTCAGGACGAGACCTCCCAGGACGGCGAGGACCACGGTGAGGCAAAGCCCCCAGCCGAACGCGAGGAGGATGCCGTCGTTCAAGTCGTCGATGGGGCCGGTGTCGTCGCCCACCAGCAGACGCGCGCTCTCGGAGAGGGGAACCACCTGGACCAGCGCCGGCTCGTACTCACCGTTGGGCTCGGGGATGGGGCTCTGCAGCCGGATCCAGCCCAGGCTCTTGCCCGGGGAGGGGAGCACGCCGGCCAGCCTGGTGCCATCCGGGCCGAAGACGGCATAGTTGAGGGCGCGGAGGTTCGTGCTGCGCTCGTGCACGCTGGTGACGAGCCGTTCGATCCCGCCCTCCTCGAACACCCTGAGAAGCGCGGCCGACTCCGCCTCGATGCGCGCCCGCATCTCCCCTTCCATGGTGGCGCGGGTGACGAACAGGACCACCGCGCCGAGGACCACCACCGACGCGCCGAAGAGGAGGGCGTAGAGCGCGGCCAGCCGGAAGCTGGCGGTGCGAAGGACTCTAGGGGGGCGCACGGAGCACGTATCCGATCCGAGGGAGGGTCTGCATCACGGCCCTCTCCCCGGTCGATCCTGAAACGAGAGCGGCTGGCGTGCGTTTCGACGATGCGGGTCGCGCGCCGCAAGGACTCCCCGGAGGTTCTCGAGGTGCCGGGCGGGTTTGGCCCCGCGGTCACCTCGAGCCGGACGCCTTCGGGAGAAGCGGCCCGCTCGGGCAGCGACGGGCAGAGTGGTTCTTGGCTCGGCCAGCGGTGGGCAGCGCGCCCGGGCGTTCCACCGGGCATCGAGGTCGAGAAGGGCGAGCGGCCTCTCGGGGTAGGCGTCGCCTGCGGCCTCGAGCCCGGCCATCCGCTCGTCGGCGCCGCAAGGCCCGGTCACGAGGAGGGCCGGGGTCTTGGTCTCCACCGCCCGGGGCGTTTGCACCCGGGCGAGCCCGTCGAGTCCCGGAAGCACCCGGTTCATCCCCAGCACGCCCTGTCCTGCCCCGAAGCCTGGAACAGTCCCTCTCTCCGGTCAACCGCCGAGTCGACGGTGTGCCCCTGCTCCCGGGAGCCGGTTCCAGGCGGTCGTTCCTGGTCGTCTGAAGGGCCCGGATTCGGGAGCGGGGGTCGCAGGGGTCATGGGAATCTCGCCGGGGGGGGAAAGACCGGCTCGAGGTCCGTGCCGCGGGCGGGGCGAAGACGGCGCCCATGGCCTACAGAACGTAGGCGATCACGAGCTCCGGCGGGTTCGTGGCATCGTGGGCCAGGGACCAGTAGCAGTAGAAGGTGAGCAGATCATCGTCGTTCTCGTTCCCGAGGCGGAACTGGGAGTTGGTCCTGCCCGCATCGATGTCCGCCTGCAGCTTGTCGGTGACGTCGAACGACTTCCACCCGGCAACCGTGACATCGGCGGTCGCAGAGA
>Ga0335071_10008601_pt1 | contig 10470 bp, 7 predicted proteins | sample Lox_Sample_15_FD_206724 | JGI IMG/M metagenome (GOLD analysis project Ga0335071, IMG submission 206724) | Soil microbial communities from Loxahatchee National Wildlife Refuge, Florida, United States - Lox_Sample_1.5 | ecosystem: Environmental > Terrestrial > Soil > Wetlands | place: USA: Florida...
GTCCTTCGCGACGGAGTCCTCGAGGCGCCCGTAGAGCGGAACGAGGCAGGACTCCTCCTCGCGCGCGAGAAGCCAGGCGGAACGCTTGCCGTGCCACTGGTCGGCGCGCTCCTGCTGGTGGCCGTCCACGATCTCCTGCCGGAACAGACCGTACTCGTAGTGGATCCCGAACCCGTCCGCCGGCATCCGAAGCGCCGCGAGCGAGTCGAGGAAGCACGCCGCGAGGCGCCCGAGGCCGCCGTTTCCGAGGGCGGGGTCGGGCTCGGCCTCCTCGACCGCCGCGAGGTCGACCCCGAGGTCGTGGAGCGCCTCGCGCGTCGTCTCGACGAGGCCCAGCGCGACGAGGTTGTTGCGCAGGAGGCGGCCCGTCAGGAACTCCATCGAGAGGTACGCGAGACGCTTGCTTCCCGCCGCCCGCGTGACGTCCTCCGCCTGGAGGAGCGCCTCGGCGACCGGTTCGCGCAGGGCGAACGCCGCGGCCCTCAGCCAGTCCCCCGGGCGGGCCTCCGCCGGGCGCTTGCCGAGGTTCACGCGCACGTGCCGCGTCAGGCGCTCGCGCACGCGCTCGGGAGTCCACACGCCGGTCATTCTCGCGCAGGAGGCCCGGCGTGCGACTGGATCTCAGCTCGCGCGGAGGGCGACGACCTGGCGGTCCTCGAACGAGACGACGACGAGCGTCTGGTCGTCCTCCGGGGGGCGGTTGCGCGTGAAGGTCCTGACCGACTCGAGGAGCGCCTGCTTGAGGACGTCGGCGCCCTTCGTCCCCCGCGAGAGGATCACGCCTTCGAACCGCTCGAAGCCGAACGGCTCGCCGTCGTCGTTCAGGGCCTCGATGAGGCCGTCGCTGTAGAGGACGAGGCGGTCGCCCGGATCGAACCGCGCGACGAACTCGCGGAAGGGCTCGCGGCGCTTCACGCCGAGCGGGAACCCCCACGACGAGAGCATCTCGAGCTTCTTCTCGCGCGAGCGGAAGACGTACGGGTCGAGGTGGCCTGCGGACGCGAAGCGCAGCGTCGACGTCGCGGGATCGAGGACGCCGTAGAAGAACGTCATGAGCATCCGCTTCGGCGCCGTCTTCATGACGATGTCGTTCAGGACCTCGAGGACGCGCACGGGCGAGGCGTCGTGCCCGACCTGCACGAGAAGCGCCGCCTTCGTCATCGCCATCACGATGCCGCTCGTGAGGCCGTGGCCCGCCACGTCTCCGAACGCGAGCCCGAGGCGCCCTCCGGGGAGCGGCAGGAAGTCGAAGTAGTCGCCGCCGATCTCGGTCGCGGCCCGATACGACGAGGCGAGCGAGGCCGAGCCGAGATCGGGGTGCGAGGACGGCAGGAGGGCCGCCTGGATCCGGTTCGCGGCATCGATCTCGGCCTTGATCCGCTCGCGCTCGACGATCCGCTTCACGTGCGGGGCGAGGTCCTCGTACGCGTACACGATCGTCCGCCCGGACACGAGGCCGAGGACCGAGATGGCGAGGAGGAAGGCGAGCGGGACCGCGAGGCCCAGCAGGGGTCCCGTGAGCGCCGGCCCCGAGGCGACCGCCGCGAGGGGGAGGAAACAGACGAGGAGGCCGCCCGCGAATGCCGCCGTCGCGGCCGCGAGGAGGTCGGAGAAGGCAAAGACGAGGAGCACGACCGCGATCCCGCCGAAGCCCACCGCGAGCGACCGGCCGAACGGGCCGACGGGAGGCGGAAGCACGCCCATGAGCGTCCCGAAGAGCGCCGCGAGGACGACTCCGGCCGCGAGAAGGCGTCTGCGGTGGAAAAAAGCGAGGAAGAAGAGGAGGCCGGCGCTCGCGAAAAACAGCGCGTCGAGGGCGGCCCCCGCGCCGGCGGCGAGCGGCCCCCACATCGCGTTCAGGCCGTCGCGCGTGCCCGGCGCGAGGCGCGCCCAGACCACGCCCGCGCGATACGGGAGCGCGGGGACGAGGAGCGCGGCGGCCGCGGCGGCCGGCGCCGCGAGGAGCCCGGCGAGGAGCGAGCCGCCGACCGTCGCGTTGCGCACGTCGCGGCGGAGGAGAGCGTCGAACGACGCGAGGCGTTCGCCCCAACGCTCGCGCGCGAAGCTCTCGCCGACCGCCCACGCGAGGAAGACGACGACCGAGAGCGGGATGTCGTAGAAGAGGAAGCGGAACCCCGAGACCGCGAGCGTCGTCGTCCGGTTGTCGATGCTCCCGAGCCCCGTGCTGGAAGCCGCCCACGGGGACGTCAGCACGTTGTGCACGATCGAGAGCCCGATCGCCGCCGCGAAGAGGACGGCGCCCGTCCCGACGCCGACCTCGCCCGCGTGGTACTTCTTCAGGAAGATGGCGAGGAGGACGGCGAGGAGCGAGAAGATCCCGGCGAACCTGAGGAACGTCTCGCCGACGCCGGAGTCGTACACGAAGCGCCGGCCGTCCCGGTATTCCTCGATCAGCGACCAGCCCGCGGGCGCATCGCCGATGTAGCTGACATAGAGATAGCAGACGATGTCGCCCATCGGAAACGCGGACGGCACCCGGTACCGGAACGTGTAATCGGCGCGGTTGCGCTGGACGTTCGGCCGCACGTCCTCGAAGACGGGGTTCGGCGCGCCGAGGAAGGACCGCGACGCGACGAACGCGTCGGCCTTCGCCCGGAGGTCGTCCGCCTTCGGGGAGGCCCCGGTCTCCTCGAGGCGCGCCTCCCGCAGCGCGGTGACGACCTCGCCGGTCCGGGACACGGCGACCATCCCGTAGGGCGGGTACTTGTCGACGCCGTTGCGCCAGTACGTGACGCGGAACGCGAAGATGCGCGGCCCGAGGACAGGGTCGGACTCGGCCATCCGCCGAAGGTCCGGCTTGTCGCGGAGCTCCTTGTCGAGAAGCGGCGAGTCGTCGAGCGTCGTCACGACGAACGCCTTGTCGACCTCGATTCCCCACTTTCGCGCCTCGGCGTCCGCGACCTCCCGGACCTTCCCGCGGGTGACCGTCAAGCCCCGCGGTTCGGGAGCGTCGTAGAGCGGGACGAGGACGGCGAGCAGGCCGATCCCGGCCAGCCCGGCGGCGGCGAATGCACCTGTCCGCATGGACGCGCGCATCATATCCATCGAACGCAGCAGCAGCCGCAAGGTTTCCGCCGGGGGCCAAAACCAAAGAAGATTTTCCTGGCCCTTCTAAGAGGTCTTTTCCGGCACCTTCGGGAGGTGCGTCATCGCCTCCTCGACGGCGTGGTCGGGGTACTCGAAGTCCTTCAAGTGGCCCGCGTGGTAGCTCTGGTACGCGGTCATGTCGAAATGGCCGTGGCCCGAGAGGTTGAAGACGATGACCTTCTTCTCCCCCGCCGCCTTGCAGCGGAGGGCCTCGTCGATCGCGGCGCGGATCGCGTGCGCGGACTCCGGCGCCGGGATGATGCCTTCCGCCTTCGAGAACGCGACCGCCGCCTCGAACGTCTCGACCTGGCGGGCCGAGCGGGCCTCGATGTCGCCGTGGTCGACGAGCGCGCTCACCGAGGGGGCCATCCCGTGGTAGCGCAGCCCTCCCGCGTGGATGCCGGGCGGGATGAAGGTGTGCCCGAGCGTGTACATCTTCACGATCGGGGCCATCGCGGCCGTGTCGCCGTAGTCGAACGCGTATCGCCCCTTCGTGAGCGTCGGACAGGACGCGGGCTCCACGGCGACGATGCGCGTCTTCTTTCCCTGCGTGAGGTTCCGGTGGACGAAGGGGAAGGCGAACCCCGCGAAGTTCGAGCCGCCTCCCGCGCAGCCGATCACGACGTCCGGGTACTCGCCGGCCATCTCCATCTGCTCGAGGGACTCGATCCCGATGACGGTCTGGTGCATGAGGACGTGGCCGAGCACCGATCCGAGGCTGTACTTCTTCGCTCCGCCGCTCGTCGCGGCGACCTCGACCGCTTCGGAAATCGCGATTCCGAGCGAGCCCGGCGAGTCGTGCGTCTCGGCGAGGACCTTCCGGCCGAACGCCGTCCGGTCCGTCGGGCTCGCGAAGACCTGCGCGCCGAAGTTCTCCATGATGTGCCGGCGGTAGGGCTTCTGGTGATACGAGACCTTCACCATGAAGATCTCGAGGTCGAGCCCGAAGAAGCTGCAGGCCATCGCGAGCGCCGACCCCCACTGGCCGGCGCCCGTCTCCGTCGTGAGCGCCTTCGTCCCCGCCTCCTTGTTGTAGAAGGCCTGGGCGACCGCCGTGTTCGGCTTGTGCGACCCCACCGGGCTCACGCTCTCGTTCTTGAAGTAGATGTGCGCGGGCGTGTCGAGCGCGCGCTCGAGCCTCAGGGCGCGGTGCATCGGCGTCGGGCGCCAGAGCCGGTAGATCTCGCGGACGGGCTCGGGGATCTCGATCCAGCGGTCGGCCGAGACCTCCTGCATCACGAGGTTCATCGGGAACAGGACCGAGAGGAAGTCGGGCGTGACCGGCTCCATCGTCCCCGGGTGGAGGACGGGCGAAGGCGGCACCGGCATGTCCGCGTTCACGTTGTACCAGGCCTTCGGCAGGCGGGACTCGTCCAGCAGGAATCGTCCGGGCTCGCGCATCGATCCTCCTCGGCAGGAAAGGCGGGACGATAGCGCAGATGCGGTGAGACTCCGATATCCTCCCGCCTGCATGGATCCCCTCCTCGTCACCGGCGGAGCCGGCTTCATCGGCTCGAACTTCGTCCGTCTCGCCCTGATGAAGAACGCCGGGCCCGTCGTCGTCGTCGACAAGCTGACGTACTCGGGCCATCGGGCCAGCCTCGCGGACTGCGAGCGGGACGCGCGATTCGCCTTCGTCGAGGCCGACATCGCGAACGCCGCGGCGATGAAGGCGATCTTCTCGACCCACCGCCCCCGCGCCGTCCTGAACTTCGCTGCCGAAACGCACGTCGACCGCTCGATCGACGGGCCCGGCGCCTTCATCCAGACGAACGTCGCCGGCACGTTCACCCTGCTCGAGGCGTCCCGAGCGCACGCCGCGTCCCTCCCGCCGGTGGAGCGCGAACGCTTCCGCTTCCTCCACGTCTCCACGGACGAGGTCTACGGGACCCTCGGACCGTCCGGACTCTTCTCCGAGGAGACCCCGTACGCCCCGAACTCTCCCTACGCCGCGTCCAAGGCCGCAGCCGACCACCTCGTGAGGGCGTGGCACGAGACGTATCGCCTCCCGACGCTCCTCACGAACTGCTCGAACAACTACGGGCCGTACCAGTTCCCCGAGAAGCTCATCCCGCTCATGATCCTGAACGCCCTCGAGGGCAAGCCGCTCCCCATCTACGGCGACGGCGGCAACGTCCGCGACTGGCTCCACGTCGAGGACCACTGCCGCGGCATCCTCCTCGTCCTCGAGAAGGGCGCCCCGGGCAGCAAGTACAACATCGGCGGGGGGAACGAGCGGAAGAACATCGAGATCGTCGACGCCTTGTGCGCGGCGCTGGAGAAGGCCGTACCGTTCGAAGAAAACCCGAAGATCTCTTCGAACAGGAAGAAAGAGAAGACCAGCTACTTCGACCTCAAGACGTTCGTGCCGGACCGGCCGGGCCACGACCGCCGGTACGCCATCGACGCCAGCAAGATCCGCCGCGAGCTGGGCTGGAGCCCCTTTTATTCATTCGAAGAAGGTCTTCTTCGGACCGTGGAGTGGTATGTGAGTCACCCGGAGTGGTGCGCCGCGGTGCAGGCGGGTCAGGACGCGCGCGCCCGCATCGGGCTCGCCGGGGCGACCGCCCACGCTCACGGAGCTCGCGCGTGAAGGGGATCATCCTCGCGGGCGGCTCGGGCACGCGCCTCTATCCCCTCACGATCGGGATCTCCAAGCAGCTTTGCCCCGTCTACGACAAGCCGATGGTCTATTACCCGCTCTCGACGCTCATGCTCGCGGGACTGCGCGACGTCCTCGTGATCACGACGCCCGAGGACCAGGCGAGCTTCGTCCGCCTTCTCGGCGACGGCTCGCAGTTCGGGATTCGGATCTCCTACGCCGCTCAGCCGAAACCCGAGGGCCTCGCGCAGGCGTTCCTGATCGGAAAGGACTTCGTCGGGCAGGACGGAGTCGCCCTCGCGCTCGGCGACAACCTCTTCTACGGCCACGGCCTCCCCGAGATGCTCCAGCGCGCCGCGAGCCGCCCCGCGGGCGCGACCGTGTTCGCGTACCGCGTCCTCGACCCGCAGCGCTACGGCGTCGTGGAGTTCGACGCGAAGGGCCGCGCGGTCGGCCTCGAGGAAAAGCCGCCGGCGCCGCGCTCGAGCTACGCGGTCACGGGCCTCTACTTCTACGACAACCGGGTCCTCGACGTGGCGGCGAACCTGAAGCCGTCGGCCCGCGGCGAGCTCGAGATCACGGACGTGAACCGGGCGTACCTCGCGACCTCCGACCTCCACGTCGAGATCCTCGGCCGCGGGATGGCCTGGCTCGACACGGGGACGCACGAGGCGCTCCTCCACGCATCGAACTTCATCCAGGCCATCGAGTCCCGGCAGGGGCTGAAGGTCGCCTGCCCGGAGGAGATCGCCTGGAACGCCGGCTGGATCACGTCCGGGGACGTCGCCCGGCTCGCCTCCCGGATGAACAAAAACGAATACGGCGCGTATCTCCTTCGCATGCTCGAGGAGGGACACTCGTGACACAGACCCGACGCGATCTCCTGAGGAACGCCGCCGCCGCCGCGGCCGCGACCGCCCTGGGGACTTCCCGCTTCGCCACGGCGGCCGGGCCGAAGACGCTCCTGATGCTCGGGGGCACGCGGTTCCTCGGCCCCGCCGTCGTCGATGCCGCGAAAAAGAGCGGCTGGAAGATCTCGCTCTTCAACCGGGGCAAGACGAACCCGGGCCTCTTTCCGGACCTCGAGCACCTCTCCGGCGACCGGAACGGCGACCTGAAGTCGCTCGAAGGCCGCTCGTGGGACGCCGTCGTGGACACGTCGGGCTACTTCCCGCGCCAGGTGACGGCCTCCGCCGGCCTCCTCGCCCCGCGCGTTTCGCAGTACGTCTTCATCTCGTCCATCTCCGTCTTCGCGGACATGTCGAAGCCGGGCATCGACGAGTCGTCGCCCGTCGGCGAGCTCAAGGACCCGAACGCGGACAAGATCTCGGAAGGGAACTACGGCCCCCTCAAGGCCGCGTGCGAGCGAGCGGCCGAAGCCGCGATGCCGGGCCGCGTCACGAACGTCCGCCCCGGCCTCATCGTCGGCCCGGACGACGGGACCGACCGTTTCACGTACTGGCCCGTGCGGGTCGCGCGCGGAGGCGAGGTGCTGGCGCCGAACCGGCCCTCGGACCCCGTGCAGTTCATCGACGTGCGCGATCTCGGGACCTGGATCGTGAAGTGCCTCGACGCGAAGACCGTCGGCGTCTTCAACGCGACGGGATATCCCGTCCCCGTCGGAACGCTCCTCGACACGTGCAAGGCCGTGAGCGGCAGCGACGCGACGTTCACCTGGGCCGACGCGGAGTTCCTCGAGGCGCAGAAGGTCTCCGCCTGGAGCGACCTCCCCTGCTGGCTTCCGCCGACGGGCGAGGACGCGCACGGGAACGAAGTCTCGAACGCGAAGGCCGTCGGCAAGGGTCTCGGGTTCCGGCCTCTCAAGGACACGTGCCGGGACACGCTCGCGTGGTGGAAGACGCTTCCGACCGAGCGGCAGGCGAAGCTCAAGTCTGGGCTCACGAAAGAGCGCGAGGCCGCGGTCCTCGCGGCGTGGCACGAGGCGCAGGCAAAGAAGGCTCCGAAGGCCGGCTGACCCACGGTGAACGCGCGGAGCGTCCTGTCCCGCTTCGTGCGGGTCGAGCCCGGTGAGGGCCGCGGTCTCCTCTGGGCCGCGGCCTCGTTCTTCTTCCTGCTGTCCGGGTACTACATCATCCGCCCGCTCCGCGAGGAGATGGGCACGTCCGCCGGCGGCGGCTTCGCCCTGAACTGGCTGTTCCTCGCGACGCTCGCCGGGACGTTCCTCGTGACGCCGGTCTTCGGGGCCCTCGTCTCGAAGTTCCCGCGCCGCGTGTTCGTTCCCGCCGTCTACCACGCACTCGCGGCGAGCTTCGTCGCGTTCTACGTGGCGCTCAGCGTCCTGTCCGGACCCCAGCGCCTCGCGACCGCGCGCTTCTTCTTCGTCTTCGTGAGCACGTTCAACCTCCTGATCGTGTCCGTCTTCTGGGGCTTCCTCGCCGACCTCTTCCGCTCCGAGCAGGCCAAGCGTCTCTTCGGCGCGATCGGCCTCGGCGGGACGCTCGGCGGGATCACCGGTGGCGCGATCACGGCGGGCCTCGCGAAGACGCTCGGACCAGTCCCGCTGCTCCTCGTGGCGGCCGGGCTCTTCGAGATCGCCGTCTTCTGCATGAGCCGCCTCGCGCGCGTCTACGGCGTGGACAAGGCCGGAGCGCCGGGGGAAAGAGCCGGCGCCCCAGCCGGCGTACCGCCGGGAACCGGCGCGCTCTCCGGGGTCTCCCTCTTCGCGAAGTCCCGCTACCTCCTCGGGATCGCCGGTTTCCTCCTCCTCTACACCGTCGGCTCGACGTTCCTCTACCTCTCGCAGGCGCGCATCGCGCGCGCGGCGTTCCACGACGCGGGCGCCCGGACCGCGTTCTTCGCGCGGATCGACCTGACCGTGAACGTCCTGACCGCGCTCATGCAGCTCTTCCTCACGGGGCGCCTTCTCCCGGCCCTCGGTCTCGGGCCCGCGCTCGCGCTCCTGCCCCTCGTCACGGCGGGCGGATTCGTCGCCCTCGGAGCCTCCCCGGCCGCCGGGACGCTCTTCGTCGTCCAGGTCTTCCGGCGCGCCGCCGAGTTCGCGCTCGTGAAGCCGGCCCGCGAGGCCCTTTTCACGGTCGTCTCCCGGGAAGAGAAGTACTCGGCCAAGAGCTTCATCGACACGTTCGTGTACCGGAGCGGCGACGCGCTCGGCGCGCTCGCGGACCGGCTCGTCGCCCTCCTCGGACTCGGCCCCGCGGGATTCGCGTGGGCCTTCCTGCCCGTGGCCGCGCTCTGGACGTGGAACGCGCTGACGCTCGGCAGCCGCCAGCGCGCGCTCGCCCGTCTGAGCGAGGCGCCGGCAGGCGCCGTCCCCGCCGTGTGATTCATGTGGCTCATGGCGGGGCTCCGGAGCAGCACCGAACCTCTGATGGGGAGATTTCCGCCATGAAAGTCCGCGACATCATGTCCACGAAGGTCCAGACCATCGACATGAACGAGAAGGCCGAGACGGCCTGGAATCTCATGAAGTGGAAGCGCATCCACCACGTCGTCGTCACGGACGGGCCCGGGCAGGTCGTCGGCGTCATCTCGGCTCGCGACCTCGGCGGCCGCGACCGCGAGGACGCGCTCAAGGTCCGCCCCGTCGCCGCGATGATGACGGCGTACGCCGTCAAGGCGATCCCCGAGATGCCGGTCCGCCAGGCTGCGAACGTGATGCGCGGCTGGAACATCGGCTGCCTGCCCGTCGTCGAAAGCGGCAAGCTCGTCGGGATCGTGACCGTCTCCGACCTCCTGCGCATCGTCGCGGAGGGAATCGACAAGTCGGAGCCCGCGCCCCGCAAGGCCGCCGCGAAGAAGAAGAGGAAGGCGGCGCCGGTCCTGAAGAAGACCGCGAAGAAAGCCCGCGGCAAGTAGTACGAACCAAAGAAAACGGCCCGGCTTTTCGCCGGGCCGGTCTCTTCAATTGGAGCGGGACACGAGGGTCGAACTCGCGACATCTACCTTGGCAAGGTAGCGCTCTACCACTGAGCTAGTCCCGCTCAGGAGCACCGGAAGATAAGCGACGGAGCCCCGCCTGTCAAGGCGCCGCGAGGCCGCGCTGGCGCCGGAGAACGGCCCGGGCCTTCAGGGCGCGCACGTCCCGCGGGTTCTCGCGAATCGCCGCCTCGAGCAGGGCCATCGCCTCTCCGCGCACGTCCCCGTAGCAGAGCGCGAGCTCCCAGCCGCGCGGCGGGACGATCGTCCCGTCGTTCTTCACGACGAGAAGCGAGATGAGCCGCGGCTCGCCCTTGCCGGCGCGGCGCAGGCCCACGAGCGACTCGACGACGAGGGCGCTCGCGACCGCGTCGTTGCCGTTCGCGTAGGCGAGGCCGCCGGTCGCGTACGTCGAGAGGTAGTGCGCCTCCGGGCTCTTCGGGCGCTCGGCAAGAACGCGCCGCGCCGCGGCCTGCGCGAACTGGAAGTCCTCGCGGGTGAGCCTGTGGTCCGTCTTCCTCGAGACGTCCAGCCGTTCGCGCGCCTCGGCGAGCGGCCCGGCGGCCGCCGGGGCGGGAGGAGGAGCGGGAGGCGGAGTGGCCGCCCGCTCCGCGGCCGCCGTCTCCTGCGCCGCGCGCTCGGCGGCCGCCGCCTTCTCGGCGCTCGTGCGCGCTTCTTCGGCCGCGGACTCGGCGTCCTTCACGCGCTTCTCGAGGTCCGCGATGCGCCTCTCCTCCTTCGCCCGGAGCCTCGCGTCCTCGAGCGCCTTCGGATCCGGAGTCGGCGGGGCGGGCGCGGCCGTCGGCGCGGCCGGCATCTCGACGACGGTCACCGGCGCGGCCGGAGCCGGCGTCGGAACGGCG
>Ga0335071_10008602_pt1 | contig 10469 bp, 4 predicted proteins | sample Lox_Sample_15_FD_206724 | JGI IMG/M metagenome (GOLD analysis project Ga0335071, IMG submission 206724) | Soil microbial communities from Loxahatchee National Wildlife Refuge, Florida, United States - Lox_Sample_1.5 | ecosystem: Environmental > Terrestrial > Soil > Wetlands | place: USA: Florida...
GACGTCAGTGCAGGACCGCTCTCCCAGCCAAATGATCTCCGCGTGATGCTCTTCGTCCGGGATATCACCGAACAGAAGAAAATCAGAAACTCCCTCATGCAGATGGAGAAGATGTCGCTCATGGGGAGGCTCGCGGCTGGGATCGCACATGAAATCCGGAATCCGCTCGCGGGAGTAACGCTGAATCTCCAGTACCTCCAGCGGAAAATCGACAGCGCCTCCCCCGACTACGAGTCTGTTTCGGCCGCACTTGAGGGGGCGGAGAGGATCCATCATGTCATCGAAGATACTCTGGGCCTCGCGCGGGTGACTCCACCTTCGCTCCAATCCCATTCCATCAATGCGATCGTCGCGCGATCTCTCCAATACATCTCGCTCCCGCTTCAGCAAAAGAATATTTCTCTGTCGGCTTCGTATGACGAGCATGCGCCGGATGTTCTCGTCGATCAGAAGCAGATACAACAGGTTGTCCTCAATATTCTCCAGAATGCCATCGACGCGTCCCCGGACAACAGTGCGATCGTCGTCTCGACGGAAATCCGGCAGCCGGAGGGTGGTGACGCGGAGGGAGCACTCGTGGAAATCTCGGTCCGTGACTTCGGTCCCGGCATTCCGCCGGAGATGAAGTCGGTCCTCTTTGAGCCGTTCCGGACGACGAAATCGGGGGGAACGGGTCTCGGCCTGGCGCTTTCAAAGTACATTATCGGAAAACACCGCGGAGATATCGGCCTTGAAGCTTGTCCCGACGGCGGAACGATCGTACGAATCACCTTACCAACCTCATTACTCAGCAACGGAGGCAGCAATGGAGAAAGGTAGGATCTTGGCCGCAGACGATGAGAAATCGCTCACCGTTTCCCTGAAAAACGTGTTGACGGATGCCGGCTACAACATCGCAGTGTGCTCGAACCGCGACGAGTTCTTCGCGCAACTCGCGTCGTTCAATCCGGATGTTGTGCTCCTCGACATCTATCTCGGGACGGCGAATGGGATCCAAATCCTGAAACAGGTGAAGTTCGAGGGATGGAGGGTTCCCGTCATCATGATGACAGCCCACTCCGACGTTTCACTGGCGGTCCAGGCGATGAAGGAAGGTGCGGCAGATTTCGTCGTCAAGCCGTTCGATCTCAACCATCTCATCGTCCTTATCGAGAAGAACCTCGAATTCGCCCACCTCGAGACCCGAGTGACGATGCTCCAGGAAGAGCTCGAGAAACAGCGTTCCCGGAGCGGCATCATCGGGAACAGCCTGGCACTCCGGAGAGTCCTTGAGATCAGCGAGAAACTCGCGAGCGGCGAGAGCACCACGGTTCTCATCGAAGGAGAAAGCGGCACGGGCAAGGAGCTCATGGCGAGGTTTATCCATCAGAAGAGTGTTCGGAACGGCCAGCCGTTCATTGCCCTCAACTGCGCCGCGATTCCCAAGGATCTCGCGGAAAGCGAATTCTTCGGGTATGAGAAGGGGGCCTTCACCGGGGCGACGGAACGGATGAGGCAGGGAAAGTTCGAGATGGCAAACGGAGGGACAATTCTTCTTGATGAGATCGGGGAACTGTCACTCGACATGCAGGTGAAACTGCTCCGCGTTCTCGAAGAGCGTCGCTTCTACCGCCTTGGCGGTGCTCGTGAAATCTCGGTCGACGTCCGCATTATTGCCGCATCGAACAAAAGCCTGGCAAAGCTTGTCGAGTCAGGAAAATTCAGGGAGGACCTGTTCTACCGCCTCAACGTCGCGGTGGTCAAAATTCCACCGCTTCGAGAACGGAGGGAGGATATCGAGGCGCTCACCTATGCGTTCGTCCAGGAGTTCAGCAGGAAATTCAATAAGAGTACACCGCAGGTCGAGCCGGAGGCAAAAGAGTTCCTTGAGCGGTTGCCTTGGAAAGGGAATGTCCGCGAGCTGAGGAATGCAATCGAGAGGGTTGTCCTCCTCAATGACTCCCAGGCGCTGACGAAAAACAGTCTCACATTTCTCGGGGACGGGGCGGCACCTGAGATGTCGGTCCAAGGGCTGAAAGAAGGGGAGTTCCTTCTCCGCGTTCCACCGAAAGGAGTCGGAATGGTGGATGTCTTGAAAGACCTGATCCTCCAGACCCTTGAGATCACTCAGGGGAATCAGGTCCAGGCCGCGAAGGTGCTCGGCATCACCCGGTCCAAGCTTCGGTACAAAATGGATCAGCTCAAGATAAAGTCGGGACAACGTGTTTACTCCGTCAAAGGGGTTGAGGCATAGCGACGTGAACAACGTGCATGGGGTGATTGTCCGGGAAAAGGAACGCAAAGGCACCCACGAGTCAGGACTCTTTCGACAAGCATGAACCGATGAATGTTGCCCGCACAGTGGGGTTGAGCAGCCTGGCGGCCAGGTTGAAACGGGTCAGCGGCGGAATGATCCATTTTGCTGCGAGGCTGGCTCGCGGAGTGCGCTCGATACCATTTTCGGCTCTCGTCTTCCTTGCACTTCTCGTCGTCGGTATCGCGGTGGCAGTCTGGACACATCACAACGCCGAGGTCCGAAGGACGTTTGAGGATCGTCAGTCCGAGCTTGGCGCGATTGCCGACCTGAAGGTGAAACAACTGCTCCGCTGGCGGATCGAACGGCAGGGAGACGGGCTGGTGCTGTCCGAGAACCGCGCAGTCGCACGGCAGTTTGAACGGTGCCTCGCGGACAGTTCGCTGTTTCAGGGATTTGTGCCGTGGCTGAACCTCATGAGCATGCACTCAGACTATTCTCGTATCCAACTTCTTGACACGACGATGAGAGTGAGATTTGCGTCAAACGACGCGGCGAGAGTTCTTGAATCTCACGATGTTGCGTTTGCGGGAGAAGTGTTGCGGGAAAAGAAGGTCCTCCTGACCGATCTCTATCTTTCGGAGCCCGACAATCGGCCGACGATGGACCTCATCGTTCCGATAATTCTGTCGGAGCTGAAGGGGAGCCCCGTCGTGGGAGTGTTTCTCTTTCATATCGACCCGAACACGTACCTCTACCCTCTTGTCGAATCGTGGCCGACGTCGAGCAGGAGTTCCGAATCGATGCTCATCCGGCGGGATGCAGACTCGGTTGTTTTTCTCAACGACCTTCGGAATCGCTCCAATGCGGCACTTCGTCTTCGTCTGCCCGTTGCCAACAAATCCACCCCCGCGTCGCTTGCCGCCAGGGGAGATGAGGGGAAATGTGAAGGGGTCGATTATCGCAATGCGGAGGTTCTCGCTTTCATCAAGAAGATACCGGATTCGCCGTGGAGCCTCGTTGCGAAGATCGATCGGGAAGAAGTTGAGTCAGGTATCGCAGAGGAGACGCGGGCGGATCTTCTCGCCGGGATTCTTCTTGTCGTGGCGACCGCTTTCGCCGTCGGACTCTGGTGGCGGCATGAGCGGGCCGAGTTCTACCGCGCACGACTCAAGGCGGAGGAGGAACGGAGAGCGCTCATTCAGCATTTCGAGTATCTTGTCCGGTACGCGAACGATATCATCATTCTCGCGGATAAGCAGCTGAGAATCGTCGAGATGAACGAACGGGGCTTCGAGCTGTACGGCTACAAAAAGTCGGAGATCATCGGGCGGCGTGTGGGAGACCTCGAGGCGGATGAGGGGAAGGAGACCTTCGCCGAACGACTCAAGGTGTTGAACCTCTATCGGGGGGGGAGGTACGAATCGCTTCAGCGCCGCAAAGACGGTTCGACGTTCCCGGCCGAGTTCAGCACCCGCATCATCGAGCTCGAAGGCTCTCTCTATTATCAGATGATTGCGCGCGATATTACGGAGCGGAAACGAAGCGAAGAGGCTCTTCGTGAAAAGGAGTTTTGGATTAAAGAGTCGCAACGGGTTGGGCGAATCGGGTCTTACATCCTCGATTTTCAGACGAGGACATGGACCAGCTCGGCGGTGTTGGATGAGATATTCGGAATCTGCGGGGAGTTTGACAGGTCCGTGGCGGGCTGGTTGAGCCTTATTCACCCGGAGCAGAAGAACGACATGATGACCTACTTCTCGAACGACGTCATCGCCCAGGGTCACCCGTTCAACAAAGAGTACCGTGTTGTTCGTGCGAACGACGGCGTCGTGCGATGGGTGTGGGGGCTTGGAGAGCTGAGCTACGACTCAAGCGGCGCGCTGAGAAGGATGATCGGCACGATTCAGGACATCACGGAGCGCAAGAATGCCGACAACGAAATCCGCCGTCTCAACGCGGAGCTTGAGCTCCGGGTCAGGGACAGGACCGCGCAGCTTGAAACGGCAAACCGGGAGCTCGAATCCTTTTCCTACTCGGTCTCTCACGACCTTCGCGCCCCGCTCCGGGGCATCGACGGCTGGAGCCTTGCCCTGGTCGAGGATTACCGCGACTCGCTCGACAGCCGCGCACACGAGTACATAGGACGGATCAGGGCCGAAGCGCAGCGGATGGGGACGCTCATCGACGACCTATTGCAGCTCGCGAGGGTTACTCGCGCAGGACTGGAATTGGATCGAATGAACATCTCCGACCTCGTGAGGGTTATCGCGTCTCGCCTGAAGGAACACCTTCCCTACCGCTCGATTGAATTCTCCGTCGAAGAGGGGCTTCACGCGACAGCGGATCCCCGTCTCATGGAGATCGCGTTGACGAATCTCCTCGACAATGCGTGCAAGTTCACCTCAACGCGAGAGAAGGCGATGATAGAATTCGGCCGGAACAAGGATGGAACCGCGCCGGTCTATTTTCTTCGCGACAACGGAGTCGGGTTCGACCCGGCGTACTCGACCAAACTGTTCGGACCGTTTCAACGAATGCACAAGACGTCAGAATTTCCCGGCACCGGCATCGGACTTGCGACCGTCCAACGCATCGTCCATCGTCATGGCGGCCGTGTGTGGGCCGATGCCCGGGTCGGCGAGGGTGCCACATTCTATTTCACACTCCCGGAGGCGCGATGAATTCCAGAGTGGTTCTTTTGGTGGAAGATGATGCGAGCGATGTCGAGTTGACGAAGAGGGCATCCGCAAAGGCGCAGATGCCGGACGCAATCGTCGCCGTCGAGGACGGACAGGAGGCGCTCGATTATCTTCATGCCCGGGGTGCGTACCTCGGACGGGACACGGCGGACCTCCCGACCGTCGTTTTGCTCGATCTCAAGCTGCCGAAAATCGACGGCCTGGAAGTCCTTCGACGCATTCGCTCGGCCGAGGCGACGAGGCGCCTGCCGGTGGTTATTCTCACATCCTCCAGGGAAGAGAGAGATGTCGGCACGAGTTATGACCTGGGAGTGAACAGCTACACCCGGAAGCCGGTCGATTTCGCTCAGTTTGCGGACGCTATCCGCCATCTCGGAATCTACTGGCTTGTCATCAATGAACCGCCACCCACGGCGTGAGGTCTCTATGGCAAATGAACTCAGTGTCCTGATCGTGGAAGATTCCGAAAACGACGCAGCCCTTATCATGCGACAGCTCGAAAAGGCACAATACGCCGTCCGGTCCGAGCGCGTCGAGTCTTCACACGGGATGAAAGAAGCACTCAGCAGATCGAAATGGGATCTTATTCTCTCGGACTACAGTCTTCCGAGGTTTGACGCACTCTCCGCATTGAAACTGTTGTTGGAATCGGGGCAGGATATTCCGTTCATCGTCGTCTCCGGCACCATCGGAGAGGAGACTGCCGTCGAGCTCATGCGGGCCGGAGCACACGACTATGTGATGAAGGATAAGCTCTCTCGACTCGTCCCCGTGGTGAGGCGAGAACTTGCCGAATCACGGGTGCGCCTGGAAAGGCGTATGACGGAGCATTCACTCCAGGAGAGTGAGGCAAGGCTCCGGAATCTCATCCAGACCGCCCGTGATGTGATTTTCACCATCTCCCCGGACGGTATCTTCACAACGCTCAATCCCGCGTTCGAAACGCTCACAGGATGGCAGCGCAGCGAGTGGCTCGGCAGATCGTTCGAAGACCTTCTTGCTCCGGCCGACGTTCCGAAGGCCCTCTCACGACTCAAGAGCCTCATGAACGGAGAACCGAACCTCATCTCGGAACTAAAGATCCGTACAAAGGCCGGGGCGATGATATACGCCGAGTTAGTAGGGACGCCGCATTTGCTCGAGGGGAGGCTCGTGGAGATCATAGGTATCGCGCGTGATATCACGGAAAGAAAAGAGGCGGAGATAGCGCTCAGGAAAAGCGAGGGGCTTCTTTCCGATACGATGAAGATCGCGCGCCTTGGACCGTGGGAGCACGACACGCTGGCGGATGAATTCATCTTCAACGACCATTTCTATTCGGTCTTCAGGACCACCGCGGAGGCTCAGGGCGGATATAGAATGACCTCGTCCGAGTACGTCCGCCGCTTTGTTCATCCGGCCGATGCCGACCTGGTGCGTGAGGAGATCAAAAAAGCCGTTGAAGCCTCCGAGCAACATTGCACACGCCGGCTTCAGCACCGGATGCGATATGCGGACGGGGAGGAAGGGTATCTCGAGGTGAGCATCTTCGTTGTCAAAGACGAGGAGGGTAAGATCATCCGGACGCACGGTGTCAACCAGGACATCACGGAACGAGTCGAGGCGGAACGGGCACTGCGGGAGAGCGAAGAACGATATCGTCAGTTCTTTGAGGATGACCTTACCGGAGATTTCATCAGCATGGTGGACGGCACGATCCTCTCGTGCAATCCTGCCTTCGCGCGCATTTACGGATTCGATTCGGTTGAAGAAGCGATGTCGGCAAAAGGGCAATCATTCTATCCTTCCACGGAGCACCGTGAGAGGTTCCTTGAACTCCTGAGGGAGAAGAAGAAACTCGAGTACTTTGAGGAAGAAGGACGAAGAAAGGACGGCAGGCCCATCTACCTTGTCTCAAACAACATTGGCATTTTCGACGACAAGGGGAATCTTGTCCAGATTAAGGGATATATCTTTGATGACACGGAACGGAGGGTGCTCGAAGAGCAACTGCGCCAATCACAAAAGATGGAAAGCATCGGAACGTTGGCCGGGGGCATCGCACATGATTTCAACAATATCCTCAACAACATCCTGGGGTTCGTCATGCAACTGAAAAAGTACGCCGGCGATCCGGTCAAGGTCATGAAGTACGGGGAGACCATCGAGAAATCCGCGACGCGCGGCGCCGAGCTGTCCGCCCACTTGCTCTCGGTGTCGCGTCGGAAGAAGCGTGAGGAGGCCGAGTTTGACGTCGCTCAGCTCGTCAACGAGGTCTGCACGCTATGCGGTGAGACGTTTCCCCGCATGATCGCCGTCGAGCGGGTCATCGGAGGCGGGCTTCCGACGATCAGGGGGGATCGCGGCTCTCTCTATCAGGTGCTGCTGAACCTCAGCGTCAACGCTCGGGATGCTATGCCGAACGGAGGCACGTTGACAATCAAAGCGTTCAGTAGAATGGTCGGCCCCGAAGTGAATCCGAGGTTGCTTCCCACTCCAGCGTCGCGGTGTGTGGAGCTGATCGTCTCCGACACCGGCAGCGGCATGTCGGATGCAGTGCGCGAAAAGATCTTTGACCCCTTCTTTACGACGAAGGAACAAGGGAAGGGAACGGGGCTCGGGCTGTCGATTGTCTATAATGTTGTCAAAGAGCATCATGGGACGATCATTGTGGAGAGTGAGGAGGGAGTGGGAAGTTCGTTCAAGGTATACCTGCCTGCGGTCGAATCCCAGACTTCGAAGGACTCATCCCGCTCCTCGGAGGAGTTCATTCCGCAGGGAGAGCTGGTGCTGCTGGTCGACGATGAAGAAATGATGCAGGAGCTAGGCAAGGAACTTCTTGAAGACAACGGCTTCCATGTCGTGATCGCGAAAGACGGCGTCGAGGCCGTGGAGATCTACCGCGAGCGGGGGAAGGAGATCTCCTTGGTTATCCTCGACCTTGTGATGCCAAGGATGGACGGCGGACAGACCTACATGGAGCTGAAGAAACTCAATGAATCCGTCAAAGCGTTTTTCTGCTCCGGCTTCACTTCGGACAAGGTCATCACGCAACTGCTCGCGGAGGAGCACCTCCATGCGATCAAGAAGCCTTTCCACCCGACCGAGTTCATCAACATGGTTCACTCCACGATCAAAGGAGAGTAGCGACGCCCGGAGTCTATTCGCGAAGGCCCGGCGGATGCGCGGAAATTAATGGGCGAAAGGCCGGCCGGGCCGCTCCCCGATATTGCCATCTTCCTCGAACAAAGAATCAACGATGAAAAAGAGCCGCCTTTTTCAGTCAGCGATCTCCGACCGCTCAGGACAGTCCCATCTGCTCCGATATACCCTCATGTATATCATTCTCTCATGCCTTTGGATTGGGTTCTCCGACCGGGCACTCCTCTGGCTCGTGACGGACCCAAAACTCATGGCCAACGTGGCGACGATCAAAGGGTGGTTTTACGTGCTGGCTTCTGCCGCTCTCTGGCACAGCATGATGACCCACAACACCAACCGCATTTCCTTTGCTCAGTCGGCCTATCGGGCTCTCTTCAACGCCAGCCCGATTCCGATTACCATTAATTCACCGCTCGACGGCACCTTCGTCGAAGCGAACGACAGCTTCCTTTCACTCTGTGGTTACGGCCGCGAGGAGGTCATCGGTCATTCTCCCAACGAGTACGGAATGTATGCAGACCCTGAACGCCGAGAGGAGTTGTTCAGAACCCTTCTGGAGAAAGGAAGAGTCTCGGGGGCAGACTGCCGATTCCGCACCAAGGGGGGCGAACTTGTCGACCTGCTCATGTGGCTTGAAAGATTCTCGCTCGATGAGGAGGACCACGTCCTTGCCATGGCGCTTGACCGTACGACCCAGAAACGGTCAGAGAAGATCGTGAAGGAAAGTGAAGAACGATTTGCGACGGTTTTCAGAGCCAGCCCGGTGGGAATGAGTCTCACGCGGCTCTCCGACGGCCTGTTTCTCGACGTCAACAGAGCGTTCCTCTCTCTGTTTGGCTATCAACTTGAAGAAGTGCTCGGCGGCACGCCCATGTCTCTAAGAATGTGGGTCTGCCCTGAGCACCGATCAAAGATGATTGCTGCCCTGAACCAGTACGGACGGTCGGAATCGCTCGAGACCCAATTCCGGACGAAGGAGGGATCGGTCAAAGAGGTCAAGGTGACAGCCGAACTCGTTGACATCGCAGGGGAAAAGTACATCCTGGGCCTGACCGAGGACATCACCGAAAAGAAAGCATCCGAAGCCGAGTTACAGCGAGATATCTCCGAGCGAAAGCGGGCGGAAGAATTGCTTCGTTTTAGCGAGGCCAGCCTCGCGGAGGCAACGAGAATCGCAGGGCTCGGGAGTTGGGAATGGGACAGGACGACGAACACGCTGGTCTGGTCGAAGGAACTTTCGCGGATTCTTGGACAGGAACCGAAACCCTCATTTCCGGGGTTGCAGGCACTCTCCCGGTCTCCCGACGACACCGTAGAGCGCGAACGTGCGGCTATCGAGCGGGCATTGAGCGCCGGCACCCCGTACGAGCTTGAGCTTGAGATTGTGCGCGATGACGGCACACGCCGATGGGTCTCCGCCCGGGGTGAACCGAAGTTCGACCACCAGGGTGCCATCACGGGGCTAAGAGGAACGGTCCTTGATATCACCGTCAGAAAGAATCTCGAGATTCAGCTCCTCCAGGCTCAACGTTTGGAGACGGTCGGAACTCTGTCGGCAGGAGTGGCGCACGACTTCAACAACATTCTCAACATCATCGGCGGAAACCTTCAGCTTATTTCCGAAACTCCTCACGACGCGGGGAAGAATCGGGAACGGATGGAGGCGATAACGAAGGTGACGGAACGAGGAGCGCAACTGGTGCGGCAGCTTCAGATTTTCGCAGGAAGATCGGAACATGTGCTGCAAATGGTTGATCTCAACTCTGTCGTTGAGGAAAACGCGATGATTCTCGGAGAGACCTTTCCCAAGAAGATCTCAGTCTCGCTGGATCTCGACAAGACCCTGCCTCTCATCAGCGCAGATAAGAATCAGCTTCACCAGGTTCTCCTTAACCTCAGCGTTAACGCGCGCGATGCAATGCCGGACGGAGGCGCTCTGAATTTCACGACTTCGCTGGCGCAAGGAGAAGCGCTCCGAGAGAAATTTCCTGCAGCCCTCCCGCTTCCGTACATAACCGTGAGGGTCAAAGACACCGGCCGCGGAATGGATCAGGAAGTGATTCGCAGGATCTTTGACCCATTTTTCACCACGAAGGAGGTCGGAAGAGGGACCGGGCTGGGGCTCTCAGTTGCGCTGGGCATTGTTCAGGCTCACGGCGGATTCATCGATGTCGAAAGTGAAGAGAAGAAAGGGAGCATCTTCCAGATCTATCTTCCCGTGACGGAAGGAGGGAGTGCAATGATCGGTGAAACGCTTTCGCAGGAACCTCAATCGAACCGGGGCCGGGAGACCATCCTCTTCGTCGATGACGAGGAGTTCGGGCGCGAACTGGCCGTCGACCAGTTCTCGGATTACGGATACACCGTGATCACGGCGGGGGATGGAAGCGAGG
>Ga0335071_10008603_pt1 | contig 10468 bp, 12 predicted proteins | sample Lox_Sample_15_FD_206724 | JGI IMG/M metagenome (GOLD analysis project Ga0335071, IMG submission 206724) | Soil microbial communities from Loxahatchee National Wildlife Refuge, Florida, United States - Lox_Sample_1.5 | ecosystem: Environmental > Terrestrial > Soil > Wetlands | place: USA...
CCCGCAAAGCTCGCCGGCGGCAGCGGGGTCATCTCGCTGACGCCGACCGGTCCCGGTCAGATTGTCGTTTGTGCAGACTTGGGCCCGGACAACGGCGTGACCTGCACGGCGACTACGAGCGCGGCGCTGCCCTGGCTGCAATCTAAGTGGCCGGGCGGCGCCAGCTACAACAATGACCCGTCGGCGGTCGCCACGTTCGGCGTGTTCAGCCCCGAAGGCAAGCGCGGCGTTTACAACCGCGAGATGTATTGATGGCGCGCAAGTTGTCCGAGGGGGGATTTACGCTGGTTGAACTGATCACGATCATGATCCTGATCGGCATCCTCGCGGTCGTCGCCCTGCCGAATCTGAACGTCGCGGAAGGATTCGGCGCCACGAGCTTCCGTGACCGCATCGCGGCGTCCTTGCGTTACGCGCAAAAGTCGGCCGTCGCGAAGCGCCGTCTCGTATGCGCGACCGTGGCCGCAGATCGCGTGACACTGACCGCGGACGCCGGCTTCGGCGCAAATGCTTGCGCGAACGCACTGGCCGGTCCGGACGGCGCTACTCCGGCTGCATTGTCGCCGTCTGCCGCGATCACCGTGGCTGCCGTCCCCGCAGGGCCGCTCTATTTTCAGCCGTCGGGTGCCGTAACCAGCGATGCGGCCGGAACCGCGCCGACCGATTACTCACTGACGGTGGCGGGCCAGACGCCGATCACGGTGAACGGAGCAACCGGCTATGTGGACTAGCCCGATGCGCCGTTCGCGCGGCATGACGCTGCTGGAGTTGATTCTGGCGATCGTCGTCATCGGTGTCGGCCTTGCGGGCGTGCTGGTGGCGTTCAATCAGGCGGTACTCCATTCCGCGGATCCAATGGTCAGGAAGCAGATGCTCGCCATCGCGGAAGAGATGATGGAAGAGATCACGCTCAAGCCCTTTGCCGCAACCGCCAATATTGCGCCCGCCGGCTGCGCGCGCAACACATTCAACGACATCAGCGACTATGCCGGCTACTCCAGTACCGGCGTCTGCGACATCGACGGCAATGCCGTCGCTTCGCTCGCCGGCTACAACGTGGCCGTTGCGGTGACCAGCACGACCCTGCCCGCGCCGGCCGGCGTCGCCGCACTGCGCGTTGCCGTCACCGTATCCCACGGCGCCGACACGTTCACCTTGGTCGGTTACCGAACGGATTGGGCGTCGTAGCCATGGCACGCGGACGCGGGTTCACACTGGTCGAAATGGTCGTAGTGATCGTGATCACCGGAATCCTTGCGGCTTCGTTCGCCGTATTCTTCGTTCCAGCGGTCAACAGCTACTTCGATTCGAAGCGTCGCGCAGAGCTCACCGACGCGGCGGATACCGCGCTGCGGCGGATGGGGCGCGACGTCCGCCGCGCGGTGCCGAACTCGATCCGCATTCCATCGAACCAGTGCTTTGAACTGGTGCCGACGAAGGCCGGCGGTCTCTATCGCCGTGCCACCGACATCGTGAATGCCAATTCCGATCCGCTCGACACTTCCGGAACGGACACAAGTTTCGACGTCTTGTCGCCGCTAGCGGCAAACCCCGCAAGCGGGGATTTCGTCGTCATCGGCAATCAGAACACGAACGATGTGTATGCCGGCACGAACCGTGGTTCGGTAAGTGGTTGGGCTTCTCCGCCGAGTCCCGGCGGCGCGGCCGTGGGTGTTGGACGCGTTACGCTGAACCCGGCGGCCCAGTTTCCCGCCGGATACGACGGCGCGCGCTTCCAGATCGTCGACGGCGCAGAGCAGAGCGTGTTCTACATCTGTCGCGGCGCCGGCACTTCGAGCGGCAACGGTACGGGCCAACTGGTGCGGCTCGTGCGCGCCTTCAATGCCACCTATCCGGCCGCGTGCCCGGCTGCGGGCGGAGCCGTGCTCGCCAACAACGTGGCCGCTTGCGAGTTCATCTATAACCCGAATCAGGGTGCCACACAGCAGTCCGGCTTCGTGTGGATGCGCATCGAACTGCTTTCCGCCGGGGAACGCATGGCGTTGAGTTCCGGCGTCCACGTGAGCAACGTGCCATGAGACGGTGCCGCCAGGGAGGCTTCGGCACCATCGCCGCGATCATGATTCTCGTGATCCTGGCGAGTCTGGCGGCCGCCATCGTGTCATTCTCCTCGGGGCAGCAACTGGCATCGGCGCAGGACGTGATGGCGACAAAGGCCTGGCAGGTCGCCTCTGCTGGCACCGAGGGCGGTCTCTACCGCGCGCTGAAAGGTGGCACATGCGACACGCAGACCTGGACGAGTGCAGACGACACCCAGTTCAGAGTCACTGTCGTCTGCACGTCTAGCGCCCCCAACGACTACAACGACGGTGAAACCATGCCCGGAACCGCCCGCAAGCTCCGGGTGTTTACGGTGACCGCCACCGCCTGCAACGTTGCCGCAGGCACATGCCCGGACAATGGCGCGGCCGCGGGGCCAGGTTATGTCGAACGCCAGAGAATCGCAGTGGCGTACTGCGAATGGGACGGCACGAAATGCACCGGACCATGAGCGCCGAGGCCAGAGAAACAAAGTGCCATGTGATTGGCGCCGTTTTCCCGGTTTCGGATCGCCATGAATTCCGTTAAAAACTGCTGAATTGCGCTCATCGGGCGCACGGACTATTGGCGCCGCGAAACGGGGTGGCTTGGCATGTGGCCTTTCGGGCTGAAGGCAGGACGCGAAGACGAGTGGACGGCGGTGGTCTTTTCGGGCCGGCGCGTGGATGTCGCTCGAGTCGCCTTTCACGCGGGCGAGCGGCCGGATCTGCTCGCCTGGGATTCATATCCCCGGGAAGGTTCCGATGCGGAGATCGTCAAGCGCCTCCACGGTGCCCGCAGGCTGGGTGCGGGGCGCTGCGCGCTGTTGCTTCCCCACGGCCAGTATCAAATGCTGCAGATCGAGGCCCCGGCGGTGGCGGCGGCGGAATTGCGCAGCGCGGTCCGCTGGAAGATCAAGGACATGGTCGATTTCCCGGTGGAAAGCGCCGGCATCGACTGCCTGCCGCCGATCACGGGCGCCGGGCGTGGCGAGCAGATCTATGTCGTGGCCGCCAGCAACAGCGCCCTCGGCTCGTGGATTCGCATGTTCCAGGAGGCAAGGACTCCCCTGCACGCCATCGACGTGCCGGAACTCGCCCAGCGCAATGTCGCGGCGCTATTCGAGGAGCAGAACCGGGGGCTGGCGCTCCTCGCGTTCGACGACAGCGGCGGTCGCCTGACCTTCAACTATCGCGGCGAGATGTACTTTTCGCGTCGCATCGACATCGTGCCAAGCGAGATGGCGGCCAAGGGCGACACGACGGCGATCTTCGAACGAGTGCTTCTCGATGTGCAAAGAACGCTCGACAACGTCGACCGGACCTACAGCGCGATTCCAATCGCGCGCCTCCTGGTGTCCCCGGTGCCGGGCGCGGCGCGATTCGTCGACTACCTCAAGGAGAACCTGTACCAGCCGGTCGAAATGCTCGATCTGTCCAGGCGCATGGACGTCGCGAAGATCCCCGCGCTGCGCGATCCGGCGCAGCAGGGTCCGGCCATGCTTGCGATCGGCGCCGCCTTGCGCGGCGCGGTTGGGGCGACGCAACCGGCCATGGCATCATGAGCTACCAGATCAACCTCTACGATCCGACGCTGCTCGAGCGCAAGCAATGGCTCACCGCGGCCAACTTGCTGCTCGCCGTTGCGGCATTGTTCCTGATCCTGGCGGCGTGGGGCGCGTGGGAGCGCATCCAGGCCACGTCGCTGTCGCGCGATGAGGGGACCTTGGCCGATCAAACGAAGGCCGCCCGCGACGAGGCGCTGGCCCTCGGCGCCCAACTGGCCAATCGCAGGCCGGACCCGAAACTGGAGCTCGACGTGGCCGCCATGAAGGAATTACTCGGCGTGCGACAGGAGATCCTGGCGGCCCTCGAGCCGGCCGACGGCGCGGCTTCCGTCAGGTACTCGGAGTACTTGCGCGGTCTGGCGCGACAGACGATCCCGGGCCTGTGGCTCACGGGCTTCGCTGTCGGTCCTGACGGCAATCGCATGGAGATCCGCGGCCGCACGCTGGATCCGGCCTTGCTGCCCCAATACATTCATCGTCTCGAGGCCGAGCCGGCCTTCCGGGGCCGTCGTTTTGCGGCGCTGACGATTTCCGTGCCGCCTGCGCCATCGGCGCCGGGCCAGCCTTTGGAACCGTCGCAGGCGCCGCCCTATCACGAGTTTGCGTTGGTTCCGGATCTGGACACGCATCGCAAAGGAGGTACGCAGTGACCGGGCTATCAGCCACCTGGCGCAAGCTCGCCGAACGCTACGCCGCCCTGAACCAGCGCGAGCAAGTGCTGGTTGCCGTGGCATCGATCGTCGGCGTCGCGCTGCTCTTGCAGACTTTCTGGGTCGACCCGGCTGCGCGGAAAGCGAATGCGCTGCGCGCGCAGATGAGCGGGCAGCAGACCGAACTGGCAACGCTGCAAACACAGGTGGCGAGTTTGAAGGCGCAACTGCAGGATCCCGATGCGGCGAATCGCAAGGCGCTGGAAGACTTGCGCCTGCGGCTGGCAAACGTCGACAGCCAGATTGGACACCTCGACGAGAAACTCGTGTCGCCGCAGCAAATGGGACGGCTCCTGCAAACGCTGTTGGCCCGGCACCGGGGCCTGTCGCTGGTCAGCCTCAAGTCCATGGAGCCGCAGCCACTGCTCATGGCGCAGGGCGACAAGATCGGCAGCGGCAAGGAAGCGCCGCCGTCGGAGAACATCTATCGCCATGGCGTGGAGATCCGCGTTGCGGGCAGCTACCTGGACCTGCTGGCGTACCTGGCCGAACTCGAGCGCTCACCGCAGCGCCTGCTTTGGGGAGGCTTCACGCTGGCGGTGGTGGCTTATCCGCGTAGCGAACTGACGCTGACGGTCTACACCCTCAGCCGCGAGAAGGATTGGCTCGCCGTATGAAGACGGTACTCAATGCATTGGCCTTGATCGCGACGCTGCTCTCCGGCGTGGCGATCGCCCAGTCGCTGCCGGACCCGACACGTCCGCCGCCCAGCATCGAGGGAGGATCGCCCGGTGCTGGCGCGGCGCCAACCCAGCCGGCGCCGAGCGGGCTGCAGTCGATCATTCGCCGGCACGGCGGCAAGTCTGCGGCGGTCATCAACGGCACGTATGTTGAACTCGGCGGCAAAGTCGGCGATGCGACCGTCGAGCGCATCGGCGAGGACTCAGTGGAACTGCGTTCGGCGTCCGGCCGCGAGACCCTGTATCTCACACCCGGCGTCGGCAAGAAGATCGACTCGACGCAAACCAGCGCGGCGAACCAGCCGCGTGGCAAGTTGAAGAAGGCAAAGCCATGATAGCCAGAACCATGATGATCATCTGCGCGGCGCTCGCCGCCATGGCGGGCGGCTGCGCGCCGCAGCAGTTCCGTCAAGGCGCGGTGCACGACGCCATCGGCGATGAACTCAAGCAGGCTACGGCGGAGAGGCCCGCCGAGCGCCCGGCAAAAGCGCCCGTTGGCGACGCCGCGCTGATGCCGCCGCTGGCCGCCGAGATGCCCAAGACACCGGGCGCGCCAGCCGCGGAACCGCGCTTCGATCTCTCGGTAGTGAATGCGCCGGTGGCTCAGGTCTTCATGGCCATTGTTTCTGGTACGCGCTACAACATGCTGGTGCCTTCCGACGTCAGCGGGCAGGTGACGCTCAACCTCAAGGACGTGACGGTGCGCGAGGCGCTCGACTCGATCCGCGAGCTCTACGGTTACGACTACGCGATCAAGGGCAATCGCATCGTCGTGCACTCGAACGCAATGCAGACGCGCGTGTTCCATGTCAATTACCTGGCATCGCACCGGCAGGGGGCAAGCGAACTGCGGGTAACGTCAAGTTCGATCACGGGCAGCGGCACGCCGTCGGCCTCCGCGCCCAACCAGCCCGTGTCGCCGAATACGCCGACCACCGGCGCTACAACTCTGACGAGCCGGGTCCAGACGACGACCGACAGCGACTTCTGGAACAGCTTGACGACGGCGCTGGCGGCAATCGTGGGCAACAACGACGGACGCAAGGTCGTCATCAATCCGCAGTCGGGCATCATCGTCGTCACCGGGCTGGCGCGCGAAATTCGCCAGGTCGAGGGCTACCTGCGCGAGACGCAGACGGTCGTCGACCGCGAAGTGATGCTCGAGGCCAAGATCCTCGACGTCGCTCTGAATCAGGACTTCCAGGCCGGCGTCAACTGGGCCGCCTTCAGGTCCGGTACCAACAGCCGCAGCGCAGGCGGTATTGCCGCTCCAGGCAGCACACTGAACGCGGGAACAGGCTCAAGTGCCACTTTGTCCGGCAACGGTGTCACGATTAGACCCGGTCGTGCAGGCTCCCTTGCCGCGACGGCGGCACCGCTCGGCAACGGTTTCATCGGCCTAGCCCTGCAGACCTCGAACTTCGCGGCGCTCCTCAGTTACCTTGAGGGACAGGGCACGGTCACGGTACTCTCGAGCCCCCGCATCGCCACGATCAACAATCAGAAGGCCGTGCTCAAGGTCGGCACGGACGAGTTGTTCGTCACTGGCATTACGACGAACGTCACGACCAGCACGACGGGCAATCCTGTGGCGACGCCGACGCTCACGCTGCAACCGTACTTCTCGGGCATTTCACTCGATGTGACGCCCCAGATCGATGAGGACGACAATATCGTGCTCCATGTCCACCCGGCCGTCAGCGTGGTTACCGAAAAGCAGAAGGTCATAGACTTGGGCACCAACTTGGGTGTATTCCAACTGCCACTGGCATCCTCCAGCGTGAACGAAACGGACAGCATCGTGCGCGTGAGCGATGGCAGCATCGTGGCGATCGGTGGCCTGATGGCGCAGAACCAGACCCAGGACCGGACCCAGATGCCGGGTCTGGGCAATATCCCGGTTGCGGGGCTCCTGTTCGGTCAACGGTCTAGCGCGGCCAGCAAGCGCGAACTCGTGATCCTGCTCAAGCCCACTGTGATCCGCTCCGACCGGTCCTGGGAGATGGACCTCGAAAGCAGCAGCGCGCGCATGCAAAAACTCGATCCGCGCGACTTCATGTCCGGGGACTACTAGGCGGGACGCACATGTACTTGGGCCACTTCGGACTGACCGAGCTGCCGTTCAGCATCACCCCGGACACGCAGTTCGTCTATTCGGCGGGCTCGCACCAGGAAGCGCTCAACACGCTGCTCCTGGCGGTGCGCGGCGGTGAGGGCTTCGTCAAGATCACGGGCGAGGTCGGCACGGGCAAGACGCTGCTGTGCCGCCGCTTCCTGGCGACGCTGGGTGACGAGTGCGTCGCCGCATACATCCCCAATCCGCAGTTCGACGCCCGCGGGCTTTTGCTAGAAGTGGCCGAGGAGATCGGCGCGAACGGGGGCGGCGATGACGACAATGTGCACATCGTCAAGCGCATCAATCGGCGTCTGCTCGAAATCGCCGACCAGGGCAAGACCGCCGTACTCTGCATCGACGAGGCGCAGACCACGCCGATCCAGACGCTGGAAACGCTCCGCCTGATTTCCAACCTCGAAACCGAGAAACGCAAGCTGATCCAGATCGTGCTGTTCGGCCAGCCCGAGCTCGACCGGCGCCTCGAGGAGCCCTCGGTGCGGCAGTTGCGGCAGCGCATTGTGTTTCATTATCGGATGCCCGGTTTGAAGCGCAGCGAAATCGGCGCCTACGTGGAGCACCGGCTGCGCGTGGCCGGCTACCACGGTGGCCGGCTGTTTTCGGCGTTCGCGCGCAGCGCCCTCTACCGGCATTCCGGCGGCATGCCGCGGCTGGTAAACATCCTCGCGCACAAGGCGATGCTTGCGGCATACGGCGAAGGCAGCGACGAAGTCTGTCGGCGGCATGTGCGGGCGGCGGCGCGCGACACGGAAGGCGCGCGCCACGCAGGCTGGTTGCTCCGAGGAGGTTTCGCATGAGCCTGATCAACCAGATGCTGCGCGATCTCGACCAGCGCCAGGCGTCGACGCTCGAGCGGGCGGGACTCGCAGCGCAGGTACGGGCCCTGCCGGCGGAAAAGTCGTTCCCCTGGTTGCGCTTGGTGCCGGCCGTGAGCGGCCTGGTGCTCGGCGCAGCGGGCCTGTGGCTGTTCGTGCAGGCCAGGCAGGCGCCGGCAACACCCGCCGCGGCGATGACGGCGGCGTCCGCTGTCACGATGCCGGTGCTGGCGGTGCCCATGCCAGTCGAGCCCGTGGCGGAACCGCCGGCGACGTCGGCATTGCAGATGGACTTCCAGTTGCGGCGCACGGAAGTCCGCCGCGCGGAGGCCCCGGCGCCGGTATCGTCCGAGCCGCCTGCCGCTGTGCCGCAGCCGCCTGCCATCGACAAACGCCCGGCGGGATCGACGATGAACACGGCTGACGCGGAGTACGCCAAGGGGATGGCTTCGTATCGGCAGGGACGACCGAACGAGGCGGTCGAGGCGTTCCAGGCCGCGCTGCGGCTCGATCCGCGGCATGTGTCGGCGCGCCAGGCGCTGTTGAGCCTGTTGATGGAGCAGCGCCGCTGGCAGGAGGCGCAGGCCGCCGCCGCCGAAGGGCTGGCGCTGGTGCCTGCCCAGCCCGGATGGGCGATGATTCTGGCGCGCCTGCAGGTGGAACAGGGACAGGTTGCCGAGGCGGAGCAGACGATGGCGGCGCATGCCCGCTATGCCGAGCGCAGCGCCGAGTACCAGGCGTTTTACGGCCTCTTGCTCGATAAACTGCAACGGCCGCAAGAGGCGCGCGAGGCGTTCCAGAAAGCGCGCGACCTGGGTTCGCTGCCGCCGAGCCAGGCGGCGGCGGTCGAGACGAGACTGCGCTAGTCGCGCAGCGTCCGCGCCGCCACCCAGTTGGTGACGCGCATCGCGCCGCGGGCTTTCAGCACGCCGGCAAATTCATCCAGTGTCGCCCCCGTGGTCATCACGTCGTCAACCACAATCACCGACCGGCCGCCGAAATCGATGCTGCATTCGAAGGCCATGCGCACGTTGGCTCGCCGCTGCTTCCAGGGCAGGACGGCCTGCGGCGTCGTGTCGCGCGACCGCAGGCATCCATCGAGTTCCAGCGGCAGTTGCAGCGCCCTGGCCAGCGGTCGCGCGATTTCGACTGCCTGGTTGAACCCGCGCTCGCGCAATCGCGCGGCCGAGAGCGGCAGGGGCACGATGACGTCGCCCGACGGGCGAGGCCCGGAGAGCATCGCGTCGGCCAGAAAGTCAGCCGTGGTGGTACGCCGCTGGTACTTGAGCGTTTGCACCAGCCTGTCCACGGGGAACGCGTAGCGGAAGCGTGCGACCGTGGCATCGAAACGGGGTCGTTCCTTCAGACAGGCACCGCAGACGGCAGACCCCGGGGACGCCTCGGCGCACACCGCGCAAGCGTTTGCCGGCAAGATCGGCAGCTCCGCGTCGCAGGCAGGGCAGAGCAGAGCGTCGCCCGAGTAGGCACCGCAAAGCAGGCAATCCTGCGGCATCAGCGCGGTCAATAGCCTGCGCAAAATTGACAAGCCCGGCTCCTTCGCGGATCATCCCGCACCCATTCTGCCAAAGTTTCCGGAAATGACTGCCACGAACTGGAGTGCCGACGCCGTCGAGGCGCTGTACGAACTTCCCTTTGCCGACCTGTTGTTTCGCGCCCAGGAAACGCACAGGCGGCATTTCGACGCCAACGCCATCCAGCGCTCGTCGCTGCTCTCCATCAAGACCGGCGGCTGTTCCGAGGATTGCGGCTACTGTTCGCAGTCGGCGCGGCGCGACCAGGACACCGGCATCGAGCGTGGCAAGCTGCTCGAACTCGAGGAAGTGAAAACCGCGGCCAAAGCCGCCAAGGCCAACGGCGCCAGCAGGTTCTGCATGGGCGCAGCCTGGCGCGGACCGAAGGAGGGCGACCTCGACAAGGTGATCGAGATGGTGCGCGTGGTCAAGGATCTGGGCATGGAAGCCTGCCTGACGCTAGGCCTGCTCGGTCCGGGCCAGGCGCAGAGACTTGCTGCCGCGGGTCTCGACTACTACAACCACAACCTCGACACCAGCGCCGAGTTCTACGGCCAGGTGATCACCACGCACAGCCAGGAAGCGCGCATGGACACGCTGGTGAGCGTGCGCGCCGCGGGCATGAAGATCTGCTGCGGCGGCATCGTCGGCATGGGCGAGACGCGCCGCGTGCGCGCTTCGCTGATCGCACAGCTCGCCAACCTGGATCCGGCGCCCGAGTCGGTGCCGATCAACCACCTGGTCGCCATTCCCGGCACGCCGATGGAGAACGTGCCGCCGCTCGATCCCTTCGAATTCGTGCGCACCATCGCCGCGGCGCGCATCACGATGCCGGCTTCCTGGGTGCGCCTCTCCGCCGGCCGGCAGGAGATGAGCGACGAATTGCAGGCGCTGTGCTTCCTCGCCGGCGCCAACTCGATCTTCTACGGCGAAAAGCTGCTCACCACAGGCAACGCCGAGGCGACCCGCGACGAAGCGCTGTTCGCGCGT
>Ga0335071_10008604_pt1 | contig 10468 bp, 5 predicted proteins | sample Lox_Sample_15_FD_206724 | JGI IMG/M metagenome (GOLD analysis project Ga0335071, IMG submission 206724) | Soil microbial communities from Loxahatchee National Wildlife Refuge, Florida, United States - Lox_Sample_1.5 | ecosystem: Environmental > Terrestrial > Soil > Wetlands | place: USA: Florida...
ACAGCAGCAGGGCGAGGACGAGGGCGAGGGCGATGCGGTGCACGGAGCTGGGTCTCCTCGGGCGGCTCGGGCCGGGACGCGGTCGTGAGGTGAGGCGGGCGGGCGCCCTCCACCTGATCTCCGCCTGATAACTGTAGCACGACCGCGCGGGGTCCTCCGCGGGCGGTGGCCATGCCGGGGCGTCCCGCCGACCGTCCGGGGCACCGCCGGGACGGAACGGGTTTCCGTCCTGCCGGCCCAGCGGGTACCATCAGGGCACCGTAGGCCGCTGGACCCTCGTCCGCGAGTGCACTGCATGGCGTCGATGCGCCTGGTCTCCTCCATCCTCTTCGTGGTCCTGACGCTCGCGGGAATGGGCCCGCGCGTGGCCCGCGGCGTGGGCGACGAGCCGGCGCCGGCCCCCCCGCAGCTCGTCGGGCCGCCACCCGACCACGGGGGGCACACCTTCGCCCTGACCATCGCAGTGGCGGACTCGACGGGCCGGCCGTTGGCCGCCCGGGCGCAGGTGCTCGCCTCGGACGGACATCCCCGCCCGTCGGGCCCCGACCCGTTGCTGATGAGCCACTCGAGCATCGGCGGCTACTTCTACCTGGATGGCGAGACGACCCTGGCGGTGCCGGACGGCCAGACGCGCGTGGTCGTCTCGCGCGGGCCCGAGATCAGCCCGGTCACCCTCGACCTCGACGTCGAGTCGGACACCAGCGTCACGGTGACGCTGGAGCGCTTCACCGACCTGCGGCCGCGCGGCTGGTTCGGCGGGGACCTCCACGCCCACACCCGGCACGGCCGCCTCGACTACGAGCCCACACCGGAGCAGGTCAGGCTGGTCGCCGAGGCGGAGGGGCTCGCCGTGCTGCACCTGCTCGACAACGGCTGGCAGTTCACGGGCGGGCCCCATGCGCTGTCGGACAGCGACGCGGTCCTCTACTACAGTTACGAGCACCGCAACCAGACCTTCGGGCACGTCGGACTGCCCGGGCTGCGCAGCCCGGTGAGCGACGAATGCTGCCTCTACCCGGACGAGCCGCCCTACCCGATGATCCTGGACCTGAGCGCAGCCGTGCACGCGCAGAACGGCGGGCTGGCGGTGCTCGCGCACCCGCACACCACCGACGACTACGACCTGCTCGAGGACTGGCCCGGCGCGGGCCTGGGCCGCGAGCTGCCGGTGCTGGCCGCGCTGGGCGGGCTCGACGCGCTCGAGGTGGCCTCGTACAGCAACGACCCCGACCTCGACACCGCCGAGTGGTTCGACCTGCTCTCGGCCGGCTTCGCGGCGCCGCCGTCGGCCGGGACCGACGCGGTGCTCAACTGGTACTCGCAGCCGCCGCCGGGTGGCTGGCGCGTCTACGCGCGCCAGTCGGGGGGCGGAGCGTTCGACTACGACGCCTGGCTCGCCGGGCTCGCCGCGGGCCACACGTTCATCACCAGCGCCCCGCTGGTGCCCGAGTTCACGGTGGGCGGCAGCGCCATGGGGGACACGCTGGAGGTCGCGGGGGACTCCCTCGTCGCCCCGGTGCACATCGAGGCGTCCTGCGCCGCGGGACTGCGGAGCGTGACGCTGGTGGCCGACGGCCGGCAGGTCTGGACGCAGGACCTCCTCCACGGGCCGGTGGCCTACGACTACGACACCACGTTCGTGCTGAGCCTGCCCCGGCCCGGCTGGGTGCTCCTGCGCGTGGACGGGGCGAGCGGGTTCCCCGCGCTGGCGGTCTCCCAGCCGATCGCCTACACCAGCGCGGTGCGCATCCGGCACGAGGGCGCGCCGGCGCGGCTCCCCGACGCGATGGGGCGCCTGCTCGGCGAGGTGGACCGCCTGCGGGACCTGCTCGTCACCCGCTGCGACTGGCCGGTGGCCTGGCAGGAGGACACCGTGCTCGCCCGCATCGCGCGCGCGCGGGAGTTCTACGCGCGGCCCTTCCGCAGTCCGCCCACGGCCTTCGCGCTGCTCTCGCCCCCGCCCGGCGACTCGGCGACGGCCGACCTGCGGTGGCAGGCCGCGGTGGACCCGGATCCCGGCGACGTCGTGACCTACACGGTGCGCGTCGGCGAGGACTCGACGCTGGCGGGCGGCTGGACCGTGGAGAGCGCCGACACCGACCTGGTCGAGTTGCCGCTCACGCCGGGGCGCTGGTACTGGTGGTCCGTCACCGCGCGCGACCGCGCGGGCGACTCGGTCGCCTCGTCGCCGGCGCTCGCGAGGTTCTTCCTGGCGAGCAGCGCGGGCGTTCCGCCGGGCCGCCGCGAGCTCCGGGCGCAGGCGCTGCCGAACCCGAGCCGTGGCGCGGTCGCACTGCGCGGGATGGGGGTGGACGTCGCGATCTACGACATGGCCGGTCGGCGCGTCGCGGAGGCCGGCCGCGGCGTGACCTGGAGCGCGGGCACCCCGGTCTGGGATGGCGACGAGGACGGCCACGCGGCCCCGCCGGGCATCTACCTCGCGCGCGGCGGCGACCAGAAGCGCCTGGTCAGGATCGTGCGGCTGCGGTAGGGGCCAGCCGCGGTGGCCGGCTGGCCTCCGCCCGTGTTTCCCGGCATCCTGCCGTGCCATGACCCCGCCGTCCGGCATCCCGGCGCGCGTGCGCGCCCACCACCTCTTCCCGCAGCGCGGCGACCTCCGCCGGCTCGGCTCGCTCGGGTTCGCGGTCGTGGTCGTCAACCTCGGCATGATGCTGATGGGCGTCGTGACCACGGTGATGGTGGGGCACGTCTCGGCCGCCGACCTCGCGGCGTCGGCGCTCGGCAACCTCTACTTCGTCGGGCTGGCGCTGCTCGGCTGGGGCGCGCTGATGGCGCTCGACCCGGTGGTGTCGCAGGCGCGCGGCGCGGACGACCGCGCCGGCGTGGCGCGGGCGGTCCAGCGCGGCCTGGTGCTGGCGGCGGGGCTCAGCGTCGTGACCGCGCTGCCCTTCCTGCCGGCGCGCGCGGTGATCGCGTGGCTGCGCCAGCCCGCCGACGTGGTGCCGCGCGCGGCCGGCTACATCGCCGTCTCGATCCCGGGGATCCTCCCGTTCTTCGTCTTCGTGGCGCTGCGTCAGAGCCTGCAGGCGCTGGGCCGCATGCGTGCCGTCGTGCTCACCATCCTCGGCGCGAACCTGCTCAACGCGGCTCTGGGCTGGGCCCTCATCTTCGGTCACCTCGGCTGCGCGCCGCTGGGCGCGGTGGGGGCGGGGCTCGCGGCCACGGTGAGCCGCTGGGGCATGGGGCTGGGGCTGCTCGCGGCGGCGTGGCCCGACCTGCGCCCGCTGCTGCTGCCCCCGCGGCGCGCGGCGCTCGACGCCGGCGCGCTCGGGAGCCTGCTGCGGCTGGGCCTGCCGATCGGCCTGCAGATGCAGCTCGAGTACGGGATCTTCGCCCTGGTGGCGCTGCTCATGGGCCGGCTCGGCACGGTGCCGATGGCGGCGCACCAGATCGCCATCACCATCGCCTCGGTGACCTTCATGGTGCCGCAGGGGATCGGCGGGGCGGCGGCGGTGCTGGTCGGCCAGGCCATCGGCGCGGGCGACGCGGCGCGGGCGCGGCGGGCGGCGGCGGCCGCGCTCGGCGCCGGGGCGGGTTTCATGTTCCTCGCCGGCCTGGCGCTGGCCGGCATGCCCGCGCTCCTCGCGCGGCTCTTCTCCGACGAAGTCCCGGTGCTCGCAGTCGCGGCGGCGCTGCTGCCGATCGCCGGGGTGTTCCAGGTCTTCGACGGGCTGCAGGTGGTCGCGATCGGGATCCTGCGCGGGGTCGGGGACACGCGCACGCCGGTGCTCGTGAACGTGCTCGGCTTCTGGCTCGTCGGCCTGCCCGCGAGCCTGTGGCTCGGTTTCGCCCGGCACGGCGGGGCGGCGGGGCTGTGGTGGGGGCTTGTCGTCGGGCTTGTGACCGTCGCTCTGGCGCTGCTGGCGCGCGTGCGACGGCGGATGAGGCGCCCGCTGGCCCGCGTGGCGGTGGAGGGGGCTGCCGCGCCCGTCTGAGCGCCGCCCGCGCTCGCCGGCGCGGTGCTTGCGCGGGGCAATCCCGGCGACTAACCTGCCTTGTTTCTCGGGGGGCGTCCGTCCGGAGGGGACGGGCCCCGCGCCTGTCGCAACTCGCCCCGCCGACACCCGTTCGCACCGTGGGACGGACCAGTCTCGTGCCGGCCGCCTGCCGCAGCTCGTAGCGATGGAGGAGCGACCATGGAGGAGCAGAAGGGCAAGTCCTACGTCCCAGCCGATACGACCATGCGCGAGTTCTCGATCAAGGCCCTGCTCATCGGCCTGGTCATGTGCGTGGTGCTGGGCGCGGCCAACGCCTACCTCGGCCTCAAGGCGGGGATGACCATCGCGGCCACCTACCCGGCGGCGGTCATCGGCATGGCGCTGCTCAAGATCTGGAAGGGCACGATCCTCGAGGAGAACTACGCGCGAACCGTCGGCTCGATCGGCGAGTCGGTCGCCGCGGGCGCGATCTTCACGCTCCCGGCGTTCCTGATCTCCGGCGTGTGGAAGGAGTTCTGGTCGCCGCAGCACTACTTCGAGGCCAGCGCGATCCTGCTGGTCGGCGGCATCCTCGGCATCCTCTTCGTCACGATCCTCCGGCGCGTCATGGTCGAGGACAAGGACCTGCCGTTCCCCGAATCGGTCGCGGCCGCGGAGATCCACAAGGCGGGGCAGGGCGGGCAGACCGGGGCCCAGTTCCTGTTCTACGCGATGGGGCTGGGGGCGCTGATCCAGGGCCTCAAGTCGCTGAACGTCTTCGCCTCGAGCTGGGAGCGCTTCATCCAGTTCGCGCCCAAGAAGATCACGCTCAACAACGGGGCCTCGATCCAGGCCGGCGGCGGCGCGCTCATCACCACGCCGGGCGTGAGCCCGGCCTACATGGGAGTGGGCTACATCATCGGGCCCAAGCTCGCCGCGCTGAACTTCACCGGCGGCCTGCTGGCGTGGGGGCTGTTCGTGCCGCTGCTCCTCTACTTCTGCGGCCCGCAGCTCGCGACCTCGCTGCAGGGCACCAGCGTGGACCTCTCCGCCCACGACACCTGGGTGACGATGGCCAACCAGGTCTGGCGCGGCATCGTGCGTCCGATCGCCATCGGCGGCATGCTCATGAGCGCGGGCTTCACGCTCTTCCGCATGCGCAAGAGCCTGGCCTCCGGCCTCGGCCGCGCCATGGGGGACGTGAGGAAGGCGGCGGCCGGCAAGCACGACGTGATCCGCACCGAGCGCGACCTGCCGTTCAACTGGGTGTTCGTCGGCATCCTGCTGGCCGCGATCGCCGTGTTCGCGATCTACCTCTACTTCACGCACCACACCACCGCCGCGCTGGTGGCCACCGTCGTGATGATCATCGCCGGCTTCTTCTTCTCCGCGGTCTCGGGCAACCTGGTCGGGCTGATCGGCTCGAGCAACAACCCGATCAGCGGCCTGACCATCTCGACCCTGATCATCGCCGCGCTGTTGATGGTGGCGCTCGGCGTGGCCGGCATGCCCGGCGTCGCCGCGGTGCTCGGCGTGGCCGCGGTGGCCTGCGTCACCGCCGCGGTCGCAGGCGAGATGCTGCAGGACCTCAAGGTCGGGCACATCCTGGGCGGCACGCCCTGGAAGATGCAGCTCGGCGACATGATGGGCGTGGCGCTGGCCGCGTTCGTGATGTTCATCCCGCTCATCATCCTGCACCAGGGCGACATCGCGATGGGCGGCACCGGGCTGGGCGGCAAGGCCTACCCGGCGCCGCAGGCCAGCCTGATGGCGATCCTGGCGAACGGCATCGTCAGCCACAGCATGGCGTGGCCGCTCATCATCGTCGGCATGCTGATGGCGTTCGGCTTCATCCTGCTGCAGGTCAAGAGCCCGATGCTGGTGTGCGTCGGCATGTACCTGCCGCTCGAGACCTCGTTCGCCATCTTCATCGGCGGCCTGATCAAGGGCGTGTTCGACAGCATCGCGAAGCGCCGCGGGCTCAACGAGGCGCAGACCATCCGGAGCGGCAACAACGGCACGCTGCTCGCCGCCGGCCTGATCGCCGGGGAGGCGCTCATCGGGCTCCTGTTCGCCGGCCTGGCGGTGGCGAACATCAAGTACGACCAGTGGCTGCCGAACCTGTCGCACTTCTTCCCGGCGCCGTTCGGCGTCAGCCTGCTGGTGTTCGTGGTCATCGGCTGGGTGCTGATCCGCGTGCCGCTCGCGAACGCCGGGAGGCCGGACGAGCCGGCGCCGCCGAGCGCGATGGTCTAGGGGACGGAGCAGGGATTTCACGGGATCTACCCCGAGAGGGCCCGGGGGGCGGGCGGGAGCGGACGTCCCGCCGCCCTCCAGGTCCTCGTGGACGGACGAAAGGAGCCAGGTTGTGGCGAGTGCGATCGAAGGACTGAAGCCCGCGTTGCTCTGGAAGTACTTCGCGGAGATCTCGAGGATCCCGCGGGGTTCCAAGAACGAGGCCGCGATCACGAAGTACGTGCTGGGGGTCGCGAAGCAGCTCGGGCTCGAGGCCCGGGCCGACCGGTTCGGCAACGTCGTGGCGCGCAAGCCGGCCTCGCCCGGCCACGAACGCGCGCGCACGGTGGTGTTGCAGGGCCACCTCGACATGGTCTGCGAGAAGAACAAGGAGACCGTGCACGACTTCCTCAAGGACCCGATCGTGCTGGTGCGCAAGGGCGACGTCCTGATGGCCGACGGCACCACGCTCGGCGCCGACAACGGCGTCGCGGTGGCGACCAGCCTGGCGATCATGGAGGACCGCAGCCTGGTGCACGGTCCGCTCGAGTTCCTGTTCACCGTGGACGAGGAGACCGGGCTGACGGGCGCCAACAACCTGGGGCCCGACTTCCTGACCGGCAAGACCCTGCTGAACCTCGACTCCGAGGAGGAGGGCGCGCTCTACGTCGGCTGCTCGGGCGGGCGGAACACCGCCGCGCGCTGGGCCCTGACCACCGATGCGGCCCCGGCCGCGGCGGCCTCCGGGCTGCTCAAGGTGACCGGTCTGCGGGGCGGCCACTCGGGGCTCGAGATCGACAAGAACCGTGGCAACTCGATCAAGATCCTGGCGCGCACGCTCCACGCGCTGTCGGAGCTCGGCGTGCGGGTGTCCTCGATCGAGGGCGGCAACAAGCACAACGCCATCCCGCGCGAGGCCGAGGCGGTGCTGTTCGTGCCGAAGAAGGCGTGGCCGGTCGCGGTGGAGCTGGTGGCGAAGTGCCAGTCCACGATCCGCGCCGAGCTGGGCAGCGCGGACCCGGGGCTCAACCTCACGCTGGCCGAGATCCGGGGCGCGAAGCGGCGCACGGTGTTCAAGAAGGCCGTGCAGATGAAGCTCGTGCAGACGCTGCTGGCGCTGCCGCACGGCGTGATCAAGATGAGCTCGGACATCCCCGGGCTGGTCGAGACCTCGACCAACGTGGCCACCATCAAGTCCACGGCCAGGACCATCGAGCTGGTCACCAGCCAGCGCAGCTCGGTCGCGTCGGAGAACGCCGAGATCTGCGACACGGTCCAGGTGATCCTCGAACTCGGCGGGGCCAGGGTGACGGCGGGAGACGGCTACCCGGGATGGAAGCCGAACCTCGACTCGGCGGTGCTCAAGGTCGCCAAGACCACCTACCAGGAGCTCTACGGCAGGACGCCCGAGGTCAAGGCGATCCACGCCGGCCTGGAGTGCGGCATCATCGGCGAGAAGTACCCCGGCATGGACATGCTCTCCTTCGGGCCGACGCTCGCGGACGTGCACTCGCCCGACGAGAAGATCTACATCGACACGGTCCAGAAGTACTGGGACTTCCTGCTGGGGATCCTCAGGAACATCGATTAGCCGGCGATGAGTCGCGGGGGCCGGCCCGGGTCGCGAGCGATCCGGCGCCGGCCCTCCGGCCTTCACGCCGGGGCGCGGGCCCCGGCGCGCCGCGCCACCACCCGAACGTCACGAGGTCCGAGATGAGAGGAACCGCTGTGAGGACGGCGCTCCGCCTGGGCGCGCTCCTCGCCATCGCGCTGATGGCCTCCGCCGCCGCGCCCCGGGGAGCCGGGGCCGCGCTGCGCGTGCCCTATACCACGTTCACCCTGCCCAACGGGCTCCAGGTGATCCTGCACGAGGACCACGCGCTGCCCATCGTCACGGTGAACACCTGGTACCACGTGGGCTCGGGTGACGAGCAGCCCGGACGCACCGGCTTCGCGCACCTGTTCGAGCACATCATGTTCATGGGCTCGCAGCACGTCCCGACCGGCGAGTTCGACCAACTGCTCGAGGCCGCCGGCGCCGACAACAACGGCTCGACCACCGAGGACCGCACCAACTACTACGAGGACGGTCCCGCGAACGCCCTGCCGCTGATGCTGTGGCTCGACTCCGACCGCATGGGCTTCCTGATCCCCGAGATGACCGCGGAGAAGGTGGACCTGCAGCGCGGCGTGGTGAAGAACGAGCGCCGCCAGTCCTACGAGAACCAGCCCTACGGGCTCGCCAGCGAGAACATCCTGAAGCGCCTGTTCCCCGCCACGCACTCCTACTCGTGGCCGGTGATCGGCTCGATGGCCGACCTCTCGGCGGCGTCGCTCGACGACGTGAAGGGCTTCTTCCGCAGCTACTACACGCCCAACAACGCCGTGCTGGTCATCGCCGGGGACATCCAGCCGGCCGAGGCCCGCCGCCTGGTCGAGCGCGACTTCGGTGGGATCCCGCGCGGTCCCGAGGTGAAGCGCGTCACACCCGCGCCGTTCGCGCTCGCGGGCGACGTCCCCGCCACGCTCGAGGACCGCGTGCAGGTCCCGCGCGTCTACGACGCCTGGCACACGACCCGGGAGTTCGCGCCGGACGACGCCGCGCTCGGCGCCGCGGCCCAGGTGCTGGCGGGGGGCAAGGCCTCGCGCCTCTACCGGCGCCTGGTCTACGAGCTGCAGATCGCCAGCAACGTCTACGCCTACCAGAACGGCCGCCGCATGGACGGTGACTTCCGCGTGGTGGCCACCGCACGGCCCGGCCACGGCCTCGACGAGCTGCAGACGGTCATCGTCGAGGAGGTCGCGCGCCTGGCCCAGGACGGGCCGACCCGGCGCGAGCTGGAGCGGGTCGTGAACGGCGTCGAGGCCGAGGCGCTCGACGGCATGCAGCAGGTCGGCGGGTTCGGCGGCATCGCCGACCAGCTGAACCGCTACGCGTACTTCACCGGCACGCCGGACTACTTCGAGCAGGACCTCGATCGCTACCGCCGGCTCACCACCGCCGACGTCCAGCGCGTCGCGAAGCAGTACCTCGCCGACGCCCACAAGGTCGTGCTCAGCGTCGTGCCCCAGGGCAAGACCGACCTGGCGGTCGGCGAAGGGAGGAAGCCGTGAGCCCGCTCGTGTTCCGCGGCGCCCGCCGCCTCGCGGCTGCGTGCGCCCTGCTCGTCCTGTGCGCCGGGACCGCTCCGGCGGCCACGGCCGCCGTCGATCGCTCCCGGCCGCCCGCGCTCGCCCCGCTCCGGCCCCTCCACCTGCCGGCGGTGCGGGTCGAGACCCTGCCGAACGGGCTGCAGCTGGCGGTGGTCGAGATGCACAAGGTGCCGGTCGTGAACGTGACCCTGCAGGTGCGCGCCGGGGCGGCGCGGGACCCGCAGGACATGCCCGGGCTCGCCACCTTCACTGCCAACATGCTCGACGAGGGCGCCGGCCGGCGCAGTGCGCTCGAGATCGCCGAGGAGGCGGACTATCTCGGCGCCTCGCTCGGCACCGCCGCCGGGCTCGAGAACGCGACCGTGCAGCTGCAATCCACCAGGGCGCGGCTGCCGCAGGCGCTCGACCTGATGGCCGACGTGGCGCTGCGGCCGGCGTTCGCCGACTCGGAGATCGTCCGCCAGCGCGAGCTGCGCCGGACCGCGATCCTGCAGCTGCGCGACCAGCCCACCGCGATGGCGCCGCTCGCCTTCAACGCCATCGTCTACGGGACCCACCCCTACGCGCACCCGCAGCAGGGGAACGACGCCGCGACGGCGGCGCTCGACCGCGACCAGGTCGTGCGCTTCTACCAGACCTACTACCATCCGGAGAACGCGCGGATCCTGGTGGTCGGCGACGTGACGCCGGCCGAGGCGCGCGCGCTGGTCGAGGCCCGCTTCGGCGCGTGGGCGAGGGGCGACGTGCCCGCCGCACCGCTGGTCGAGCCGCCCGCGCCGGCCCCGCGGAGGTTCTACCTGGTGGACAAGCCGGGCGCGGCGCAGTCCGTGATCCTGATCGGCCACGTCGGGGTGCCGCGCTCGACGCCCGACTACTTCGCCCTGCGGGCGTTGAACACCATCCTCGGCGGGTCGTTCACCTCGCGCCTCAACCAGAACCTGCGCGAGACCCACGGCTACACCTACGGGGCGTCCTCGGCGTTCGACATGTACCGCATGGCCGGGCCGTTCCGCGCTCGGGCGTCGGTGCAGACGGCGAAGACCGACAGCGCCCTGATCGAGTTCTTCAAGGAGCTGCGCCGCATCCGCGACGCGAAGGTGCCCGAGGCGGAGCTGGCGAAGGCCAAGGCGTACATCGGCCTC